>Ga0302314_10017548_pt1 | contig 11997 bp, 11 predicted proteins | sample III_Palsa_N2_3_FD_200533 | JGI IMG/M metagenome (GOLD analysis project Ga0302314, IMG submission 200533) | Peat permafrost microbial communities from Stordalen Mire near Abisko, Sweden - III_Palsa_N2_3 | ecosystem: Environmental > Terrestrial > Soil > Palsa > Peat permafrost | place: Sweden...
GGTCATGCAGCACCGACTGCCGCTCGCCCCAGGGCTGGTCGGCGGGCTCCTTGATAACGGATGCCCCGGCGGCGACCGCAGCGATCGTCACCGCATCGACGTCGTCCACCCCGAAGCTGATTGCGACGCCCGCGTCTCCTGGTGTCGGCGGTCGCTCGTGCAGCTGGAGTTCGATCCCATCGTTGGTGACGAACATTGCCATTCCGGGCAATTCGTACTTGAGGGTGAGGCCTAATGTCTGTCCGTAAAGATCGCGAGAGGGGTCCAGGTCGGCGACAGAGACAGTGACTCGGGCTATCGACGTACTCACCCTTCCATTTTGTATCTTCGTTGCCAGGAGTTACGGCCCCTCCGCTAGTTTCGATGTAAAGGACGAGATGCGTCAGAGCGAGTGGAATATGAGTTCCGCCACGGGCCGCGTTCGCGCGGCGACGATCGCGGTCAAGATAGCCCACGGCTACGGCTATTACCGCCGACAGTCCGGCGTTGACGTGTCCAACCTCTATGGGGCGAAATCCTTTAATCAGGTCTTGCTATGGCTGCCAAGCGAACCACGAAACACCGCTGTCGCTTGAGCTGGTGTTTCATGCGGCGAACTGCTCGTATCGCGTGGCCAATGCGCTTGCCGAAGGTCGGTCGACAACTCGTTTGGGCAAGCTCAGAAATCGGCCGTGCATGTCTTGAAGTCCGTGCCTGAGCATTGGTCCGTCGACCTCGTCCAGGAGCAATTGGTTTATGCGCACTTCGTAGTTCGGAGTTATGCCCAGTAGGTTTCTGTCGTATGCCGCGTGATGAATCTTGCAGAGTGCCAAGCCGTTGGTGACGTCAGCAAATCCCCCCTCCAAGGAGTCGGGAATTATGTGCGCCGCGTCCAACAGATCAGGATGCCTCAGTTCACATATTGCACAGGTGCTGCGATACGCATGCATCACTCGAGCACGAAAGACAGGCTGATGCAGGCGGGTCCGAACTAGTTTCTCTGCATATCGTCGCTGATCACCCGTCATTTTCAGCGGATCGCCGAAGAAGGTGAAGGATTCATCGAGCGCGATGGTGAAGGTCTCATCCTCTGGGTTGTCTTTCACGACGAACACGGGATAAAAGGCTGCATAGAACGTTGGTCGAACTTCCCGAAAGTAGATAAGTGGGTCGTGGCGATCGTGCGCTGCGCGCAACTTGCGATTGTCCGCTTCGCTGCCCGCGCGATAGTGATAGTCGATGAACGGCTGGTCCCCGTCTTCACCGCCATAAGGACTCTTCAAGGTGGTCATGATGCTCAGAGTCGACGAGAACATTTGAGGGTTGCGAATCCCCCGGCCCGAATCAACTAAGGGGAGTGACACGCCATGCCAGCTGTACGAGAAGAGCTCGGCTCGTTTGAACTCGTACCGGCCTCGGCCGATGCGATCGTCCAGCCATCGAAAGATATCTTCACGAATGAGCGCTTGTTCTTCGGCGGAGTACATGTCTAGGTTGTACACCCGAAAATTGCCGATGCACGAAGCGACAGAGGATTGATCGGTCGAGGGACAGTCTTCGTTTCGATCACGGGATCTGCGGGCGTTCGTCGGGCAGTGGCGCCCAGCTTCGGTCGGCTGGCAACCGCCCAAGTAGTATCTGCGGCATTCGCCTAGCCCGCCCCAACGGCCTGGTTCGCCGCCGCGATCGCGCGCTCCAGGTACCAGAACGTCGAAACGCATCCCATTACTAGGCCGGCGATCACCCAACCGAGACCGGAAGCTCGACGACCCATGCGGCGCAGCTGGCTGTCCTTCACGATTCCGATGATGGAGAAGACGATCGCGACGATGGAGAAGATGCTGAACGGATTGAACAGCAGCGAGACGAGCGCGACAACGGCGCCCGTGAACCCGAGCGGGTTTGTGCGCTGCAGGCGGGTGGTCGTTGCGCCCGTGGTGGTTTCGATCACCGGCGCCATCGCGTAGGGACTCATCTGCGGGTAGGGGTTCTGCGGTGGCGGGGGAGGCATATGGCCTTGCGTGTGTTGCGTCCACTGCACGCCATCCCACCAGCGCTGAGCGGCCGCGTTACCCGGGTCTTGGTACCACCCGGCGGCAGGAATGCTCACGCCACACCGACCCAAACGCCATCGCGGGCGCGGGTCATCGCAACATATAGTTCGCGGCGGTCCAGCTCGCGGCGCTCGGCCTCCGCGTCATCCGTCGACGTCCAGGCCGTCTCGAGCAGGGCAGCGGATGCGCGAGCCACAAGCACCTGCTTGAACTCGAGCCCCTTCGCGCGCTTGATGGTGCCCACCTTCACCGCGGGAGTCACCTGTCCGTCGTAGTCGACAAGACTCATGCACAGGATGCCCGCCTCGAACAGCGCCTGCAGAACTTCGCGGGCAACAAACGTGGTCTGGGTGAGCACGGCAATGTCACCGCCCGAAACACCGGACTCGATCAGCGCCTGCACCTGGGCGACCAGCGACCGGTCGTGGCCATCGTGCGAGTTGAAACGCGAGACGCGGGGACGCGCGCCGTGACGCACGACGTGCGTCGCGACATCCGGTTTCGAGTGCTCGCCCTCGATGTCCATGAACTCGTCGCCGAGCACCATAGATGCCGCGAACTCCGCGATCTCGACAGTGTTGCGGTAGTTCGTGGTCATCACGACGCCGCGACCCGCGATCGAGACATCCGCCTCGGCGAGCGTGTAGCCACCCGCATAGATGGTCTGCTGGCCGTCGCCGATGAGGTTGAGGCCATCGGGACGATCCCCGACGATCGCGTGCAGCATGCGGATCATGGAGCACGAAAGGTCCTGCGCCTCGTCCGCGATCACGGCGCTGTACTCATCCATCGGCTGGGCGCGCAGCGACTTCTCGGCCAGCAGAATGACATCTGAGAAATCGTGGATGCCCGACTCGCGAAGAAGCACCGTGTACTCGCTGTAGAGCTCCCAGACGGCGCGGCGGCTATCGCGCGACAGCGGACGCTTGCGCCCTGCGCGCGGCAACTCGACGTACTGGTCGAAACGGGTGAGGCCCCGGCCCTTGATTACGCTGAGCACCTCCTCCTTCCAGTACTTCATGTTGGGGTCGATGTCACCAAGCACGCCGAACGCACCAACGGTCTCCCATGCTGCGTCGAACGCGTAGTCGGCGGCGCGGTCGTTGATGTTGGCGTCGATACCGCGCGACTGCAGCAGGCGATTCGCAAAGGCGTGGATGCCCACGAATTCGATGCGGTCCGCCACATCAGGGGCCATACGCTCCATGAGCGACGACAGCACGGTCGGCAGCGTGCGCACGAGAGTCGTGACGAGCACCTTGCCGGGCTGGTTGCGGGCGAGGTAGGCGGCGCGATGAAGGCCGACTACCGTCTTGCCGGTGCCGGCGGCGCCACGGATGCGCGACGGACCATTGAATGAACGACGCGCCAGTTTCGCCTGGTCGGGAGCGAGAAACGCCATCCAGTCCTCGATCGGTTTCGCCAGGATCGACTTGAGAAGGGCTCGCTCCACCTCCTGCACAGTAACGACGGGCTCCGACGGAGCGACAGGCAGGATCACCTCCGGCATCAGCAGCTCGACCGTTTTAGTGGTCACCACCTGCGGACCGAACAGCTGCTCGATCACCGCAAGGGCGGCATCCACTGCGCGAGGGCGCAGCCGTGCGCCCCGATTGAGGATGTAGTCGAGCGCGGCATCCTCACCAATAAGGTCGACGCCGCCCGCACTGCCGTGGAGGCGGCTCTTACCCATGAGGACGGCGACGACGCGGATTTCGCCCGGCGCCATCCCGATCTCGGCAAGCGAGATCTGGGCGCGCTGGGCGAGGCTGTCAAGGTTCGCGAACCGGTCGGTCACGTCGGTCGAACCCTGGAAGATCTTGTCGTCGGCGAGGTGCACGTCGCACCACGACTTGGCGTCGATGATGATGACGCCGGTGGGGCCGACCACGATGTAGTCGACGTTAGCGTTGCGGGAACCGGGCCAAAGGCGGTCGGACAGGATGTGAAAACCCTGGTCCTCGAGCGGGCCAAGCAGGTGCCCGAGACGAGCTTCCGAAGCGGATGCGCCGGAGTACCGGCGGTGCATCTCGCGGGCGATCATCGCCGCATACGTCGACTGCTCGGCCTCAAGCTTGAAGCGGGCAGCCTGGTCGGCTGCGGAGTGCCCTGCTGGCATTACAAATTCCCCCGAATTTACAGCGTCCCCCACCGAACCGCTGCACGTTCATTCTGCTGGTTTGCGCGCTCGGGCGCTGTGCCCCGAGCAGGGGGCATCTACTCCTCCACACCGCCTGTCGGGCGCTGGTTTTCCACAGGTGGAGGCGGTACTGGTCGGGCTTCAGGCGTGGCCGGCTCTAAGCGTGCACGGGCTCCAGCACGTCCCGCAGCACCTCGGCGAGCCCGGCGGGGTCTTCGATGTGCAGGTCGTGACCGCCGCTGGGAATGACCCGCACATCCCAGCCCTGCTCGCGCAACGCGGCCGCGAACTTCGGCGGCACCGCGAAACTCGGGTCGGCGATCGCGATGGTGGAGGGCACGCTCGGTGGTGCGGCGATAAACGGATGCTCGGTGGCCGACGACTTGATATCGCGCAATGACGAGACATCCCACTTGGCCCACTGGGCGCGAATGCGGTCGAGGGTGTCGGGCGGCGAACCCTTCGGCGGCGAGCCGAGGGCGTTGAGCACGCGCGTCGGCAGCTTCACCTGAAGCGGGCCGACGGCCGAGACAAGAAATCGGTGGAATCGATCGAGAGCAAATGCCGGATCGATGCCGATGAAGCGCTTCGGCTGCAACTGCGTCGAAGCCAGGGCGCCGGTGAGACCGCCGAGCGACTGCCCCATCAACACGTCGAGACCGATCGGAAGCGTCTCCCACAAGATCGCCGACGAAGTCTTCGATGCGATAGCGCTCGGCTCGGGGGCTGTCGCCGTGGCCTCGCTGGTCGACGAGGATCACAGTGAAGTCGTGCTCGAGAACATAGGGCAGAAAGTCACGCCAGGCATCGCCGTTCATCGAGGCGCCATGAACGAGGGCGGCCGTGCGCGAGCCGTTGCCGACGGTGCGGGTGGCGAGCTGCATGCGTGACTCTCCTTTGAGCGGTGAACCGACGGATCAACTAACCGTGGTTCACTTAGGCAGCAGGCTAGCACGCCTCGACCTCCCATAGGCCATTCAGGAGGGTGCTCACTACGCCTTCCCAACCCTGTCGCTCGAGGAGATTCCCACATTCTTTCGTCGGTGGTACATTGCTGTCATGAGTGCCGCATATTCTGCCAGGGTGGGAAACAAGGGAAGAGTGGTGCTCCCAGCCGGGCTTCGCGAAAGCCAGGGATGGACCGACGACACGGTGCTCATTTTCGTCGAAGAACAAGGTGGGGTTCGCGTGCTGAGTCGCGACGAGGCAGAGGCGTCGATTCGATTGCAGCTATCGGCAACGAGCGTTGTCGAAGAGCTGATTGCCGAGCGTAGAGCAGCCGCAGCAGTAGAGGACGAGGAGTGAGCGTATTCGATTCATCGGCCCTGATCGCGATTCTGCGTGATGAACCAGGCGCCTCTAAGGCGCGCGAACATCTGGGTGGCAGAGCGCATTGCAGCGCCGCAAACTGGTCCGAGGTGGCGCAGAAGATGGCTCACTATGGCGTCAGTTGGCCGGTGGCCCGAGAAGCGCTGCTTAGTCGCGGCATCGAGATCGAACCGGTCACCGCCGCCGATGCGGAAGTCGCCGCGGCGCTCTGGGTGGCGGGCGCCGGCCTGTCGCTGGCCGATCGGCTCTGCATCGCTCTCGGCCGGCGGCTAGACCAAGAGGTCATCACGTGCGACTCTGCCTGGGCAGTTCATCCGGGGGTCGTAGTTCTGCGCTGAGCCGACGCTCCGCCGACCAGTGGCATCACACGTGCGGCGCCTATGAATTGTTGGGCGCAACGGTCGGCGCTGACACTCCGGCCGATATCGCGGTGGCCTTCGACTTGCTCCCGGGCAGCAGCAGTGCCGGGATGAGCGCGAAGACGCTGATTCCGACCGCCCACCAGAACGCCCCCTGGAACGCTGTGGCCGCACCGTGCACCAGGAGCGACTGCAGGGCGACCGCGACGATGGCGATTCCGAATGAGGTGCCGATCTGCTGCGCGATACGGGTGTTCATGGTCGCATCCGGAATCCCCGCCGCCGGAACATCCCGGTAGGCGACCGAGATCGGCGGAACGAGCAACGTTCCGATGCCGAAACCGCGCACCAGGAGAACGACGCCGAGCAACCACAGGCTCGTGTCCGCCCCGGCAAACGCGAACGGCACGGTGGCCACGGCGCTCAGCAGGAAGCTGGCGATGGTCACCGGCCGCGAGCCGAACCTGGCGACCAGCCGGCCGACGAAGAAGCGCGCCACCAGCGAACCGACGCCCTGCGGAATCAGGAGCAGTCCAGCATCCAGCACGCTCTCGCCATGCAACTGCTGGAAGTAGAGCGGCAGCAGGAAGGCGCCCGCATAGATCGCAGCACCCGCCGTGAACAGCACCGCGGATGCCGCACCGAGTGAACGGAACCGCAGCAGCCGCAAATCCACAATCGCGGGCCGGCCGCCCGGTCGCCGCACAGCCCACAGAATGAACGCGGCGAGCAGCACGACGCCGGCCAGCATGGGAACGAGCACGTCGGCGTGACCGATGCCGCCGTCCTGCGAGAGGTTGGACAGGCCGAGCAGGATGCCCACCAGCGCGGGCGCGAGCAGCGCCAGTCCGACGAGGTCGAGCGTCGCCCGTGCGGCACCCGGCGCCGGACGATCGGCCGGCAGGTACAGGGCCGCGAGCACGAGTCCGACGGCGATGATCGGCACATTCACGAGGAACAGCCACTGCCAGCTGAGCGAATTGAGGATAACCCCGCCGATGATGGGGCCGAGGATCGGGCCGATCGCCAACGGCAGGCTGACGGTCGCGATGAGCCTCGGACTCGCCTTTCCGCCGGATGCCCGCACTGCCAGGGTCTGCAGTAGCGGGAAGATCAGGCCGGCCGCGAATCCCTGCAGCACACGGAAGGCGATCAGGCTGGTGTCGTTCCAGGCGAGTGCACACAGCACCGATCCGACGACGAACAGTGTGAGTGCAGTCATCCACAGTCGCTTGCCGCCGACACGGCTCTCGGCCCAGCCGGTGATCGGAATCGCGACCGCCATCGCCAGCAGGTAACCGGTGGTGACCCACTGGATCACGTCGACCGTCGAATGCAGCTGGATGACCAGCGTATGCAGGGCCAGCGTCATCATGGTCGAGTCCAGGATGGCGGCGATGCCGCCAACGATCAGCGTAACCACCACTCTCCGTAGCTCGGGGGAGAGTTTCTGGTCGTCAGTTGTGGGAGTGGTGGTCATTGGCTTCGTCTCCATTAAGAGTTGGATTGCTCTCTTAGCAGAGTAGATGGTCTTGCTAAGGAAGGCAAGTCTCTCTAATATTGAGGCATGGTCGAGCCCGATTCCGAACTCCCTCGTCGACGTCGCGGGCCGCAACTGCAGGCCGCGCTGCTCGAGGCGGCCTGGGCGGAGCTCACCGAGGTCGGGTTCGCTAACCTGACCATGGAGACCGTCGCTGCACGCGCCCGCACAGGCATTGCGGTGCTCTACCGTCGCTGGGCCAACAAAGACCAACTCGTGCTGGCGGCCATCGAGCAGTACGGGCGCGACCATCCGGTCGAAAGCTCAGACACCGGCAGCCTGCGCGGGGACATGATCGCGCTGCTGACCAGCATGAGCAAGGCGCGCGCGACCTTCATCGCCGTGGCCGCCTCATCCGCGTTCGCCGGCCTGCTCGTCAATACCGGGCTCACCCCAGGGCAGGCGCGCACTGTGCTGTTGGGCGAGCGCCGAGTTCCGCTCAGCCAGGCTGTCTACGAGCGAGCCAGCGAGCGCGGAGAGATCGATCTGCAGAACACGCCGGCTGCCGTGCTGACGTTGCCGTTCGAACTGGTGCGGCAAGACCTGCTCATGGACCTCAAACCTGTGAAGCCGACGCGCATCCAGTCGATCGTCGACGACATCTTCCTGCCGCTTGTGGCGGCGTATCGGCGGATGACCGACTGATCCGCGGATTTTGCCCCGCCAAAAACGACGCAGACGTTCTGGCGATGCTCCCGTCGCCCGCGGTCCTCCTGCCGGAGAACAGCCTCGTTTTTGCCTCTTCCGTGGCGGTCGAACCTGCGGAGCGATGCGCCTCGACCTTCCAGGAATGAAGTCTCGAGGGTGCGATCCGCTCGCCGGGTCAGGAAGGTCGCATCTGGTCGTGCACATCGGCCTGCGCCTCAAAACCCGCGGACGCGTAGGTGGCGACAGCCCCGACGTTGGAACCGGTAGTGCAGACGATCGCGCTCGATGAGCCCAGCTGACGAAGTGTGGCAGCACCGGCGAGGGTGATCGCCCGCCCGAATCCGTGGCCACGGTGATCGGGATGCACTGCCATGGGCTCGATGAGTCCGGGTCTACCCTCGCCCGCAGACCAGACGGTTATCGCCGCAACAGCGACACCCTGGTCGTCGAAGCCGAGCAGGCAACGGGCATCCGCGTAGGCGAAACCGGCTGCGAGCACCTTCCAGCGTTCACCAGTGAAAATCGACTTCGCGAAGGATGCGCGCTGAATATCAGCACGCGCCTAGGCCAGCTCGGGGCCGACGACCTCAAACCGAATTCCACCATTTTCGACGGCGTCGCGCAGGTCGCGGTACAGCGGCGTCCACGGTTCGTCGGTGGGCCAGCCCCGCTCGGCGAGCACGTCCTGCAGCAGCGCATCCTGGGGTGCTTCGACGTAGACCGGGCCAGCCGGCAGAACGCCGCGCGCCGGATCCCCGATGTCGTCGGCGAGCTGCCCGGCCAGCTGCTCGTCCCGCCTCGCCTCGGGTGCGATCGTCATGCGCAGCAGGTCGTCACCGTCGAGCAGGCCGACTGCGAGGATGCGCCCATCACGACTCCAGGTGCGCACCGCGGCAGCCGTCGCCTCGGCCCCGAACCGCCAGAACCAACCGATGTCGCCGGGGTGCAGCTGCATGGGGGAGTCATCGCGCTGCCAGTCGCGCAGCGCGGAGACCGCCGCGGGCAGCTCGTCGATCGTCGGGGTTTCTAGGGCGAAAGCCATAGGACGATTAGACACCGGCGAGGGCCGCACGCTGGGATGCGACGACGGCAGCGATCGCGGGCCGTGCATCCCGGGCGAACCGCGGAAAATTCAGGAAGCCGTGCGGCATGGCCGGATAGTCCTTGAGCTCAACCCGCACCCCGGCCCTCAACAGCGCCTCGGCGTAGAGCGCGCCGTCGTCGTGAAGCGGGTCGTGACCGGCGCCCTCGATGATTGCCGGCGGAAGCCCCGCAAACGAGGTCGCGAGCAGCGGGGAGACGCGCCAGTCGCTGCGATCCCCCGCATACAACTCGTCGAACCGTTTCATGTCGGCGCCGGTCAGGATCAACGCATCCCTGTTGGTGCGCCGGGATTCCGTGTCGCTGGCGCCCGTCACCGGATACAGCAGGGCCTGGTGATGGATGGCCGGACCGCCGTCGTTCCTGGCGATGAGCGCCACGACCGCCGCGAGATTGCCGCCGGCGCTCTCGCCCATGACCCCGACGCGAGCCGGATCGGCGCCCAGCTCCCCGGCGTTCGCAACAGCCCAGATCGTTGCGGCGAAGCAGTCGTCGACTCCCGCCGGAAACGGATGCTTCGGGGCCAGCCGGTAGCCGACCGAGACAACGACCGCATCCAGTTGCTGTGCGACAGTGCCGCAGATCCAGTCACCGCCGCGCAGGTCGCCGTAGACGAAACCACCGCCGTGGAAGTAGACGATGAGCGGCCTGGGCCGCCCGACGGACACAGTGGCCGAGGCAGTCGCGCCCCCGCGCCGATACACGCGAATCGGTGTCTCGCCCGCCATGCGATCTTCGCGAAGCACACCTGCAGGCCGCGACCCCTGCAAGATCGACGCGAAGAATTCGGGAGCGCTCGCGCCGCTGTTCCGCTCGATTTCTTTGTCGCTGGCATTGGCGATGGAGGCGCCTGGCATACGCCGCATCACCTTGCCGACGCGCCGCATCCCCGGGGCGAGAGGTTCCATGAGCGCAACCCTACGCCGAGGCATCCCCGGACTTACGCCAGACGCCGTGCAGCACCAGCGGCAGCAGAATGAGCGACCTCAGGTCTACCAGCGCGTGCGCGACAATGACGACCCAGATGGAACCGGTCAGGAGGTAGACGAGCGAAAAAACCAGGCCCAGGATGGTCGCGCCAAGCACTCCCCAGAACTTCTGGTAGACGTGCAACAGGCCGAACAGTATGGACGCGACGACGAACGCGAGCGCGCCGTTGCCGGTGATTCCAAACAGCAGGGCCGGTATCCCGAGGCGGAACAGCAATTCCTCGACGACGCCCGCATTAATAGAGAGGCCAGCGCCGTACTTGAGTTCACCGCGAGTGCGGGGTAGCAGCGCGGTGATGTCTCCGACGGCGGGGAGCTCGGTGACCTGGCGTCGAAGCGCGAAAACCGGAACGACGAGCAGTGCGGCGACGATGACTGCCGCGGCGATGCCGACTCCGAGACCGACCGGGCCGCTGAGACGTTCGTGCAACCAGTGCAGGGGAGCCCACTCCAGCGCGCTGCGGGAGGCCCTGGCTATAAAGCCCCAGGATGCGAGCAGCACCGCGGCCGCGAGACCGCCATTTATAAGGAACGACTCGCGCAGCCACTTCGCGAACACCAGTTGTCGTGCGCGGGTGCTGGTCAGGCGCTTGAAGCGCCGGTAGTCACGCTTGTCGCGGTTGGCCGCCCGCACGACGAGCAGCGTCGCAACGACGAGGAACAACGCGAGGAGGGCAAGCGGCACTCGGCAATTGTCGCAGTGTGCGGCGAATAGCCGGCTGTGAGGCGCATCCGGTTGGGCCACCAGCGCGGGTATCCGGTTGAACTTGCGGCCGACGGGAATTCCCGGGCGTCGTACGTTCTTGGTTTCATAGTGACCGTGACTTCTGCCGACGTTGGATTCCGCTCAGAGCGAGGGCCGATCCTGATCGCGCTCATGCTGTCCACAGGGTTGGTGGCCATCGACGGGACGATCATCGCGACGGCCGTGCCATCCATCGTCTCCAACATCGGTGGGGCATCCGCGTTCCCGTGGCTGTTCTCGGTCTACCTGCTCGTTCAGGCGGTGACCGTGCCGGTGTACTCGAAACTGGCCGACACCATCGGGCGCAAGCCGATCATCCTGATCGGGATCGGGTTGTTCCTGTTTGGGTCGATCCTGTGCGGGCTCGCGTGGAGCATGCCGTCGCTCATCCTGTTCCGGGTGGTGCAGGGGCTCGGTGCCGGGGCGGTCGCGCCCATGGCGATCACGATCGCCGGCGATATCTACACGATCCAGGAGCGCGCGAAGGCGCAAGGCTACCTGGCCAGTGTGTGGGGCATCGCGTCGGTGGTCGGGCCGACGCTGGGCGGCGTGTTCTCGCAGTACGTGTCGTGGCGGTGGATCTTCTACGTGAACGTGCCGCTGTCGATTCTCGCGGCGATCATGATCATCCGGGCGCTGCACGAGAACATCACGAAGGTGCGGCACAGGGTCGACTACCTTGGGGCGTCGCTGATCACGGTGGCGCTGAGCCTGATCATTCTGGCCGTGCTCGAGGGCGGCGTCGCCTGGCCGTGGGATGCGCCGATCAGCGTCGGCGCGTTCGTGCTGGGCGGGCTGCTGCTGCTCGCGTTCGTATTCGTCGAAACTCGAGCAAAGGAACCCGTGCTGCCGCTGTGGGTGTTCCAGCGGCGAGTGCTTCTGTCGTCGGCGCTGGTGGGGCTCGGCGTGGGCGCAATCGTTATCGGACTGTCGGCCTACGTGCCCACCTACCTCGAGGGTGCGCTCGGGTCGCCGCCGATCGTCGCCGGGCTCGCGCTCGCAGCGCTGACACTCGGATGGCCGCTCTCCGCCGCCATCGCCGGCCGGTTCTACCTGCGGATCGGGTTTCGCAACACCGTGCTGATCGGGCTGGTGTTCGCGCTCGCCGGGTCG
>Ga0302314_10017549_pt1 | contig 11996 bp, 14 predicted proteins | sample III_Palsa_N2_3_FD_200533 | JGI IMG/M metagenome (GOLD analysis project Ga0302314, IMG submission 200533) | Peat permafrost microbial communities from Stordalen Mire near Abisko, Sweden - III_Palsa_N2_3 | ecosystem: Environmental > Terrestrial > Soil > Palsa > Peat permafrost | place: Sweden...
GCGCCGGCCTCCAGGCCGCGCACGCGATCGGCCGGGCTATCCAGCGCCGTCACCATGACCACGGGAATGAAATGCGTCGCCGGACTGGACTTCAGCCGGCGGCACACCTCAAAGCCGTCCATATCCGGCATCATGACATCGAGCAGAATGATATCGCATTCGGCGCGCGCACAGATCGCCAGCGCCTCGGTGCCGTTGGAGGCGGTCATGACGTCGAAATACTCGGCCGACAGCCGCGCCTCCAGGAGCTTGACGTTGGCCGGGACGTCATCGACGACCAGAATACGCGCGGACATAAACTCTCCTACCCGATAAACCGTCGGACGGTTTCAATAAATTTGCCGACCGAGATCGGCTTGGACAAATAAGCCTCGCAGCCGCCCTCGCGGATGCGCTCCTCATCACCCTTCATCGCGAATGCCGTCACCGCGACCACCGGTATCGAACGCAATTCCGGATCGTCCTTGATCCAGCGCGTCACTTCGAGACCGGAGACCTGGGGAAGCTGGATATCCATCAAAATGAGATCGGGGCGCAGCTTGCGCACGAGATCGAGCGCCTCGAAACCGTTGCTGGTACCGGATGTCTGATAGCCATGCGCCTCCAGCAGATCGCGAAAGAGCTTCATGTTGAGCTCGTTGTCCTCCACGATCAGGACGGTTTTTGCCATCCCGCCCTCCAATCCCGCAAAATCATCCAGGCATGCGGGGCATCAGGCGCCGCTACCGGACGTGTCAAAAAGTGAATTTAAACTAGCGCCAGATTCGCTCTAACCCGTTAAGCCCGACTGCCATCTTTGCGCGAAGTGGTTTCCACTTGCTTGAACAGGTTACGCAGACTCGGGCATGATGGTTTTAAAAATAGAGACCATAAGTTACGGAAAGGCAAACAATTCCGTTGAGGAAACCCATTCACAAACCGAAAGAAGTGGCTGAAATCGTTGCGATTCAGGCGCTTTCTTTCGTTGCCGGCGACCCCGAGCGTCTGGGCCTGTTCCTGGCCGAAAGCGGGATCGGTCCGGAAACGCTGCGCACCGCGGCGGCCGATCCGCATTTCCTCGCTCACGTGCTCGATTTCGTGTTGCGCGATGACGCAACCGTGAAGGCGTTCGCAACCGCTTCGCAACTGCATCCCACCAACATCGCCGCCGCCCGGCAGGCGCTGCGCGATCCGGATGAGGAGCGCGATGTGCCGTGAGCGCCACCGCGCCTGAATTCGCCGGGCCAACCTGCTTTTGCCGGGATTGCCTCGTTGATCTCGACATCACGGCGAAGCGGTGCGGCGAATGCGGTTCACCTCGCCTGGTTCGTCACCCCGCGCTGGCATCGCTCACCCTCGCCCACATCGATTGCGACGCGTTCTACGCCACCGTGGAGAAGCGCGACAACCCCGAGCTCGCCGACAAGCCCGTCATCATCGGTGGCGGCAAGCGCGGCGTGGTGTCGGCGGCGTGCTACATCTCCCGCACCTTCGGCGTGCGCTCGGCGATGCCGATGTTCAAGGCGCTGGCGCTGTGCCCACAGGCCGCCGTGATCCGGCCCGACATGGCCAAATATGTCCGGGTCGGCCGCGAAGTGCGCCGCGCCATGCAGGCGCTGACACCGCTGGTCGAGCCGCTGTCGATCGATGAAGCGTTTCTGGATCTCGGCGGCACCCAGCGCGTGCACGGCATGATCCCGGCCAAGGTGCTGGCGCGTTTCGCCCGCGAAGTCGAGCGCGACATCGGCATCACGGTGTCGGTCGGACTGTCCTGCAACAAATTCCTGGCCAAAATCGCCTCCGACATGGACAAGCCGCGCGGCTTTGCCGCGCTCGATCAAACCGAGGCCCGCGCGATGCTGGCGGACGAGCCGGTCGGATTCATTTTCGGCGTCGGGCCGGCGACCCAGGAACGGCTGTCGCAGCGCGGCTTTCGCACCATCGCCGATCTGCAGCGCGCCGACGAAACCGAGCTGATGAAACAGTTCTCGACCGAGGGCCGCCGGTTGTGGCGGCTGGCGCGCGGCATCGACGACCGCCGCGTGGTGCCGGACCGCGGCGCCAAGACCATTTCCAGCGAGACCACGTTCGAGGCCGACATTCGCGATTTCGCCAGCCTCGAAAGGACGCTGTGGCGGCTGTCGGAGAAAGTGTCGTCACGGCTCAAAAGCGGCGAACTGGCGGGATCGACCATCACGCTGAAACTCAAGACCGCCGATTTCAGGCAGCGCACCCGCTCGCAGTCGATTCACGCGCCGACGCAGTTGGCGGCGAAAATCTTCGCGGTGTCCCGGGAAATGCTGGCGAAGGAAATCGACGGCACCGCCTTTCGGCTGATGGGCACCGGCGTCAGCGCGCTGCGCCCGGGATCGCAGGCCGACGATACCGACATGCTGGACCGCCGCTCCGCCCATGCCGAGCGCGCCATCGACGATTTGCGCAAGAAGTTCGGCAATACCGCGGTGATCCGGGGCATTGCCTATGACGGGCCGGAGAAGGCGGGGTAAGTTCCGGGAAGGGCTATTTAGGCGCTTCCGCCGTCTTGCACGGCTTGGAATCCTTGACGTCGAACTTGCCCAGTGCGCCGGAAATGACAAAGTCATTGTAGTCGAGCACCAGCGCCCGCGAGACGCCGTTCTCGAACAGTTCGAACGACATCGCATAGACCGGGGTCTGCTCGCCCTCATTGGCCCTGGTATCGCGGTCGTAATAGCTCACGGTGACCGGCCAGCGCGTCATGGTTTTCATGATGTCGTTTTGCGTGGACGGGTCCGGTGAATCGATGGTCCGGTCGCCGGGGATCGGCTGCCCGATCACGGACAGGGTATTGTAGACCTTCTCGCCATTGTCCGAACCGTCATAAACGGTCAATTCAAGCACCGATTTGCCTTCGCGCGCCGCCGCGACGATGCGCTGGATCTGCTCGGTCGGGAATACCGTCGCGCCATCGAGCGTGAACGTCTTGGCTTCAGGCTGCTTCAACTTGACCGTGATGTGATCGCCGGTCCGCTCCGCGACCCCGTCGACCGGGGTCGTATCGGTATCGTTCATGCGTGAATCGATCTTGAAACGATAGCTCTTGCCGGCGCCGTCTTCCCATGACGTCGAGCGCAAATCGCTCAGCGTCACCTTGCCCTCGCCGCTGTCCAGTTCCGAGACCTGCCTGAATTCCGAGGTGTAGCCTTCGCAGGCGCTGCCGGAAAAATTATAGAGGATACGTCCCCGCGCACTGTTGATCGCGTTGGAGCCGCGCGACTTCAGGAGGCTGAGCTCATAGAGCGCCTGGTGCGGGAGGAACGCGCCGCTGGCCGCGGCATCGGCCCTGTCAGCGGCAATACCCGTTCCCATCGCAACGGCGGCGATTGTCAGCGCCAGGGACCTGACATGACGAGGCGAAATCAGCGATGAGCGAGCCATGTTTTTCCTCGAACTGGATTCCATCACAGTATTCACCGCGATATTGTGCCGCAACTAGGGCATGTCACGGAAAAGCAGTATTTACCGCCGGATTGCCATGTTTTTCGGCATTTGGGCCCCGATCCGCCCTCGCTTGCATGTGACGGCACGATGCGCGAAACAAGGCGGCCCGATCGGGGATCGATCGGGTGCTGGTCACATCAAACGGGGACGAAACATGGCGGGTACGGTCGAACAGAAGCTTGCGGCACAGGGCATCGTCCTGCATGAACCGCCAAGCCCGGTGGCGAATTACGTCGGTTTCGTTCGCACCGGCAACCTGCTGTTTGTGTCGGGCCAGGTTTGCGTCAGCCCGGACGGCAAGCTGATCGCCAAGGGCAAGCTCGGCGCCGGGGTCACCGTGGAGCAAGGCAACGCCGCGGCGCGCGGTTGCGCCATCAATCTTTTGGCGCAAATCAAGGCCGCGCTCGGCGATCTCGACAAGGTGGTCCGCGTGGTCCGGCTCGGCGGCTTCGTCAATTCCGCCCCGGATTTTCTGGACGGGCCGAAAGTGCTCAACGGCGCCTCCGACCTGATGGTCGCAGCGTTCGGCGACAAGGGCCGCCATGCCCGCACCACCGTCGGCGTCTCCTCGCTTCCGGCCGATGCCGCCGTCGAGGTCGAAGGGCTGTTCGAAGTCTCGTAAGCCGGGCTCTTTTAAAGGGGATTCGGGGTGCGTGCGCCCAATTGGCTGACGGCGCGGCCGGTGGCCCATCGGGGCCTGCACGACCGCGCCCGCGGCATCATCGAGAACATGCCGGGCGCGGCTGTGGCCGCGATCGACGGCCATTTCGGCATCGAATGCGACATTCAGCTCACCGCGGACGGCGAGGCGATGGTGCATCATGACGACGCGCTCGGCCGGCTCACCGAAGGCTCCGGCGCCCTGCTCGGCCTCACCTCCGACGAGCTCAGGGCGGTCAGGTTCAGGGATACCTCCGAGCAGATGATGTCGCTCGGCGATCTCTGCGCGCTGGTCAACGGCCGCGTCCCGATCGTGATCGAGGTCAAGAGCCATTTTGACGGCGACCGCAGACTGGTGACGCGGATGGCGGAGGTGCTTGGCAGCTATGCCGGTCCGGTGGCCGGAATGTCGTTCGACCCGGATCAGGTGCTGGCGTTGCGCGAGGTGATGCCGGAACTTCCCCGCGGCATCGTTGCCGAGCGCAGCTATTCCGAAGCCGACTGGCCGCGGGCGACGCCGGCCCAGCGCCGCGGCATGCTGCATCTACGCCACACGTGGCGTACCCGGCCGCATTTCGTGGCCTATTGGGTCAATGAGTTGCCCTCGCCTGCGCCCTGGATCGCGCGCCATATCTTCGGCCTGCCGCTGTTGACCTGGACGGTGCGAACCTCCGAGCAGCGTGAACGTGCCGCCCGCTACGCCGATCAGATGATCTTTGAGGGGTTCCAGCCCTAATAGCGCGCGTGCTTCGCCCTTGAAGTCTATGATGCAATGCACGATCTTGGTATTGGTCACCATGCGCGATGGCTGATCGTAACGCGGGACCGATTTCAACAGCCGATGGCGTCATCCGAAATCATTCTCGAAGCGGTGTCGTCCATAAGCCAGATTCCGGCCCGGGATTGGGATGCCTGCGCCAATCCGGTTCCGGACCCCGGCAGCCTCGACGGCCTCGACACGCCGGCATCGTGCGGCCCTCCAGCCGACGCCGCCACAGCCTCAAGACAACGCTATAACCCCTTCGTTTCGCATGCTTTCTTCTCCGCCTTGGAGGCATCGAATTCGGCCTGCGCCCGGACCGGCTGGGGGCCACGGCATCTGCTGGCCAAGCTGGACGGGACCATCGCCGGCATCGTGCCGTGCTATCTGAAATCGCATTCGCAGGGCGAATACGTCTTCGACCGCAGCTGGGCCGATGCCTATGAGCGCGCCGGCGGCCGTTATTACCCGAAACTGCAGGCCTCGGTTCCCTTCACGCCGGCCACCGGGCCGCGCCTTTTGATGCGAGACGACGTGGACAAAGAACGCATCGGCACCGCGCTGGCGGGCGGGTTGATGGGGCTGTGCGACGCGACCAGCGCCTCATCGGTCCATGTGACGTTTGCGCGCGAGACCGAATGGAAGTTTCTCGCCGGGCACGGCTTCCTGCAGCGCACCGACCAGCAATTCCACTGGCACAACCAGGGCTATCGCCATTTCGAGGATTTCCTCGCCACCCTCAATTCGCGCCATCGCAAGGCGATCAAGCGCGAGCGGCGCGACGCGCTCGCCAGCGGCATCACGATCCACGCGCTCACCGGCCGCGACATCACCGAAGAGGCGTGGGACGCCTTCTTCGCCTTCTACATGGAGACCGGATCGCGCAAATGGGGCCGGCCCTATCTCACACGTACCTTCTTCTCGCTGATCGGCGAGAGCATGGCCAAAGACGTGCTGCTGATCATGGCCAGGCGCAATGGCCGCTGGATTGCCGGCGCCATCAATTTCATCGGCAGCGATACGTTGTTCGGCCGCAACTGGGGCGCGATCGAGCATCATCCGTTCCTGCATTTCGAGGTCTGCTATTATCAGGCGATCGACTTTGCGATCGGGCGCGGCCTGAAAACCGTCGAGGCCGGCGCACAGGGCGAGCACAAGATCGCGCGCGGCTATCTTCCGCAAACCACGTTTTCAGCGCACTACATCGCCGATGCCGGGCTGCGCGGCGCGATCGACGAGTATCTGCGGCGCGAGCGTGCCTATGTCGCGGAGGCCGCGCGCGAACTCGCCGAGGCCGGACCGTTTCGCAAAGCCGCCGATGAATCGACCTGACACCAAAACAAATTCTGGGAGACGCCATGCCCGCCTATGATCCCAACAACCCCTTCGCGAAAATCCTGCGCGGCGAGTTTCCCTGCTACAAGGTGTATGAGGACGACCACGTCCTCGCCTTTCTCGACATCATGCCGCGCTGTCCCGGACATACGCTGGTGATCCCGAAGGCCCCTGCCCGCAACATCCTCGATATCAGCCCGGAGGATTTCGCCCATGTCGCGCGCGCCGCCCACCGGATTGCGGGCGCCGCGATGACGGCTTTCGAGGCCGACGGCATCACCGTGCAGCAATTCAGCGAACCCGCCGGTGGACAGGTGGTGTTTCACCTCCACATGCATGTGATGCCGCGCCACGACGGCGTCGCACTACTGCCGCCCGCAAGCCGCAAGGAAGACGGCCAAGTGCTGGAAGCGAACGCGGCGAAGCTGGCGGCGGCGCTGAAGGGCTAAGAGTCTTCACCCCGTCTCGAAATCGCCAGACTGCGGCGGCGCCAGCGGGGTGAATTCGCAGCGATCGGGCTTGAGGTCCACCAGCGGCGTTTCGTCGAGGCAATCGAGGCCACGCACCAGGACGGTCGAGCCCTCGATCCCCACCAGCTTGACGATCGAGGTGCCGAGCGGGTTCGGGCGCACCGGGGAGCGCAGCGAAAACGTGCCGCGGGTCGATTTGTTGTTCTTCGGGCTCTGCAGCACCAGGTCGCGGCGCGACTGATGCAGCCAGTAGATCACTTCGAGATTCTCGTAGAAATCGACGCCTTTCAGCGCCGGCACCCACGGCTCGAAAATCTCCAGCCGGCACACCGGGCCGTCATGACGCCCCTGCCGCGGGGCCTCGAGGCGCGAGGTCCAGGGCGTGCGGATGCGGCCGATGAACACCAGACCGGCGTCATCAGCCCTGGGCATCTCGACGGCCTGTTCGCCTTCCCGAATTTCGCTCTCTCGAACCATGTCTCTCAATCCAGTGAAATATTCTGCGCCTTGATCACGGCCGACCACCTGGCCCGGTCGGCATCGATGAACCGCGTGATCTCAGCCGCGCTGCGCGGGCGGAACACCGTATAGCCGATCTTCTCCAGCGATGCCCGGAACGCGTCATCGTTCATCGCACGATTGAGGCCGTCCGTCAGCTTTTGGGCGACGTCCTCACGAAGGTTTGCGGGCGCCGCAATGCCGTACCAGACGCTGACGAGGTAGTCGGGATAACCGCTCTCGGCGATGGTCGGCACATCTGGCAGATCGGAGAGCCTTTGCGTTGAGCTGACGCCGAGTGCCCTCACCATGCCCGATCGCACCGGCGGCAGCGCCGTGCTCACGGAATCGAACATCACCTGGATGTTGCCGGCCAGCAGATCGGTCAACGCCGGTGCTGCGCCCTTATAGGGCACATGGGTCATCTCGATCCCGGCCATCCGTTTGAACATCTCACCGGCGAGATGAATGGTGCCGCCGGTTCCGGCCGAGCCGAAATTGAGTTTTCCCGGATTTTGCCGGGCGTAGGCGACGAATTCCGCGACGGTCTTCGCCGGCACCGACGGATGCACTTCCATCATCAGCGGAAAATCGGTCATCAACGCCAGCACCCGGAAATCCCGCGCCGGATCGTAGGACAATTTCCTGTACAACAGCGGATTGAGCACGATCATCGAACCGGCCGCGACCAAGAGCGTGTAGCCATCGGGGTCGGCGCGCGCCACCATTTCGGCGCCGATGGCGCCCTGCGCGCCCGGCTTGTTTTCGACCAGTGTCGCCTGCCGCAGATCCCTGCCGAGAAAATCGGCCACCACCCGGCCGAGGATGTCGGTGGGCCCACCCGGGGGATAGGGAATAACGAGCTTGATCGGCCGGGCCGGATACTCCGCCGCGATGGCGCGAGGGGACGCAGAGAATGCCGCAACGATCGCAAGACAGGCGATCAGGATCGACCTCACAGGCCAATTCATGACGTTTCCCCACCAGATCGTTTTGCCGCACAGTAGCCGATTGCCGGTCAGCCGCAATTGCGAACCGCGGCGACGACAGGCCTGTCAGCCAAGCCACCATTTGCCGGCCAGCATCAGGATTTCGCCGCTGGCCACGCCGGCAAAGATCGAGCGCCGCGTCGCAAAGAAAGCGACACACCCTGCGGCCAGCGCGGCATAGCGCAGCCAGCCGGGCACGCTGGCCAATGCGCCCGGCGGCTGCACCAGAATTTGCGCGATGACGCCCGCCAGGACGGCGGTCGCCACCGCCCTCACCCACACCAGCAGTTCCGAGCCTTCGTCGATTCCGCTGCCGAACCACAGACCGAGCATGCGCCATATCTGATTGGGAAATACGCCGGCGATCAAGAGGATCACCAATGCATGCCAGTCGCCGATAAAACCGCTCACGTGAAATCGCTCATGTGAAGTCACTCATCTGAAATCTCTGTCGGGCGCGCCCGCCACCAATGGACCCCATAGGCGATGGTGCCCGCCGTCACGCCGCTGAGAAGAATGTCGACGCCGCTGTTCAACATCGCCGCCAGCGGGAACAGCACCAATCCCAGCACCAAAGCGACGCCATCGGCGAGTTCGCGACAGTTGCGCGCGGTGGAGAACAGAAAGGCCAGCGGCGTCAGCATCAGGATCGCGGCGCCGAACAATTGCGAGAGATTGGCCGCGAGATTGTAGCCGATCGTGGTCGCAATCAGGCTGACGGAAACGAGACCGCCCCCGAGCCCGTGAATGAACGCGATCCGGCGTTGGTGCGGGACCTGTGGCAGGAAGCGAAAGCATTCGACCCACAAAGTTACGGCGGTGAGATGGGCCACCAGCACCAGATGCCGCCGCTTGGTCTGCGGCGAGCGCATCATCGGCAATACCGAGACCACCATCGGGAACAGCCTGATCGCGCTGACGGTGACGGCGATAGCCGACTGCACCACGGTGGCACCGGAGCCGAGCGTCGAAATCAGGATGATCTGGGCAGGCCCAGCCCATACCAGCGCTGTGCTGGCGAGCGCCCATGCGAGGCTGAAATGCGTGTCATGCGCGAGTGCGCCGATGCCGATATAGGTCGCGAACAGCACCAGCGTCAGGATGGTCGAGGCGACCGATCGCACACCCCATGCGAACGCATGAAGGGAGCTTTGCCATTGCGGCGAATCGAGAGCTGGAAGGGCCAAGGATAACCGGACAATCAGGGGTAACCGGACAATTGAGTCGTGACGCGCATAACGCGGACGAAACCGGCCGCGGTCAAGCGAACGACGTTCAAGGCAGTCATGCGCATGCGCGGTCAGGGCATGAGGCCAGTTATCCCCTGACGTTCATGTTGCGCAGCACGAGACAGGCGCCGCCGGCGCGGCGGATTCGGTTGCAGAGGTCGTCGGCGGCGGGGCGCGTGTCGGCACCGATCCGCACCTGATAGAACGTGCGGGTGCCGCGGCTGCGAAACAGCGAGCCCAGCAGGCTTGGGTCCTGATCGCCGATCACCCCGCGCAACCGCGTCATCGCGCGTGAATACATCGCCAGCGCCTTGTCGCGATCAAAGCCGGCGGCAAGCTGTACGCCCCACAGCCGCTCGGCACCCAGCTTCACATGCTGCTCGAGCTCGGAGACAAAGGCATTGGGGGCACGCCTGAGCAACGCCATCAGGTCGCGGCAACCGGCGCCAGGCGCGCGGTCGGGCATCTTGCCATGGTTACCGGCCGCGGCCCAGCTATCGACCGTGGCGCCGGTAATGGCGACGACGTAATTGCGCGTCTCCTGCGGCATCGAACCTGAACCCGCGAGCCATTCCTGCACCCGGTGCGGTCCGGCATTGTAGGCTGCGGCGGCGAGGCCGAGATTGCCGAATTGCGCGCGCAATTCGCTGAGGAACTCGGCGGATTTCGGCAACGCCTGCACGGGATCGAACGGATCGAGCAACCGCCGCTCGCTGGCGGTGCCCGGCATGAATTGCGCAATGCCCAGGGCGCGTTCGCCGCGGCGCGTCAGGGGTCCCACCGCGCCGGACTGGAACCGGCTTTCCTGCCAGATCACGCGTGCGAAAAACTCCAGCGGCAAATCATTGGCCTTGGCCGCCGCTTCGATCATCAGGCACATCGCCTCTCTGGTATCGGTCTCCCGCGCATCCTCCGCCGGCTTCTGTGGCTCGCTTTTGCTTTCATCCATGGGAACGGCGAGTTCTTCCACGCTCGGCCGCGCGATCCCGCCGCCGGTTCTCACCGACGCCGCCTCCTCCGCGGCCGGCTGTGCCGCCGGCCACGTCAGCATCACGATCACCGTGCAAAGCGCCGCGCGCCAACCGATACCCATTCGCATTGCAGCCCTGTTTCCGGCGGCCCGTGCTTGACACGGGGACCTGAGCGTCTAGCTATTTGGGAAACATGGCGCGTTGATGGGATCGCAGGACATGACCGCACCTTCAGACGATCCGCTCGGCTTTGCCCCCGACGACGACGCGCCGATCCCCTATATGGCGCGGACCCGCGAATATTATGCGGCGATCGGCTACACCACGCCCTATCGCTGGGCGCATTATGTCGAGGCGCCGTTTCAACGCTTGCGAAAGCCGCTCAGCCAATCCCGCGTCGCCATCGTCACCACGGCAGCGCCGTTCGATCCCGCCAAAGGCGATCAGGGTCCGGGCGCCAACTACAATGGCGGTGCCAAATTCTATACGGTCTATGACGGCGATACCTCGGGGTCGCACGATCTGCGGATTTCGCACATCGCCTATGACCGCGTGCACACCACGGCCGACGACAGCGGCACCTGGTTTCCACTGCCGCAATTGCTTGGGCTGGCGCGCGAGCGGCGGATCGGCGAAGTCGCGCCGCGCTTCTTCGGCGCACCGACCAACCGCAGCCAGCGCGTCACGATCGAAACCGACGCGCCCGACATTCTCGCCCGCTGCCAGGCCGATAAGGTCGATGCCGCGGTGCTGGTGCCGAACTGCCCGGTATGCCACCAGACCATCAGCCTGGTCGCCCGACATCTGGAAACCAACGGCATCTCCACCGTGGTGATGGGCTGCGCCAAGGACATCGTCGAGCACGCCGCGGTGCCGCGCTTTCTGTTCAGCGATTTTCCGCTGGGCAATTCGGCGGGCAGACCGCACGACCCCGCTTCGCAAGCCTTTACACTGGAGCTGGCGCTGCGGGTGCTCGAAACCGCGCCCGGCCCGCAAACCACCGTGCAATCGTCGCTGCGCTGGAGCACGGATGCCGCCTGGAAGCGCGACTACAACAATGTCGCCCTGCTGAGCGCCGAGGAGCTGGCGCGGCGGCGGCGCGAATTCGACGCGCAGAAGGAAATCGCGCGCGGATTACGCGAGACCGCGGCGTAACACCCTCCAAAATATCCCAAACCCCGGGAAATCCGGGTCTGTCCGGCCGATATCGGTTTACGTTAACGCGGCATTTTGCCGGCCACGGGGTTCCACCGGCGGGAAAGGCGCGTAAGAGTGCAGCCTCTTTATTGGGCTATTTGGGAGATTTGTTCGATGTTGGATCGACGCCAGAGCGCGCGCGACAAGGTTATTTATGGCGGGATCGCCAAGGTCGACGAACGCGGCGGATCCCGGGATTGCGTCGTCCGCAACATCTCCGAGCATGGCGCCAACATCGAATTCAACAGCGACGTCAGGCTCCCCAAGGAGCAGATGCTGCTGACGATCGCGCGAAAGGGACGCTCGTTCCTGGCCAAGATCGTCTGGTGGCGCGACAATTTCGTCGGCGTGGCGTTCAGTTCGGAAGCCCCTGCCCCGGTCTCCGATATCGAGGAGCGGCTGCGCAAAAGCGAAAAGAAAAAGCGCCA
>Ga0302314_10017550_pt1 | contig 11996 bp, 11 predicted proteins | sample III_Palsa_N2_3_FD_200533 | JGI IMG/M metagenome (GOLD analysis project Ga0302314, IMG submission 200533) | Peat permafrost microbial communities from Stordalen Mire near Abisko, Sweden - III_Palsa_N2_3 | ecosystem: Environmental > Terrestrial > Soil > Palsa > Peat permafrost | place: Sweden...
GCTGATGAAGACCGAGTTTGGCGGCTCGGATATCGCGACCGGGCCGGTGAAGCGTGTCGAGCCGGGGCGTATCCAGGTGGTGGCCAAGTACCATCCGACCATGCTGCGGCCGGGCGCCCTCATCTCGGGGCCGACCTTGATGAGCATCGCCGACACGGCGGCCTATAACCTGATCCTTGCCCACGTCGGTCCCGAGCTGATGGCGGTGACCAGTTCGCTGACCATCAACTTCCTGCGCGGCGCCCAGCCCGGCGATATCCACGCCGACGCCGAACTACTCACGCTCGGGCGGCGGCTGGCGGTCTGCGATGTGCGGATCTGGACCGAGTCGCCGGAACGCCTGGCCGCCCAAGCCACAGTCACCTACGCCCGGGCCGCGGCCGTGGCGGCGTAGGGCGGGCCTTTGCCGGGCGGGGCGAGTTGGACTATGTCCGGGCCGCACAGACCAGAGAGCCCCCGCATGCAGATCGATTTCGTCGCCGCCGACGCCAAGCCCACCGAGATGACGGCGCTCGCCGTGCTGGCGTTTGAGGACCAGGAGTTCTCGCCGGCGGCCGAGGCGCTGGATACGCAGATGTCGGGCGCGATCCGGCGCGCGATCGCGGCGAGCCGGTTCAAGGGGACGATGGGCCAGTCGGTGACCATCCTGGCGCCGGCGGGGGTCAAGGCGGGCCGGGTGGTGGTGATCGGCGCCGGCAAGCAATCCGCGTTTGACGAGAAGGCGGCCGAGAGCGCCGGCGCGCATGCCTACAACACCGCCAAGGACACCGGCGCGGAGGCGCTGCTGCTGTTGATGCCGGGCGCTGGGCCTGACCGGCCTGCGCACGCCGGTTTCGGCATCCAGCTCGCCGCCTATCGGTTCGATCGCTACCGGACCACCGAGAAGGCCGAGAAGAAGCCGTCGGTGAAGTCCGTCAGCATCGCCGCGGCCGATCCGAAGGCCAGCGCCAAGGTCCACAAGACGCTCTCGGGCCTCGCCGACGCGATCTGCTACGCCCGCGACCTGGTCACCGAGCCGGCCAATATTCTGTACCCGGTCGAATACGCCAAGCGCGTCAAGGAACTGAGCAAGCTCGGCCTCGAGATCGAGGTGCTGGGCGAGAAGGAGATGACCAAGCTCGGCATGGGCTCGCTGCTCGGCGTCGGCCAGGGCAGCGTGCGCGAAAGCCAGCTGGTGGTGATGCAGTGGAAGGGGGCCAAGGACGCCAAGGCCGCGCCGATCGCCTTCGTCGGCAAGGGCGTCTGCTTCGACACCGGCGGCATCAGCCTGAAGCCGCCGGAAGGCATGGAAGAGATGATCACCGACATGGCCGGCTCGGCTGCCGTGGTGGGGGCGATGTATGCGCTGGCGGCGCGCAAGGCCAAGGTCAACGCGGTCGGCATCCTGGGCCTGGTCGAGAACATGCCCGACGCCAACGCCCAGCGGCCCGGCGACGTGGTCACCTCCATGTCCGGCCAGACCATCGAGGTGATCAACACCGACGCCGAAGGCCGGCTCGTGCTGGCCGACGCGGTCTGGTACTGCCAGGACCGTTTCAAACCCAAGTTCATGATCGATTTGGCAACGCTGACCGGCGCGATCGTCGTCGCGCTCGGCAAGGACCTGGCGGGGCTCTACTGCAACGACGAGACACTGGCGGCGAACCTGCTCGCGACCTCGGCCGCCACGGACGATGCGCTGTGGCGCATGCCACTGCCGCCGCAGTATGAGAAGGGGCTCGAAAGCCACGTCGCCGACATGAAGAACATCGGGCCACGTCCTGGCGGCTCGATCACCGCGGCGCTGTTCATCAAGAAGTTCACCAACGGCGTGCCGTGGGCGCACATCGACATGGCGACCACGGCGTGGAAGCCGGGCTCGACCATCGCCACCATCCCCAGCGGCGCCACCGGCTTCGGCGTGCGGCTGCTCGACCGGCTGTCGGCGGATTTCTACGAAGGCTGATCCGCGCCTGGCCTTCGTGCCGAGCCCCTTTGTTGGGGCGGCGTCGGGGGTTGGCATGGCCGCGAGCCTGCCGGGCGCGGTGGCCGTCGATTACGGCGGCGTGCGCGGTCCTGATTGGCACGACGGCGTCGGGCGCCGGATCGCGGCGCAGATGGATGACGCGCCGTGGATCGCGGTGCTGCACAGCGGGGCAGGGGGCTTCGCGCCATCGATCGCGGCGGCGTCCAGGCGTCTCGCCGGCTTGATCTTCATCGACGCGGTGCTGCCGACGCCAGGCCGTAGCTGGATAGAGACCGCGCCCCCGGCGTTGGCCGATCGCCTGCGCGGGCTGACCACAGACGGCCTGTTGGCGCCGTGGAACCGCTGGTTCGAGTCCGATCCGACGCCGCGGCTGTTGCCGGATGCGGCGATGCGCGACGCGTTCGTCCGAGACCTGCGGCGGGTCCCGTTCGCGTTTCTCGAAGCGGCCTGCCCCGATCACCAGCAATGGGCGCGCCTGCCGACCGCCTATCTGCGGCTCAGCGAGGCGTACGAGGCCGAGGCGGTCCAGGCCGAGTTGCAGGGCTGGCCGGTGCGGCGGACCAGGTTGCATCACCTCGCCATGGTCAGCGATCCTGATAAGGTGGCCGCCCTCTTGAGAGATTTGCCGATGATTTCGCCCGCCGCATGAGCGACGCCCCCTGCGATGTCTGGTTCTATCACCTGGAGCGGACCAGCCTCGACCATGCGCTGCCGGAGCTGCTGGAGAAGACGCTGGCGCGCGGCTGGCGGGCGCTGGTGCGCTCGACCGCCAAAGAACGGGTCGAGCATCTCGACGGCTGGCTCTGGAGCTATCGGGACGACAGCTTCCTGCCGCACGGCGTCGACCATGAGCCGCAAGCGGAACGCCAGCCAATCCTGATCACCGCGGGCATGGATGCATCCAATGGGGCCGATGCGCTGTTTCTGATCGACGGCGCCGAGCCAGGCGATGTTTCAGCCTATGAGCGGTGCGTGTTGCTGTTCGATGGCCGCGACGAAGCGGCCGTGGCGGCGGCGCGGGGGCGCTGGGCGCAGTTCAAGGCCACGGGCGCGACAGTGTCCTATTGGCGGCAGGGGGAGACGGGCGGATGGCGCAAGGAAGCATGAGCAGGATATGGGCGCTGGCGATCTTGCTCGCCCTCGGCTCGTGCGCCGAGCCGGCCAAGCCGCCGGCGCCAGCTCCGGCCCCGGCGCCAGCGCCGCCACCCCCGACGCGAGCGGTGGCCCCACAGCCGCCGCCCGCGGTGCACGACGTTTGTGGCGCCGCGCCGCTGCAATACCTGGTCGGCAAGCCGCGCACCGAGATACCGGTGCCGGTGATCCCGGCGAGGCGTCGCGTGGTCTGCTCGGCGTGTGTGATCAGCCACGACTATATCTCGGCGCGCCAGACCATTACTTTCGACGCCGAGAGCGGGCTGGTGACTGCGGTGAAGTGCGGGTAGCGTCTTCCCGTAAAGCCCTGAGCGATCAACGATTTCACCGACACAGAAGGTTTGGGGCGGGGCCTCAACGCAAGCGGATCTGGCGAAAGTTCGGCGTGATGTCGCGTGTCATCGTTCTGACGGGAGGCCGGTTGAACTTTGCGCTCGGATCACGCCGTTTTGTGGCGAGATGGAGGCGAGTCGGCGCCGGCGGCCGATAAACGACGCGCCTGAGGGCCACGCGACAGCATCCAATAGGCGTTTGCGGCGTTCCTGAGGTCTGGCGCGGGTTTCCGCGTCCGGGTTCCAAAGGAAAAGCCTCAAATGAAACGTCTTATGTTCCTGGCCGCCGCTGGCGTGGCGGCGATCAGCCTTTCAGCCTGCATGGACGGCTACCATCATGGCGGGCCTTACGCCGGGGGCTATGTCGACGGTTACTACGACGACGCCTATGGCCCGATGTATGACGGCTATTGGGGCGACGGCGACGTGTTCTACTATCGCGGCGGACCCAACGACGGCTTCCATCGCGACGACGCTCACCACTTCCGCCACGACAATGGCGGCGGCGCGTTCCACAACTTCCACGCCCACGCCGCCCCGCATCCGTCCGGGCGCGGCTAATCCGTAACGGACGTCTCGTAAGCCTCGGCCGCGGCGAGCCAAATCGCCTCGGCCTTGGCGAGACGGTCAACGAGTTGGATCCGGCGCGCGGTCAGTCGCGCCGTCTCAGCAGCCGGCTTGGTGTAGAGGGCGGGGTCCGAAAGCTCCGAATCGAGCGCCGCGAGCGCCGTGGTCTCCCGCGCGAGCGTACTTTCGGCAGCTTCAAGCCGGCGTTTAAGCGGGCCGGCCGGCATCGATGGCGGTCGCGCCACGACCGGCTCCGGGGGCGGCCCAGATTTCGTCGGCGCCCGGGACGCCGCGCGGGCGCGATCCATCACGAACTTGGCGTAGTCCTCCATGTCGCCGTCGAACGGGCGCACGGTCCCTTCCGCGGTCAGCCAGAGGCGATCGGCCACCATCTCCATCAGCGAGCGGTCGTGGGTGATCAACACCACGGCGCCTTCGTAGTCGTTCAGCGAATCGAGTAGCGCGCGGCGGCTGTCGATGTCGAGGTGGTTGGTCGGCTCGTCGAGGATGATCAGGTGCGGCGCATCGAGCGCGATCAGGTTGATCAGCAACCGCGCGCGCTCGCCGCCCGAGAGCGACTCGACCTTGGTCCCCACGCGGTCCGCGCCGAAACCGAAGCTCGCCAACCGGCCGCGCCGCTGCCCTTCGGTGAGACCAGGCAGGGCGCGGCTGATAATCTGAAACGGCGTGTCGTCGGCGGCCAGCGCCTCGATCTGGTGTTGGTGGAACCAGCCGACCTTCATCCGGCGGTCGCGGTTGAACTTGCCGGAGATCAGCGGCAGGTCGCCGGCCAGCAGCCGCGCGAAGGTGGACTTGCCGGCGCCGTTGACGCCCAGCAGGCCGATCCGGTCGCCGGGGTCCAGCCGCAGGTCGAGCCCTTCAAGGATCGGCACGCCGCCGTAGCCGACCGAGCCCTTTTCCAGTCGCATCAGCGGCGGGGGCAACGGCTTTTCAGGCGACGGCAGCAGGAACGGCGCGGTCGTTTCCTCGACCACCGGCGGGATGGCGCCGAGGCGCTGTATCATCTTCAGGCGCGACTGCGCCTGCCGCGCCTTGGTGCCGGCGCTGAAGCGGTCGACGAACGTCTGCAGGTGCGCCCGCCGCGCCTCGATCTTGGCGCGCATGCTGCCCATCAGCGCCAGCCGCTCGGCCCTGAGCCGCTCGAACGCCGCGAAGCCACCGGGGTAGAGCGTCAGCTTCGCCTCGCCGAGGTGCAGGATGTAGTCCATCGAGCGATCGAGCAGCTCGCGGTCATGGCTGATGACGAGGGCGGTCGAGGGGTGCCGTTTCAGCCGCGATTCCAGCCACATCGAGCCTTCCAGATCGAGGAAGTTGGTCGGCTCGTCGAGCAGCAGCAGGTCGGGTTCGGAAAACAGCGCCGCGGCCAGCGCCGCGCGCATCCGCCAGCCGCCGGAGAACTCGGCCATCGGCCGTGAGAGATCGTTTTGGCTGAACCCGAGCCCGATCAGAATCTCCGACGCCTTCGCCGGCGCCGCGTCCGCGCCGATCTGGGCGAGGCGGGCGTAGATGTCGGCCAAGCGCTCCGGCGGTGCGGTGTCCAGCTCGGCGGTCAGCGTGGCGCGCTCGACGTGGGCGGCGAGCACCGTCTCCAGCAGCGGGATCGGCGTCGCGGCCTGTTCCTGGTCCGCCGAGCCGATACGGGCCAGCTTCGGAATGATGATTTCTCCGCCGCCGGCGACAAGTTCGCCTTGGATCAGGCGGAAGAGGGTCGTCTTGCCGGCGCCGTTGCGGCCGACGAGGCCGACCTTGGCGCCCGTGGGCAGGGCGGCGGAAGCCTGGTCGAAGAAGCGGCGCCCGTAGGCGTCGAATACGAGGTCCTGAATGCGGAGCATGAGGCGAAGCTTTGTTCTAAGAGGGGGAGGTTCGGGCGTGCGGGCGGCCACGGCCGCCCATGGTCGGTCGTGCGGTCAGGCCGCTAAGGACGCCGTCGAACCCCAGCTTCGGTCATGAACTCAATCTTCCCATAGCAATGCCGCCGCTTGGCGCGGCGATGAGGCGTCGTTATAAGCCCGGTCCCTCCCGCCTGCCAGAGCCGTTAAATGTCCGAACGCACGTTCTCGATCATCAAGCCCGACGCCACGCGCCGCAATTTGACCGGCAAGGTCAACGCGGTGATCGAGGACGCCGGCCTGCGCATCGTCGGCCAGCGCCGGATCCAGCTCAGCCGCGCGCAGGCTGAAAAATTCTACGAGGTCCACAGCGACAAGGGCTTCTACGGCGAACTGGTGGACTTCATGACCTCCGGCCCAGTCGTGGTGCAGGTGCTGGAAGGCGACGACGCGGTCGCGCGCTACCGCGAAGTGATGGGCGCCACCAACCCCGCCAACGCCGCCCCCGGCACGATCCGCCAGCTCTACGCCGAGAGCTTCACCGGCAATTCGGTGCACGGCTCCGACAGTCCGGAGAACGCGGTGATCGAGATCGGCCAATTCTTCACCGACGCCGACATCGTCGGCTAGCTCAGGCGATGCCGGCGAATTTTCCCTAACTTCGTCACCCCGGACGGAGCGCGTAGCGCGTAGATCCGGGGCCGGACGGGCCGCTACCTAGCTGGATACCGTCTATGAACCGGCGCGTCCGGCCCCGGCTCGGCGCGACTGACGCCGCTTGGCTGGGGTGACGGATCGATAAGGTCGCGACCCAAAGCAACCAGGTCCAGCGGCCCGCTATTCCTCGAAGCCGACGAACACCATGGCGTCGTCGACCGCCTTACGCGTCGAGACCGCGGCGTTGGCCGGGAAGCTGTCGTCCAGAACACCCATGGCGACGCAGATCATGATCACCTGGTCGTCGGGGATGCCGGCCTGTTCGCGCACCACCGGCGACTGCATGATGCCCCGGCTGTTGATCACGCTGCCGAGGCCGCGCGACCAAGCGGCGTTGACCAGGGCGTTGGTCACCGCGCCGTAGTCGAACGGCGCGATGTCGCCTCCGTGGATCGAGCGGTCGTAGGTGACCACGATCGCGACCGGCGCGTCGAACTGGCGAAAGCCGCGCAGGACCCAGTCCTGCCGCGCGGCCGGAACAACGTCGAGCCGCTAAGCGGCCTAGGCGCTCTTGCGGAGCCGGCTTTGGCCACGGCCGAACAAGGAGAAGATGGAAGGCTTGCCAGCGCCAGACGCCGGGTCCTGACCTTGACCCGCGCTCTGCTCAGGCGCGCGGATCGTCAGCGGCAGCTCGACTGGGTTATCCCGGGCGTCGGCGCCGAACGCAGGTGCGGCCGAGGCGCGCGACGCGTCCGGCCACGCGAGCGGCGCCGACCCGGCGGCCGCCCACTCGTCGTCCGAATCGACCAGATCATCGTCCGCGCCGGCGTGCGCCGCGAAGCCGGCATGCTCGTTGGCGAACGGCGAAGCCGGCGCTTCCAGCTGAGCTGAATGGACCGCCGCGACGGTATCGTCCTTGAGCAGGTCGCGCAGCGTCGGGGCGGCGGGTTCTGGAAAGTCGTCGAACAGGTCGGAGTCGAACGCCGATGGCTCAGGGTGAGGCGCCGCCGCAGCCGCCGCGGGGACGAACTGAGGTTCCTCGACCATCGCCGGCACTGGCTCGGGCTCCGGCTCGGGCTCCGGCTTGATGTCGAGATCCGCGGCCAGCAGCGGCTGCGCGGTAATCGCGGCGATGGGCGCAGCGCGCTGCTCGATATTGTCGAGCCTCGCGGTGAGGGCGTCGAACAACTGCTCGATATCGGCGCGCAGGCCAGCCATCTGCCTGGCGCTGCTCGCCTCGAGCCGCTCGAAGCCGCTGTCCACGAGCTCGACCATGCGCTGGGTTTCAAGCGCCCGAGCCTCGACGGCGCCGCCGAAGTGCGGCGGCGGGGAAGGGATATCTGAGTCCAGTTCGCCGCTCGTGGCGACGCCCTGTTCAGCGGCCTGGATTTGTTCGCGCATGCCGCGCAGGGCGCGTTCGATGCCGTCGAGACGCCGGGAGGACTCCTCGCGGAGCTTGGCGGTCATTTGTGCACGGACCGTATCGACCTGCGCCGCCAGCTCGTCGAGCACGCGCTCGATCTCGTCGTCCCGCGGCTCGTCCGCGGCCGGAGGGCCGGCGATCGTCTCAGTCGGCGTTTCAGGCGCATCCTCGATCGTCTGAGCTTCGACGATTGCGAACGCGGCGCTGGCGCGGGAGACCCAATCCGGCTCTTCCCGCGCTGCGGCGATCTCGGGTTGCTGTTCGGCCACGCCTTCCAGGTCCCATGACTCTCGAGTCGGCTCGGCATCCGCCTCAGGCGCGGCTGTCTCGGCGCCGGCGGCCGTCTGTGCGACAAATTGTTCGATCCATTCGCGAACCGAGACACCCGACAGCCGAGCCTGTTCCTCCGCATAGACGCGGGTCCAGCTATCGATGTCTTCGGGGCTCGACTGAGCGGCTGCAGTCAAACGACTCGTTCCTTACGTTTCACCGCAGGTTGCCGAGCGAACGGTTACTTGCGGATTAACCACGTCGGAGTCGCTACGCCGCATACTGCGCTTAGACGGTTTGCCTGACGTACTGCACCGCCGACAAAAGATTGCCGTCAGGGTCGCGGAACCAGACGACCCGCGTGCCGTCGGGCGCCGTCCAAATCCCGCGCGCGTCGTGTCCGAAGTTGGGGAAGCGTTCGGGCGCAACCGCGTGATGCGCCAGCCCATCGGCCACCGCGCCGATGTCATCGACGGCGAAGCCCAGCACGGTGTGCTCGGAGGGCGTGGTCGAGGGCACAGGCGACACGCGTAGTTCCGCGCCGCCGACGTCGTAGACCAGCGCGCCGAGGGACTCTCCGGCGAAGCGAAGGCCGAGGATGTCGGTATAGAACGGCCGGGCGCGGGCCGTGTCCGAGGTCCAAACAAGCGTCTGCAACCGCGCTGAGCCAAGCATGCGCTTATCCCGAGAAATGATGTTTTTGGAATGAAGCGAACCTAGCAGATATCGGGGTCCACTTCCACCGCGTGCGTCAGCCAGTAGCCAGTGGGTCTCAGACTGCCCTGCCTCGCCAATGACAGCCACAGCGGGACCTTCGTCAGCGATCAGCAACCGCCTCGCCACTGTTGGCTCTCGCGACGTCCGGGCGCTAACTCACGACCGGCCGACTCAACCGCTCGCCCGGGCACGAGAACCTCAATGACCCTCCAGACCATCTCTTCAGGCGTCGTCAGCTCCGGCCTGACGGTGAGCAGCGGCGACGAACTGCGCGTGCTCTCAGGGGGCACGGCCAGTGCGACGACCGTGCTGAGTGGAGGGACCGAACGACTGTCGGCTGGCGCGCGCGCTGACGGCGTGATGGTCGCGGACGGCGGCGCCCTGATCGGACCTGGCCGCGGAACCGATGTCGATGATTTCGGCCTGGTCAGCGGCGTCACCATCATCGGCGAACTCGACGTCGAGAGCGGCGGCGTGGCGAGCGGCAATATTGTGAGGAACGACGAGCTCGTCTTTTCCGGCGGCTTCGCGGTCGGCGAGGTTATCTTCGGCACTGAAGAGGCGGGCTCGGGCGCCGAGACCATCGCCGCCTCCGTGCGCAGCGGCGGGGAGGTGATCGTCGACCCGGGGTCGGTTGCGATCGGCGAGCAGGTCAGCAGCGGCGGCATCCTGATTGTCGCCGGCTCGGCGGTCGGCGACGTCGTCAGCAGCGGCGGCGCGGAACTCTACGTTTCGGGCGCGATCGTTCGCGGCGATACGGTCCTGAGCGGAGGACTGCTCGGCTTCAACGGCAATATCAAATCCGGTCAGACCCTCACGATCGGCGCCTCGGTCGCCAGCCCGATGAACCTGGCCGGCGTAGCCCTCAAGAGCGGCGCGATCCTAGAGCTCGAGGAAGCGAAGATCCTGAGCGGCGGCACGGTGTCGCTCACGGCCGGGGCCGAGAACGGCCCGGTCATCGTGGCGGCCGGCGGCGCCTTGCTGGGCGACGGCGCGATCGCAGGCGGCGCCGACCTCGGCCTGATGAGCGGCGTGTTCGTAGAAGGTCCTTCGACCCTTTTCGTGGAGGGTAAGGGTGTCGCCAGCGCGGTGACGATCGGCAGCGGGGCGGCCGAGGTGGTCTTGGCTGGCGGCCAGTCCCTCGGCGCCGTGATCGGCAGCGACGGGATCGAAGTCGTCAGTTCCGGGGCGGTTGTCAGCGGCGATGTGATTCAAAGCGGCGGCGTGCTGCAATTCGATGAGAGAATACTGGCCGGCGCGTCCATTACCATCGGCGCATCGGTCACCAGTACGACCGTGTTCGAGGGCGAGACGCTGCTCAGCGGCGCTCAGCTGCAGCTCGAAGGGGCGACGCTTCTGAGCGGCGCGACCGTATCGTTGCAGGCCGATGCGCCTCCGGTCATCGTGAGGGTCCGCTCCGGCGCCGTTCTGCAAGGCCCCGGCCCGGCGGACTTCATCGACGACCTGGGGTTGCTCAGCGGCGTGACGGTCAGCGGCGACGGCTTCGTCGAGGTGGTCGGTCACGGCGTCACCAGCGGCGATGTCATCAGCGATGGTGGTTTGGAAGCGGTCTTCGGCGGCCAGGCCATCGGCGACGTGATCGGCTCGGCTGGGCTGATGCAAGTCAATTTTGGCCAGGCGTCCGGCGCCATCGTCTCCCAGGGCGGACTGCTGCAGGTCTTTGGAGGCATCGCCTCCGGGACCCAGGTCCTCGGTGGCATCGAGACGATCCAGAGCAAGGGCGTGGCCAGCGGAACCGTGATTTCAGGCGGCTATGAGTTCGACTTCGGGCTCGCCGTCGGCACGCTGGTGCAATCGGGCGGGCATGAAAAGGTGGCCAACGGCGCCATAGCGTCAGATTCGGTGATCGCCAGCGGGGGCGCCGAAGGGGTGGCCTCAGGCGGTGTGGCGGCGGGGGCGACGATCTCGGGTGGGACCTTGGTGGTCTCGTCGGGTGGGACGATCTCGGGCGACCTGACCATCGAGGCCGGCCGGGCGACCGTCTCGGGGACGATGGCGGCGGGCGAGACCGTGAGCTTCACCGGCGGGGCCGGCGCGCTCGAACTCGACAATCTCACGGGCTTCCAGGCGGCGATTTCGGGCTTCAGCACGACCGACCAGCGGATCGACCTGGGCGGCTTCGCCTTCGGCGGCGGCGAGACGCTGAGCTGGACTCAGTCGGGGACTAGCGGCACGCTGACCGTGCAGGACGGGGGCCAGAGCGCGAGCCTCACCCTGATCGGAACCTACACCGCCCGCAGCTTCCACCTCCTCAACGACGCCCACGGCGGCACCGCGATCAGGGGCACGGCGCCGCCCCCGGTCGTTCCGGCGACAACGCGCTTCGTCCAGGCTGCCGCGGGGGTGGAAGGCGGCCGGTCCGCGGCGGGCGTCGCGGCGATCCATGGCCGTGGGAGCGCGCTGATTGGGACTTCGCCGCTGGTCGGTGTCGCGACGTCTGGGCGGTAAGCCGGACTTCCGGGCGGTAGGCAAAAAAGCTCGAGTGGGTTTGCCGCAGGCGCGCGGCGAATAGGTTCGAAGGATTTAACACCAAGGACACGAAAGCACACTAAGGCGCGCTGCGCGCGCTGGAAGTCATTGAGAGTCGCGGGGATTTGATGGGCGCGGAGCGCCCCTTGGTGTCTCTTGGTGTTCTTGGTGGTGGTTTAACTTGAGCTCTGCCGACTCCTTCCAGCATGGGGAGGGGAGTTGACGGGGATTCACTGGGATGGGTCATTGGGGCGGTGGCGCTAAACGAGCCCCGGGTCTTTGACATCGTGAGATTGTAGGAAATCTGGGGCGCGTCCGTGCCGGTTTTGGGGACGGGGAACCGTAGTTTGTGGTGATCTGCGGTTTCACGTGAAACATTCGCGGCGGCTCCCGCGCGGAAATTGACAGAAAAACTGGAAACGAGGACCGTTGGGCGGCTTCGCGCTCCCGTCCATCAGCCCGCTTCGCGCGCCGACACCTCCCCGTTTCGCTGCGCTACTCGGGGAGGAGCGAGTGCGGCGTCAGGCGGCCTTCGCTTCGCTTTGGACCATGCGCTGGATCGCGACGTAGTC
>Ga0302314_10017551_pt1 | contig 11996 bp, 11 predicted proteins | sample III_Palsa_N2_3_FD_200533 | JGI IMG/M metagenome (GOLD analysis project Ga0302314, IMG submission 200533) | Peat permafrost microbial communities from Stordalen Mire near Abisko, Sweden - III_Palsa_N2_3 | ecosystem: Environmental > Terrestrial > Soil > Palsa > Peat permafrost | place: Sweden...
GAAGCGATCTCTCTTTAGGCCGGAAGCAAACCGAAAACGAACTCGAGCCTGCGAACAGTGTGTCGGCTACTCGATGACCGCGAGGGGAGGCTAGCCGATTTGTTTGTTCGTGGATACGGTGGTCGCCGGCGGTTCCTGCTCGCGCGACTCCGCCGATCCTAGGTGCTGGTTCCTATGGACCGAGGAGCCCGAGCCGGGCTGCCTCGACGGTTGCCTGACCTCGGGAGCGAACGTCGAGTTTGTGCAGGACCGCTGATACGTGGTGGTCGACCGTCTTTCCGGACAGCACCAAGCGGTCGGCGATCTGCGCGTTCCGCATCCCCTCGGCCAGTAGCCCGAGCACCTCGAGCTCACGGGCCGTGAGGCCGGCCGGGTTCGCGCGAGTCTTTGGACGAGGGCCTCTGGGCAGACCGCGCTCGCCTAGCTCGCGGAGCCGGCGGGCGATGATCGCCGCTGCAGGTCGGGCGCCGAGGGCTTGGAGCTCGTCCAACGCCTGGCGCAATGCTTTGCCGCCGTCGTGCGAGTCCGCGAGCGCGAGCGCCGCTTCGTAGCGGCAGCCGTTCTCGCGCCAGTAGCCCGCGGCGTGGGCCCAGTCGCCGGCGATCTGGTGGGAGTACGGCTCCCCGGCGTCCGCCGGCGGCTCGTCGAGTAACCCTGCGCGCCAGCGCCAGAGGCCAAGCTGGCCGATGAAGTTCGCCGCGTTCTGCCGGTGTGCGAGTTCAAATGCGACCTGCGTGACCGCGTGAATCTCCTGCGGGCGGCCTTCCAGCCATGCGCACTCAGCGTGCACAGCCGCCACGGGAGCGAGGTACTGGAGATCGCCGATCGTACGAGCGATCTCCTGAGCCCGATCGAGGGGATCACGGTGGTCGGGCTCCCCGCGTCGCGCTCGGAGCAGCGCCTGCACGAGCAGGGCGCCGTGGACCGCCGCCATCGTGCTCGCCTGGGCGTCGATGATCGAGGCCGCGGTCTCGGCGGCCTGATCCCACAGCCCGAGGGCAAGCTGGATCTCGGCTTTCGCCGCGAGCAGCCATTTCGTCCACGCCTCGAGGCCGTGTTCCTCGCAGTACTTGATCCCCTCGTCCGCGTAGCGTGCCATGTCCAGATACCGGCCCAGCCGGGATAGTGCGGCGCATAGGTTGATGTACCCCATTGCAACGGATCTGAGGTCGCCGGCGCTGCGCGCGAGCTCGAGGCTTCGCTCGAGCTTCTGCTTTCCTCCCATGTCGCCACGGCCCAGCTCGACCGTGCCGACGGTGTTCAGCGCGTGGGTGAGCGCGTCGGTGTCGCCGAGCTGATCCGCGAGCGCGATTGCCTTCTGGCCCCACGCGATCGTCTGTTCGGTGTCGCCGGCCTGCAGCGTGAGGCAGGACACCTCCGCGTAGGTGCGTGCCAGCTCTACCCCCGGCGGGAGCCGTTCGAGGATCTCGGTGGCTTCGCGCACGTCGGCCCGCGCTTCTACCGTCCGTCCCATATCGCCTTTCATCCGCGCGCGGAGCCGCAGGACATCCCCCGCCCGGGGACGCTCGCCGCCGTCGCGGTGGATCGCGAGCGCCTCGTCGAGCGCCGCAAGCCCCTCCTCGCGCATGTCAGTCAGAAAGCCCTCGTCGGCGAGCCGCTCCAGCAAGTGTGCCCGCTGCCCGGCGGCGAGTCCCGCGGCGAACCGCAGCGCACGCTGGTACTGGTGCAGAGCCTCCCGATGCGCGCCGACCGCGGCGGCGTGTTCGGCTGCCAGTGGCGCGTAATGAAGCACGGCATCCGTGTCCCCGGCCGCCTCGGCGTGGTGCGCCAGCCGGGCGAGGTCCGGGGAGCCGATCGCCGGCTTCGCAAGCGCCGCCACTGCTCGACGGTGGAGCACCACCGCCCGGTGCGGTGACAGCGATTCCTCGATCGCCAGCCGCGCCAGCTCATGCCGGAACGCGACGCCGTCGGCCTCGTCACGCAACATCCCCGACTCAAGGCACTCATCCAGACCATCCAGCGCCCGCTGCACCAGCGCCTCCAGCAACCACACCTCCGTCCGCTGCGGAACGACGGCGACCGCCTCGAGCACGTCTCGCGCCGCACCGCTCAGGCCCGCCGCGCGGGCCAACACCGCATCGCGAACCGTCGGCGGGATCCGCCCCCCGCCGGCCGCCAGCACCTCCGTCACATAGAACGGGTTACCGCCGGTCCGCTCGTAAAGCTCACCCAAGTCGAGCGTGGACGCCAGCGCCAGCGCCGCCACCGCAGTCCCAGACAGTCGGGGGAGCTCGTGACGTGCGCTCATGGCGCTCGTCAGCTCCCCGAGCACTGACCGCAGCGGGTGCGACTGGTGCAAGCCGTCATCACGATATGTGAGGACCAGCAGCGCCGGCACCGAGCCGATCCGCCGCGTGCACAGCCGCAGCACATCCAACGTCGCCTCATCCGCCCAATGCAGATCCTCAACCACGACCACAGACGGCGACCGCCCATCCAGCTCGTCCATCAGCGCGCGCGCCACCTCGTGTGGCTGACCACCGGCTTCGACCTGCTCGCGCAGCTCACCGTCGACCAACCGAGCAATGTCAAACAGCGGCCCCAGCGGCCGCGGCGTGAACAGCGGATCGCACGTTGCCCACATCACCCGCACCGACTCGCCAGCCAGGCCACAGAACCGGCGCACAAGCGCTGTCTTGCCGATGCCCGCCTCGCCATGCACCAGCACCACCAGCCCGACCCCGCGCTCCCCAACCTTGCTCAGCGCAAAGCCCAACGCCCCAAGCTGCTCATCGCGCTCGAGCAGTTCCCGCGCCTCAACCTCTGGCACACGCCCCGGTACGCGCACACCCGCATCATCCTCACCGCGCTCCACGAGTGCAAGCGCCGGCCGGAACCGATCAATTGACCCCGACCAGCGCTCTTCCCCCCGACCAGCGCTCTTCCCCTCGTCTCTCGACACTGCTTCAGCCCGCGATCGGCCGCTGCATACGCCGGTGCCGCAGCACGCTCGCAGCGCCGACGCCAACACCCAGGAGCACGACAATGGTGGCGGCACCCACTCCGGCGTCGTCCCACCGGAACCCCTGCGACGACAACGCTGTCGTCCGCGAAGCGGGAGCGATGACCACAGGCTGCCCCGGGCCGCTCGCCGAACCACCGCCATCCGCAGCGAACATGCTCGCGAACGCCGCTGACGGCGCGCTCAACACCAGAATCGCGGTCGCCGCAACCAGGAACCGCTTGATCGACTTGAACATCTTGGTCCTCCTCTTCGACTGACGACATTGCATATCGCCAAGCTACGCGCGGGGAAGCGGCCGCGCATCGGGAGGAGCACCCAGATTGGGGCGTCGCCACCCCCCAACTTGGGAGGGTGCTATTTGCCGGTGGTGCGGTGGCTGGCGCCCCGGGCGAAACCGGCAGCGCCCTTCCGAGCATTGCCGCCGTCACGCGCCGTGCCGCGAACGGAGGGCTGCGTTCGGCGGATGAGCAACCGTAGTTCGGGGTCGTCCGAGCCCTCGGTCTCGCGCTCAGTCAGCGTCGACGGATTGACCGTCCGGAACCCCGGACCACGGCCCGGATCGACGACGGCGACGACGACCTTCAAGCGGCTCGGCGTGTCGAACACAATCCCGTCAAGCGTTGGACCGCTGCCCGTGACGCGCACGAGGTCACCTATTGCTGGAGTCTCCACAACCCGAGCGTACCGCGCTTGAGGCTGACACCTGCGGATTGCATGAGCGGTATCGGGTTGGTGGCATTGCCATAGGCGACCTTGCGGGCGGTACTGTGGACTGATCGAGGATGTGCGACATAAACCGCGGCCAACCGCACGGGCCCTGGCAAGGGCTGTGGACGATGGTCGCAACGTCAACGCAGCACTGAGGCATCTAGATGGCCACGCGTCCGAGCCCGACGCCCAGCAGGTCGCCGACGCGCTCGCGCGCTTTCTCGTCGCGCGCTGCGACTCACATCACGCAGGCTGGCGAGTAGTGCGCCAGGTGATCGTCGATTCTGCCGCTGACGCGCCATGGGAGAAATGCGCACGACGCGCTGTGCCGATGGTCGCCGACGATCTCATCGCCCTCGCCGGAACCGCAGGCCGCACGCTGCTGCCTCAGGCTCAGCACATCGCCGCTCAGCGCCGAGCCGAAGAGATCGCCTCGCATGTCGATCAGCCTGCGGTCCTTACGGGCCTGGGGCTGAGCTGTGCCGTCACGACACCCGACCGCTGGCGTCTCGCGCTGAGCTCCGCGGTCAGGGCTCGCTCCCGCGAGCAGGTCGCGCGGGCTGTGGATCGCTCTCTGCAGGGCCCGGCGTAACCCGCGGTCCGCCAGCGATCGATCTGCCAGCAGCTGCGATGCTCGTGTGGTGGACGCGCTGACATCGATCCAGATTCGTGAGGCCAACCAGGAGGATCGCGATTGGCTGACCCACCAGTTGCGGGGATCGTGGGGCTCGACGACTGTGGTCAGCCGTGGACAACCGCACGACGCGTCAGCGTTGCCGGCCTTCGTGGCGGTCGACGGAGACGAGCGAGTTGGGCTCGCCACGATTCGCTACGACAGCGCCGAGTGCGAGCTGGTCACCCTCGATGCGTTGCGCAAGCAGCGCGGAATCGGCTCGGCGCTGCTCGATCGTGTTGCAGAAGCCGCCAGAGATCGGGGCTGTATGCGCCTGTGGTTGATCACCAGCAATGACAATCTTGAGGCGATCCGCTTCTACCAGCGCCGCGGGATGCGACTGACCGCGCTTCATCGCGGCGCCGTCGACGAGGCACGCAGGCTTAAGCCATCGATCCCGGAGGTGGGGGAGTACGGAATCCCGCTCCACGACGAGCTGGAGTTCGAGCTTCGGCTGGAGTCCGTCGATGAGTGATCGCGTCATCGACGACGGGATGCGCTCCTACTACGACCGGCGAGCCGCGGAGTACGACGACTGGTGGCTGGGAACCGGCCTGTTCCGCGAGCGCGAGCGTCCTGGGTGGGACGCCGAAGTGGGCGAGCTCGTCAAACTTCTGGGGTCGCTCGAGCCGGCCAGGATGCTCGATGTCGCCTGTGGCACCGCATTCCTGACTTGCCACCTACAAGGGGACGTGACCGCGATCGACCAGAGCCCGAGCATGGCGGAGATCGCCAAGGCTCGGCTGCCTCAAGCCCGCGTGATGGTTGCGGACGCAGTGCCGTTGCCGTTCGTCGACGGCGAGTTCGAGCGCGTCTTCACGAGCCACTTCTATGGCCATCTGCTCGAACGGGAGCGGAGCGCGTTTCTGCGTGAAGCGCGGCGGGTCGCGAGCGAACTGATAGTCGTGGACAGCGCGCTGCGGCCTGGAGTCGAGCCGGAGGAGCGTCAGCAGCGGATGCTCAACGACGGCTCACACCACGAGGTCTACAAGCGTTACTTCAACGGGCCGGAGCTCGCCGACGAGCTCGGTGGCGGCGAGGTTCTCCACGCCGGGCACTGGTTCGTCGTCGTCACCGCCTGATCGCCTCAGCTCAAGTGGCAACCCCACACCCGTCGGTTATCGCGTGCGCACCGCCGAAGCGCCGTGTTAGGCTCGCCCGCAGCTATGAGCAACTACGCAAATCCAGTTCTCTCCAGCAGGACCTTCCCGAACGTGCGGGTGCTCGGGGATACGCTCCCCGGCGAGCGCGTCCGTGACCTGCTGCTCGTCGTTGCAGGTGCCGGGCTGGTCGGGCTACTCGCCCAGTTCACGATTCACCTGAGCTTCACCCCGGTCCCAATCACGGGACAGACCCTTGGCGTGCTGCTGGTCGGCACGGCACTCGGCTTGCGCCGTGGCGCTGCCGCTCTGACCCTGTACGCGGTCGCCGGCCTGATCGGTGTCGGGTGGTTCGCCGGTGGCCAGAGCGGCTACGTCGGCGCCAATTTCGGCTACATCCTCGGATTCATCGCCTCTGCAGCCGTCTGCGGCTATCTGGCTGAGCGCCGCGCCGATCGCAGGCTGATCTCTGCGGTTCCGGCGATGGTCGTGGGCGAGGTCGTCATGTATGTGATCGGCGTCGGCTGGCTCGCCGTCGACCTGCATCTCAGCATCGGCACCGCGATCTCTGAGGGCTTCGTGCCGTTCTGGATCGCGGACGCCATCAAGTGCGCACTCGCGGCCGGTCTTCTGCCGAGCACCTGGCGGCTGCTGGGCCAACGCAGTTAGCCATTGAGCGGCGATGCCGCTCGATCAATCGACCTAACGAGGGTGCGCGCCCGCTGGCGCGCACCCTTGTCGTTTAATCACGCCGAACCCGGCGCCGCACGGAGCGCTTGACTGGCCGCCGCGCCGGATCGGCCGATCGTCGCTCTCGGCCATACTGCGAGCGTGTCCACGCGGGCTTGCAATGGCTGAACGGTCGGTCGGCGCGACGATCGCGCGCGGGATCATCCGCGGTTCACGCTGGACCGGCCGCCAGGTTCGTGGCGAGGTGGTGCGACGTGTCGGTGGAACGGCGCGCGCACGCGTTATCTGCATCTTCGGCCTGGTCCTGGCGCTCAATGGCGCTGACGCCTCGACCGTCGGCGCGATCGCGCCCCAGCTCGCAAACGCTTTTCACGGCACCACGATCGGCACGGGTCGGATCGGGATACTGAGCTCGGTGTCGCTGCTGGTCGGGGCAGTCGGGACGATCCCGGTCGGCCTGCTGGTCGACCGCATCAAGCGTATCCCGATGCTCTCGGTCAGCATCGTGCTGTGGAGCATCGCCTCGCTGTTCAGCGCCTTTGCCGGCAGCTATGAAACGCTGCTGCTCACGCGGCTGCTCTTGGGCCTCGTCGTCGCGACGGCCGGCCCGGCGATTGCGTCGCTGACCGGCGATTACTTCCCGGCCCAGGAGCGCGGCAAGATCTACGCCTACATCCTCGGTGGCGAGATCGCCGGCACTGCATTCGGCTTCATCATCTCGAGCAGCGTCGCCAGCGCGATCAGCTGGCGCGCGGCGTTCATCCTGCTTTCGATTCCCGGTTTCTTCCTCGCCCGCGAGCTCTACCGCACCGTGCCCGAGCCGCTGCGTGGTGGACAGAGTCACCTCGAACCCGGGGCTGAAGACCTTGTCGAGGCCGCGGCACGGGCCCGGGCCAGGCCACACGACGAGTGGCTCGAGCCCGACGAGATGCCGACCAAGATCGAGGATGTCGCCCAGCGCGCCGCCCGGCGGCTCGGCGCGCAGGCCGACCCTGAGCTGGTGCTGAAGGAGGACCCGCGTAACCTCAGCCTGCGCGAGGCGGTCCGCTACGTGTTGCAGATCCCGACGAACGTGATGATGATCATCAGCTCGTCGCTGGGCTACTTCTATTTCGCCGGCCTGCAGACGTTCGCGCTGCTGTTCGTCCGCGGCCACTACCACGTCGGTGAGGCGACATCGCAGCTGGTGCTCGCGCTGCTCGTGCTGGGCGCGCTGGTCGGGACGCTGTTCAGCGGCTGGCTCGCCGACGAACTCGTGCGCCGGGGTTTCCTCAACAGCCGCGTCTGGATCCCGGGCGTCTGCTACCTGGCCGCCGGGGTTCTGCTGATCCCCGGCCTCGTCTCCGACAGTCTCACCCCGGCGGTGTGGTTCGACGTCGCCGGCGCGGCCTTGATCTCGGCCGCCAACCCGCCACTCGACGCGGCGCGGCTGGACATCATGCCGGCGGGACTGTGGGGTCGCGCCGAAGGCGTGCGCACGTTCCTGCGCTCATTGGCTCAGGCGCTGGCGCCGCTGATCTTCGGTGAGCTGGCGGCCCTGGTCGCCGGCATCGCGGCGAGCAAAGTCCACCAGGCTCCGGTCCAAATCAAGAACCTGCCGCCCGTCACTCCCGCTGAGGCCAGCGGCCTCGAGGTCGCATTCCTGATCCTGCTCGTGTCACTCTTCGCCGGAGGTGTCGCGATGCTGAGGGCACGGCACACATATGCGCGCGATGTCGCGACCGCGGGCGCGTCCGAGCAGGGAACGGGTGACTACCCGGCGCGCCGGCCCCGGGGCGACACCAGCCTCACGCGAACAGACGACTCGCGTACCAGTCGCGCGCGTCGCGAACGCCAGGAAGAGCGAAGAAGTAACCGCCGCCGACAGGACTGATGTAGTCGATCATCGGCTCGCCGATCAGCCGCGTCTGGTTGGCGACGAACTGGCGCTCGAGATCCTGCTGGAAGCAGTTGAACACAAGCCCGACGTCCATGTTGCCGTTGAGGTCGACGCCGCGATCGTAGTTGTACCCACGCCGGAAGATGCGACTGTCCTCTGTCACCTTCGTACGCGGGTTGGATAGGCGAATGTGCGCGGTCAGCGGGATCACGTAGCCGAGCGGGTCGGCCTTGTAGTTGGGGATATCGCTCTCGACCGAGCCGTCAAGCGGCGCGCCGGAGTCGCGGAAGCGGCCGATCATCTGCTGCTGCTCGTTGAGCGACACCCTGTCCCAGAATTCGATGAACTGCTTGATGATCCGTACCACGTGATAGCTGCCCCCGGTCGCCCAGTCAGGCTCACCGATACCGTCGCTCACCCACAGCAGCCGATCAGCGACAGCCCCGTCGCCGACGTCCGGATTGGCGATCCCGTCCTTGAACGCGAACGTGTTACGCGGCACGCCGGATGGTCGCGGGGGCGAGGTAAAGCCCTCGATCCGCCAGTTGAGCGCCAGCCCGCCGCGGGTGGCCTTCGTGATCTGTCGCATCGCGTGCAGCGTCGTGTCGGGATTGCCCGCGCACAGCTGGATCAGTAGATCCCCGCCGGTCTGGGCGGGATCGAGGTCGTCGTTGGGGAACGGCAGCATCGGCTTCAGCCTCAGTGGCTTGCGCTCAGCCAGGCCAAAGCGCTCATCGAACAGCGTGCTGCCGACGCCGACCGTCACCGTCAGCGCGTCGGCTGGCACCGTCGGCCCGAGCGTGCCACTGTCGGCCGGGGGAGCATCCGCGGTGGGGGCGGGCGGCGTGCCGCCGGTCGTGAGAAACCGCGCGCTGGCGGTGAGCGTCTTCAGCAGCTCGACGAGCTCGGCGCGGCTCTCGGCGGTCACGTTGAACGACGCAAACGCCGCAGCCGGCGGATCACGATCGGCGCGTCCTTCAGCAACGCGCCCTGGCTACCGCCGGTGGGTGGGTGGGATCGATCACCTGCGGCGTCAGCGGTGGAGCCCTGGCCGAGGAGACCGGCGCCCGCCGCACCCGCGGTCACGGCACCGAGCCCTGCGCGCGTCAGGAAGCCGCGGCGGTCGAGCGTGCCGCTGTTCTCGTCTGAGCTCATGATCCGGGGACCGTCACCTGGAGGATCTCGGACACGGGGGCCAGTGTCTCGACGGCCGCTCCGGTCGACGCGTCCAGCGCCTGGCGCCGGCGCAGCGGCATGGCGCGAAGATTGCGATGCGCGGCAGGACCTCCGGCCGCATCGATCGCCCGCGCGAGCGCGCGCAGGTCAGTGATCCCTGTGGACACTATCTTCGGCCTCCTCGCTGTGATCAGCGGTGCCAGCACGGCGAGCATCTCGTGCGTGGCGTTGACGTCGGCTGCAAGCGTCGCCAGGTCGCTGTTGGACCCGTAGTCATCGCCCTGGGTCAGCGAATCTCGCAGGGCGTCCTCGAGAATCTCGTGGCAGCGCAGCACCCAGGCGTCGACTCCCAGCGCCGTGAGCGGCAGGTCACTCTGCACCGCGTGTGGGTTGAGCCTGTGGATGAGGACCGCCAGATGTGCGATGTCGGCCGCTGCTGCCGTGGTGTTGTGATGGCGCCAGAGATCGAGCTCGATCCTGTGGAAGCCCGTGAACTTCGAACTGTGGATGGTGCCCGGTAGACCGTTGGCGAGCCCGTCGATCTGCTCTCCGAGCTCCCCGAAGGCGCCGTAGGCGGCGTCGTCCTGGCCGAGCTCGAGCCAGGTGAAGTGCGCCCGGCTCCAGGCGCTCTCGGCTGCTGTCAGGTCACCGTGCAGTGCGGCGCTGTGGAGCGTCCCGACCTGCCGACTCAGCAGCGCGAGCAGCCTGTTGACGTAGATCGTGTACTGGGCCAGCGGCTGCGCCAGCTGGATCGTGGCGAGCGGTGTGACATAGCTCGCGGCGACGCCCGTATTCACCTGATCGCGGGCGGCAGCTGCGGCTCGTGTGCTGCTCTGTGGGCGCGGCGAGCCGGTGCGGTGGGTACTGCCGCAGGCGGCCACGACGGTCGCCACGAGCAGAGCTGCGATTGCGCGCTTCATCGCAGCCGAACGCTAGGGCGCAACGATTACGAAGATCGGGCTGACTTGTGAACGCCGCGTTCGCAAAAAGGAAACACCTCGATCACAGGCTGGCCACAAACGGCTGTCGCTCGAGACGGAGGATCCATTTGGCAGCTCTCATTAAGTCGAAGTAAGAGAAAGGAAAGCTCTTCGTGAAGAGTTTCTCGCGTCCTGGTAGGGGTCGGTCAGTACAAATTTCCCGCAGGCTCCGCAGGCCCCGCAACGTGGCTGCGAGTACGGCTGTGGCCGTCGCCGCCGCGCTCGCTTTCAGCGTCTCCGCGCTGGCCGCGACCGACCTGCCCACTCAGACGGCTGCGTACAACGCCGCCTGGGAATCCGCTCCCAGCGGCTACACCGCTAGCGCTGACGACGGCCTGGGCGTGAGCCCGGGCACGATCGGGCACGTGTGGGTGATCGTGCTTGAGAACCACGCCTACACAGACAGCTTCTCGCCGCTCGAAGGGACGCAGAGCAGCTACCTCCAGGACCTTCCCAGCCAGGGTGCGCTGCTCACGAACTACTACGGCACCGGCCACTCGAGCCTCGACAACTACGTCTCGATGGTCTCCGGCCAGGCGCCGCAGGAGGACGATCAGGATGATTGCCCCAACTACGACGCGATGGACGGAAGCATCGACACCAGCGGCACGCCCGCGACGAACTCTGACTTCGGACAGCTCAAGTCCAACGCTGGACCGGACGCTCCGTTCGGGGACAACGGCTGCGTATACCCGTCCTCGGTGAACACGATCTTCAACCAGCTGCAGACCGCAGGCAAGAGCTGGAAGGTCTACGCGCAGGACCTGGATGGTGGCACCGGCATCGGTGGTGGCACGACCCTGGTCGCGCCGCATGCCAACCAGGACGCCGGCTACAACTCCGGCGCGCCGGAGACCTACTCCGACTGCGGTGCTCCCGACTCGAGCGTCACCGCCGCCCCCGACCAGGCCGGCAGCTACTCGAGCCCGGCGGCTGGCAGCGGCTCCACCGGGAACGCCAACTACACCTCGACGAGCGGGGAGGCCGACTCCTACGTCGCCAAGCACAACCCGCTGTCCTGGTTCGGCTCGCTCACCGGCACGGCCGACACAGCCGGTGGCTCGATCACCGGCAGCCTGTGCTCGTCGTCCCACTTCGGCGCGCTGTTCGGGCCCGACGACACCCTCTACAACGACCTGCAGACCACGAGCTCGACCCCGGACCTGAGCTACATCGTTCCGGACAACTGCTCCAACGGGCACGACGCCACCTGCACCGGCAACAACCTGACGGGCGAATCGGCCGGCTTCCCGACGTACAACAGCTCGAGCACGATTCCCGCGGCCGACAACAACACCGGCGGCACGGTCGCAGAGAGTGCCTTCCTGTCGGTCGCGATCCCCGAGATCGAGGCATCGCCGGCCTTCAAGCAGAACGGCATGATCGTCGTCACCTACGACGAGGCATACCCGGCGTTCACCTACTCGAGTGACAGCCAGGCCACCTCACAGCTCCAGGCAGCTGACGCCACCGGTTCCCTGGAGAACGACGCCGCCGGCGAGACGCTGTACGGCCGCTCACTGAACTGGGAGCCGACCGGTCCGAACGCGACGATCGTCAAGTCCGCATTGAGCGGTCAGGTCCTCTCCGGCGGCCCCGGCAACATGGCCTACCTCGATGAGCCGACCAGCGCCGAGGTCACCGCGAGCAACACCCTCGGTGGTAACGACCTCGTGCCCTGCACGGTCACCGGTAGCAGCGGCGTGTCCTGGGATACGTTCACCGCGCCGACATCGAGCAACGGCACCTGCCAGCCGGGTGACCAGGCGAGCGGTTACTTCCCGAACAGCGCCTCAAAGACGCT
>Ga0302314_10017552_pt1 | contig 11995 bp, 8 predicted proteins | sample III_Palsa_N2_3_FD_200533 | JGI IMG/M metagenome (GOLD analysis project Ga0302314, IMG submission 200533) | Peat permafrost microbial communities from Stordalen Mire near Abisko, Sweden - III_Palsa_N2_3 | ecosystem: Environmental > Terrestrial > Soil > Palsa > Peat permafrost | place: Sweden...
TGCTGCAGCCCGCGGAGATTTTTTCCGCCACTCTTTTTTCTTCGCGCGCCGCATCTCTCACCTTCACAACAACAAATCGGAATTTTTGGATACACGGCCTTTTTGCGAGCGATGAAGCTGCTGCGAGGGTTGCTGGCCGCGGCGCTGCTCGTGCTCGGCCAGGCGCGCGCGCACGGCGACATGGACGGGAGCGACATGGACGAGGAGACAAAGACAAAGCAAAAAGTCTTTGTGGCCTTCCACGCCGTGCTGGGCTCGATTGTCGTGTACGTCACGCTGCCGCTCGCCATGGCGTTTGTGGCTGGCAAGCAGCCGGAGAAGCACAAGGTGTTTATGACCGTGAACGCGTGTCTGCTGTTTTTCTCCACGTTGGTGGCCATGCTGCAGTTTGCCGAGGGCGACTCCAAGCACGCCAAGCTGGCTGGGTTCTGTGTGCTGTGCTGGGCGCTGCAGGCGCTCTACGGCCTGCTCAAAAACTTTTTGTTCAAAACCTGGCCGCTCAAGCCACACCGATCGTTTGGCCTTTTCCTCGTCGCGCTGTCGTACATGACGTGGACGTCGGGTGTGCTCCACGTGCAGGACAGCTGCTCCGCGGCGGGCGCGCTGCAGCTGTGCCAGGCGCACATTTTGCTGGGCGCTGGGCTGGTGCTCATTGGCCTGGCCCATTTGTACTACCACGAGGCGTTTGCGTCCTCGCTCGAGCTGGCCGTCGTCATGTGCTTTGTTGCCGTGGAGCTCGTCGTCGATGCCAGCATTACCGTCAGCCAGGCCACGAGCCCTGGAGTTTACGATTGGGTCGAAACGACCAAGGTGCTTCACGTGGGCGCGGCGCTCACGTGGTTCGCGGCCGTCATGGCCGGCGCTATTGGCTGCAAGCAGCGCTACGCGCAAGGCCCGGGGTTCACGCTAGGCCTGGTGCTGCACTTTTTCTTCGTGCTGCTGAATTCCGTGGCGTCCAACGACCGCGCGCGGGCTGCAAAGACGCTGCACCTGCTCGCGCTGGTGCCCATCGCCGTGGCGAGGCCAAGGCTGCGCCAGGGCACCACCGCGTTTCTGTGCGTGATTGCCGGCGTGGCGTTTGCCGCAAGCGCCGATCCAATTGCCAACGACGCGCTGGTGCTGGACGCTCCGGCGTACGGTGCTGCGGTGTTCGGCGTGGGTCTGACGCTCTTCCTCATCCACGTGCTCGTCATGCGCTTCGTCGTGAGCACCACCGACACGCCCAACAGCGAATCGACAGTGTTCCACCGCGCCGGCTGCGCGCAGGCCGCTGGCGCTGCGTGCTGCTGCCTGCTCGGCGGCTCTGCGCGCGACCCCGAGGCCAACGGCGGCAGCGAGGAATACGCGCCCGTGGTGCAGCAGGCCTCGTTGGAAATGGCCAACGGTCACTCGGACTCGCTCGCGGACGAGGACGTCACGCAGGCGCCGCAGCCGCCAGCCAAGCCGCCCAAGCCCGCGCGTGCATGAGACCGTGAGGCCGTGAGAGTATAAAGCTTTTTGAAATGGCCTCGCGCGCGCGCGCGCGCGCGCATGGCGTCGGGCGCATTACTTGAAATGGTTCTCAATCCAGTCGCTCGTCATCGACTTGGGGCGCTCGAGCGGGAAGCCGAGCGCGCGGCTCCAGTAGAGCTGCGAGAGCACGCCAATGGCGCGGCTGACGCCAAAGAGCACGGTGTAGTAGCTCTCCTCCTTGAAGCCGTAGTGATACAGCAAGGCGCCCGAGTGCGAGTCCACGTTGGGCCTGCGCGCCCCGTTTTGTTAGCGCATGTGTGTGTGTGTGTGCGTGGACAAAGGCGTACCACGGGTTTTCTACGTTGGTGTCGCGTGCGGGCGTTAGTCTCTTTACCTTGAAATGAACGCACTCGTCCTGTGAAAAAAACCGAGTCAGCGCTCACGATAGGACGGCAAGAGAGAAGACGGGGGGAAAAAACAAGCGCACTTGCCGTGCTTGGTGAGCACGTCGGGCACGACTTCGTAAATGGTGCCGACAATCTTGAACAGCGGGTCATTGGGCATGTACTTGAGCGCAAACTCGCGCTGCGCCGTGTACCGCGGGTCCGTCTTGCGCAGTACGGCGTGCCCGTAGCCGGGGATCACCTTGCCCGACTTGAGCGTCGCCCACGCGAATTCGCGAATCGTGTCCTCGTTGACCGGCTTGCCCTCGGCCTGGAACGCCTTCTGCAGGTCGAGGATCCAGCGCAGCACCTCCTGGTTGGCCAGGCCGTGCAGCGGGCCGGCGAGCGCGTTCATGCCGCCGGAAAAGGCCAGGTACGCATCGGCCAGCGTGGAGCCGACGAGGTGCGTGCTGTGCGCCGACGCGTTGCCGCCCTCGTGGTCCGAGTGCAGCACGAGGTACAGCCGCATGAGCTCGTCAAACTCCTTGTTGTCCTTCATGCCCAGCATGTGGTTAAAGTTCTTGGCGTAATCGAGCTTTGGGTTGTGGTCGGCAATCTTGCCATCCTTGTACGTGCAGCGGTAGATGAGCGCGGAGACGCGCGGCAGCCGCGCAATGAGGTCCAGGCAGTCCTCCAGCATGACTTCGCCGTACTTTGACTTGGGCATACCCTTGGCGTACGCCGCCGCGAACTTGGAGTCCGTCTGCATGGCCAGCACGGCCATCGACAGCTGCGTCATCGGGTGCATCGTCTTCGGCAGGCTTCGGATCAGCGGTTCCACGTGAGCCGGCAAAGCTGCGCGCGCGCTGAGCTCCTTGCCCACCGATGCGGCCTGCTCGGCCGTGGGAACAGTGCCCGTCAGCAAGAGCCACAGCAGCGACTCGGGGCCGGGCTCGTCGCCCTTCTTGCCCGACGCCGGCGGCAGCGCCTTTTGCACCTCGGGAATGGTCATGCCCCGAAACCGAATGCCCTCCTGCGCGTCGAGCAGCGAGGGCTCCCACACCAAGCAAGACACGTCGCGCGCGCCGCCCAGTGCCTGATCCACAGTCACCTGGCCCAGCGACTTGTCGCCGTACTTTTCCTTGAGCATCTTGAACTTGGCCTGCTGTTTTGGCGTAATCTCAGCCAGTGCCTTGAACAGGTCCGGCGCCGACGTCGTGGCCAGCGCGCGGCTCGCCACGGCCGGCGACGAAGTGCGAGAAGCAAGGCGAGAGAGCATGCCTGCGCGGTGAAATGGCTTTTGCTTGTGCGCGGCCCAACAAAACCACACGTCGGACGAGTAAAAGGCCGGGTCGCCGCGCCACTTTTCATTTGCTGTTCAACATTTTGGCAGAGACAATGATCGGCGAGGATGAGGTGGCACGCAAGGTCGACCAACCGCTCTCGTCCTCGCGCTCAGGTTTGCTTTGGTTTATATAAAAATCGCTGAAGACGGCGGTAGATTTTTAACGCACTCTGATGCGCGCGCGCGCGTGTAGGCACCGCTGCGCCTCCTCGGCAGCAGCCACCATTCGCACGAGGCGCACAACGTCGAGGCGGCGCGCCGTTCCAGCCACGCGGCGCCAGAGGAATGCCGATGCGCGGCGGCTTTGCAGCGCGCGGCCACGTCCGCATGCAACCCGCCGCGCCCTCGCAGCAGGGCGACTTGAAGCGACAGCGCGGTCCTGTCCGCGTTGCGGAGGACATGAGCGTGCAGGACACGCCTGCAAAGCTCACGGTGCTGCTCAACGATATTGCCATTTGCTCCGTGACGTCGTCGGGGCATTTTCTCTTTCACTTCACCGACGCGATGAAGGGCGAGGCTCTGCGGCAAGCCTTGGCCATCGCGCTGCGGCCCTTCCACCTGCACGCCGAGCCCGAGCGCATGTGGGACGTGAAAAGCCCTTGGGTGCTCACAGACGGGACGCCGCAGCTGCGGCAGCTCATCGAGAAGGACGTGCCTTTGCAGGGCCCGCCGCCGATCAAGACCAAGGACACGCAGGCACGCATCAACGTTTTGCGCACCCTCGTCGAGGCCGAGTCTTTGTTGATGGATTTGGATCCCGACGCCAGCCAAGTGAGCCTGGACGACGTGCGTTCGCCCACCGACACGCTGCTCAAGCTTTGCCGCGACAGCCGCTGGGGCGCGCCCAGGTACGACGTCGTGCACGGCGCCAACGACGCAGTGGCGTTTAAAGTCACCATTCCCGGACTACCGGGCGCCGAGTTTGTTCCCACGGCGACGACGTGGTCCGCCAACGCGGAGGTTGCAAAGAACATGGCCGCGCACAACGTCGGCGCGCTCATCGCCAAGGTTAGGCTGCCCGTGCCGACGGTCTAAAGCTGATGTTTAGACTTGGAATCACCGCTTCCTTCGCTTGGGCGCGCGCTCCAAGCCGCCGTCACTATCGTCGTCGTCGTCGTCACTGGCCGCCTGCTCGTGGTACGACGGCGGAGCTCGGCCAGCGCGACGCGAGCGCACGTCGGTCGACGGAGCCGTCGTCGTCGTCGTGCGCGCCTTGTCAGCAGAGCCGCTCGCAGCTGCGGCGGCGCGCTTGCTGCCCACTTTCGCCTTGGCCGGCGACGGCGGCTCCTGCCAGCGCTCGGCCTGAGCGTCCGAGCGCCGCTTGCCGCGGTCGGCGCGCGACGTCGAGCGAGCCTCCTTGGCGCCGCCGCCGCCGCCGTCGTCGTCGTCGTCGTCGTCGAGGGCTGCGGGCCGCCTCGCCGCGCGCGTTTCCGTCCGCGGCTGTGCGCGCGAGGCGCGTCTCGGCTGCTCGTCGTCGTCGTGGTCATGCGCAGAGTCGCTGCCGTCGGACGCAGCGGCGGTGGTGGCAGTGCGCCGCGCGCTCGCAACCGCCTTCTTCGCGACGAGCTTGACGCGCCCCGACCTAGGCCGTTCTTCCGCGCCCGCTGCCGTTGTCGCAGCCGTCGTCGCAGCCGCAGCGTTGGTCTTGCGCGAAGAGACCACGGGCGCCTCGAGGTCGTCGTCGGTCGCCGCTCTAGCGCGCGCGACTGACTTGCCGCGGCTGCTCGCCTTGCGCGGCGACGGCGTCGCACTCGATTCGTCCACCGCCCTCGGGGCCGCCCTCGGTGCCGCCGAAGCGCGCCGCGACGAGGGCGCCGGCCCGGCGTCGTCGTCGCCGCCGTCCTCCGTGAGCCCGCGGCCGCGCAACGACCGGCGCGTCGTGCGCGCCATCGGCTCCTTCGCCGCCGCCGTGGCTGCGCGCCTCGACGACCTGCGCGGCGCCGTGTCCGATCCATCGTCGTCGCCGTAATCATCGTCGTCGTCATCGGCGGCAGCGTCCGCCTCCGAAGAGCTCTCGTGCTCCGCGTACGTCTTTCGCTTACGCGCCGCCCTGCGCCTGCCATCGCCGCCATCGCCGCCATCGCCGCCGTCGACGTCGCCGTCGTCGTCGCCAGCCCCCGCCTCACCCGCCGCCGTCTCGGGCGCGCGCACGACGACGCGGCGAACCTTCTTGGGCACAGGCGACATCGGCGCGTCGGTGCGCAGCGCGGCGACGTCGACGGCAAAGGCGAGCGCAAACGCCTCGAGCTGCCTCGCTGCTGCGTGCGCAGGCGAGGCGGCCTCGTTGTAAAACGTGGCGTTGTCGCACACCAGCACGACGTCGGCGATGAAGCGACGCACCACGGAGCGCGCCTCGGCCGCGGTGATGAGCGGCGGTGGCCGGTTCGACGTCTCGTACTGCCTGCGCTGCAGCTTGCCCGCAACGGTTGACAGGTCCATCGGCCGCGCGATGAGCAAACCGTACGCCGGCAGCCCCAGCGAGAGCGGCGGCACGGAGAAAAAGCCGTTCACGTCCAGCGCGCGCATCTGCTCGAGGCCGTGCGCGAGCGCCTTGGACAGGGCCGCGTAGGGCACGTTGAAGTCGTCGTCGTCGTCGTCCTCGTGGCCGTTGGCCCCTGACGATGCCGCAGCGGCAGCGCGCAGCGCAGCCAGTGCGGCGTTTTCCATTGCGCGTCCCTGGATCGCTGCCTTGCTCATGGGCCCACCGGACACTAGGAAGCTGCGCGCCGCGCGAGCAACGTCCTCCTCGGCCTCGGCCCACGCGCGATAGAAGCTGCCACGCCGCAGCCGCGCCAGCACCAGCCGCAACGGCGTGAACACCGGCCTTCCCGCGTGCTCGGGCGCTTCCAGCATCGGCCTGGCCACGTCCATGGCCTCGATCGCGTCCGCCGCGCGCGACTGCGCGGCAACGGAGAGCACCGGCTCCTGGTCAGCCTCGACGGCGTTGGTGCGCCGCAAGTCCCACGGCGACAGCCACGTCGGCTCCGTGTCGCCGCCCCAGTGCACCTGCACGGCCTCCCACGGCCGTTTTCGCCAGTCCGCGTTAACCGCGGCCACCTCGCCCTGGTACAGTTCCAGCTCGGACGCTTGCCGGTGACCAAACAGCGCCCACGCGACGTCGCCTGGCTTCCACGCCTCGGCCATGCCGCGCGAAAACCTGTCCTCGGGGACGATGAAGTCCGCCGCCTCGCTGCAGCGGTACGCGACAATAAAGCGCGGCCCCGCCGGATGTGCAACGAGCGCGCTGCCGTCCTCCACGGGCACGTGCGTGACGCGCAGCCGGCACCGGCAAACTGCCGGGCAGCCCTCGGGCGCGTCGCGCAGCTCGTCCTCGTCGGGGTAGACGTACTCGACGCCCTCCACGTCGCAGCGCACCACCGGCCACGCCTCGGCGTCCCACTCCGCCCACGGCGAGCCGGCGCTCGACGACGGGAAGCGCGCGAGGAAGCTCTGGTGCCCGCGCACAACGTACACGACGCTGTCGCCCGCCTGCGGGACGTATAGCGCCGCCGAGGTCTTGTCCAGCAAAAGCCAGCTCGCGTCCACCGGCACAATGTCGCGCAGCAAAGCCGCAGGCTCGGCGAGCGGCGCGTAGCTCACCGGGGGCGCGTTGGCTCGGCGCGCAGTGCGACGTGTTCCCACCCTGCCGCCGCCGCCCTCGCCGCTTGAGACTGCCGAGTCGTCGTCGTCGTCGTCGTCCGAGTCGCCTGCGCCGCGGTTGCGCGAGCCCGACGACGACGCGGAGGACGACGAGCCCGACAGGCTCATGTCGTCGTCGTCGTCGCCGCCGTTGCGGCGGTGGCGGCCCTCGTAAGGACCGTCGCCGCGCGGAGACTCGGCGGCTCCGGCGGCGGAGTCGTCGTCGTCGTCCTCATCGGACTGCGCCGCCTTGATGCGCCGCGTCGCCTTCCTCGCCGCCTTGCGACGCGTGCGGCCCTCGTCTTCGTCGTCTTCCTCGTCGTCCTCGTCGTCGTCGGCGCCGTCCACGAGGTTGACGAGCGTCAACGCGCCGTTGCGCCTGCGAGCCGCCGACGGTGCCGCGGCCCCGTTGACTGCGCCGCCGCTGCGCGGCTTCTTCGGCCACGGCTTGGCGGCGGCGGCAGCGGCGACGGCGGCGTCGCCCTCGACGTCGCGCGCTCTGGCGCGGGCAACGGCCTCGTCCATAGTGGCAAACTTGGCTTGCTCGCTCTGCCGCGCCGTCTCCTCCAGGCCCGCCAACACCGCCTCGCGCAGTTTCACTTGCGCGCGCCGCGTCTCGCGGTTGGCGCGCACCTCGTCGGCCGTCATGCGGTACGGCACGGGCGTAAAGGCGCCCTGGCCCTGCGGCACTGGCGGCGGCTGCACCGGATACGCCTCACCTTCGGCGTCGACAATGGCCGCGCGAGGGAGCCAGTGCAGCTCTTGTCCCGTGTTCGCATCCCGCGCGTTGCCCCAGTGGTCGTGCACCAGCGCGGCTGTTTCGTTAGCCATGAACTGCTCCACGAAGGCAGCCCGGAGCTCCATTCCCTCGCCAGTGCCGATGAGCATCAGCCTGCCGAGCGAGTCGGTGACGCAAAAGTCCACTGCCGCGCAGCCCACGGTCCACTGCCCGTCGGTCACGTCCGGGTAGCCCACCGAGCCCACCATGTCGAGCACGCGCACCTGCCTGCCCGCCTCCACGTCCCAGAACACCACCAGGCCGTCCTCTCCGCCGGTCGCAACGATGTGCGGCAGCGTCGGGTGCGGCCTGATCAGCCCCGCCTGCCTCCTGTGCGCTCGCAGGGACCACAACAGCGAGCCCGAGACGGCGTCCCACACGCAGGTGCGCTGGTCCCAAAAGCCCTCGGGTTCGTTCAAGTAAACCTTGGGCAGCAGGGACTGCGACGTGATCACGCGCGCGTCGTCGCACGTCCACGCAGCGCTGTGCACAAACACCGGCAGCTTTTTGCCCTTGGAGTCCGTCGAAGGCGAGGCCAGCGCGCTGAGCACCAGACTGCGCGGCTTTATTCTAAAGCGCGTTTCGCTCGAGCCCGAGGGCCACGTCCACACGCGCACCGCCGGATCGCGGCTCGCAAACGTGAGGAGCCTGTCGCCACGCTTGCTCCACTCGACGCGCTGCACCACGCCGGCCGTGTGGTCCGACAGGCGCATCACCAAATGCGCGGCGCCGTCCTCATACGCCTGCGCGTCATGCGGGGTTAGCCTCGCCACGCACGCCACAAGGGACGCGCGCGCGAGAGAGAGGAACGCACGCCGGTGACGAGGCCGGGCTGCGTGGGAGCGACAATGTGAGGAAAGCCGGGCTCGTCCTCGAGCGGCTTGATGGACCACACGCGCACGACGCTGTCCAGACTGCCGGTGACGACGAGGTTGCGCGCGGGGTGAACGGCGTGGCAGAACACCTTGGCGCGTGCCACGTTGCCCTGCTTGGTCTCCAAAAGGTGAGGAAACACCAGCGGGGGCAGCGCCACGACTGGCGGTAGCGCGGGCGCGGGCGTGGCGGGGAGGTTCTGCGCACGCCTGGCCTCCTCGATGCGCGCGTGGTCCGCCAACGCCTGGTCAACGACGCGCAACTGCGCCATTGCGGCACCCACGTCCCACACGCAGCAGGCGCCGTCGTCGCCCGAGGACACGAGCGTGCGGTCGTCCACGAAGGAGACGCGCTGCACGCCGTCCTTGTGGTGGTTCATCACGGCCACCGCGCGCCCAGTCGCCAGCTCCCACACGCGAATCGTGCGGTCCTCGCTGCACGAGCACACCAGCGTATCCGTGGTCGCCAGGTCGGTAATCTCCGCCGTGTGCCCGCGCAGCGCAGCGTGCAGGTTGCCCGTGTTGCCGTTCCACAGCTTGACCAGGCCATCGTCCGCTCCCGTCACAATCCACTTGTCTTGCACCGCGACGCAGAAGGCTTGCTTGCGGTGACCGTGGATCTTCTTCACCACCTGCAGCTTGGACACCCACAGGTTGTGCAGCGACGGCGTGGGCGCATAGTGCGTTTCCATAGCGTCCACAATGCTAGGCCGTTTTCGCCGCCGCAGCGTGTCTAGTCCGCGCGCGCGAGCCACCAACCCTGGTAGCTTTTCCTTAAGCGCGCTCAGCTGCGCCAGCAAGGGTTCCACGCGTCGCACCGAGGCCGGGCTGGCAATTTCAGCCTCGAGTCTGCGAATGTCCTCTCGCGCGGCGATGAGCTGGCCCACCGCACCTGCGGCCAGGTTGGCCTCGCGATGCGCGAGCAGCGATTGCGCGAGGAAGACTTCGAGCGACGGCGCGTGCGCGGCGAGGTACTCGAGCGCATGGAGCAACAAACGGCGATCGGCGCCGTGCACAGCCGGATCCAGAGCGGCCGCGCGAGTGCCACCTGTGCGCACGTGTCAGCTCTGAAGGCGGGCGCGCGCGCGGGACGCGGCGGAGGACCTTGCCAAGTTCCCACGGTGCCCAGCAATTGATGCGCCTGCACTTGATCTTGCAGCAGCGCCACGGCCGGCGCGAGCTCGGGCACGGTCGACAGGAACGCCGCCACGAGCGTGAGCAGCGACGCCGACGCCGATGGGAGCGCCGTCGGCATGCCTCTCTCTGCGCCAAAGCCTTTGTGTTTTTTGAAAAATTATTGTTTCCACACATTTTACCTTTTTTTAAAAACACATGGAGCCTCTGAATGCTATGTCGCGAGCGGTAAAAAGCAATGCGTTTGAAGGCCCGTGCAGAGCGGGTATGTCGCGGCGTCATCGGACCGGCGACCGCGGCGGCAACCCTAGACAGTGCAGCACCAGCTTCCCGCAAACCTTGGCCCAAATCTTGTCAGGGTCGCTGCTTCCGGTCTATAGAGGCCGGTGCATATTTCACGTGTGCGCGCGCGTTTGCACACGCGCCGTATGTTGCAGGATCCGTTCGCATCCTGCGTTATGTACAAGATGTAAAAAAAACAAATTACAAGGCGACGTCCCCAACACGGCTGCGCTTCCCAGCGCTCAAGCCGTCGTCCTCCTTCGACGACGAAACCACATCGCGCTCGCGGCTCAGCGTTATTTCGGGGTAAGCGGCCGCCAGCTCATCCCGCGCGAAGGCGACTGCTCTGAGGTTCCATCCCGGCTTCCGCTCGCGCGCCAGCGCAGCTGCGAAGCGGCCCACGGCGCCGGCCAGCTCGCTCGCCAAGGCGAGCTTGGTCCCTTGCACGCCCACGAAGAAGCTCACGCGTTGGCCTGCGCTAACCGCGTCGGGCCAAGGGCAGGCTTCGTCCATGTGCTGCAGCGCGGCAACGAGCAAACGGAGCCGCGCCGCGACGAGCCCCGACCACGCGTCCAGCGCGTCGCGCGAAGGCGCAGAGGCGTCGAGCGCCACGTAGCTCGCATAGCGCGTGAAGAAGTCGCTGGGCGCCATTAGGCTGTCCCACGCGCTTCGCCCGTCGCCGTCGTCGCCGTCGTTGCTGCCGTGCGCAAGGGCGCGCTGGCTAAGCGCGGCTGCGGAGGCGAATTCCCTGAGGAGGATTCTGCGCGAACCCCAGGAGATGCCGTGCGTCGAGTTGGCGCAAGGGTGCACAGGCGTGAGGATGGGCATCACCGCCGCCCGGTCAGCAGCGGCGTCCCACGGCTTGACCGCCAAGGCAGCGTTGTCTGATGAAGTCGGCCCGTTTAGTCGAAGCGGGGAGGGCCAAGACCACTCGGCGACGGTTCTGAAGGCGCGGCACAGCAGCGCCGCTGCGCTACGAGGGCGCGTGGCTGAGGAGCAGGAGCCGACCGCGTGCGCGGCAACGAGGGCGAGGTTGACGCCGCCCAGAAAGCCCATCTTGTTAGCGTACACGCCCCTGCGCCTGCATCCGTTTTAGCGTGTACGCACATTTGGGTGGAAGTGCACGCATGAGCCCCGTAATATACGCGCCCACGTGCACGCCGCAACGACGCACCTCGCCCACAGCCGCAGCGCGCGAAGCACAATTCTGAATTCGTCGAGCACGTCGGCGACGTAGTCGAGCAAAAAGACGGCGAGGCGCGGGCCTCCGAGCGACAGCAGCGACACTTCGTCGCAGCCCGCAAGCGCGTCCGTGTCTGGCAGCGCCTCAGCGCTCGTCGTCGTCGTCGTCGTCGTCGTCGTCGTCGTCGTTAGAAGCGCATGCGCCACATCAAGCTTCACGCTGCCCCAGTGCGCGATGCACAGCGGCACGTAGGCGCCGGGAATCGTCTGCACGTCGCGCACGTGAGCGTGACGGCGCAAACGCCCCACGAATCCCTCGTCGGATTCGTCGAAAAAATTTGCAGAGTGCCGCGGCGCGAGAACAACGACGTCGACGTCGTCGCCTGGGCCGTCCACGCCCAAGCGATGGCTGCCAAACACCAGCACGCGTGCGGGCGGCGTGAACGCGACGCCGAGCTTTTTGGCGCGATGCGCGAGCCAGTCGGTGGCCACGGATTGAAGCCCCACCAATGCAGCCTCCCTTTCTCGCCGCTCGTCGGCGCTCAGCAAGGGCGCAGCGTCGTCAAGTAGGCGGATCAAGGCGTGCGAGGCAGTGTCGGCCATCGAAATCGAAAAAGTGGGGCATGCTTTTTTTTGTTAACAAAGCGCGCCCCACCTGTGACGACGAGACCACACGAGCGACTCAACAAGGCGTGTTTCATTCGCGCGTTGTGCCTCGAAATCACGCATTTTTTTAAAGAGCGGCCGCCACATCATCATCATCCGCCTCCCCTGCCAGCAGCGCCTCCCAGTCGTCAATCGACTTGACCTCAATCACAGTCGAGTACGTCTCCCCAAACACCGTGTTGTCCACGTAGTACGGCCAGTTGCTGAGCGGCACGCGCGGCGGCGCAAAGCACGCGACGGCGTCCTTCTTGCCCAGCAGCCC
>Ga0302314_10017553_pt1 | contig 11995 bp, 11 predicted proteins | sample III_Palsa_N2_3_FD_200533 | JGI IMG/M metagenome (GOLD analysis project Ga0302314, IMG submission 200533) | Peat permafrost microbial communities from Stordalen Mire near Abisko, Sweden - III_Palsa_N2_3 | ecosystem: Environmental > Terrestrial > Soil > Palsa > Peat permafrost | place: Sweden...
AGGCCATCGGAGACATCTGCGGCCTCTTCAAACCAGAGGAGTGCCGCAACTTCTTCAACGCCGCCGGATATGAACTCAAGTGAACGCACGATGCTCTAGGAGATCAGGATCGTCGCGCCGGTGGTCTTTTTGCCGGTCAGCGCATCATGGGCCTGGGCGGCGTCTTTGAGCGCAAAGCGCTGGTTGATCGCGATCTTCACCGCACCGGAGCCCACCACCGCAAACAGGTCATCGGCCGCAGCCTGCAGTTCGGCCGGCGTGGCTGTGTAATGCGCCAGCACAGGACGGGTGACGAACAGCGAGCCCTTGGCCGCCAGCACTGCCGGCGAGAAGGGATCGACCGGGCCCGAGGCATTGCCATAGGTGACCATGATGCCGCGCGACTGCAGGCAGTCCAGCCCGGCCATGAACGTGTCCTTGCCGATGGAATCATAGACCACCGGCACGCCCTTGCCCCCGGTCAGCTCGCGCACTTGCTTTTCCCAGCCCGCGTCCTTGGTGTTGATCACATGGGCGCAGCCATTGGCGCGTGCCAGCGCCACCTTCTCCGGCGAGGTGGTCGAGCCGATCACGGTGGCGCCCAGATGGTGGGCCCATTGGCAGCCGATCTGGCCGACCCCGCCTGCGGCGGCGTGGAAGACGATGGTTTCGCCCGCCTTCACCGGATGGATGCGGCGGATCAGATATTGGGCGGTCATGCCCTTGAGCAGAATGGCGGCAGCCAGTTCGTCGCTGATGCTGTCGGGCAGATGCACCAGCCGGCCCTCGGGCACATTGTTGGCTTGCGCATAGGAGCCGATGGCGCCGCTGCAATAGCCGATGCGATCGCCGACCTTGAAGCCGGTGACGCCCTCGCCCACCGCAGCCACCTCGCCGGCAGCTTCCGAGCCCAGGCCGGACGGCAGCGGCAGGGCGTAGAGTCCCGTGCGGTGATAGGTGTCGATGAAGTTCACACCGATGGCGGTGTGCTTGACCTGCACCTGGCCCTTGGCCGGCGGCGGCAGGTCGTAATCGACATATTGCAGCACATCACTGCCGCCGGTCTTTTCGAAGCGGATAGCTTTAATCATCTCTTTCATCCTCTCAGGTCCTCCTCCCCTTCGCGCGCGAAGCGCATGCGAGGGGGAGGTGCCCGTAGCACCGCTTAGGTGCGAAGGGCGGAGGGGGTCATCAAATCAGGCCCGCATCTGCTGCTGCGGCTGGCCGCGCAGTTGCGGCGGCAGGGTCAGCGCATTGGCAAGCTCGGCCGGATTGGTGATGGGATTGGAGCACGCACCCGCCTGGCAGATGTAAGCGGTGGGCTGGCCACCCTCCATGCCGCGTCCCGACGCCGGATGGCCCGGCGGCAGGGGATCGCCCGGCTCGATCTGCATCACCATGCCGTTGGGCATGGTCTTGCTCCAATAGGTGCGCAGCAGATCCTGGGTCCTGGCGTTGCCCTTGTGGCCGATGACCACGATCACCAGGCTGTTGACCAGATATTCGAAGCCGGCCAGGAAGCTGCCCGAACCATTGAGCATGCGAGTGATCTCGCCCGGGAAGGTCGCGCCCAGGGTGGAGGCGCGGGACATATATTCCCGCTCGCCGGTGAGAAGCGCCAGCCGCGTCAGCACGATCATCATGGTGCCGTTGGCGCTGGGTGCGGGATTGTCGAACACCATGCGCATGCGCAGAAACAGCGGATCGGCGGAATCGGAATAGAAGGCATAGCCGTTGCGGTCATTGTTCCAGAAATGCTCGTTCAGCTCCTGTGTCCAGCCCCTGGCCTGGGCGATGAAGCGCTCATCGCCGGTGACTTCCCACAGTTGCAGGGCTGCGCGCGCCATGTTGGCGTAATCGTCGGCAAAGCCCTCCACGCCCTCGACATGGGAAAGCCTGTTGCCATTGCCCAGCGTCTTGACGATGCCATCGAAGGCCTTGATGGCCAGATCGATCCAGTCGCGGCGTTCGAACACAATGCCGGCGCGGGCGAGCGCGGTGATCAGCAGCCCGTTCCAGTCGGTCAGCACACGGCCGTCGCGCGAAGGGGGGTTACGCTTTTCGCGCGCGGTGAGCAGCATGCCGCGCTGCTTGGCCAGAAGCGCCTCGTCGGCCTCATTGGCGGGCACCGGATTGCCCAGCCGGCGCGGCAGGTTTCTGCCCTGCACATTGCCGTCGCGGGTGATGCCATAGACCTGTTTGAAGCGGGCCGAGAAAGTGCCGACCAGGGCGGCGTCAATCTCCGCCTCGCTCCAGGTGTAGTATTTGCCGTCTTCGGTCTGGGCGCCTGACGAGATCGAAGCGGCGAAGACATCGCCCAGCTTCATCTCGCGCTCCAGGAAGGCGATGGTTTCGGTCACGCGCTGGCGGGACAGTTCGTTGCGGTTGAACTGGAAGACGCTGGTGCAGATCTCGATCATCTGCGCCTGGTCGTAGAGCATCTTCTCGAAGGCCGGCTCCAGCCAGCGTTCATCCAGCGCATGGCGGAAGAAGCCGCCGCCGACATGGTCATAGATGCCGCCGAACAGGATGCCGTCCATGGTGGTGAAGATGATCTGGCTGAACTGGGGCATGCCGCTGCGCAGGAAGGCGCGCCACAACACCTCCAGCAGCGGCGGGTTGGGGAATTTCAGCCCGCCCAGCAATCCGCCGAAGAAGACGTCATAACGCTGGGCGACGCGCAGCGCCGACAGGTCCAGGTTCAGCTGCTCGCCGCCCTGGGTCATGTCGCGGTTGTAGAGATTTTCCACCGCGGCCTTGATCTTGGCGCCGGTGTCTTCGGCGCGGGCGCGCTCGTCCTTCCATTGGGCGGCGGTTTCGCGGGCGACGCGTGCAAAGCTCGGCACATCGGGCTTGTCGTCCTTGGGCTGATAGCCCGCCACCCAGAAGGGCACGCCATCGGGCATCAGGAAGATATTGAGCGGCCAGCCGCCGGCATGGCCCATCAGCCCGGCCGCGCCCTGATAGAGCATGTCGATATCGGGACGCTCGTCGCGGTCCACCAGCACGGGGATGTAATTCTCATTGATGAAAGCGGCGACCTCGGGATCGTCGAAGCTTTCGCGCGCCATCACATGGCACCAGTGGCAGCCGGCATAGCCCAGGCTGAGCAGGATGGGCTTATCCTGGGCCGCGGCCTCGGCCCGGGCATCGGGGCCCCAGGCCCGCCATTGGATGGCATTGTCTTTGTGGGAAAGAAGATAGGGGCTGGTCGCGTTGTTCGGGATCATCGTTCCGGTCCAAAATAATGTGTGCGGAAGGATGCTTCCCGCCGGCCCGATTCTGTGATGTTTTTGGGGCGGGGTTATTTACATGGAAAAGCAGGACCCCGAAACCCCTGCGCAAAGGGCGTTAGGCGTGAGCCGGACCGCCCGCAAAAAAGGGCGTTAGGCGCGAGCCGGACCGCCCATAGAAAAGGTGCCGCCATGAAGGTGAATATCACGATGGACATGACCCCCGAAGAGGCCCGCGCCTTCATGGGGTTGCCCGATGTTGCGCCGCTGCAGAAGAGGATGCTGGAGGACATGCAGGCCCGGATGAAGGCGGCGTTCGACGCCAATGATCCGGAAGGCATGATGCGGGTCTGGATGCCGCTTGGGGGGGCTGAGACCTTCCAGAAGTTCCAGAAGGCGATGTGGGACGGAGCCACCGCCATGCTCAACAAGGACGGCAAATAGCCGTCATGAATCCCGCCATTTTCGCACTGGCGAGCGCGGTGGGACGCGCCGGCGTTGCCGTGGTGCGGCTGTCGGGACAAGGCGCCGGCGCGATGGTCCAGGCCCTGGCCGGCCCCCTGCCCCCGCCCCGTCAGGTAGTGTTGCGGCGGCTGGCTCATCAGGGGCGCGAGATAGACCATGCCCTGCTGCTGTGGTTTCCCGCCCCCGCCAGCTTCACCGGCGAGGATGTCGCCGAATTCCATATTCATGGCGGCCGGGCGGTGCGCGAGGCCCTGTTTGCCGCGCTTTCGGCCTTGGGGGCGCGGCCGGCCGAGCCGGGCGAGTTCAGCCGCCGGGCGGTGGAAAACGGCAAGCTGGACCTGACCCGGGCGGAAGCCATCGCCGATCTGGTGGATGCCGAAACCCCGGCCCAGCTGGCCCTCGCGCTGCGCCAGCATGACGGGGCGCTGGCCGATCTTTATGAGGGCTGGCGGGCGCGGCTGATCGGGGCGCTGGGGCGGGCGGAAGCGGCCATCGATTTTTCCGACGACGGGGTGGGCGAGGCCGAATTCGCCGCCGCCCGTGCTGCGGCGCGCGGAATTATTGATGAAATACAAGGACATATGGATGATGCCGGACGCGGCGAAAGCCTGCGCGAGGGCCTGCGCCTGACCATCCTGGGACCGCCCAATGCCGGCAAATCCTCGCTGATCAATGCCCTGGCGCGGCGCGATGTCGCCATCGTCTCTGACATCCCCGGCACCACACGCGATGTGGTGGAGGCGCGGCTGGACCTGGGCGGCTATCTGCTGCAGGTGGCCGACACCGCAGGCGTGCGCGACACAGCCGATGCAATCGAAGCCGAAGGCGTGCGCCGGGCTCTGTCTCATGCTGCAGGCGGCATGACGCTGTTGCTGCTGGATGGGTCGCTCGCCAATCCCCGCGCCGGATTGCCTGCCGGCCTGCCCGAGCCCGACCTGATTGTCTGGAACAAGTCGGACCTGGGTCGCCGCCGCGACGGCCTGTCCATCTCGCTCAAGACCGGCGAAGGCGTCCCGGAGCTGGTGAAAATGCTGCAGCAAAAGGTGCAGCAAAAATTGGAGAGCAAGGACGGCGCCACGCTGCTTACCCGCCCGCGCCATCGCCACGCCTTGACCGAAGCGCTGGGCCATCTGCAGCATGGGCTGGCGGCGCCGGAAGGTCAGCCAGAATTGCTGGCGGAGGATCTGCGGCTGGCGATGCGCTCCATCGGCCGCATCACCGGCCAGGTGGATGTGGAAGAGCTGCTGGATTTTGTGTTCCGCGATTTCTGCATCGGGAAGTGACAGAGAGTTTCAGACGGGGACGGGGATGAAAAACGTCGGTTTTATGGGGCTTTTTGCGGTGCTGATGGCGATGCCGGCCCAGGCCGATCCACGCGACGACACGCTCTCCGCCATGCTGCGCTGTTCGGGTATCAGCGACAAGACGCAACGCCTGGCCTGTTACGATGGTGCCGTGGGGCATGCTTCCGCCGCGCTGACCACAGCACCTCCGGCGGTGGTCGCCAGCGCCGTGCCGCCACCCGCGCCGCCGATCCCGCCGCACCGGCATCGTGATTTCATGGACCGGCTGCTGGGCTCGTCCGGTCCCGATCGCGCCCCACAGACCACGGTGGCCGAGTTCGGCAGCGAGAGCATTGCCAATGGCGGCACCAGGGCTTTTCCCGCCGCGATGGACAGCGACACCATCGATCAGATCAGCGCACGCCTGGTGAGCTATGAAATTCATGACAACTACATCACGGTCAGCCTGGACAATGGCCAGACATGGCGACAGGTGTCGGGAGATCCCACGCCGCCTCTGGCGCGGCCGGCCCTGAGCTATGTGGTGACCGTCGCGCGCGGCAAGGCGGGGGCCTATCGCATGAAGCTGGGCCATTTCGCCCCGATCGCCGTCAGGCGCATCCGTTAGACAGCCTGCCCGCTTGTGGATGGATCGGGCTTTCGCGTATGAGCGCGGCCATGCGCTACGACGTCATCGTCATTGGCGGGGGTCACGCCGGCTGCGAGGCAGCCGCCGCGTCGGCGCGCTTTGGCGCGCACACGCTGCTGCTGACCCATGCCTTCGAGACCCTGGGCGAGATGTCCTGCAATCCCGCCATCGGCGGGGTGGGTAAGGGTCATCTGGTGCGCGAGATCGATGCCCTGGACGGGCTGATGGGCCGGGTCGCAGATAGCGCCGGAATCCAGTTTCGTCTGCTCAACCGGCGCAAGGGGCCGGCGGTGCGTGGGCCCCGCGCGCAAGCCGATCGTGCGCTTTACCGCGCGAGCATGCAGGCCATGCTGCGTGAAACTCCCAATCTGGAAATTCGGGTCGCGAGCGCGGAAGACCTGATTTTAAAGGGCGGAATCGTCGCCGGCGTTTTGACCGCAGACGGCGAGGAGATTTCCTGCGCCAAGGTGGTGCTGACCACCGGCACCTTCCTCAATGGCCTGATCCATATCGGCGAGACCAAAATCCCCGCCGGCCGGATGAAGATTCAGGATGGGGTGGAAGCGCCCAGTATCGGCCTGTCGAAGACGCTCTATGGCCTTGGTCTGAAGATGGGCAGGCTGAAGACCGGCACGCCGCCGCGCCTGGACAGTCGGACGATTGATTGGGCCGGACTTGAGATGCAGCAGGGCGATGATCCGCCGCAAGCCTTCTCGTTCCTGACCACCAAGATCACCACGCCCCAGATCGCCTGCGGCGTCACCCGCACCACGCTTGCGACCCACGCGGTGATCCGCGCCAATCTGCATCGCTCGCCGATGTATTCGGGCCAGATCGCCTCGACCGGGCCGCGCTATTGCCCCTCCATAGAGGACAAAGTCAGCCGTTTCGCCGACCGCGAGTCGCACCAAATTTTCCTGGAACCAGAAGGACTTAACGACAATACCATCTACCCGAACGGAATTTCCACCTCCCTGCCCCAGGACGTCCAGCTGGCGCTGCTGGCCACCATCCCCGGCCTGGAAAAGGCGGCGGTGCAGCGGATGGGCTATGCCATCGAATATGACTATGTCGACCCGCGAGAGCTGGCCCCGTCTCTGGAAGTGAAGACGGTTCCTGGCCTCTATCTGGCCGGCCAGATCAACGGCACCACCGGTTACGAGGAAGCCGCCGCCCAGGGCCTGATGGCCGGGTGGAATGCCGCCCGGGCGGCCGGCGGTTCGGCGCCTGTCATCCTCGACCGCGCCCAGGCCTATATCGGGGTGCTGATTGATGACCTGGTGACCAAGGGCGTATCGGAGCCCTATCGCATGTTCACCAGCCGGGCCGAGTATCGCCTGACCTTGCGGGCCGACAATGCCGACCAGCGCCTGACCCGGCTGGGCAAAGATGCCGGAATTGTGGGTTCTGGGCGGGCGCAGACCTTCGCCGCCAAGCTGGACCGGCTGGATGTTTCACGTGAAACACTGCGGAATATGTCCCTGACCCCCAATGAAGCCGCCAAACACGGCCTGACCATCCGCATGGATGGGGTCCGCCGGGATGGGTTGCAGCTTCTGTCCTTGGCCGAGTTCCCGGAACTTGTTCGGATCTGGCCGGAACTGGGTTCCTTTACCCCCGATGTGGCCGAGCAGTTGGAAATTGACGCCCAGTATGCCGGCTATCTGGATCGCCAGGATGCCGACATCATCGCCTTCCGCCGGGATGAAGGCCGCGCCCTGCCCGTCGGGCTGGATTATGGCGCGGTGATCGGGCTTTCCAACGAAGTCCGCCAGAAGCTGGAGCGCATCCGCCCCGCTACCTTGGGTCAGGCCGCGCGGATTGAGGGGGTCACGGCCGCCGCCCTCACCCTGGTGCTGGCCCATGTGAAGGGCATGCAGAAGGCCAAAACGGCTTGAGCGGCTTCGGCCCCGAGGATTTCGCCGCCCGGACGGGCGTTTCACGTGAAACATTGTCCCGGCTGAAGGCCTATGCCGATCTGCTGACCGACTGGAATGCCCGGCACAATCTGGTGGCCAAAAGCACCCTGCCCGACCTCTGGCACCGGCATCTATGGGACAGCGCCCAGCTGGCGCCTCTGATCCCCGAAACAGCCCGCACCCTGGCCGATCTGGGCTCCGGCGCCGGCTTTCCCGGTCTGGTGCTGGCGGTGATGCGGCCGGAGCTGAAAGTCACCCTGCACGAAGCGACCACCAAGAAATGCGCCTTCCTGCAGGCGGCCGCCGAGCGCATGGGCCTGAAGATCGAAGTCCGCAATGCCCGGCTGGAGGATCTGCCGCCACAGCCCTTTGATATGGTGACGGCCCGCGCACTCGCCCCCCTGCCCCTGCTGCTGGATTACGCCCATCGGTTCACAGCTCCGAACAGTGTTTGCCTGTTCCTGAAAGGACAAAATGTGGGGCCGGAATTGACCGAAGCCGCTAAATATTGGAACATGAAGGCCTCTCAAGTCCCGAGCCAGACCGACCCTTCGGCTGCTATAGTGACGGTGAGAGAGCTGGGCCCCCGTCATGTCGAACCCCAAAAAGCCGCGCGTTCTGGTCGTCGCCAATCAAAAAGGCGGGGTCGGTAAGACCACCACTGCGATCAATCTGGGCACTGCCCTGGCCGCGGTCGGCGAACCGACACTCGTCATCGACATCGATCCGCAGGGCAATGCCTCGACCGGGCTGGGCATCCATCGCCAGGACCGCAAGCTCACCACCTATGAGGTGCTGACCGGCCAGGCGCCGCTGGCCGAGGCCATCGTGCCCACCCGCATCCCCGGTCTGTCGCTGGTGCCGGCCACCGTGGACCTGTCGGGCGCGGAGCTGGAGCTGGCCGACATGCCCCGGCGCAATTTCATCCTGAAGGACGCGCTGGAGGAATATTCCGCACACGGAGAAAATCCCTTCTCCTACATCCTGATCGATTGCCCGCCGTCGCTGACTCTGCTGACCTTGAATGCGATGGCGGCGGCCGATGCGGTGATGGTGCCGTTGCAATGCGAGTTCTTTGCGCTGGAAGGTCTCAGCCAGCTGATGAAGACCATCGAGCTGGTGCGCGACAAGCTGAACCCGACACTGGAAATTCAGGGCGTCGTGCTGACCATGTTCGACAAACGCAACAAGTTGTCGGACCAGGTCGCCGATGACGTGCGCGCCACCCTAGGCGAGAAAGTCTATGCCACCGTGATCCCGCGCAATGTGCGTATTTCCGAAGCGCCCAGTCATGGCGTGCCGGCGCTGGTCTATGATCTGCGCTGTCCGGGCAGCCAGGCTTACATAAAACTCGCTGGGGAATTGATTCAGCGCGAACGGGTACGGGTCGCGGCATGAACCCTCCTCCCCAGGATCGGCCACGCGGCCTGGGCCGCGGCCTCTCGGCATTGATCGGCGACGAAGTCGCCGCGGTGAAGGGCGAGCCCGTCTCCAAAAAAGACACGCGCAGTTTGCCGGTCGCTTTCCTGCAACCGGGCCGCTATCAGCCGCGCAAGACTTTTGACGAACAGCCGCTGACCGATCTCGCCGCCAGCATCAAGGAGAAGGGCGTGCTGTCCCCCATTCTGGTGCGGCCCATCGGTCCCGACAAATATGAAATCGTGGCGGGCGAACGCCGCTGGCGCGCCGCCCAGATCGCCAAGCTGCATGACGTGCCGGTGGTGGTGCGCGAGCTGCCGGACGATCAGGCGCTGGAAATCGCCATCATCGAAAACGTCCAGCGCGCCGACCTGAACGCGATCGAGGAGGGGGCGGCTTACGAAGAGCTGATCTCCCAGTTCGGCCGCACCCAGGAAGATGTGGCGCGCGAGGTCGGCAAGAGCCGCAGCCATGTCGCCAACACCATCCGCCTGCTCAAGCTGCCCGATGCCGTGAAGACCTGGGTGCGCGAAGGCAAGCTGACGGCAGGCCATGCCCGGACCTTGCTGGGCGTGCCCGATGCGGAAGCCCGGGCGCGGGAATTGATCGAGGGCCAGCTCACCGTGCGCGAAGCCGAACATCGTTCGGCGCCCAAGAAGAAGCCCGGTGGAAAACCTTATCGCGACCCCAATATCGCCGAGCTGGAAACCAGCATTTCCAATGCCTTGGGGCTCAAGACCGAGATTACCCACAGAGTGGATAAAAAAGGGGATAAGGGCGAGGTGAGGGTGGCCTATTCCAGCCTGGAGCAACTGGACGAGATCGTCCGCCGCCTCAGCCGCGCCTAGTTTTTCTCAGGGCCTCGGCCACGTCGATACGGCCGTCATACAGGGCGCGGCCGACCACCACCCCTTCGATGCCGGGCTCATTCGCAGCAATAAGGGCGTCAATATCGGCGATGGAGCCGACCCCGCCCGAGGCGATCACCGGGATGGTCAGCGCCCGCGCCAGGGCAGCGGTCGCGGTCACATTCACGCCCTTGAGCAGCCCGTCGCCGTCAATGTCGGTAAAGAGGATGGCGGCGACCCCGGCATCCTCGAAGCGCCGGCCCAGGTCCGTCGGGGTCAGTTCGCTGACCTCGGCCCAGCCGGCGGTGGCGATCCGGCCGCCCTTGGCATCGGCGCCGACCACGATGCGGCCGGGGAAGGCGCGTGCCGCGTCTTTCACGAACTGCGGATTGGTCAGCGCCGCGGTGCCCAGGATCACCCGGGTGATGCCGGCGGCCAGCCAGGCTTCCACCGCGGCCATGTCACGGATGCCGCCGCCCAGCTGGATCGGCAGATCAATGGCGGCGCGGATGGATTTGATCGCTTCGCTGTTGGCGCTGTGGCCGGCAAAGGCGCCGTTCAGGTCCACGCAATGCAGCCATTGGAAACCCTGGCTGGCGAAGGTTCGGGCCTGCGCCGCAGGATCGGTGTTGAACACCGTGGCGTCTTCCATCACGCCTTTTTTCAGGCGGACACAGACGCCATCTTTCAGGTCGATGGCGGGGAAAATGATCATGGGCGCCAGTTCAGGAAATTCTCGAGCAGCTTCAGCCCCGTGGCCTGGCTCTTTTCCGGGTGAAACTGAGTGCCCGCGATATTCTCATTGCCCACCATGGCGGTCAGCGGGCCGCCATAATCGGTGCTGGCGATCAGGTCCTCGGGCAGGGCAGGCTTGAGCTCGAAACTATGAACGAAATAGGCATGGCTACCCGTCTCGATGCCCTTGAGCAGCGGGTGCTGGGTCAGGATTTTCAGCTCGTTCCAGCCCATGTGCGGGATTTTGAGAGCGGGATCATCAGGCGCGATCCTGACCACTTCACCGGCGATCCAGCCCAGCCCGGCATGACGGCCGAATTCCACGCCCACGGTGGCCATAAGCTGCATGCCCACGCAGATGCCCAGAAACGGCGCGCCTTCTTTCAGCACTTTTTCGCGCAGCGCCTCGACCATGCCCGGCACGGCGGACAGGCCCCTCATGCAGTCGGCAAAGGCGCCCACACCAGGCAGCACGACGCGCTCGGCCTCCAGCACCACTTGGGGGTCGGCGGTGGTGACGATCTCGGATTTGCCGTTGGCCGCCCGCGCCAAAGCCTTCGCCGCGCTGGCGAGATTGCCGGAGCCATAGTCGATGAGAGCGGTGACGGCCATTGCTTCAGTTATCGTCCATCTTCAGCGCGGCAATGAAGGCTTCCTGGGGAATCTCGACCTTGCCGAACTGGCGCATCTTCTTCTTGCCCTCTTTCTGCTTGTCCAACAGCTTGCGCTTGCGGGAAATATCGCCGCCATAGCATTTGGCGGTGACGTCTTTTCGCAAAGCGCTGAGGGTTTCGCGCGCGATCACCTTGCCGCCGATGGCGGCCTGGATCGGGATCTTGAACATGTGGCGCGGGATCAGGTCTTTCAGCTTCTCGCACATCGCCCGGCCACGGCCTTCGGCGCGCTGGCGATTGACGATCATGGAAAGCGCATCCACCGGGTCATCGTTGACCAGGATGGACATCTTGACCAGGTCGCCTTCCTCATACTTTTCGATGTGATAGTCGAAGCTGGCATAGCCGCGGCTCACGCTTTTCAGCCGGTCATAAAAGTCGAACACCACTTCGTTCAGCGGCAGCATATAGATCACCATGGCGCGGTTGCCGGCATAGGTGAGTTCGACCTGGCGGCCGCGCCGGTCCTCGCACAGCTTCAGCACCGAACCCAGATAATCATCGGGCACCAGAATGGTCGCCTTGATCCAGGGTTCTTCGATGCGATCGATATAGGTCACATCCGGCATGTCGGCCGGATTGTGCAGCTCCTTCATCGTGCCGTCGTTCATATAGATGTGATAGATCACCGACGGCGCGGTGGTGATCAGATCCAGGTTGAATTCCCGCTCCAGCCGCTCGCGCACGATTTCCAGATGCAGCAAGCCTAAGAAGCCGCAGCGAAAGCCAAAACCCAGCGCCGCGCTGGATTCGGTTTCATAAGTAAAGCTGGCGTCGTTCAGATGCAGCTT
>Ga0302314_10017554_pt1 | contig 11994 bp, 8 predicted proteins | sample III_Palsa_N2_3_FD_200533 | JGI IMG/M metagenome (GOLD analysis project Ga0302314, IMG submission 200533) | Peat permafrost microbial communities from Stordalen Mire near Abisko, Sweden - III_Palsa_N2_3 | ecosystem: Environmental > Terrestrial > Soil > Palsa > Peat permafrost | place: Sweden...
AAGGGCCGGGTCGGAACTCACGAGACCATCGATGGCCTCGGCAGCGCCGAGGCACGCGAGTTCCTCGGCGATCGATATCCGGAGTTCGTGGATGAGGTGGAACTGGTGCGCGGCGCCAGCCCCCGGTTCGATTTGCAGCGCTATCGTGACGCGAAACAGACGCCCGTGTTCTTCGGCTCGGCCGTCAACAATTTCGGGGTCAGAGAATTGTTGTCGGCCTTCGTGACGCATTCTCCGGGTCCGCTGCCGCGTCCGACGCTCCAACGCCAGGTCGATGCCGAGGAATCGAAGCTCACCGGCTTCGTCTTCAAGATTCAGGCCAACATGGACCCGGGGCATCGCGACCGCATTGCCTTCATGCGCCTATGTTCGGGACGGTATGCGCGCGGCATGCGTCTGCACCATGTGCGTCTCGATAAAGACGTTCGCATAGCCGACGCGCTGACCTTCCTCGCGGCGGACCGAAGCCAGGCGGAGGAGGCCTATGCCGGCGACATCATCGGGCTGCACAATCATGGAACCATCAACATCGGTGATACCTTCACCGAGGGCGAGAATCTCACCTTTACGGGCGTTCCGAATTTCGCCCCGGAAATGTTCCGCCGCGCCGTGCTGAAGGATCCCCTGCGGATGAAGGCCCTGCAAAAAGGCCTCTCGCAATTGTGCGAGGAGGGCGCGACGCAGCTTTTCAAGCCGCTGCGCAACAACGATTTGATTCTCGGCGCCATCGGCCAGCTGCAGTTCGAAGTCGTCGCCTTCCGTCTGCAGGACGAATACAGCGTGCAATGTGTGTTCGAACCGATCAACGTGGCCATGGCGCGATGGGTGAGCCTCAGCGATGAGAAGCGGCTGCGCGAATTCCGGGAAAAGGCCTATGACAATCTCGCCGTCGATCATGCGGGCGAGCTGGTATACCTTGCGCCCACACGGGTCAATCTCGGGCTGACCGAGGAGCGCTGGCCGGAGATTGAGTTCCTCAAGACGCGGGAGAATTTGGCGGCGTAAACGCTCTCGCGTGGCCCGACCAACCGACGGTATCAGTTAGCCGCGCCGCGGCTTTGCAGCGGCCGTGGGGCGAAAGGCGCGAACAGCGGCGTCGAATTCCCGGATGGTGGTGCGTGCCGCTGCGGCGGCATAGCGCAGACTCGAATAATCCTCGCAGAGTTCGCTGACGGCGGGGCCAATGTCGGGACGCCGCTGTGCGACGCGCAACGCGTAGTCTTCCGCGCCTTCATGCGGCAGCCTTGGTATCCCTATTGCCGCCAATTTGGTACAGAGGCGTGAGTAGGAGCGGACCAGCGGTTCCTTCCGGACGGGGCCGGCTTCGCGGTGCACGGACCATGTCAGCCAGCACAGCGCCACGGCCAGCGCCGCCGCCAGCATCAGCACGAGTTTCTGGCCGTCCGGCTCCGGGATGTGCAGCCAGGCGAGCATTTGCTGCTGCGAATCCTGGTCGAAAAACAGGATTCGTTCGCGCCACATCTGGCGCAGGGCATCGAGACGCAGCCGAGCGTCGGCAAGCCAGGGAGCGCGGCGCTGCCAGCGGCTGACCAAGGGCTCGTCGGCGCTCACGGCGTCGCCGGCGCTGTGCTCCACCCGGCTCGGGGCGATTGCCGAGGTGGGATCGATGCGCAGCCAGCCGCGCCCTTCGATCCACACCTCGGTCCAAGCATGCGCATCGCTTTGCCGCACGATCCAATAGTCGGCAAACCGATTGAAAGTTCCGCCGTAATAGCCGGCCACCACGTGCGCAGGTATTCCCGCAGCGCGCATCAGCGTCGCGAACGCGGAGGCATAGTGCCCGCAAAATCCTTGCTTAGTGTCGAACAGAAATCCGTCCACGGAATCGTCGGCAAGCAGGGGCGGCGTCAACGTGTAGTAGAAGGGCTGTTGCGAGAACAGGGCGAGGACGGCTTGCAGGTACTCCATGTCGTCCGGATGCGCAGCGCGCAGAGTGTGCGCGAGCTGTATGGTGCGCGGATTGCGGTTCAGCGGCAGCCGCGTGTCTCTCTTTCGCAATGAATCGCTCAGGACCGCCGGCGATTGCATTCGAGTGTAAGAGGTCGCGTGCACCTCGATCGGGCGCGACACGGGGTCGCGCCGCACCAGGGTGTAATCGGCGGTGAGCACGCCGCCCGCCGAGTCCCACTGCGACGGCCAGTCGAGAGCGAATACCCAGCGGTGCTCGTGCGGTTCGAGGCTGACGGTGTAACGGTAGGCGGGGCCTTGCGGCTGCAGCGGGGGCACGCTCCGAGAATCGAAATAGGAGCGCCGCCACGTGTGTCCGTCGAAATCGTGCATCACCAGTCCGCGCCAGTACAGTTCCTGCTGCGGCGGTGTGGCTGCCGCGAAGCGCACACGGAAGGCGACGTCGTCCGACAGCGCGAGCTGATCGATGTCCCCGGGGCTCATGGTGTCGCTCAGGCCCGATCCGGCGCTGTGTCCGCTGTCCGGTATCTGCCATAACGGTGCGGCGAAGCGCGGGAAGAGCAGCCAGAACACCAGGGCTATGGGCAGCGCCTGGCCGAGTATTTTTCCGGCGTAATGCAGGCTGCGGCGCCAGTCCGGGATGGGCAGGGTGGTGGTCAGCCGCAGCAAGGTGGCCGTCGTCAGCCAGCAGACCGCGATGAGGTAGGCGAGCAGCCAGAAGGAATCGCCCTCGAGCAGCGCGGAGAGTCCCACGAAATAAATGATCAGTGTGATGACGTAGATATCGCGCTGGGTGTCGGTCTCGAGCAATTTCAAGCCCGCCATCAAGGCCAGCAGCGCCGCGCCGGCTGACAAGCCGTTGAAAGTGTGGAATTGCCGGAACAGCAGCGCGATACCGAGCGCGGCGATGAGCAGCCGTACGATGCGGGGCGGGGCCGGACGTCCGCGGCGCGCGAGCAGCAGCCGTATGCCGCCGGATACGGCCACCGTCGCCAGCACCCACCCCGGCAGGGTTTCGAAGTGCGCGGCCAGCGCCAGCGCGAGACAGGCCGAGATCCCCAGCAGCTGCCCGTACGATACCGTTTTGGGATTCAATGCGGCTCCTCGCTCCCGAAGAGGGCGAGAGCGCGAAGGCAGGCGAAACGATGTGCCGCGCCGGCAGCCGGCGCAATCTCCTTGCCCGGGACCCTAAGACCGAAGACGCGCTGCGCGGCGTCGCTCTCCAACACCCACAGGCAGAGTTGCGAAAGTCGGGTTTCGATGTCCTGTCCCTCCAGGGAGGACCATTCCAACCATTCGGGCTGTGCCGCGAGGCCGGTATAGCTGCGCACAGCGGCTTCGGCGCCTCGGGCCAGTACCTTCCACGCCATGTGCTTCAGCGGCACGCCGGGTTCGTAGGCGCGCAGGCCGGCGAAGTCTTCATCGCCGCGCGCTTCCGATCGAGAGGCATATCCCGAGCCGCCCACGGCCGGCAGCGTTCGGCTGCCGCGCGGCGCGGGAGCGACGTAGGCGGTCAGCGAGCCTTGCACGTAGGTCCAGGCGTGGAACCAGCCGAACGGGTAGCGGGTGCGCAGCTCGAACTGGGCGATGCGGGTCACTCCGCGCCGCGCCATCGGGACGGCGACGGGTACCGACTCGCTCGATCCGGCTCCTACGCTGCGTATGCCCAAGGCGCCCATGCAGAGAATTTCCACATCGCGGCGCTCGACTCGCGAATCGTTGCGCAGCACGAAGTCGAAATTCGCCTCGCCGCCGGCAAACGCATCCACTTCGGCGGTTGCGTCCACCTGCAGGCCGACCAGATTGCGGTTGCAGTGATTCATGGTGACCAGCGCGACGCTCGCCATCAGAAAGGCGAAGGCCAGCCCCAGATTGCTGTTGTAGTTCAGCCCGGCGATCAACATCGCGGCCAGCATCAGGGCCAGCATCATGCCGAATCGCGTCGGCAGGATGTAGACGCGGCGGCGGTGAATCCTGATCGGCAGCGAATCGGGGCCGTGCCGGCGCGCGGTCCAGGCACGTAATTTATCGATCGCTGCCTGCCGCATCGTTCATTTGCCCCCGCTCAAGGGATGGGAACCGCCTCGAGCAGCCGAGTCACCGAGGCGGGGCCGCTGTCTCGCTGTCGCACGCGATGTTCGACCACGGCCGCAAACACCGCCTGCACGTGCTCCGGAATCACGGCATCGCGGCCGGCGATCAGCGCCCAGGCGCGCGCCGCCCGCAACAAGCCGATGGCCGCACGCGGCGACAGGCCCGCGTTCAAGCCCGGCGCGTGGCGAGTGTGCGCCACCAGCGCCTGGACGTAGTCGAGAAGCGCCGGCGCCACGTGAATGTCGAGAACGTGCTGCTGCAGCCGCCGCAGGCTGTCCAGGCTGGCGACCGTGGACAGGGCATTCACCAGCTCGCGCCGATCCACGCCGCTCAATAGCTCGCGCTCCTCGGCGGCCGCGGGATATCCCAAATGCACGCGCATCAAGAATCGATCCAATTGAGATTCGGGCAGGGGATAGGTGCCGACTTGATCCTGAGGATTCTGCGTGGCGATGACGAAGAACGGCTCGGGCAAGGCCATCGTCTGGCCGTCGAGAGTCACCTGATGCTCCTCCATGGCCTCGAGCAGCGCGCTCTGGGCCTTGGGCGAGGCGCGATTGATTTCGTCGGCCAGCACCAGTTGGGCGAAGATCGGTCCCCGCTGAAATCTGAACTTCCCGGTTTCGCGGTCGTAGATCGACACGCCGAGCACGTCGGCGGGCAGCAGATCGCTGGTGAATTGCACGCGCTGGAAGGTCAGTCCCAAGGTCTTGGCGATGGCGTGCGCGAGGGTGGTCTTGCCGACCCCGGGAATGTCCTCGATCAACAGATGCCCGCGCGCCAGCAGGCATGCCAGGCACAGGCGGATCTGCGCGTCCTTGCCGAGGATGACGCGGTTGATTTGCGCGAGAATGGCGCCGATCTCGGACTGTGCTGCGTTCATTGGCCCTTGAGCGCGTTCACTCTGGCGATCTGAGCCGAGAGCTGGCCGATTTCAGTGCGCAGCTCCGCGAGCCGCTGCCGGTCCTTGGCCACGACCTCCGGCGGCGCATTCTTGGCGAATTCGGCATTGGCCAATTTGCCTTCCATTTTCTTCAGGTCCACGTCCACCTTGCGCTGCTGCTTCGCGAGGCGCTCCAGTTCCGCCGCCGGATCGATCAGGCCGGCCATGGGCACCAATATTTCCAGAGTGCCCACGAAAGCGACGGCCGAAATCGGCGCGGCCTGCGCGGCTCCCAGCACGCGGGGCACCTCGACGCCGGCGAGGCGCGTCAAATAGCGCAAGTTGCGATCCAGGTAATCCAAATCCAGCGATCCCGCGTTTTGCAGCAGCACCTCGAGTTTGCGGCTCGGCGCTATGTCCAGCTCGCCGCGGATTTTCCGCACGCCCTCGATGAAAGCGATCACCCAGCGCATTTCAGCTTCCGCATGCGGGTCGACTTCGATCCCGGCCGCGCTCGGGAAGGCGCAGCGCATGATGGTGTCGCCGGACGCGCCCGCACTGCCGCGCACGCGCTGCCAAATCTCCTCGCTGATGAAGGGGGCGAGGGGATGCAGTGCGCGCAGCAGCGTTTCGAGGGTATCGATCAAGGTCAGGCGCGTGCCGAGTTTCGCGGCGGCGCCGGCGGACTCCGATTGCAACACGGCCTTCGAGAGTTCCAAATACCAGTCGCAGAACTCGTGCCAGGTGAATTCGTACAGCGCATTCGCCACAGTGTCGAGGCGGTATTCGGCGAAACCCGACTCCACGCGCGCGAGCATCGCCGCGAGTCGTGCCCGGATCCATCGATCGGCCAAACTCAGCTCCGCGCTCGCCGTATCGTTCGCAGCGACCGCGCGGCCGGTACCTACGCTGACACCCACGGCGTCTGCAGCCTCCGCGCTCTCCACATTCATCAGCACGTAGCGCGCGGCGTTCCACAGCTTGTTGCAGAAGTTGCGGTATTCCTCCACCCGGGCCATGTCGAAGCGCAGATCGCGGCTCTGGGTGGCGAGCCTCGCAAGGCTCAGGCGCAATGCATCCGTACCGAATGCCGGAATACCCTGCGGGAATTGTTTGCGGGTCGCCTTCTCGATGGCCGGCTTCATCTGCGGCTGCATCAGGCCGGTGGTGCGCTTGGCGAGCAGAGCGTCGAGGGAGATACCGTCGACGATGTCGAGCGGGTCGATGACATTGCCCTTCGACTTGGACATCTTCTGGCCGTCATGGTCGCGGACCAGTCCAGTGACGTAGACCTCGCGAAAGGGCACCTCGCCGGTGAATTTCAGGCCCATCATGATCATGCGGGCGACCCAGAAGAAAATGATGTCGAAGCCGGTGACCAGCACCGAAGTGGGGTAGTAGGACTCGAGTGCCTGCGTATCGTCGGGCCAGCCTTGGGTGGAGAACGGCCACAGCGCGGAGGAGAACCAGGTATCGAGCACATCCTCATCCTGGCGCAGCGGCACCGACGCATCGATGCCGTGCGCTGCGCGCGCTTCCGCCTCGTCGCGGGCGACATACCAGCGGCCCTCCGGGTCATACCAGGCCGGAATGCGATGCCCCCACCAGAGCTGCCGGCTGATGCACCAGTCCTTGATCTTGTGCATCCATTCGTAATACACGGCGCGCCAATTGTCGGGCACGAAGCGGATGCTGCCGTCCTCGACGGCGCGGATGGCCGGTTCCGCCAGCGGCTTGATGTCGACGAACCACTGATCGGTGAGCAGGGGCTCGAGGACGGCGTTGCTGCGATCGCCGCGCGGCACGGTCAGCTTGTGCTCCTCGACACGCTCGACCAGCCCCTGAGCCTCCAGATCGGCGAGCACTCGCGTTCGCGCCGCGGTGCGGTCCAAGCCGCGGTACGCGGCCGGCACCGCATCGTTGAGCGAGGCGTCCGGGTTCATGATGTTGATCAGGGGCAGCGAATGACGTTGTCCGACTTCATAGTCGTTGAAGTCGTGAGCCGGGGTGATCTTGACACAGCCGCTGCCGAACTTCGGGTCCACATATGAATCGCCGATGACGGGAATTTCGCGCGAAGTCAGCGGCAATCGCACCCGGCGGCCGATCAGGTGCCGGTACCGCTCATCGTCGGGGTGCACCGCGACGGCGGCGTCTCCCAGCAGGGTTTCCGGGCGCGTGGTCGCGACCACGAGGACGCCGTCGCCCTCGCTCAGGGGATAGCGCAAATGCCACAGGCTGCCCGCTTCTTCTTCGGCGACCACCTCCAAATCGGAGAGCGCCGTTTTCAGCACCGGATCCCAGTTCACCAGGCGCTTGCCGCGGTAGATCAGGCCCTCCTGATAGAGACGGACGAAGACCTCCGTCACCGCCCGGGACAGGCCGGCGTCCATCGTGAACCGATCGCGCTGCCAATCGACCGAAGCCCCGAGCCGGCGCATTTGCCTGGCGATATGGCCGCCGGACTGCTCCTTCCATCGCCAAATACGCTCGACGAAGGCTTCGCGTCCGAGCTCGATCCGGCTCGAACCTTCGGCGTTCAACTGCCTTTCGACCACCATTTGCGTCGCGATGCCGGCGTGATCGGTGCCGGGCTGCCACAGGGTGTCGAAACCACTCATGCGCCGATAGCGAATCAGAGCGTCCATGATGGTGTCTTGGAACGCATGGCCCATGTGCAGGGTGCCGGTCACGTTCGGTGGCGGTATCACGATGGAATAGCTGGGCCCTTCGCCGCTCGGTACGAAATATCCCGACGCCTCCCAGCGCGCGTAGATTCGCGACTCGATGTCGGCGGGCGAGAAGGCTTTATCCATGGCGCTTCAAATCTCCGCTGTGTCGTCGAGTTGATGCGTCTCCGGCGCCAACTTGAGCTCGCGGTACGCCTTGAAGCGCTCGCGTCCCAAGCGGCGGCGTTCTTCGTCCGCGTCGATGATCTCGGCGATGCGCGGATAGCGTTCCCAGCCGTCGGGCAGGCGGCCGGCGAGATTCACCAGCAAATCAGCGCCGGGCGTGGGCCAGGAAGTGGACGAGGGCAGCGCGACGAGGTGGACCTTGGTCGCGGGATCCACCGAATGCTCATCCGGGCACACCTCGTGGGGGACGAAGGAGCGCTCGCTGAACGTCCACAGCAACTCATCGAGACTCCGGGCGTCGTCCAGCGTGTCGTTCGCGATGACTATGCTCAGATCCCGCAGATAGGCTTTTTCGGTCAGGCGGCAGGCAAATGCCCAGCGCTGTCTGGCGGCAGCGCTTTTCAAAACGTAGAAATCCACCCGCTCGGTCATGTCGTCCGAACGCGATTGATCAGGAAATCGACCAGCAGGGGCACAGGCCGTCCGGTGCTGCCTTTTTGGGCTCCGCTGAGCCAGGCGGTGCCGGCGACGTCGAGGTGCGCCCACTGCAGGTCCTTGGCGAATTTGGAGAGGAACGCAGCCGCCGTGGAGGCGCCGCCTTCGCGTCCGCCGACATTGGCAATATCCGCGAAATTACTCTTCAACTGGTCGACGTATTCCTCGCCGATCGGCAGCCGCCAGGCACGGTCGTCTGCACGCACTCCCGCTCTCGCCAACTCATCCGCCAGAGCCTCGTCGTTGCTCATCAAGCCGCTGAAATGGTTGCCGAGCGCGATGACGCAGGCGCCGGTCAGCGTTGCCACATCGATCACCGCCGCCGGCTTGAAGCGGCGGCTGTAGGTGATGGCGTCGCAGAGAATCAACCGGCCCTCGGCGTCGGTGTTCAGAATCTCGATCGTTTGGCCGGACATGCTGGTGACGATGTCCGCGGGCTTTACGGCGCCGCCGCTCGGCATGTTTTCGCACGTCGCGACGATGGTCACGAGATTGATCGGCAATTTAAGCTCGGCCACCGCGCGCATCGTGCCGAGGACGGCGGCCGCGCCGCTCATGTCGAATTTCATTTCATCCATGGCGGGTGGGTCCTTCAGGGAAATCCCACCCGAATCGAAGGTAATGCCCTTGCCGATCAGGCAAATCGGCGGCGCGTTCTTCTTGCCGCCGTGATATTCAGAGATGATCAGCCGGGGAGGTTGGTCCGACCCCTGCGTTACCGCAAGGAAGGCGCCCATTTTCAGAGCCTTGATGGCACTTTCGTCCAATACCTTGGTCTTGATGCTCGGAAAGTCCTTCGACAGGCTCTGCGCGCGAGTTCCCAGGTAAGTCGGCGTACATATATTGGGCGGCAAATTGGCGAGATCTCGGGACAGCGCGAGGCCGCCGCCCATCGCTGCGCCCATGCGCAGGCCTTCCGCCGCCTCTTTGCTGGCGCGCGCGTCCGCCACCGCCACGCTGACGCTCGACAAGCGCGGCGTCTTGGGCTTGGTGCCGGTCTTCAGATCCGGAACTTTATACAGCTGCGAGCAAAAGACTTCCGCGACGCCACGCGCGCGATACTCCACATCGAGATCCCCGGCCTGCTCGAGCGCAAGGTACACCACCGCATCGGTTGCCCCGGTTTTGGCGAGCGCCTGCACGGCGGCCTGCAGCGCCCTGCGGTATTGCTTGCGGCCGAAGCTCGCGGGCGCGCCCAGTCCGATCAATAGGACGCGCGCAGCCGCCGCTCCCGCCGGCGCGGGTAGCAATAGGACGTCGCCGAGCTTTCCGGAGAAATCGCCGTCCTCGCGCAGCTTTCCGATCAGCCCGCCGATCTGCTTGTCGATCTGATGGGCGGCTTTGCCGAGATCTCCGTCCTCATGAACGCCCACCACGGCGCACGCTGCCTCAGCGCGCGCCTTTGGATCGATAATTGCCGTGAATTCCATGTCCTAAGCTCCGTATTTGTCTATGCCGCCCTGGTTTGTCGACCGGGGGAGTGAGCAAATAGTTTACTAGATTATTGCGAAGGCTCTAAGCTCGATCCCATGAAATGGACCGTGCAAAGATATGTATTGCGCGAGGTTGTGCAAACCTGGCTCGCCGTGACCGGTGTATTGGTGGCGATTCTGGTGTCGAACCAGTTATCCAGAGTGCTCGGCCAGGCGGCCGACAACCAGTACGGCCGCCACGTGGTATTCGATTTGATCGCGCTCGGCGCCATCATGAATTTGTCGGTCATCGTGCCGGTCGGGCTATTGTTGGCCGTGGTGTTGACTTTGGGCCGCCTGTACCACGACAGCGAGATGGCTGCGCTGCAGGCCTGCGGTTTCGGACCGGCGCGGCTGCTGGCGCCATTGTTCTGTTTTGCCGCCCTGATTGCCTTGGGCCTGGCTTGGTTGGTGTTCGTGCAGGTACCGCAGGCCGACCGTCAAGCACAGCTACTGCGCCAATCGGCGGTCAAGGAGGCGCAATTCGGGCAGCTCGATGCGGGCCGGTTCAAGTCGTTCAGCGGCGGGGATGCCGTCTTTTACGCGGAACGGGTGGACGCGGAGGGCATTTTGCACAATGTGTTCGTGCAGCGGGAGTCAGCGGGCCGAATCGAAGTGGCCCTCGCCGATACGGCCACTTACTCCAAGGCGGCGGGCAACGGCGTACACCTCGTGACTCTGTTCAACGGCCGCCGCTACGAGGGCGTCCCGGGGCAAAACGATTTTCGGGTGACTGAATTTCGGGAACACGGCATTCCGATCTCGGCTCCCGCGGATGTCGCCGGGACCCAAGACCCCGACACCAAGCCGACCCGGGAGCTATTCGGATCCGACGCTCCGTCGGACGTTGCGCAATTGCAGTATAGGGCGTCCGAGCCGCTCATGGCGCTGGTGCTGACCCTGATTGCCGTGCCCTTGAGTCGCCTGCGTCCCCGCCAGGGCCGATACGCCCGGGTGGGCTTCGCCGTCGTGGTGTACTACGTCTATTCGAGTCTGTTGTACGCCGCCAAGGTGTGGCTCGAGAAGGACGAACTGTCGCCGGCGATCGGCGTCTGGTGGGTCCATGCGGCGGCTCTGGGCCTCGGACTGTACCTGTTCGTGCGCCAGGCGAGGTCGGCATGAACATACTCGACCGCTACTTGTATCGCACCGTGCTCGTTTACACGGCCATGGCGATGGCCGTGCTGCTGACTCTGGGCGCGCTGTTCCTGTTCATCAGCCAGCAAAGCGACATCGGCATAGGCACCTATAACGCCGGGGGGGCATTTCTGTTCACCCTGCTCAACCTGCCGCAGCAGGCTTTCGAACTGCTGCCGATCGGCGCGCTGATCGGCGCGCTCATGGGTCTCGGCAATCTGGCATCGGGCAGCGAGTTGGTGGTGACGCGTGCCTCCGGCGTGTCCGTTTGGCGAATCGCGTGGCCGGTGGGCCTCGCCGGGCTGACGCTTGCCCTGATCATGTACGGCATCGGCGAGTATGCCGCGCCGTCGCTGGCGCAGTTCGCCAAGCGCGAAAAGACCACGGACAAATTGGCGGACGTGAGCTTCGCCGGCTCGAGCAGTGCGTGGGTGAAGGACGGCAATCTCATCCTGCGCGTGCAAACGGGAGAGGTCGACCGTGCGTTCGGCGGTGTGTCGATATTCCAGCTCGACGGGCCGACGAAGCTGCGGTCGATTCAGCGAGCCGATCGGATTTCGGTCGCGGATCCCGGTCGCTGGAGCCTGCACAATGTGGCGACCACGCGATTTGGCGACGACCACGTCGACAGCAACCTGGTCGGCGAAACCACTATGCGATCGACCGTCAACCCCGACTTTCTGGGGCTCGCCGCCACCGATCCGGACCTGCTGACGCTGCGGGGGCTCGCCACGTACATCGAGCACCTGCGCCGCAATAGTCTCGACACCGCTTCCTATGAGATCGGCTATTGGTCGCGAATCGCCAGGCTCTTCGGCGTGATCGTCGTGACCCTGCTGTCGCTGCCTTTCGTGTTCGGTCCTTTGCGCACCACCGGCGCAGGCACTCGCACGGTCATCGGCGTGATGCTGGGCGTGGTGTTTTTTCTCATCAACCGCACCATCGAAAACGGCGGCCAGCTCTTCGGCCTCAATCCGGCCATGGTGGGCTGGTTGCCGACTGCCGTGATCGGCTTTTGCACATTGATCGCCGTCTCCAGAACTCGGTAGACCTCGGCGCTGTGATGTTGAGTGGGTGACTGTATTCGCCCGAGGGGCTGAGCCGTTGGCCGGCAACGAGGCAGCAGTTG
>Ga0302314_10017556_pt1 | contig 11993 bp, 9 predicted proteins | sample III_Palsa_N2_3_FD_200533 | JGI IMG/M metagenome (GOLD analysis project Ga0302314, IMG submission 200533) | Peat permafrost microbial communities from Stordalen Mire near Abisko, Sweden - III_Palsa_N2_3 | ecosystem: Environmental > Terrestrial > Soil > Palsa > Peat permafrost | place: Sweden...
ATCGAAGAGACCGTTGATCAGATGGAGGTTGCCTGGCCCACAACTCCCCGCGCAGACCGCCAGTTCGCCCGTAAGGTAGGCTTCGGCGCCAGCTGCGAACGCCGCCGCTTCCTCGTGCCTCATATGGATCCAGTCGATATCGCCACGCTTGCGAAGCGACTCCGTAATGCCGTTCAGACTGTCACCGACCAGCCCGTAGATGCGGCGCACGCCGATCGAATGGAGGATTTCGGTGACGAGATCAGCGACTGTGCTTGTCATGTTTGCCTCCCTGAGGACGATCCGATGAGCGGATCGGACGGAGAATGAGCAGGCGACGCAGTCGCGGCCGACAAGTCGGCTGGGACGGGCCGTTCCTTGTCCGAAATCAGCCGAATGCCGCGCTGCGACGTCAGATAACTCCAAAGCCAGTCGATCGCGACCGTCGCACGGCTCCGAAAGCCGACCAGGAACAGAATGTGGGCCAGACACCAGAAGAGCCAGCCGACCCGCCCGCGCAGCTTGAGCCTGCCAAGGGAGACGATCGCGGAATTCCGGCCGATCGTCGCGAGATCGCCCAGATGGCGATACCGGAATGATCCAGGAGACGGGCGGCCCGCGACCTTTTCAGCAACCGCGTGGCCCGCAAAAGCGCCCATCTGCTTGGCGGCGGGCGCAAGGCCCGGCACTGCGACGCCATTCATCCCCCTGACCGCAGCGGTATCACCGACCACGAAGATCTCGGGGTGGCCCACGACCGTCAGGTCGGTCTTGACCTTCACACGGCCGGCGCGATCCGACGCGGCTCCCAGCCAGCCAGCAGCCGCAGACGCCTTCACACCGGCTGCCCACACGACGAGATCAGCATCGATCCGCGCTCTGCCGACGGTGACTCCAGTCGTGTCGCAGGCGGTGACGGTCTTGTCGACGTGAACATCGACCCTCATCGCTGCAAGCGAAGCCACCGCCACATCCGCCAGGTCCGCTGGGAAAGCCGACAGGATACGAGGCCCCGCCTCGATGAGCAGTACGCGCGTCGCCTGGGTGTCCGTATGTCGGAATTCGCCGCTGAGCGTTCGATGGGCAAGCTCGGCGATCGCGCCGGCCATCTCGACGCCGGTCGCCCCACCGCCCACGACGACGATCGTCACGGGCCGATGACGACCGGCGGTTCTGGCCGCGACCTCCGCCTTTTCGAACGCAATGAGCAAGCGCTCGCGCAACGCGCGCGCATCCGCGATCGTCTTCAGTCCGGGGGCAAACGGCTCCCAGTCGTCATGGCCGAAATAGGCGTGCGTCGCGCCCGTCGCGACGATCAGATAATCGTAGCCAAGCGTTGTCGTACCGTCGGTCACCGTCCGCTGCACCGGATCGATGCCGCAGATCTCCATCATCAACACCGTCACGTTGCACTGGCGCGCGAAGATCGACCGGATCGGCCATGCGATGTCGCCCGGTGACAATGCTGCGGTCGCGACCTGGTAGAGGAGCGGCTGGAACAGGTGGAAATTACGTCGATCGATCAACGTCACATCGACCGGCGCGTGACGGAGTGCCTGGGCCGCCGCAAGTCCCCCGAAGCCGCCACCGACGACCACCACGCGCGGCCTCGCGGGTAGAGTTTCCCCGGAGCGCGCGCCGCCCATCAGGTCGCTCGTCGGAGGGGAACCCGTCATGCCGGCTCAGGCCGCATAGACGGGTGGATAGGCCTTCGCGCTGATCAGGGCCTTGACGTCTTCGGGCCTGGGAATCCGGGCGAGGCCCTTGTCGAAGATATATTCGGCGACCCTGACGGCGACATGAAGGGATGCATCGAGGATCCTGCTTTGCGGAGGATAGATGAGCCCCTTGTCGAGGCTGTCCTGTCCGACCTGCTCGGCGACCGCCTTGGCCGCGACGATGAACATCTCCTGCGTCACGCGGGATGCTTCGGTCGCATAGACCGCCATGCCCATCGCCGGGAAAATATAGACATTGTTGCCCTGGCCGGGGACGAAATGCCGGCCGTCGATCTCGACCGGCGGAAACGGACTGCCGCTGGCGAAGACGGCTGTCCCGCCACTCCAGCGATACGCCTCCTCGGCGGTGCATTCCGACCGCGATGTCGGGTTGGAATAGGGAAAGATGATCGGCCGCTCGTTCACCTCGGCCATGGCCTCGATCACCTGCTGGTTGAACAGCTTGGGAACCGTGCTGACGCCGATGATGCCGGTCGGCTTGAGCGCACGGACGGCGTCCGCGAAATCATCGATCGGGTCGTGCTCGATCGCGAACGGCTGCTGGAAATCGGCGAGGTCGTCGCGGGACGTGACCATCAGACCCTTCACGTCGAACAGCGCGTTGCGCTTGCGTGCTTCACCGATATCAAGGCCCTCGAGCGCCATCGCTTCGGCGATCAGCTCGGCAATCCCGGTCGCCGCCGAGCCGCCGCCGAGGAAGAGAAAGCGCTGTTCGGCGAGCTTCCCTCCCGTGATCTTGAGGCCGGCATAGATGCCGGCGAGGGCGACGGCGGCCGTACCCTGGATGTCGTCATTGTAGGTACAGATCTTGTCACGATATTCCGCGAGGATCGGCACCGCATTGAAATTGGCGAAGTCCTCCCACTGGATGCAGCATTTCGGGTAGAGCGCTTCGACCGCCGCGACGAATTCCGCGATGAATTCGTGATAGTCATCGCCTCGAATGCGCTCCTGCCGCAGTCCGAGATAGAGCGGGTCGTCGAGCAACGCCGGATTGTTGGTGCCGACGTCGAGAACGATCGGCAGGCAGGTCTCCGGAGGCACGCCCGCGCACGCGGTGTACAAAGACAGCTTGCCGACCGGAATACCCATGCCGCCGATGCCGAGGTCGCCCAGACCCAGGATGCGCTCGCCGTCAGTCACCACGATGAACCGGACATCGGTCTGCGGCCAGTGCCCAAGCAGGTCCTTGAGACGTCCCTTGGCGGTGATCGGTAGATAGACCCCGCGGGTCGTCCGGAAGATATGATCGAACTTCTGACAGGCCTCGCCGACCGTCGGCGTGTAGACCAGGGGCATGAAGGTCGCCGGGTCCGCCATGATGACGGCGTAGAACAGGGTCTCGTTGCGCGACTGCAGATCTGTCAGCAGTAGATATTTCTGCAGATCGTCGTCGAGATGCGCCAGTTCCCCATGGATTCGTGCGATCTGGTGATCGAGCGTGCTGACACCCGGGGGCAGGAGGCCTTCAAGACCCCATTGGCGACGCTCGTCGGCTGTGAACACGCTCCCCTTGTTGGTTCGCGGGTCGCGAAGCAGGGCATAGCCGACTGTGCTGGAAGAAGATGACATGGAAAGCTCCGCGCAAAGAGTGGTTTCAGGTGCCGACATAGGGTTGGGTCATCTTGATCGGATCGACGATCCGATCGAATGCCGCCTCGTCGACGAAGCCGAGGCGGATGGCCGCTTCTCTCAGCGTCAGATCATGCTCGGACGCATAGTGTGCGATCTGGGCGGCCTTGTCGTAACCGATCACCGGCGCGAGCGCCGTGACCAGCATGAGCGAGCGTTCGACATAGCCGGCGATGCGTCGTTCGTCGGGCAAGGTGCCCTCGATGAGAAAGCGACGGAAATTCGTGCATCCGTCACTCAGCAACCTGATCGACTGCATCAGGTTGTGGATGATCAGCGGCTTGTAGACGTTCATCTCGAGAAAGCCGCCGGCGCCCCCGAAACCGACCGCCACGTCGTTGGCCATCACCTGCACCGCCAGCATCGTCAGCGCCTCGGCCTGGGTCGGGTTGACCTTGCCCGGCATGATCGATGAGCCGGGCTCATTCTCGGGAATGATCAGTTCGGCAAACCCCGCGCGAGGGCCACAGGACAGGAGCCGAATGTCGTTGCCGATCTTGTACAGGGAGCCGGCCACCGTCCGTAAGGTGCCCGACATCTGCACGAGCGCGTCATGCGCGCCCTGAGCTGCGAACTTGTTCGGCGCGGCAACGAAAGGGCGCTTCGTGAAGGCTGCGATCTCGACGATGGCGGCCTCGGCAAAACCCGGCGCCGCATTGATACCGGTCCCGACGGCCGTGCCGCCGAGCGCGAGCCTGTCGACCCCTTGCAGCGCGTCACCGATACGCTCCAGACCATCGGTCAACATGGCCGCATAGCCGGACCATTCCTGGCCGAGCGTCAGCGGCGTCGCATCCTGCATGTGGGTGCGTCCGATCTTGACGATCGCCGACCAGGCCTCGGCCTTGGTGGCGATAGCGTCGCGCAATGCGCCGATCGCCGGCACCAGCTTGTCGGTAACGCCGAGCGAGACCGCGATATGCATGGCGGTGGGAAAGCTGTCGTTCGAGGATTGCGACATGTTGACGTGGTCGTTGGGGTGAACCGGTGCCTTGCCGCCGAGCGCGGTCCCGGCGATCTGGCAGCACCGGTTCGATACGACCTCATTGACGTTCATGTTGAACTGGGTGCCGCTGCCGGTCATCCAGACATGGAGCGGAAACTCCTGGCCGTGCTGATCCGCCAGCAGTTCGTCGCAGACTGCGACGATCAGGTCGCATGTCGCAGACTCGAGGCGGCCGCCGTCGCGATTGGCGATCGCAGCCGATCGCTTCAATATAGCATAGGCCTTGATCAACTCGCGCGGCATCGGTTCGTCGCCGATGCTGAAATGCTCGAGCGAGCGCTGCGTCTGTGCGCCCCAGAGCCGGTCGGCGGGAACCTTCACGCTTCCGAGACTATCTCGTTCCGTTCGCTTCTGGTCTTCCACATGCGATCCTTGCGGCGAAAGATGGGCAGATCTTGCAGCACTGGGTCCCGATCACTCCGGACCCCGGGTGTTGCCGCCGTCGAACACCGTGAGGCGCGATCAGTAGGTAAATGCCGCCAGGTCGCTGGATGGACAATTGTACTAGAGTGTCATTGTGGGTCGCTCCCACGCCGCTACGCAGTTTCACAAGCGTCCTCGGCTCTTGGCGGTGGCATGTGCGAAATAGCGGCGGAAAGAAGCTTGAGCGCCTCGCATCCCTTCGGAGTGCCGCAGCAATCGCGGCCGTAACCCGGGACGCGATTCTGCTTTGCGCCCTGTTTGTGTTCCTGTGGCCGACCTCCGCGCGGGCCGAGGATCCCGACGCTCTGCGGAAGCTCGTGGCCAGCCAGGCGGCGGTGATCGAGGCGCTTCAGCAGCGAGTTTCGGCGCTGGAGGCGCATGAGCAAGGCGAAGAGCGGGCCGCCCCCACCGAGCCATCCTGCTCCATCATCAGAGGTCGCCGTTACCGGCCATGCCGCCGCGCCAATCACCATCGACTGGTCGGAGGGCAGTCCGAACTTCGAGCTCGCGAACGGGTCGAGCTTTCACGTGCGCGGACGCCTCTATCTCGACGCATCGACCACATCGGGCTCGCGTTTCTCTTCGCGTGATATCAGCGGGACCGAGCTCAGTTCTGCGCGCCTTGGGGTGGATGGTCGATATGGCGAGCATTGGAACTACAAGGTCGAGCTCGAATTCGCGGACGGCGGCACGACGCTCAAGGAGAATTACGTCGGATACGCGGGCAAACTCGGGAGCAACGACCTCAAGATCTATGCCGGTAACAAGACCGGCGATCGGTCGATCGACGGTGCAAGTTACGACGATTATGTCCCGTTCTTCCAGCGGTCGATGTTGGCGACGTCGGTCGGCCCGGAAAAGGGGATTTTCGGCGTTGGCGTGCTCGCACAGCTGATCGGCCGTGATTGGCATGTCGGCCTGGACCTCGTCGGGGACGACGCCAACGGGAATGTCGGGACCGCCGACGATACGCTCACCTATGTGGGCCGGGCCACCTGGACCCCGGGCCTGGACCGCCTGACGCGCGTCCACATCGGCGGGTGGGGCTATTATGAGGATATCTCGAAGGGTAATTCCACGATCGCGCGCTCGATCTATCCAGGCGAACATTTCGACGACGACCTACGTATCACGATGGTACCTGTCGCGAACGCGCGCTCGACGACCGGTGAGGGCGGAGAAGTCGGCGTCATGCGAGGTTCCTTTTGGACGTTTGGCGAATATGGACGTCGCAGCATCTCTGCTCTGTCCGGCGATCGTACCTGGACATCCAAGGTCGCCGAGGCGGGTTTCTTCCTCACGGGCGAGAAACCGAACTTCTCGTCCCGTACCGGCGTCTGGACGCAGGTCGCGCCCCGCCGCTCCTTCTTCGACGGCGGGCCGGGCGCGATCGAAATTGCGGCACGCTACGAAACGGCCGACCTCGGTCGATCGGAGCTCGCTGGCAGCGGCTCGGACATGACCTTTGCCGTCGACTGGTTCCTCACCCGTAACGTAAGGGCGATCGCCGACTTGGTGCATTGGAAGGTGACGAACCCGATCGCGCCCTATGTCGGCCGCGACACGGGCAACACGATCAATCTGAGACTTGATACGTCCTTTTGAGGCCGCGTCGAGCCTATCGGATCGGTTGGGGGCCAGACTATCGCCTTCTATCTCGCGCAGGACGGTGATGCCCTCATCATCCTGTTCGTGGGCGGAATGAAGTGAGGGCAACAGGCCGATATCGACCGGGACGTCGCGCTTCGTGCGAGCCGCTGTCCGACGCCCGAAGACGCGCGGCCACGCACACCGCCTTCCCGACATGATGTGCTTGAGGTTCGCCTCGTTATCGGCCTTCCGAAGCCGGTCCGGTCGATCGCCTGTCGAACAGGAGCCGGCGTCCGCGGGGCGGTGGAAGTTTTCGGCGGCCGAGGGGTCAGCGCAGGCGGGCCAGCGGAAGCGCGAACCGGAATACAGCGCCATGGCGCTGGTCGCGAACGACCGAGATCCGTCCCTCGTGGGCTTCGATGATCGACCGGCAGATGGACAGGCCCATTCCCATGCCGCCTGATTTTGTCGAGAACAAGGGGTTGAAGACCCGCTCGACGTCATTGGGGCTGATGCCTTTTCCGGTGTCGGCAACCGACACCAGCACCTCAGTTTGATCACGGATTTCCGAGCGGATCGAGAGGATCCGGGCGCTGACCTCGCCTGCCATCGCATCGATGGCGTTCATGCAGAGGTTCAACAGGACCTGCTGCAGCTGCATCCGGTCGGCCTGGACTTCGACCGGACCGGGATCGGGCCCGCGATCGATGATGACGCCGTGACGCTGGATGTCATCGTGCAACAGGGCGATCGTCTCCTGAACCAGGCCGTTGAAATCGAACGAGGTCCGCGCGCGCGCCTCCTTCTTGAAGTTCGCCCGGATGCTGTCGATCACACCAGCGGCGCGGTGGCCGTCCGCGGCGACCTGCCGGATATCCTCCATCGCCTTCTGGAGGTCGGGTACAGGTCGTTCGAGCCTGCGCAGACCGGCTTCCGCGCGCGTGATCATCGCGGACAGTGGTTGCTTGACGTCGTGGGAGATCATCGCCGCGACCGCGTCGCCGGTCACGAGCCGTGCCTGCCGCTCGCGATGCTGCGCATTCACGGCCTGGAGCACGCGCGAGTAGAGTTTCGAGAATTCCACGAGAAGGACAACGAGAACCAGCGAATGGGCGAGGATGTTGATCCCGATGACGGTATACCAGCCGATGCCGAAGCGGGACGGGCTCGGATAGTAGCTGAGCGACACGCCGACCAGATTGACCAGGGCTGCGACGAACAGCCACAGGCCGAGGATGGTCTCCCGTCGTGACCACAGCAGGATCGCGGCGAGCCCGTATGACGAGGCGACGGGTATGCCGGCAAGGTAGATCCAGTTGTCCAGGAAATGGCCCCGGTGGTCGATGACGACCGGGAGCAGGGCACGGTCCTCGATGCAGACATAGGCGGCGATTGCGACGAGCGCGATCGTCGCCAGCATGCTGAGCGACATGGTTCGAAGGGACCCGCGACGCGGACGTGGCAGCTGCACCCCCCGGTCCGTCGCGGCGAAGAGAGCCAGCGACAGCCCGATACCACAATGCCGGATGATATAGAGCCAGGGGGTGCTTTGCAGATTCCCGGTGATGCTTCCGGACATGAAGACGCCGGGAAAAGCGAGGACATAGGGTATCAGCATCAGAGCGGCGAACAGGTAGCCGTTGGCGATGATCAGCATCGCGCGTGTCCGCAGGATCGAGAATTGCGCGAACAAAAGCGACGCTGTGATCAGGTCGCTGAGGAAAAGCGCAGTCACGTAGAACGGAACGAACACCTCGAGTGGGCGCAGCTGGACGTTAGCGAACGGCTTGGCGCAGCAGAATATCGTAGCCAATGATAGCGGTACGACGCGCAGGGCGAACAGCCGTTGAACTCGGCTGGCCGGTGTTCTCGTGAGGGTCTGGAGATCATCCTCGGTGCTGGCAACAGCCATCGCCTGCATCATCGATGTCCGGAGGGCCGAGGCAGGAACCTGCCGTGCCCGGGCGATCGCGCGGCGTCGTGCCCACCGGGTTGCCGGCCGGTTCCAGCTTCGGCCAAGCTGCGCGCTGGATCTCCTTGTCCTTTCATCCGCGCTTCACTCCCTTCGCGCGCCCAGCGCCGTATCGAGACAGGCAATCATAGCGTTGGCCTCGAACGGCTTCCTCAACAAACAGATCGCACCGCTCGCCGTCGCTCTTGCCTCGAGCCCGGGCTCGGCCCTCGCAGTGATCATGATCATCGGGATCTTCGAGCCCCGCGACCTGAGCAATCGTGCGAGATCGAGACCGCTCATGCCAGGCATGTGGATATCGGTGATGACGCAATCAAATTTGTCGGACCTGTGAAATCCTGTGAATGCTTCAGATGACGTGAAGCCATGGGCATCATATTCGAGAGAATTGAGAAGCTCCAATAGAGCACTACGAAATGAATCGTCATCGTCTATCACTGCGATCACCGAGTTTCGTGGCACTTATTATCCTTTGGCGATACGAATTATGACCGCACAACGAGCGGAGGTGCGATGATCTGCTAACGATTATTCAAGAGAGGAATTCAACCGCTTTCGTTCGGCCGCCCCTGGCTGATCCGGTCGGCCATCCTGACGAGTTCGGCGAGGCTCCGGGCGCCCATCTTGCGCATCGCCGCGCCGCGATGGACCTTGACCGTGATCTCGCTGATCCCGAGATCCCCGGCTGCCTGCTTATTCAGTTTGCCGGCAGTGACGAGGGCCATGACCTCCTGCTCGCGCTTCGAGAGATGGGCGAACCTCTCATCCAGTTCGGCCTCGCTCCTGCCCGTGGCGCGCTGTTGCCGATCCCGCTCGATCGCGGCCGTCACCGCATCCAGCAGATCCTGGTCGCGAAACGGCTTGGCGAGAAAATCGACGGCGCCATGTTTCATCGCCTGGACGGACATCGGGATGTCGCCGTGGCCCGTCATCACCACGACCGGCAGGCGAACTCCCATCCGGCTCAGCATGACCTGGAATTCGAGACCGTCCACGTCGGGCAGGCGCACGTCGATGATGATGCAGCCCGGGCCGGCGACGTGATCTGACTCGAGGAATTCCCGCGCGGACCCATAGCTTCGCGACGCCATCCCGACCGCGTCGAACAGGCTTTCGAGTGCGCCGCGGATGGACGGATCGTCATCGACCACATGGACTATCGATCGCTCGTCAGGTTGTGACGACATAGTGCTGCCCCGGTTCCAGTCCCCGGAACGAGCTTAGCACCGTTGCCCGCCCCATGTTGATGACACCATCGTATAGGTGTCGTCCAAGCCAACGATGCAGAAACCGCGACCATCGCACGGCCCGGGGTCGTCCGGTGCGCATGTTCACGTCCCCGCTTGGCCTGGTTTACGGTTGCGTATGGATGGCGCGCGCTTCGTCAACGCCTGCGCGACGCTTGTCTGTTCGCCCGCAGATATCACCTAGCGAGCCGGCGTCGACGTGCTGTGCTTCGGCGGCACCAAAAATGGCATGGCCGTCGGGGAGGCGGTCATATTCTTCGATCCGGCGCTGGCGCTCGATTTCGATTATCGCTGCAAGCAGGCGGGGCAGCTTGCCTCCAAAATGAGGTTCTTATCGGCGCCCTGGACCGGGCTGCTGGGAAGCGGCGCGTGGCTGCGCAACGCGCGACATGGCAACGCCTGTGCCCTTCGGCTCGCGGATCAGGTATCCGACATTGCTGGCGTTCACCCGATCTTCCCCATGCAGGCCAACGCGGTGTTCCTGAGTGCGCCCGCACACGTGCTTGAGGGACTGCGGGTACATGGCTGGCGCTTCTACACCTTCATCGGAGGGGGCCCGTTCATGTTCGCATGGGACAGCGATCCGACGCGCGTCGATGCGCTGGCCGCCGACATTCGCCTGCTCTGCGAGGCCGAGGTGCCGGCGCGATCGCCGGTGCGAGCGGCTTCGTCGGTTGTGGAGCCGCTATAACGGGTTCGCTCTGGCGGGCTCGCCAGGCCAGCAACGTCACGACCTACGGCTCCGCGCGCTGGGCCGGCGAGCGCGAGATACGCGCTGCCGGATTGTTCCGTGATGCCGGCGTCTTCCTTGGTCGGTTCGGTGAACATTATCTGCGCCATGATGGTCCAGAGCATGTCATGGCATTCGCGCCGACACGGTCCGGCAAGGGCGTCGGCCTGGTCGTGCCGACGCTGCTGGGCTGGACCGGGTCTGCCGTCGTCCACGATATCAAGGGCGAGAACTGGCAACTGACGGCCGGCTCGCGCAGCCGCTTCTCGCACTGCCTCCTGTTCAATCCGACCGATTGCCGTTCGGCACGCTATAATCCGCTGCTCGAGGTGCGGCGCGGCCCGGACGAAGTTCGCGACGTCCAGAACATCGCCGACATTCTGGTCGATCCGGTGATCACCACCGACCGACGCAGCTATCACCTCACTCTGACGAGCACGCCAAAGACGGCGATGGCGGCGCTCTCCTGGACCTATCCGCAGGATGATCTGATCGCCCTGCGCAAAGCGGCCGAGGAGAAGGCTACTGCGGCTCCGGTCGCGTCAGGTGTCGCGTTGGACGCGCTCCACTTCGACTACAGCCTGTCCGGCGATCAGCCGGACTGGCGGCCATTGCGCGCGTTTGATGATGGACGCCAGACCTTCATCGAATTTCCCGCCAATCTCGCGGTCGGCGAGGCGCCCCCATTGTTCGTCGTCGATGCCAGGGGCGGGGCGCAACTGGTGAACTATCGGGTCCAGGGCCGCTTCTATGTCGTCGACCGGCTGTTCGACGCGGCCGAGCTTCGGCTGGGAACGAAGCACCAGCAGATCGTTCGGATCAGTCGGGCCACGACCGCTGGGGCCGGGCGTGACCGGAGGGCGTCATGAGCGACGAAGCAACTTCCGTCGCTGCGGCGCCGAAGGTCGACCCCGAGACGCTCGCGATCCGTTCGCGACCAGCCCGAGCCATCCGCTTCAAACGTGGTGCGATCGTCGCGATCGTTGCGCTCGGCTCGGTCAGCCTCTCCACTGTGGCGTGGATGGCATTGCGACCGCACGGTCTTCACCATGTCATCCAGCCGGACGATGGCACGCAGCCCGCCGGCAAGGTCGGCAGCGACGCGCTGAGCGGCCTGCCAGCCAATTACGGCGACGTGCCTAAACTCGGGCCGCCCCTGCCGGGTGATCTCGGCAAGCCGATCCTCGAACATCAGCAATCGACGCTCATGGCGGACGCCGGTGGCGCACAGCGTCCCGACGCGAATGCCGCCGCCGAGCGGGAGCGGGTACTCGCCGAGGCGAAGTCCGCCCGAGAGTCCGCGATCCTGGTCCATGGCGGCTCGACAACCGAAGCTGCAGCCGGGACGTCCGCGGTTACCGCCACGGACGCGGCATCCACGACGACCGGGGCGGGCAAGCTTGCGCTCGATCCAACCGCCGATCCGAACGGGCAGCAGAGGAAGGCCGATTTCGTCGCCGCTCAGGACAAAGGCAGCGATACCAATTCATACCGGCTCGCGGCGGCGCCATCGCCGTACCTGTTGTCCGCCGGCAGCGTGATTGCGGCGAGCCTGATCACCGGCTTGCGCTCGGACCTGCCAGGGCTGGTCACCGCGCAGGTGACCGAGAATATCTATGACAGTCCCACCGGCCAGATCCTGCTGGTGCCCCAGGGCGCGCGGCTCATCGGCAAG
>Ga0302314_10017557_pt1 | contig 11990 bp, 8 predicted proteins | sample III_Palsa_N2_3_FD_200533 | JGI IMG/M metagenome (GOLD analysis project Ga0302314, IMG submission 200533) | Peat permafrost microbial communities from Stordalen Mire near Abisko, Sweden - III_Palsa_N2_3 | ecosystem: Environmental > Terrestrial > Soil > Palsa > Peat permafrost | place: Sweden...
CCGGGTTGGGCCAGGGAGAAGTCCGACACGACACTGTGGGCGCGGTCGAGGAATAGGTTCACGGCGGCGGATTCGGTTCCGGAGTCGACGTCGAGCGACGGGACACGCCATAGCTGTTCTTCGCTGACCCCCAATCCTTCGCGGCTGGTCGCCAGAATCGTTACGGTCGCCGAGGCCGCCAGGATCGCCTCAACCAGATCGGCGGTGGCATCCAGCACGTGCTCGCAGTTGTCGAACACCAACAACCTGACGCGGCCCTCCAACGCGGCGGCCACCGACTCACTTACGGTTTTACCCGGTTGTTGGGTGATGCCCAGCACCGCCGCCACGGCGTCGGGTACCGCCGCGGGGTCGGTGACTGCGGCCAATTCGAAAAACCACACCCCGTCCGGGAATTCATCGACCAGCCGCGCCGCGACTTCCAGCGCCAGGCGGGTCTTGCCGACCCCACCTACCCCGGTCAGCGTCACCAGCCGATGGGCCTTCACCGCGGCGTGCAGCTCGGCGACCTCGGACTCGCGCCCGATGAAGCTGGTGACCGCAGCCGGCAGGTTTCCCGGACTCGCATCCAGTGCCCGCAACGCAGGAAAGTCCGTGCGCATGCCGTCGACTCGGACCTGGAATACCCCGATTGGTGCCGCCAGATCCCGCAACCGCCGCGGCCCCAGATCCACCAGACCCACCCCACTGAGCAGACCCGCCGTCGAGTCGGCCAACAGGATCTGCCCGCCGTGCCCGGCGGCCATCACCCGCGCCGCACGGTTGAGCACGGCTCCGAAGTAGTCCCCGTCGCGCAGTTCGGCTTCGCCGGTCGCCAGCCCCATCCGCACCGGCAACTCCAGCGCCCGCTGCGCGGCCACCGCCGCATCTACCGCAGACCTGGGTGAGGCGAACGCGGCGCACACGCCGTCGCCGGTGTGCTTGAACAACCAGCCGCCGTGCGCCTCAATCGCGCCACGCAATACCTCGTCGTGGCCGGCGAGGGCGATCCGCATCTCGTCCGCGTCCGCTTCCCACCGACGGGTCGAACCCTCAACGTCGGTGAACAAAAACGTCACAACACCCGAAGGGGCGGGCACCTCAGCAGAATGTCACAACCAACGCTGCTGCACCTCGAACATCACCGGACGACCCAGACAACAGATCACGCGATCCACCAAGCTGGTCAGCCGTAGGTTCGCAGCAGTTCCGACGACCACGCGACATCAGCGGGGATCACCGCCTCGCTAGATCGCCTTGGTGTCGAACTGCTTCGACTTTCCCGACCACAGTCGGTCTAGAGAAGCGACCTCTTGCACACTGACATCCGACTCCGGCCCGCCGTGCCGGCGGAACACGTCGATCAATTCCATCCGCAGCCGCTGGAGGTCGGTCGAGCCGTCGGTCACCACGGACACGTCGACACCACCCTGCGTCTTGTGGATGAAGAAGTTGGCGACGCCGGGGGCGGCAAGGACCGTCTGCTCGATGGCCGCCCGGGGCACTACAGCACCGGTTTCGTATTCGAAGGATCCATTGATCCGGCCGTTGACCGCTGTGATTCGGCGATGAGCACAACCGCACGGACACGGCTCGTCGGTCATCGTGACCGCGTCGGCGAGGTCGTAGCGGATCAGTGGCTGTGCCAGGTTGAACAGATTGGTCAGCAGCAGCCGTTCCGCAGGTTGCCCAAATGGCACGACGTTGCCATCCGCATCTGCCGGCTCGAGAATGACCAGATCGTCGGCGACGTGCATTCCTTCTCCGACGCCGCATGGAAACGCATAGGTGCCCTCTGAGCAGCCCCAGAACTCCGAAGTCTCGATCCCCCACGCGGATCGAATTGCGTCTCGCACCGCCTGGGTGCAGACCTCGCCCGCGACGCTGACCCAGGTCGGTTTGATGGTCAGCCGTCCTGCGATCGACTCCAACGCCAGTTCCCGCATGAGGCTGGGCCACGCTTGGAGAGCCTGCACCGCCGGACGTGCGTTGTTGAGTCCGTCGACAATCTCGTCCAGGGGTTGGGTGCCGCCGGAGCAGTGCGATGCCGGCCCTCCGCTTTCGAACGTGCTGAAGGCGTGAAATATCCCCGACTCATGCCGAGTGCTGGTAGCGAAGGCCTGCGCCAGCACCGCGTCCGGGTCTTCGCCGCGTCGTCCGGTCCAGCGCGAGCCTTGCATGACGAACGTGACGAACGCGTCCCAACCGTAGACGTGGACTGCGTCGGTTCCCAGGTATCCGGACGTGACGATTGCCTGGTACTCGTCGTCGAGGTACCCGCGGTCGTCGTCTGACTGATCGAGGTGTTGTTGCACCCGAGCGAGTGTCAGCCCGGGGACCGTGACCACCCGGTCGAACTCCGTCATCATCTCGGCTCTGGTCAGAACCGGCAGAGAGGAGAGGTCGGCCTCGGTGAAGTTCGCCAGGTCGAGGCCTGCCAGTCGTTCCCGCCAGAACGGCGAGTGCTCGGAGGCATGCACCAGCAGCTCACGAAGACGCCGTTGGCGTTCAGCGGCGAGGCGGTCTGCGCTCCATCGCAGCCGTCGCGCGCCCTGCATGTACGCATCTTGCAATTCAGCACGCTGACGCCGGACCAGCTGCGGGTAAAGGCTGTTCGGCGTCGGGTTAGCTAGAGTAGTCTGCATTTGACCGATAGTACTAGATCAAGCGCAATTACATACTATTGGTAGCCAAAATGGCTTCTTTAGCGACTTCTGGTCTATTCGATGGCGCGCCCGCCGAGGCTCCTGGTGCCGACAAGCCGGCCTCCTTGAGCAGCCGTCGCTCGTCGACCTTGCTGGATGACGTTAAGGGCAGGTCGGCCACCAAGACGAATCGATCGGGCAGCATCGTCTCCGGCAGCCGCTCGCTGGCGGCCTGGCGAACGGCGAGCGGGGTGAGCTCGCCGTCTGGCACCACGAATGCGACAACCCCCAGATCGCCGTCCAGGTCGAAGGTTGTGCACGCCGCGGATGCCACCCCGTCGGTAGAACCGAGCGCCTCAGTCACCTCGACCAGCGACATCCGCACGCCATGTCGCTTGATGACGCGGTCCGAACGCCCTACATATACATAGTTGCCCCGGTCGTCGCGGAAGACCAGGTCACCAGTGCGGTAGAGGGAGGTTCCGTCGACAACGTCCGTCCGCAGCACAGCTGCGCTGCGCGCCGGGTCGTTCAGGTATCCAGCCATCAGCTGCATTCCGCCGATGTACAACTCGCCGACCGCTCCGGGACGATCCACCAGCCGTCCGTGCTCATCAACCAAGTGGAACGAGCTGCCGGGATGAGGATGGCCGATCGGTACGTGCCCCGCGTCGAGCAACTCGGGCGTGAGTTCCAAATGGGCGACGGCGATGGTCGTCTCGGTCGGGCCGTACCGATTCACCACCCGCATTCCGGGACTGGCGGCCCACACCGCCCTGATATCGGCCGTGGACGGCGCTTCGCCGCCCAGGGCCATCACTCGCAGTGGGGTGTCGTCCAACTGCGCCAGACGGCCGCTGGACCGAAGCAACCGGAGATAGCTGGGAGAGAAGCTGGTCGCTGTAATCCCTTCGCGCGCAACGATCGAAAAGAACCTGCGTGGAAATAGGAGGGCTTCCCGGTCGGGGATGGCGAGGGGGACGCCGCGCACGAGCGGAGGAAAGATGGCAGAAAAGGACCCGTCAAAGTGCACGGGCGAAACACACAGGTACCGGTCATCCGCGGTCAGTCCCATCGCGTCGGCGCACGCTTCGGCAGCGGTGAAGAAGGCCTCCGGGGAAATCTGCACTCCCTTGGGATTACCGGTCGTCCCCGACGTGTAAATGATGTAGGCGATCGGCCCGGCTACTGGTGGTGGCGTTGGCCGATCTGCGGCGCTCAATGCCGACAGGGAGGTCCACGCTGTACCGACGGGGAGTCCCGATGGCGCCGTGTCGTCCGAACCCGCGGTGATCACCTGTGCGGGCCGGCAGTCCGCCACGATCTGCGCGCGGCGAAGGTCTGGATCGGTGATCGCCAACGGAACGAACGTGACCCCCGCCCACAGGCATCCCAGTGCCGCCACAACGAAGTCCACCGAATTGCCGATCAGCAGAGCAACCCGATCCCCGGGCTCGACGCCTTTCTGCCGTAACCCAGCGGCGACTCTCCCCGCTGCGGAGCGCAATTCGCCCCGGGTCAACGCGCGATCGAGGTCCTTGACAGCGGGCTGATCCGGGGCCCGATCGGCGTGGCACAGCACCGCATCGAGCACGCCGTGGTTCGTCACGCCTTCTCGCAGTTGTTGCACGCGTCGGCTCAGTCGATATGGCCGACCGTGGCTTTTGCCAAAGCCTGGTCGATGTCGTCGATGATGTCGTCGATGTGCTCGATGCCGATGGACAGGCGGATCGTCTCCGGCCGGATACCGGCCTTGACCAGCTCCTCGTCGGACAGCTGGCGGTGGGTGGTGGAGGCCGGATGGATGGCGAGGGTCTTGGCGTCGCCCAAATTGAGCAGCCGCTTGATGAGCTGGAGCGCATCGAAGAAGGCCAGGCCCGCGTCGTAGCCCCCCGTGACCCCGAAGGTGATGATGGACGGCACTCGCCCGTGCAGATAGCGCTCGACCAGGTGGTGGTAGGGATGGTCGGGGAAGCCGGCGAAGCTCACCCAGGCCACCCGGGAATCGGCGGCCAGGTAGTCGGCCACGGCGCGGGCGTTGGCCTCGTGGCGCTCGAGCCGCACGGCCATCGTCTCTAGGCCTTGCAGGAGCATGAAGGCGTTGAAGGGCGAGAGGGTGGCGCCGCTGTTGCGCAGCTGAGTCGAGCGGGCCCGCACGGTGAACGGTCGCTCGGGAAAGTCGCGGGCGAAGACGACATCGTGGAAGGCGGGCTCGGGCTGGTTGAACATCGGGAAGCGGTCAGGATGGTCGGCCCACGGGAACCGGCCGCCGTCCACGATGGCCCCACCGAGGGTGGTGCCGTGACCGCCGACGAACTTGGTCAGCGAGTGGACGACCACGTCGGCTCCGTGCTCGAGGGGCTTGAGCATGAGCGGCGTGGCCACCGTGTTGTCGACGATGAGGGGCACGCCGGCCGCATGGGCCACGGCGGCCACGGCCTCGAGGTCGACGATGTTGCCGGCCGGGTTGCCGATGGTCTCGCAGAAGACGGCACGGGTGTTCTCGTCGATGAGCGGGGCGATCGACTCGGCTCGGTCGTCGACGGCGAAGCGGGCCTCGATGCCCAGGGTGGGCAGCACGTGGGCGAAGTAGGTGAAGGTGGCCCCGTAGAGCTGGGGCGCCACTACGAAGTTCGAGCCGGCACTGGCCACCGTGAGGATCGCGTAGCTGACGGCGGCCATGCCTGACGCCACCACCAGAGCCGCCGTTCCCCCTTCGAGGGCGGCGATGCGCTGCTCGAGGACGTCCAGAGTCGGGTTGTTGAGCCGGTTGTAGTGGAAGCCGGGCGTCTCCATGTCGAGCACGGCACCGGCGTGGGCGGCGTCGATGAAGTCGTGGGCCACTGTCTGGTAGATGGGCACGGCCACGGCCCGCGTCCCGTCGGGTGTGTAGCCACCGTGGATGGCGATGGTCTCGTCGTGCATCGGCTCAGGCGCTCCTCTTCGGGATGGTGCCCAACAGGTTGGCGTACAGGCGCTGGGCCACGCCCCGCCACGGCCAGGGGGCGCGGGTACAGACCTCCTCGAAGGGGAAGGCCGCCGCCAGGGCCGGGTCCCGCTCACCGCCCAATATCCGTCGGTGCAGTCGGCGGAGCCTGTCCCAGTCCGGGCCGGTCACGCAGTCGAGGGGGAGGCGGGGTAGTTCGTCCTGCTCGCGACCGGCATAGCGCCGCACGTCCCGTGCGTACTCGCGGACGAGGCTGGAGGGGTCGTACTCGGGATGGGCCTGGACCAATACCACCTCGGACTGGCCCACCGTTTTCGTGACCACGCTCCACCCCACCTCCTCCGACTGCAGGGCCACCGAGTAGCCGGCGCGGACGACCGCTTCTTTGGGCACGGCGTTGAGCCGCGAGTGGGGCAGGACGACGGAACCGTACAACCCGGTGACTAGGGGGTGGGTCCGGTCGGCCTCCTGGGCGAACACACCCGTGCACTTGGCCGGCAGAGTGGTCCGCTCGACGCCGTCGAAGACGGCAAGGGCGGCGTGGGCCGACAGGCAAGACAGCACCATGGCCTGCACGTTCTCGCTCGACCACTTCAGCAGGCCGTGCAGATCGGACCAGTAGGGCTCGTCCTCGATGCGGGACTCGATCGGGTTGGAGCCGGTCAGCACCAGCAGGTCCGGCGGGTCCGAGAAGATGTCGTCGAGGGGGCTGTACTCGGCGGCGATACGCGCCTGGATCCGCTCGCCCCGGGGCACTCCGGTCATGGCGTAGCGGGTAATAGCAACCGTCTCACTGCCGGACCCGGCAGCCAACAGGCCCGCGAACTGGCGCTCGGTGGCGCAAAAGGCGGCGTCGGGCATGTTGTTGACTAGGGCGCACGTCCACCGCGCCGATCCATCGTGTTTCGCCGCCGCCGCATCGAGGGCTCCGGCCAGTCGAATGCCCATAGCTCAATGCCTCACATTGCTGTAGGTCACAGTGACCTCTTTGTGGAGGAGCCGGTAGGCCGTCTGCAACTGCTCTTCGTCGTCGGTCGAGCCGACCACGGCCACGATGTGGTTGCCCGAGCCGTCCCGCCAGTCGAGGGTGGCGCCCGGGCCTTGATGGAGGCTGACCGTGTCCACCTCAGCGTGGTCGCTGAAGTCGTTGATCCCGTCGATGGCCGTCACCGTGGCGGAGACGGTCGGCGGCTGAAGGAAGAACCGGTAGCCGATGCGGTCGGTGGCCACCGGCCCGTCGACGAAGACCGGCTCGCCCAGGGCCACCTGGAGAGTGAGGTCGAGCAGGCTGACTCCGGCGGCCCGCTCCAGCATCTCGGGCACACCGCCGCCCACTCGTCCGTTGACCTCGATGATGCGGGGCCCGTCGGGTGTGAACTTGACCTCGGTGTGCAGGCACCCGGTCTGTACCCCGAGGGCGTGGATAGCCCGGGTGGCCAGGTCCAGGACGGCCGAGCGGCTCTCGGCGTCGAGGGCGGCGGGGATGAAAAACCCTGTCTCGCGGAAGTTTTCGGCGGGTGGGAAGCGCCCGGTCAGGGCCAGGTGGCTGATGACGCCATCAGCGACCAGGCTTTCGACCGACACGTAGCCGGCGTACGGGTCGCCGTCACGGGCCGGATCGTCGGGCAGGTAACCCTCGAGGATCATGTTGGGGCGGTTCGGGCCGAGCGCGACCAGCAAATTGTCGAGCTCGGCGCGGTCGCGGGCCAGGAAGGTGTAACGGCTGCCCTGGGCCGAGCGGGGTTTAAGGACGGCGGGCCACCCGACCTCGGCCACGGCGCCGGAGAGCTCGTGTGGAGACTGGTGGCGGCGGACGAGGTGGCAGGGAGGCATGTCGAGGCCGGCGTCGGCCAGGGCCTGGCGCTGGCGGGCCTTGTCGGTGAGGGCGCCGGCGGTTGCCGGGCTATGGAAGGGCAGGCCCAAATCCTCAGCCACACAAGCAAGTTCGACCATGCGGGCGTCGAGGTAGGTGGTCATGCCGTTAGGCTCCCAGTCGGCCAGGGTCTTAAATGCCTGCTCGACGTTCATGCCTCGGAGGTCGACAACGGGACCGAACCGGTTCAGGAGATCGGCCATCTCGCTCATCCCCGGCACGGCCGTGTCGATCATCCACAGCAGGTCGCAAACGCCGGCGGCCGCCTCGGCCAGCTGCATCACCGGCACGCAGCGCGGCCCGTAACCCACCGCCACCAATGGCCGGGCCCGTCCGGTCGTGGAATCCGTCATGTGCTCAGCCGATCACTGACTCGACGCACGCCTGGGCGTCGTAGACGGCCCGAAGGCGGCTGCGCGGCGAGGGCAGGTAGTGGGTGAAGTAGCGGACCCCTTCGGTCAGGACGCCCAGCACGGAAAGGTTTGGCTGGAGCCGGCCCTCGGTGTCGTAGGGGTGGAACTCCTCGTTGATGGCCACGCTGCCCACGGCCGTGTCACCGTAGCTGAGCTGGGTCAGCCTTCCGTTGGCGTAGAGGCGGTTGAGCAGGGGTGATCCCGACCGGGCCAGCGAGGGCATGTCGAGATAGCCCCGCACCACTCCATCGGCCGTCACGGATGTCGCCTCGTCGAGGGCGGTGGAGCTCAGCCGGATGCCATCGGGGCAGGCGGCCAGCTCCGGATTCGGCCCGAGCGGAATGCGCACCACTCCGGCGTCGAGCAGTCCCAGCAGCTGCTGGGAACGCATCGGCGGCACTCCCGCCTCCAGCCGGTTGATGCGGCCCCGGACGTTGGACTGGAACTCGATATAGGAGTCGAGGGACAGACCACCGAACTCGATGACCGAACGCAGCTGGTCTCGGAGGATGCGCAGCACCTCCTGGGCCGCCTTGACCGGGCTTCCCCCGGGTCGTAGGGCCTCGGTGAGGTCGTCCTCGATCATGTCGTAGACCTGGCCCTGGTAGTCGGCGGCCGACATGTACTCGCGGTCCGCCCCGGCGAAGAGGTGACTGGCCGGGTCGAAGCGCCCGTACCGCGGCTCGAGACTGTCGACGGCCTTCTCGTAATGGCCGTTGACCCAGCCTTGGCGCAGGACGGTGCGGACCTCGGTCGACGCGACGTCCCCCCCGGCTAGTAGGCCGGACTGGATGTAGTAGCGCGCCTGCATCTCGGCGAAAATGAGCGGGAGAAGCTCGGCCCGGAAGTCCACGTGCCGCCGGACCGGCGACCCACCCGGATTGGTGAGGGCCGCGAACTCCTCGGGGGTGCACACCACCGGCTCGTACTGGCCGTACGGGTCGACGCCGGTGGCCGACTTGGCGCAGTACGGCGCGCCTGAGCGCGAGTAGAGGGTGATGGTCGGCTCCTGGCCGGAAGGCACGTATCGCAAGCGGTCGGTCCGGTCGCACCGATCCTGGAAGGTCCCGCCTCGTCCGACGGTGAGGGCGGTGAGGACGTCGAAGCCGACCAGGCCCATGCCGGCCACGGCCACCGAGGATCCGGCCGGAGCGCTCTGGTCGAGGGACTCGATGGGGTAGGCCCGCTGATAGCGCACGCCCCCGTCGGCCCCGGGCTCGTGGTTCCAGGTGTGCCCCGAGGTCAGCACGACGTGGTCGACGGTGAGGGTGGCCCCGTTGTCGAGCAGCAGCGCCTCGCGCCCCTGAAGGGCCGGCGAGATGTCGACGGCCGCAGCGTAGTGCCGGACAATCTCGAGGTTCGGCGGCGCGTAATCCACCAGCGTTTCGTAGAACCAGGCGAGGTATTCGCCCATCAGTCGCCGGGGCAGGTAGTCGGTGGGCCGAATGCGCTCACCCCCGGCACCGATGCGGCACTCGTAGCCCACCCAGCGGTAGCCGCAGACCATTGCCCATTGGTGCAGGCCTACGGCGTAGGGCGGGGGGTTGTCCTCGTCCGGGGCGGCGTAGAGGGAGAGCTGACCGCAGGCGTTGTTGAGCACCAGGAAGTCGGGTTGCTCGGCGGAGTAGACCCCGCCTCCGAGCTGAGCGGGCTCGATGATGTGCACCCGCGCCGGCGTCCCTGTCTGCCGAGCCCGGTTCACCGTGCGCTCCAAAACACACAGACCCCACGAGCCGAGCCCCACGATGGCCATCTCGATCATCGGACGCGCCCCTTAGCTGCCGAAGAAGGCTGACTGCAAGCACACGTTTCCGGGCAGCTCGATGGCGTTTCTGCCTGTGTGGCCATCAACGACATGTGCCCCTCCTGCTGGAAGCAGCCCGATTCGGGCTGGTTACGCCGACGCTTGAGTGCGGCGGTATGTAAATACCGATGATGCACCGAAGGCCTAGATTACATACTTTTTGACGGTACTACAACCTAAAGACAGACATTCGGTCTTTAATGAAGGCGGCAAAGTCTCGGCACCCGCGCAGCCTGCGGAGTTAGGTGCCCGCGAGCTGGGCGACAACGGGCGCGAAGGACTCCATCGCCTCGGCCGGCACCACGATGTTGCTGAAACCCCACCTCTCGCGGCGCTTCAGAAGCTGTTCACACAATTCCTCGACGCTGCCCATCAGAACGATCGGAAGCTCGAGCGCGTCCTCACCCGGAAGGCCAAGCATGGTCGCGGTGCGCGCAGCAGCGCGGCGGCTGGCGACGATTCTGGTGGCGAAGGCCACGATCTGGAGCTCGATCGAACCGAATCGATCGGGCGCCGCTTCCCGTACCCAGGTCAGGCAGCGGTCGTAGCGATCGAGCGTGGCCTGGACCGTCGTGCCAGCGCTGTCCTCCCCAACGCTCAGGCTCGTATTGATCCCGACGGTGTCCGCCTCCCGGGCTGCGAGCGTAAGCAGTCGCTTGCTCCCACCCCCGACCATCACGCGCGGTGGCGAAGCCGGGCGAGGATCACAAAGGGCGCCGTTCACCGTGTAATACGTCCCTGTGGAGGTAGCCGCCCCCTCGGTCCATAGCCTCTTCATGACAGCGAGGCTCTCGGCCAGCCGGTCCACCCGGAGAGCTAATTCGTCGAACTCGATCCCCGATTGGTCGTAATCGCTCCGGAGCGAGCCGGCTCCAATACCCACCTCGACCCGCCCTTCGGCGGCCAGGCCGAGCGTGGCGATCTCCTTGGCCAAGACCACCGGGTGGCGGAAGTCGTTGTTCAACACGAAAGGGCCCACGTGCAGGGTGGAGGTCGCCTCGGCGGCCACGGTTGTGGCCACCAACGGCCCGAACTGGGCATCGAGGTGGTCAGAGATGTACAGGGTCGAGTAACCGAGACCCTCGGCCGTGCGGGCCTGATCCCGCCAAGCCGACATGGATGGCGTGACCGCGGAGTACACGCCGAATCGAAAAGGGAGCATCTGCCGCTCCACCTCCATCACCTGGTCATGAAAGCCGGGTATTAACCGACTAATAGTCATTGGAATATCCGTATACCATCCTATATAGTACGCATTATGCCAATAGCTGTACGGACAGTCGGTTCGGATTCGTCGCCGGCCGACATCGCGAGGGTGCTCAACGATGACGGGTGTGTGGTCATTGCCGACCTCGCATCTGCCCAGACGATGGATCAGATCCGGGCCGAGCTCGACCAGCACCTGGCGATCACCAGCGGAGGCAACACTGACTTCCTGGGTGAAAGCACCCGACGTACCGGCGCCCTGATCGCCCGGTCGCCGACCTCTCGCTCACTGATCGCCCATCCGACGATCATCGACACTCTCGATGTGGTGTTGGGCGATCACGCCAGCACCTTCCAGATCGACCTGACCCAGCTGGTCACCATCGGACCCGGTGAGCCGGCGCAGATGATTCATCGGGATCAGTGGTCGTTTGATCGCTACCAGTTCCCGCGGGGCTTTGAAGCCGAAGTGGCCACCATGTGGGCGGTGACCGATTTCACCGAACAGATGGGTGCGACCCGGATGGTGGTGGGCAGCCACCGGTGGGAGGACGATCCCGACGACGTGGACCCCGCGCTGACCGTCCCCGCGGTGATGACCAAGGGTTCGGTCCTTTTGTATACCGGCTCGATATTTCACGGCGGGGGCGCCAACACCACCACCACCAGCCGGATCGGGATGAACGTGGGCTACTCGCTGGGGTGGCTGCGCCAGGAGGAAAACCAATACCTGGCCTGCCCGCCCGAGATCGCCCGCACCCTGCCCGAGGGGCTACTGCGGCTGATGGGGTATCAGCGCGGCTCCTACTCCATCGGCTACGCCGACGACATGCGAGAACCCCTGGACTGGCTCTACGGCAGTCCGACGTTTATGTCGGACTTCTTGGCTTACCGCCGCATCGCCCGCAAGCGGCTCAAAGCGACCGGAAGCTACGTCCCGGCTACCGGACCCGGCACTAATTAACAGGTTGAACCACCGCAGAAATGAGGAATAGGTAATGCAGGACCAAATTCGTGACGTGTTGGCCACCCATGGTCGTATGGCGGTCGATCCACGCGAGGTGGACGAACAGGCCGACCTCTACGAGCTCGGCCTGACCTCGCACGCGTCGGTCGATGTGAT
>Ga0302314_10017558_pt1 | contig 11990 bp, 11 predicted proteins | sample III_Palsa_N2_3_FD_200533 | JGI IMG/M metagenome (GOLD analysis project Ga0302314, IMG submission 200533) | Peat permafrost microbial communities from Stordalen Mire near Abisko, Sweden - III_Palsa_N2_3 | ecosystem: Environmental > Terrestrial > Soil > Palsa > Peat permafrost | place: Sweden...
AGCGCCCCAGCCGACCCCACGCGCCCCGGCGGCCCCACGCGCCCCGCCGGCCCCGGCCGTCTCGGTGGCGCCTCGCCCGACAGGGCGGCGGCGACCCGGGGCAGGAGCCGGGCAAGGGCATCGACCTCGGGCCGGGGGAGATCGGCGAGCAGCCCCCCGACGCGTTCGCGCAGGAGCTGCTCCGCCGAGGCGAACGCGCTTTCGCCGGCCGGCGTGAGCTCGAGCCGCTGACGCCGCCGGTCATCGGGCCTGGCACTTCGCGACACAAGCCCTGTTTCCACCATCCCCCCGATCAACTGCGAGACGGCCGGCCCCGACACTCCCGTCCGCCGGGCGAGCTCTGACCCCCCGACGCCGTCGCGGGCGATCGCCCTCAGCCCGAGGTACTGCGCCGGAGTCAGCGGCGGATCGTGCCGGGCGAGCAGACGCTCGATCCAGCGGCTCACCAGCGGGGCTACCGTCAGGAGTGCGTCGGCGGCGTCGGTTTGGGAGCGGTGTGGCTGGGGCATTAGATAAGCTATCTTAACAACTAAGCATGATTATCTTACGCGTTATTCTTGCGGCGATCGTCGTGATCGCCCTGGCCGCCGCCCCCGGCGCCGCGCGCGGGGCGGCCGTGGCGCTGGGCGCGGCCGCCGTCGATGTCGCGCTCGGGGCCGGCGTCGGTTCCGCCTTCCACGTCGTCGCGCCGATGGTCATATTCCTCGCCGCGGCGCTCACGCTGGCCGCGACGCTCGAGCGCGCCGGGCTCGGCGAGCGGGTCGCCACCGTGCTCGCCGCGCGGGCGGGTGGTAGTTCCTTCGCCCTCTATGCCCACGTGTGCGTGGTATGCGCGGCGTTGACGGCGACCGTGTCGCTCGACGGCGCAGTCGTCTTGATGGTGCCGGTCCTGCTCGCGCTCAAGCGGCGCTACGGCGCTCCGTTCTCGCCGCTGTTCCTCGGCACGGTCGTGGTTGCCAACGCGTTCTCGATCGCGGTCCCGCAAGGCAACCCGACCAACCTCCTGATCATCGAGCGGTTGGGCATCGCGCCGACGGCGTTCCTCGTCCATATGTTCGTCCCGGGGCTGATCGCCGCCATCCTGTGCGCCGGGTACGTGGCGGCGAGCGAACGGCGCCGTCTCGCGGTTCGCTACCCGCCGCCCGCGAACTCCGCGAACGCGGCGCTGTCGGCGCGCGAGCGCCACGCCGCGGTCGCCTTCCTCGCCGCGGCGCTGGCCGCCTGGACCGCGCCACTGTTCGGGGTCGCCCCCTGGTGGCCGTTCTCCGCCGCCGTCGTGCTCGCCCTGATCGTCACCCGCACGCGACCGGCGGCGATCATCCCCTGGCAGATCGGCGTTCAGATCGCCGCCACGCTGGTCGTCGTGCAAGCGCTCGGCAGCCCCGATCTCGGCCGGCTCGGATCCACGCTGCCGGGACTGCTGCTCGTGGCAGTGACCGCCGGAGCCGCCTCCGCGCTCCTCAACAACCTCCCGGTCGCCGCCTCGGCGGTGGCCCTGGTGAGCGCCGCGCCGCTCGGATACGCGGCCTCGGTCGGACTCGCGGTCGGGTCCCTGGCGACCCAGCAGGGATCGGTGGCGACCCTGCTCGCGAGCGAGCTCGCGGGGGCCGACGCGCCGTCATCGCGAGTTCGCGCGCTGGCCCCGGTGGCGGCCACGGCGGTCCTGGCCGCCACCGCGACCATGTGGCTGATGTTGTAGCCGATAAGGTCGCTGCGAGCTCATGAGCCGCCACTGGATGCAGACGCCCTCGGTCGTGGCGCTGGCGAGCGCGATCGTGCTCGCCGGCTGCGGTTCATCGAACCGTACGGACGCGAACACCGCGCCCGGTTCGTTGCCGAAATCCCAGCCCCAGGTGATCGAGCCCACCGCCGGCGTCCAGCCGGGGACTTCAACGGTCGCGGGCTCCCCGGGAGTCGGCGACCCGAACGCCCACGCGGAGCCGCTCGCCGAGGTAAAGCGCGAGCTCAACGAGCTGAATCTGTGCGGCGGCGCGGTCAACGGTAGCGACGGGCAACCGGTGATCTCGTCGGCGCACCCGGGTTTCGTGGCCGATCCGGGCACCAGTCAGACCGAGGGACAACTCCCTGAGATCACGGCAGAGCTGGGCGCGCTTGGCCGGGCGCTCGGCGTGACCATCTACGGGATCAGCGGCTATCGCACGCCCGCCCACAGCGTGGCCGTCGGAGGGTACGCAACCGACCCCCACACGCTGGGCGAAGCCGAGGACATCGGCGTCAACAGCCTGTTGCGTTCAAGCGCTGCTCGGATCAGCGAAGCCGAGCTCGCCAGGTTCGACCTCTACCGGCCGTTCGATCCGTCAGACAATCCGGACAATACCGAGGTCAACCACGTGCAGTTGATCCCCGCCGGCGGGCCATTGTCGCTCGTCGCGGCCACCGCCACGTTCGACCCCGACCCGACGTGTCGATGATGTCGCGCTCACAGCAGGGCCGGAGGCACGGTCCGCAGATCCGGCGCAGGGAGCGGCGCAGGACGGAGGCGACCCGTGCGCCCCGCTCAGCCGAAGTTGAGCTTCAGCTTCGGGTCGGCGTGCTGAGCCGCGAGCAGCGCGGCGCCGAACGCGGCGATCATCAGGTCCCGCACCTGGTCGCGGGACAGATCGCCGGCCTGCGTCCAGTCGAGGATCGCGGCGTCCACGTAGCCCAGCCACCCCATGAGCGCATTACGAAGGACCGGGCGCGGCTTGCGCCTCCCGGTCAGGCGCTTCAGGAGCTGGTCGAGGGTCTGGGTACGGAAGCTCTCCACCATCTCGCCGGCCTCGGGCAGTGTCACGGCACTCCGCATCAGCTTTGTCCACTCGCGCGAGTTCTCCTCGATCCACCCCAGGTACGCGTCGAGGCTCCTGCTCAGCTGCTCGAACGGCGTCCCGTCTCCGGTCGGCTCGATCAACCGCTGTAGCTCCGCGGCCCGCTCCGTGACGGCTGCCTTGAAGAGCTCGAGCTTGCTCGGGAAGTAGTGGTAGAGCAAGGGCTTCGAGATCCCGGCCGCCTCGGCGATCTGTCGCATCGTGATCTCCTCGAACGCATGCTCGGCGAACAGCCTGCTCCCGGCCTCCACCACCTGGCGCCGGCGCTCGTCAACCTGCAGACGGGTGTACGAAGGTGCCGACATGCTCAGCACGGAGGATACTTGACCGGCGGTCGACAAGCCCCCCCGACTGCGCCGCGACCACCTGCGTCGCGGTGAGCGCCCCGTCGCCTGCCTGCGTGTAGTTCACCTGCACGCTCTCGCCGACCTGGAAGCCCAGGATGCCGCTCGTCAGCCCACCCGTGGCAAAGGTCAGGTCCTGCCCGCTCGCGGCCTGCACGGTGAACGAGGAGAGGTCAGCGGCGATCGCGATGATGGTGCCCGTGGCCTGCGCGGCGACCGATCCGGCCGTCACCGCGAGGGAGCGTGCGGTCAGGATGCCGGTAGGCGCCTTGGTGTAGGTCACCTGGATCGTGTCGCCGACCTCCAGCGCGCTGAGGAGCTCCGGATTGGTGGCCGTGGAGAAGGTAAGGACCGCGCCGCCCGCGGTCTGCACCGTGAACGACGAGCCGTCAACCGCGATCGACGCGACGGTGCCGGTGGTGGTGACCGCACCCACATAGCCGATCACGCTCGCGGTCATGCCGCCGGAGCCGTTCTGCGCGTAGCTGACCCGCAGGTCGTCGCCAAGTTCAATCCCGTCGATGAGCCCGGCGTTCTGGCCGAGCTGGAAGGTGACGCTGTGACCGTAGGTGGCTCGGTCCTTGAGCACCGAGGGAAGGACGTGGTAGCGCTTGAAGGCCCGGTCGAAGGAATCCGGTGCGCCGTCGTCAAGCCAGGTGGGCCCACCCTTCGCGTTGCCGCCACCGCCGTCCGAGGTGCCGAAGAAGCGCCCGTCGACGTTCATGAAGATGTGCACGCCGGGGTCGTCGTAGAGCGTCACCTCGTCCGGCGCGGTGCCCGGTCCGCGAGCGATCAGCTTCTGCTGCCGCAGCTGCGTGATCACCCCTGCGTCATTGGGGACCGGGGTGCCGGCCGGCCACAGCCCGGCGCCGGCGAGGACCGCGGCCACCGATCCCGAGCAGTCGTAGCCGACACGATGACCGTTGTAGCCCGGACCCTTGATGCCGATACTGGCAGTCCCGGCCTCGCCGTGGCCGCCGCCCCACACATAGGGATAGCCCTCCTTGGTGACGGAGTTCGCCGCCGCAGTCAATGCGTTGATGATTCCTGTCCGCCTCCCAGCGGTCTGGATCGTCAGCGAAGACGAGCCGATGGCGATCACGGTGCCCGTGGCGCTCTTGGTCGGCGCGGCCGCGGCACCGGAGGGCAGCGACAGCGCGCAGGCGAGCGCGGCCAGAAGACATAGATGCAAGCAATTGCGTCGCACGAACCCGTCTATCGGCGCGGGATGCGAGGAGGAAGAGCGCGCCTAGGTTCGGACGCTTACTTTCGTGAGCAAAGCCCCCGGCCTGCTTGAGAGGAGAGTTCAGTGCCCGGCTGGACGTATTATCGATTCAGTTCGCTTGCACACGCGGTGCGCCGGCGCTGAGGGGTCGCCTGATGATGCGCCGGTAGGCGACCACGCCACCGAGGCTGGGGATCCAGAAGGCGATCGCGTGGTAGACAAGCACGCCGGCGGCGGCCGGCGCGATCGGGGCGCCGTAGAGGACCAGCGTGCCGGCCAGCCCGGCCTCGAGCACCCCGATTCCCCCTGGAGTCGGGATCAGGTTCGCGAGGTAGCCGATGATGTAGCCGAGAATCAGAACCCCGAGCGGCGGGCTGTAGCCGACGCCGCTCAGCGTCGCCCACAGGACGGCGACATCGAATCCGAGATAGCCGATGGCGCCGAGGAGACGCCAGCCGGGATGACGCAGCGCGCGGCGTGCCTCGACGATCCCGCTGACCAGCGGGCCGATCCACTTCGAGTCCGCGAACAGGCGGGAGCGACGCTCGCTCACGCCGGCCAAGGCGAGCGTCGCCGCGATCGCGATCGCGCCCACGATGATCGGCAGCCCCGCCAGCAGGAAACCGTCGTTACCGGCGGACAGGCCGCTCACGAGCAGGAAGCCGCCGGCAATCAGAGCGGCGACGTTCACCGCGCTCGTGAGGAAGAACAGGCCGCTCGAGTTGCGCACGATCTGGCGCACAGGCATCCCTCCCAGATGCAGCAGCCATCCGCCGACGGCGAGCGACCCGACGCCCCCACCGGGGAGGAGGGCGCCGGATCCCATCTCGGTCCACGCGACATCTCTGGCCGCCCGTGCCGCGACCCCCGGGAAGAAGTGCCGGAAGACGACGACGAAGCTCGCGCAGGAAGCGAGCTCCAGGGCGCCGGCGAGCACGATCCAGCCGACACCGAGATGCGTGATGTCGCCGGCCACGTCGTGCAGGCCGGGCACCGCGACCAGGAGCGAGACGATCATGGCGATGAGCAGGACCGTCGTAAGTCCACGCACGCCGACCGAGGCGCGCCGGCTTACCCGCTCGCCGCCCCGCGCCTGCTCACGCGGACCTCGGCCGTGCTCGGACCTGGTGCGGGCTGTGCGAGCCGGGCCGGTCACGTGGGGCACGGCCGACATGGCTCTCAGTGACTCCCGGGCTCAGCGGGTCGACGTTGAAACCTGACCGAGCGACGAAGCCCTCCGAGCTTCAGCGGGGTCCTGACGCCGACGAAGGCGACGGTGCGGATGTCGTTGGTGCCGAACACCTCTTGGAGCTCGGCGGTGACCCGCGCGGACCGGTGCCGGTCGAGCAGTGGCGGACGCAGGTTGGTCTCGAGAACGTTTCTCATCGTCAAATCTCCTTGATCAAGCCGCGACCGAGAGCTCGCCGACGGCCTCGGCTTGGGCGGTGCGGGCGCGGGATGCGCCGTCTGAGGGAAGGATCAGTAGTGCTACGAGCAGGCCGAGCCCGAACAATGCGGCGGCCGCCCAGAACGCGGTGGTGTAGCCGTGAATCGATGCGGCATTGGCGAGCGCCGCGGTCGTCGCGTGACTCGATGCGTAGCTTGCCGCCGCGCTCGCGAAGATGGTGCTCAGCAGCGCGGTGCCGATCGAGCCTCCGACCTGCTGAGAGGTGTTGACCATCGCCGAGGCGACGCCGGCCTCGGAGCGCTTGACGCCGAGCGTCCCGGTTGAGAAGGCGGACGAGAAGATGCAGCCGACCCCGAAGCCGGTGAGGATCAGCCCGGGCAGAACTTCGCTCGCGTAGCTCCCGTGCGGCGTCAGGCGCGTGAACAGGATCATCGCGACGATCCCCACGAACGCTCCGACCATGACCAGCGGCTTGGCGCCGGTGCGGTGAAGCACCCTGGTCTGCACCGTGGTGGCGGTGAGCACAATCGTGGCGGTCAGAGGCAAGAAGGCCAGGCCCGTCTTGATCGGCGAGAAGCCGAGATCCTGCTGCAGGTAGAAGGTCAGGAACAGGAACACCGCGAATACGCCCGAGCCGACGAGCGCGACCGAGGCGTACGCCCCGCCCCGCGCTCGATCCCAGACGATGTTCAGGGGTAGGAGCGGATGCTCCGTGCGCCGCTCGAGGGCGACGAATGCCGTTAGCAACACCGCGCTGGCGGCGAGGGCGACGATCGTGCTCGGAGCCGACCACGAGCTGGTCTCGGCGCTGGAGAAGCCGTACACCAGCGAGAACAGGCCGGCGGAGGCGACGAGGACGCCCGGGAGGTCGATGCGGGGGCGGTCGGCAGTGCGCTCGTTGCTCAGCAGCCGCAGGGCTGCGAACACCATCGGCACGGCGATTGCGAGGTTGACATACAGGCACCAGCGCCAAGACAGGGACTGGGTGAGCACGCCGCCGAGCAGGAGTCCCACCGAGGCGCCGCCGCCGGCGATGGCGCTGAAGATGCCGAACGCCTTGTTTCGATCGGGCGACCCGTGGAAGGTAACGGTGAGCAGCGACAGCGCCGAGGGAGCGAGCAGCGCTCCGAATGCGCCCTGCAGCGCACGAGCGGCAACGAGCATCCCGAAGGACTGCGACAACCCGCCGAGCGCTGAAGCCGCGGCGAAGCCGATGAGCCCGGCGACGAACGTCCATTTGCGACCGAACAGGTCACCGAGCTTGCCGCCCAGCAACAGGAGGCTCCCGAACGAGAGCGCATAAGCGGTGATGATCCACTGACGGTTATCGGTGGAGAAGTGCAGTGCCTTCTGCGCGGACGGCAGTGCGATGTTGACGATCGTCACGTCGAGCACAACCATGAGCTGCGCGATGCCCACCAGGGCGAGGACAACCCAGCGGTTGGGCGCTGGCCTGGCGGATGGGACGATGGATGCGGTGCTCATGGGACTCCTTGAGGTCGAACGGAGACACACCATAGCACGGATCACCCATGTATCAGGTATTATTCTTTCGGAAGTAACGATATACGCGTCAGGGAGGACGCCTGTTTCGTGGTATAATGGCCGGCATGGAGCTCCAGACCGATCCCTACGAACCCGGGCTGATGATCCTGCTGCCGCGGCTGGCCAAGCAGGTCTTCCGGCGTAGCTGCGAGGATCTGCTCGGGATGGACCTGCGGCTGCTGATGGCGCTGAGCTACGTGGGCGACCATGACGGCACGCCCCAGCAGGAGCTGAACGGAGTGCTTTGCATGGACGCCAAGAACGTCGTGCTGCTGCTCAACGAGCTCGAGGATCTCGGTCATGTGACCCGCCGGCGCGACCCCGAGGACCGCCGGCGCCACCGGGTACAGATCACGAGCTCCGGTCGCGAGGCGCTGGCACGTGCCGAGCGCGGCCAAAAGGCGATCGAGGATGAGGTCCTACAGGCGCTCGATGTCGAGGAGCGCGCGACGCTCCGAGGACTGATCGCCCGCGCCCTGCATGCCGCGGAGCCCGCGGCCGAGGAGGATTGCAGCGCCGCCATGGCGCCCGCCTCCATGTAGTGGCCGTCAGCGGCCACTAGGCAGTTTGAACGAAGGTATAGGTCGACGTAGACCTTTGCCGATTCACGATCCGCGACCCCGGGGCTATGTTGGTCGGGGTCGCCACCGTCGGCTTGGGGCACGAGACCTGCGGGCCCCTCGATCACCACCCGGCGTTGGTGCCCAGTGACTGACGACAGGGGGCAGGAGATGAGGATCCACCGGTGCTTACCGACGCCCGCTCCGCGCGGGGCATGCGCGAGCGCGGCCGCATGATCGACACGCTCGCCAGCGGGCCGAGCGCCGGTCGATCGTCCGCACGGCGCACCGAGAGCGCGCGATCCCCGCACGTCGCCCCTTCGGCGCAGCGGGTCGCGAACGTCGAGATGCTGCGCCTGCGAAACGGCAGGACGGTGGCCGTGCGGTGCTGGGGGGGCGCCGGGCTACCCGTGGTGCTGGTCCATGGCCTGCTCGACTCGAGCGCGGGATGGGACGACGTGTGCGCGGCTGTGAGATTTCCTTGCTTCGCGTTCGACGTTCCCGGCTTCGGGAGCTCGGACGGACCCGATCGCGGTTCGATCGAAGGCTATGCGCGCGACCTCGAGGAAGCGCTCGAGTTGCTCGGAGTCGGGCGCTTCGTCCTCGCCGGCCACTCGCTCGGCGGCGCGATCGCCACGGCTCTCGCCGAGGCGCTCCCCGACCGGGTCGCCGCGCTCGTGCTGCTCGCGCCCACCGGATTCGGGCGGACGCGCCTGGCAGAGGCCGTCTCACTTCCCGGGGCTCGGCACCTGACCCAGGCGCTGCTGCCATTCGCGCTCACCAACCGCATCGCCGTTCGCGCCGCCTACGTCGCCGTCGTCAGCAACGGCGTCGCGCCGGAGGCCGGGGTCGTCGAACGCGTCCTCGAGGGCGGCGCGCGACTGGCTCCGGGCGTGCGCGCGGCCGCCCGCGCGGTCGCCGAGGCCGGCCGCTCGCAGACCGCATTTCATCGCCGCCGCGTGGCCTATCGCGGACCGGTGCTCGTGGCCTGGGGCGACCGCGACCGGCTGGTCCCAGCGTCGCATCGCTACGCCGTCCAATGCTCCCTGCCGCAGGCCGAGCTACAGCTCTGGAGGGGCATGGGCCACCACGTTCAACCGGCCCGCCACGATGATCTGGTGACCCTGATCAACCGAGCCGCGGCGGCGTCGGTCAACGCCTCGCGTCGTGCGCTCGCGGCCGCGCCAATGGCTTAGGCGACCGCGCGGGTCTCGTCCGCGATTTCGGCCTTGACCGGGATCCCGGTCATGGCGCGCTCGGCGAGCGCGGTGATGGTCAAGCTCGGATTCACGCCCACGTTGGCCGGAATCGCCGCGCCGTCGCACACGAGCAGGTTCCGGTATCCGAACACCCGCTGCTCAGAGTCGATCACTCCGTCCTCGGGAGAGGCGCCGATCACGGCGCCGCCGAGGATGTGCGCGGTCGTCGGGATGGCCAGGATCGCCTCGGTGAGCCCCGCCTGAGCGGTGCCTCCGAGCTGAACCTGCATCCACTCGGCGACACGGTAGGCGAGCGGGATCTTGTCCGGGCTGGGGTTCTCGGCGTCGACCTCCGTCGTGAGCGTGACGTTGCCGTTGGGCAGGCGGCGCTTGACGCGGAGCCTGATCGAATTGTCGAGCGTCTGCATGACGAGCAGGATGATCGTGCGACGGGACCAATTGCGTACGCGCGAGGCCCGCCACACCGCACCGGGGTGGCGTGCGACGTTGACCAGGAAGTGAAAGGGCTGCGTGCCTCGCCGGCCCGCCTCGGTCATCAGGGTGAACAACAGTCCCTGTGAGTCGCCCGCGCCACCGTAGGTGACGGGCTCGATGTGCGTGTTAGGGTCGGGATAGATGCTCGAGGTGATGGCCACGCCGCGGGTGAAGTCGTTGGCGTCGTCGGGCGCGGTCACGGCGAGGATCGACTCGCTGTTGGTGCGAACCAGGTGGCCGAGGCGGTCAGAGATATTCGCCAGCGAGCCCGCGAGCTTGCACCGGAACAGCAGCCGGTTCGTCCCCAGGGCTCCCGCCGCCAGGACCACTCCGCGGGCCGTCAGCTGCTGCTCATCGCGTCGCGCCCAGGCTCCCGAGCGCTCGTGCGTCACCGTGTAGCCGCCCGAGCCGTCGCTCGCACCGATCGGCCGGACATCGATCACGGTCCGCTCCGGGAAGATCCGGACCCCGAGACGCTCGGCGAACCAGAGGTAGTTCTTGACCAACGTGTTCTTGGCTCCGAAGCGGCAGCCAACCATGCACGACCCGCACCGCACGCAGCCCGCACGCTCGGGCCCCTCGCCGTCGAAGAACGGGTCGGGGACGCGCTTCCCCGGCTCGCCGAGATAGACGCCCACGCGCGTTTTCGAGTAGGTGTCTCCGAAACCGCTCTCCTCCGCGTAGCGCTTGAGCAGGAGGTCCGCCGGCGTGTCCTCGTCGTAGGTGGTGACGCCGAGCATCCGCTCGGCCTCGTCGTAGGCCGGCCTCAGCTCGGCCTCCCAATCGGCGAGGTCCGCCCACTGCGGGTCGGCGTAAAACGCCGGGCGTCCGCGGTACAGCGTGTTCGCATACCCGAGCGAGCCGCCGCCGACGCCGCATCCCGAGACGATGAACAGGTCCTTGAACATCGTCATCCGCAGGATCCCCTTCATCCCGAGCTTCGGCATCCAGTAGTAGCGCCGGGCCTGCCAGGTCGTGTCGGCGAAGTCGTGGTCCTCGAACCGCCGGCCGCACTCGAGCACGGCCACTCGATATCCGCGCTCGGCGAGCCGCAGCGCCGCGACGCTGCCGCCGAAGCCGGATCCGATCACAATCCAGTCGAAATCGAAGCCTTCCCCGGTCACACGGGACCGGATGCTAGTGGGACGCGAGCGGCGGCGGAGTCAGACCGCCGCCACGAGCTCCATCTCGGAGGGCAGCGATTCCCGTTCGAGCTCGCCGTCCGGGCCCACCCGGTACGCGCCCATGCGGCGCAGCGGCGGCGAATAGGCGTGGATCGTCACCGCCGGCTCGCCGCCGTCGTGCAGCACGCGGTGGATCGCGGTCGAGGGGACGAGGACGGTCTCGCCCGGGCCGAAGCGCCGCACGCGCGGCGCGGCGCCGATCACCAGACGCTCCTCGCGCACGTGTCCCGCGATGACGGCGATTCCACCCGCGGACTCGTCGTGGTCGTGCCAGCCGGTGTCGTTGTCCTGGTGCCAGCAGATCGCCCAGGCGTTGACCTCCTCGTCAGACCAGACCAGCTCGTAGGTGCGCGTGCCCGTGGACTCGCCCACCAGGTGCTGCCATCGCTCCGGCGACTCCGCAAGCTCGGCGGCGAACCGCTCGAGCTGTTCGTGGCTGAGGCTCACGCGCGCGCTCCCGAAAGCTCGATCAGTCGTCCCGCGTTCTCCGCCAGCAGCGCTTCCCGTCCGGTCAGGACCGGTTCCGCCACCGGCCGGTCGGAGCCATACACCAGCTGATCCGGCCCAACCCGCCGCGCCATCGCCTCCACCGCCACCGGACCGTAGCTCGAGGTGTCGTAGAAGACGAGCGGGTCGCCGAGGTCGATCGGGGGCCCGCCCCGCGCGGCGAGGCGCTCGCTGAGCAGCGGCGCACCGCCGGCCAGCATCGCGAAGATCACCACGAGATCGGGATGCTCCGCGCGCCCGAAAGCCGCGAAGGTCAGCCACGCTGCCTGCATCTGGGCCACGTAGTCGGTCAGCGCGGTCCACCACAACGGTTGAGTCAGGCCAGGGCAGCCGTATCGATCGGCGCCGACAGAGCCCGGATGAATGAACACCGGCACCCCGCGCTCGGCCGCGCGCGTGAGAACTTCGGAGGTTGCCCGGAGCGCCTCCTGTCCCGACAGCGCCGGCGCGGGGATGGAGATCCCCACGCAGCCACGGGCGAGCAGGCGATCGACGTCGTAGGGGTCGAGCCCGTCCAGCGCGACGGGGCCCCAGGCGACGAACTCCTTGGGCAGGTCGGACACGCCGACGAGGTACGCGCTGATCAGCTCCGCCGCCTCTCCGCGAGGGAGCGCCTCGACGCCGATAGGACTCGAAAGCGCGATCGCCGCCAGGTCGAGGCCGTCGTCGTGGACGAGTCTCGCGCGGTGAACGGG
>Ga0302314_10017559_pt1 | contig 11989 bp, 10 predicted proteins | sample III_Palsa_N2_3_FD_200533 | JGI IMG/M metagenome (GOLD analysis project Ga0302314, IMG submission 200533) | Peat permafrost microbial communities from Stordalen Mire near Abisko, Sweden - III_Palsa_N2_3 | ecosystem: Environmental > Terrestrial > Soil > Palsa > Peat permafrost | place: Sweden...
TCGACCAGTCGTGAATGAAAGCCAGGTGAATGATGCCATCCGACCGGGCGGCGCCTTCTTTGAGGCTGTCCAGATCCTCGAGCGATCCGTGATGGACTTCCGCGCCCGCCGCGGCCAAAGCCCGCGCCCCTCGTTCCGAGCGGGTGAGGCCGAGCACCTGATGGCCCGCGCCAATCAATTCCTTGACGACGGGCGAGCCGATGAATCCGGTTGCTCCAGTGACAAACACACGCATGAACTTTGGTCTCCAGGTTTTGTTGGCGACACATATCCACTCTGTTATCATCGTGGTAAAGTAGTGATCTTATCCTAGTATAAGGACTAACAGGATGGGCGAGCATATCACCAGCCAGAACATGCTCGGGGCCTGGCTGAAGGACCGTCGGGCAAGGCTCGATCCGGCCGCGTTTGGCTTTCCGCCCGAGCGGCGGCGCACGGCCGGCCTGCGCCGCGAGGAGGTGGCGCAACGGGCTAACATCAGCCCGACCTGGTACACATGGCTCGAACAAGGACGCGGCGGCGGACCCTCGGCCGACGTGCTCGATCGAATCTCACGCGCCCTGATGCTGACGGACGTCGAGCGTGAACATCTGTTCCTGCTTGGTCTCGGCCGACCGCCCGAGGTGCGCTACCGGCGGGACGAAGGGGTCACGCCGCGGCTACGGCGGGTGCTGGATGCGCTGAACCCCAGCCCCGCCCTCATCAGGACGGCGACGTGGGACGTGGTCGCCTGGAACCGGGCGGCGACCGCGATGTTGGGCGACTATGGAGCGCTGCCGCCGGAGCAACGCAATGTCCTGCGCCTAATGTTCCTCGATCCCCGCGCGCGCGCCGCGCAATACGACTGGGAAAGCGTGGCGCGGTTCGTGGTGAGCGCGTTCAGGGTGGACGCGGCGCGCGCCGGGGCCGCGGCGGAGGTTGAACCCCTGGTCAATGAACTTTGTCGACTCAGTCCGGAGTTCAAGGCGATGTGGCGAGACAACGACGTCCGCGGCGTTAGCGAGCACGTCAAACACATCCGCCATCCGATTCTCGGCCCGCTGGCCTTTGAATATTCCGCCTTCGCGGTGGATGGCCGGCCGGATCTCAGCCTGGTGATCTACAATCCAGCCACGGCCGCCGACGCCGAGAAGATCAAGTCTCTGATCGAGGCGCCTGAGACCTGAGTCAATGGATTTATCGACGCCACGAAACGTGATCGATTTCTGGACCGGCGCCGGGCCCAAGGCCTGGTTCCGCGCCGATCCGGCATTCGACGCGGCGATGCGCGCCAGGTTCGAAGCAACCCATCTGGCCGCCTCCCGCAACGAACTGGAGGACTGGAGCCCGAGCAGCGAAGGGTCCCTCGCCCTGGTGCTGCTGCTGGACCAGGCGCCCCGCAACATCTACCGCGGCTCGGCGCACGCCTTCGCCACTGACGGACTGGCGCAAGCAGTCGCCGCGCGAGCCATTGACGCCGGCTTCGACCAGGCTGCTCCCGCCGATCTGCAGGTCTTTTTCTATCTGCCCTTCGAACATGCCGAGAACGCGGCGGCGCAGCAGCGGTCGTTGGCGCTGTTCGAAGCCCACGCCACGCGCACCGGAGACCCGGACTATCTGCGCTATGCGCGCGTGCACGCCGACGTCATCGGGCGTTTCGGCCGCTTCCCGCACCGCAACCTGGCCCTCGGCCGAACCACGACGCCCGACGAAGCCGCATTCCTGGCCAAGGGCGGCTTCAGGGGTTGAGCGACCGGGAGGCCGGCGCGTTCTTGGCGGCGTAGGGTATGGCGTCGGCGACGAGGTGGACCAGCACCCGTCCGGGCTCCTCGGCCCACACCATGTGCGCGGAATTCTCAAACCACACGAAGCGTTTGTCGGGCGCCGACAGTCGGTCCCACCAGCGCTTCACCGAGGCGGCGGGCGTGGTCTCGTCGTAGCGGCCGGCGAAGATGATCACCGGGCAGCGCATCCGCGTCAGCCCGGTGAAGTCCGTCTTGGCGAGGTCGGGCAGCAGCTTGGGCAGCGAGAAGGCGCTGCCGGCGTCGATGGCCTTGAAATCGGCGTCGGAGTAGTCGGGCGAAATCTTCTCGGCGTTCTCCCAGTAGTCGTAGCTCGTCCGGCCGTGGGTCAGGCCGCCGAAGCGCACCACCCATTTGCGCTCGACGCCGATCTTGGCCAGCGGCAAACTCCCGTCGGGCTCGGGATAGGGGGCGATGGACTGGAGTTCCGCCAGGCCTTTGGCGTCACCGGCCTTGCGCGCCTGGTCGAGGGTCCAGGCATAGCTGGCGGCCTCGCCTTCGCGCATGTCGATGATCTGGCCGACGCCGATGTAGGCGTAGAGCCAGTCCGGTCGACGGCTGGCCAGTTCGAGCCCCACCGCGGTTCCCCAGGAGTGGGCGATGACGAAGACCTTCGGCTTGGCGTAAGTCGCGCGGAGATAGGCGACCAGCTCCTCGGCATCCTTGACTACCCGCTCCCGACTCAGGGTCGGTGCGACCGTGGCCGGGTCATTCAGCTCATAGGTCTTGCCGGATCCGCGCTGGTCCCATTCCACCACAGTGAAATAGTCGGTCCAGGGCGCCTCGAAGAGGTAGCGGGTCGGTAGGTCCGGCGCCGCCGGGCCGCCGTGGATGACCAGCAGGATCGGATTGCGCCGGTCGCGTCCGCGGACGGTGATCCATTGCCGGATGCCGCCGATCTCCACCGCCCTGGCTTCGTCGATCCCGTTTGACGAGACGATCTTGCCGACCTCGGCAAGGATCGGGCGGGGGTCCGGCGCCGGGGCGGCGCGGGCGCCGACGGCGGCCGTGGCCAGCAAAGCGGCGGAGGCGATTGAAATCGGCGATCGTTTCATCGCCGCCCCTTAAGGTCGCGCGGGCGGGATCGTCCAGGCCGAAGTTTCACCGCTCGCCCCTTTCGGAGGTGAACCGTGATCACTAAGATAGATTGCGAAGGCCCAGCGGGCGGAACGCCAGCGGCGCCGTGACCATCGGCTCAAGGGAGATGAACATGCGCGAGTACATGAAGTTCTACATCGACGGCCAATGGGTCGATCCGGTGACTCCCAAGAGCCTGGACGTCATCAATCCCGCCACCGAAGGTGTGGCTGGGCGCATCTCCGCCGGCTCGGCCGCCGATGTCGACAAGGCGGTGAAGGCCGCCCAGAAGGCCTTCGAGACCTTCTCCAAGACCACCCGGGAGGAGCGCATCGATCTGCTGGAGCGCATCCAGGCCGAATACCAGAAGCGCTTTGGCGATATCGCCCACGCCATCACCGAGGAAATGGGCGCGCCCGCCAGCTTGGCGCAAAGGGCTCAGGCGCCGATCGGCATCGGCCACATCGCCACCGGCATCGCGATTCTGAAGAATTTCTCGTTCGAGGAGGACCGGGGACCCACGCGCATCGTCAAGGAGCCGATCGGCGTCGTCGGGATGATCACGCCGTGGAACTGGCCGATCAATCAGATCGCCTGCAAGGTGGTGCCGGCGCTGGCCACAGGCTGCACCATGGTGCTGAAGCCGTCGGAAGAGGCGCCGTTCTCGGCCGTTCTGTGGGCCGAGGTGATGCACGCCGCCGGCGTGCCGGCCGGGGTGTTCAACCTGGTCAACGGCACGGGCGCTGAAGTGGGCGCGGCCATCGCCTCCCATCCGGGGATCGACATGGTGTCATTCACCGGCTCGACCCGCGCCGGCGTCGAGGTGGCCAAGGCCGCCGCGCCGACGGTCAAGCGCGTCGCCCAGGAACTGGGCGGCAAAAGCCCGAACATCATCCTGGAGGACGCCGACTTCTCCACCGCTGTCGGCGGCGGCGTGCGCCACGTGATGCAGAACTCCGGCCAGTCGTGCAACGCGCCCACGCGCATGCTGGTGCCGGCCAAGAAGATGGATGAGGCCATCGTCATCGCCAAGGAAGCGGCGGACTCGACCACGGTTGGCGATCCCAACGGCAACGCCCAGATCGGTCCGGTGGTGAACAAGACCCAGTGGGAGAAGATCCAGCGCCTGATCCAGGCCGGCATCTCGGAAGGCGCAACCCTGGTGACCGGCGGCCCCGGCCGCCCGGAGGGGCTCGACAAGGGCTTCTACGTAAAGCCCACGGTGTTCGCCCATGTGAAGAACGACATGACCATCGCCAAGGAAGAGATCTTTGGGCCGGTGGTGTCGATCATGGGCTACGACACCGTCGACGAGGCCGTCGATGTGGGCAACGATACCGAATACGGCCTGGCCGCCTATGTCTCCGGCACCGACATGGCCAAGGTGCGTGAAGTGGCGTCCAGACTGCGGGCGGGCCAGGTGGCGATCAATGGCGCCGGCGGCGACATGACGGCGCCGTTCGGCGGCTACAAGATGAGCGGCAACGGGCGCGAGTGGGGCGACTATGGCTTCCACGAGTTTCTCGAGACCAAGGCCGTGATCGGCTACACGCCCAAGCAGGCGGCCGAGTAGGTCAGTCGTCGCCGGCGGCCTCGCGCCGCCGGCCGGCGATCGTCAGCAGCAGGGCGCCGACAGCGACGGAGGCGAGGGAACCGGCGATCACCCCCATGCGCGCTTGCGTCTGGGCGAGCGGGTCGCCGAAGGCGAGGCCGCCCAGGTAGAAACTCATCGTGAAGCCGACGCCGGTCAGCTGGGCGACGCCCAAAAGTTCCAGCCAGGTTGAACCGGCCGGCCGGCGGCCAAACTTCAGGGTCGCGGCCAGAGAGGCGACGCCGAAGACCCCGAGCGGCTTGCCGATGAAGAGCGCGAGGCCGACGCCGAGCGCCACGGGCGCGAGCACGTCGTGGGGGGTGAGGCCGCGAAACGGGAAGCCGGCGGCCGCGAAGGCGAAGAGCGGCAGCACGCCGTAGGCCACCCACGGGTGGAGCGCGTCCATGAACAGGGTGAGCATGCTCTCGCCGCCGGGCCGCCGGGCGCCGACGGGCACCGTGAGCGCGCAGGCGACGCCCGCCACCGAGGTGTTGACGCCCGACTTGAGACAGAAGGCCCACACCAGGACGAACCCCACGGCGTAGAGCAGCAGCGGTCCGCGCCTGACGCGCGAGAGCGCCGCCAACAGAAGCAGCACCACGCCCGCGCCCGCCAACGCCGCCCAGTTGACGGACGTCGTATAGAGCGCGCCGATGAGCGCGACGGCCCCGAAGTCGTCGGCGATGGCCAGGGTCAGCAGAAACAGCCGCAACGAGGACGGCAGCCGCGGCGCCGCGATGGTCAGGGCGGCGAGGGCGAAGGCGATGTCGGTGGGCGTGCCGACCGGCCAGCCGCGCGGCGCGCCGCCTGGGCTCACATTGATCGCGGCGTAGACCAGCGCCGGGACGACCATGCCTCCCAAGGCCGCGAGGATTGGGGTCGCCAGGCGACGCGGGCTCGAGAGCTCTCCGCGCAGCACCTCGAACTTGATCTCCAGCCCCACGATCAGGAAGAAGGCGGCCATCAGACCGTCCTTGATCCAGCTCGCGACGGAGGCGGTTTCGGCGAAGTTGCCGATCTGCACGGGGACCGGCCTGGCGAGGAAATGGAAGTAGTCCGGCGCCAGCGGCGAATTGGCCAGTATCAGGGCGATGGCCGCCGCGCCGACGGGCGCGAGCCCGGCCGACGATTCGGTTTTCAGGAAATCGAGGGTCAGCCGGCCCGCCATGCCCCGCGGTAACATGACGGCGGGCAGGCGGTGAAGCTAAACCGCGCTTGCAGACCGCCTGACGCGGTGGCCATTTGCCGCTCATGCCGCCGTCGCCCGCCTATCGAGCTGATCCACGCTTCGCCGATCTGGGACCCGAGTTCGCCGACGAGGTGCGCCCGGCGGTCTTTCCCACGCAGATTCTGCGCTTCCGCAACCAGAGCGCGGCCGCGACCGTCGGCCTGGACACCCTCGACAGCGCCGAATGGCTTGCCCATTTCGCGCGTTTCGAGCCGCTGCCCGGCAACCAGCCGACGCCCCTGGCGATGCGCTATCACGGCCATCAGTTCCGCGTTTACAATCCCGATCTCGGCGATGGCCGCGGCTTCCTGTTCGCCCAGCTGCGCGAAATCGAGCCTGGTGGACGGCTGCTGGATCTTGGCACCAAGGGCTCTGGCCGCACGCCCTGGTCGCGTGACGGAGACGGTCGCCTGACCCTGAAGGGCGGCGTGCGCGAAGTGCTGGCCACGGCGATGCTTGAGGCCCTGGGCGTGCCGACCTCGCGGTCGTTCTCCCTGGTTGAGACGGGAGAGGATCTGGTGCGCGGCGACGAGCCCAGCCCGACCCGCTCGGCGGTCCTGACCCGGCTGTCCTATAGCCACATTCGCTTCGGCACATTCCAGCGACACGCGGCGCTCGATCGCGGCGACCTCTCGGGCCGGCTGCTTGGACATGTGATCGGAAACTACTATCCGCACCTGGCGCGGGTGGAAAATCCCGCGGCGGCGTTGCTGGCGGCGGTTGTCCAGCGCGCCGCGCGCCTGGCGGCGGCTTGGATGGCGGCCGGCTTTGTCCACGGCGTGCTCAACACCGACAACATGAACATCACCGGTGAGAGCTTCGACTACGGCCCCTATCGTTTCCTGCCCAGGAACGATCCCAATTTCGTCGCCGCCTATTTCGACCATTCCGGCCTTTACAGTTTCGGACGCCAGCCCGAAGCGGTGCTGTGGAATCTGACCCAATTGGCCGGCGCTTTGACGCCGCTCAGCGATCCCGAACCTCTGGTGGCCGCCCTGAACGGCTTTTCCACCGCCTATCGCGCCGAACTGGCCGCGGCCATGGTGCGTCGGCTGGGACTGCTTCCCGCCGGGCCGGAGGCCGACACGGACCTCGCCAACGCCGCGTTCGCCGCCCTGGCCGAAGGTGGGGAGCCGTTGCGCTGGGAGCCGTTCTTCTTCGATTGGTTCGGTGGGGCCGAGACGCGGGCGCTGACGGGACCGCGGGCCGGCCTATACGACGGCGAACATTTCAGCCGCTTCCGTACGCTGCTCAGAGATCGCGCGCCGGACCGACCCGAGCGCCTCAGCCACGATTTTTTTCAGCGGAACGAGCCGGAGGAGTTGCTGTACAATGAAATCGAGGCTTTGTGGGAGGCCATCGCGAAGCGTGACGATTGGGGCGCGTTCGATGCAAAACTCGCGGCGATAAAAACCGCGAGTCAGGGTTGGGGATTTGCAGATGTGTGAGTTTGCCGAATGAACCTCACTCAGTTTCGTCGTCGCCGGTACACGCCGGGGCCGACGCCGCTTGAACCGGCGCCGAACCTCACGCGCGCGCTTGGCGGACCGGAAATCTGGATCAAGCGCGACGACCTCACGGGTCTGGCGGCCGGAGGCAACAAGACCCGGAAGCTGGAGTTCCTGGTCGCCGACGCCCTCGCCGAAGGCTGCGACACGTTGATCACCACGGGGGCGGTGCAATCCAATCACTGCCGGCTGACCGCGGCCGCAGCCGTGCGCGAGGGCCTCAAGTGCCGTCTGGTGATCGAGGAGCGCGTCGCCAAGAGCTACGACGTCAAGGCCGGCGGCAACAACTTCCTCTATGATCTGCTGGGCGTCGAGGCGATTAAGGTGGTGGAGGCGAAGTCCGATCTCGTCGCCGCCATGCAGGGCGTCGCCGATGAACTGAAGGGTCAGGGGCGGAAAGGCTACGTCATCCCGGGCGGCGGCTCGAACGCCCTGGGGGCCCTGGGCTACGCGGCCTGCGCCCAGGAACTGATGAGCCAGATGTTCGACGCCGAGATCAGCGTCGACCACATCGTCTGCGCCAGCGGCAGCGGCGGCACGCACGCCGGGCTGCTGGCCGGTCTCGCGGCCCTGAACGCCGTCATTCCGGTGACTGGGATCAACGTAAGCCGGCCGCGAGCCGAGCAGGAGGCTATCATCCGCGGCTTGGCGCGCGACTGTTCGGACCTTTTGGAGATCATCGCGCCCAAGAATAAGGACGTGGTCTGCCTGGATGACTGGGTGGGCCCCGGCTACTCGCTGGCCACGCCGGAGATGGTCGAGGCGGTGCGGATGACAGCCAGTCTCGAAGGCATTCTTCTCGACCCGGTCTACACCGGCAAGGCCATGGCCGGCCTTATCGCCCTGGCGCGCCAGGGCCGGTGGAGCAAGAGCGAGAAAGTGCTGTTCGTGCATACCGGCGGCGCGCCGGCGCTCTACGTCTATCAGGACGCCTTCAAGAAGAAGGCCTGAGCCCGTGCGCGCCATCGGCGTGCTGGGCGGCATGGGCCCGGCCGCGACCATCGATTTCATGGCCAAGGTCTACGCGGCCGATCCTGGCCAGCGAGAGCAGGATCACGTGCGCCTCCTCGTCGACTGCGACCCGGCGGTTCTCGACCGCAACGCCGCCGTGCGCGGCGAGGGCGCGTCACCCGGCCCAGACCTGGCGCGGATGGCCCAGGGTCTCGCCGCCGCCGGCGCCGATTTCCTGGTGATCGCCTGCAACACCGCCCACGTCTGGACCTCCGATATCGCGGCGGCCGTCCCGATCCCGGTCCTGTCGATGATCGAAGCGGTCTGCGACGAACTGGCGTCGCGTCACCCGAAGATCCGCCGCATCGGCTTGCTCGCCGGCCAGGGATGCCTGGACGCCGGTCTTTATCAGCGCGCCTTCGCCGCGCGCGGCTGGCAGGCGGTCCTGCCCGGGCCGTCGAATCAGGCCGCGTTCATGGAGGCGCTCTATCGAATCAAGGCTGGCTCGCTGGGCGAAGCCGAACGCGCCGTGTTCGTGGCCTGCGCGGGAGAGACGATCACCGCCGGGGCGCAGGCGGTGGTCGCTGGCTGCACCGAGGTACCGCTGCTACTCACCGCGGCCCATGTGCCGGTTCCGCTCATCGACTCTTCCCAGGCGCTCGCGGCCCGCGCGGTGGCCTGGGCGAGGGGCTGAGCCGCGCGCCGCGTTGGCGTTAGCGGTTCCGAAGGTTACCCAGAATTATGTTGGCTGGCGGCCGCGCAGACGACACAAACGCGTGGCGGGGAATGCCTTCAGTAAGATTCGGAGTCTCGCGCCTTGATCGTCATGCTCGCCGCCCTTTCAGCGGGGCTCTCCGCCTTTGGCGCCGACCTTCCCAGCCTGCCGCCCATTCGCCGCGATCCGCAGATCACCTACCTGGACCACGCTGGCGCGGTGATCGGCGTGAGAGGCGGCCGCTATGGGCCGCCGGTGGATGTCGCCAAGCTGCCGGCCTATGTGCCCGGGGCCTTCGTAGCCATCGAGGATCGCCGCTTCTACGAGCACGGCGCGGTCGATCCGATGGGCATGGCCCGCGCGCTGGTGGCCGACCTGGCCCAGGGCCGCACCGCCCAGGGGGGCTCGACGATCACCCAGCAACTGGCGCGCAATCTGTTCCTCACTTCGGATCAGACCCTCGAGCGTAAGGGCCAGGAAGTGGTCTACGCCACCGAGCTGGAGCAGCGGTACAGCAAGAAACAGATCCTGGGCATGTATCTGAGCCGCATCTACCTCGGCTCCGGCGCCTACGGACTGGAGGCCGCCGCTTGGCGCTATTTCAATAAGCCGGCGCGGCTGCTCACGGTGCGCGAGGCGGCCATGCTGGCGGCCATTCCCAAGTCGCCGACCGAATACGACCCGATCAGCCACCCCGACGAATCGGCGGCCCGCACGGCGCTGGTGCTGGACGCCATGGTGGAGACCGGCGCCATCACCCCGGCCGAACGGGCGCGGGCGCTGGCTCATCCGGCTCATGTGTGGAAAAGCGCCCGGACGTCCGGCGCGCAATATTTCGTCGACTGGGTGGACGGCCCCGTGCGCAAGGCCGTCGGCGCGCTGCGCGCGGATCTGGTGGTGGACACGACGCTTGACCTCCCGGCGGAGGCGACGGCGACCGAGGCGGCGTTGGACGTGACGACGCGCTACGCCCGCGCCGGCGTCAGCCAGGCGGCGCTGGTGGCGCTGGACGGTTCGGGCCGCGTGCGGGCCTTCATCGGCGGCGTCGACTATGACGCCAGCGCCTACGACCGGGCGGTCAGCGCCCATCGCCAAGCGGGCTCATCGTGGAAGCCGTTCGTCTACCTGACGGCGCTTGAGGCCGGGCGCACGCCCCAAACCATCGAGGTGGACGAGCCGGTGACCATCGACGGCTGGTCGCCGCACGACTTCGAGCCGCAGTTCCTGGGCCCGATTACCTTGCAGACCGCCATGGCCCAGTCGGTCAACACCGTCGCCGCGCGCCTGGCCGACGAGGTGGGCCGGCCGAACGTGGCCGCAACCGCCCATCGCCTCGGCATTGAAACCCAGATCAACACCGACCCCGCCATGGCGCTCGGCACCAGCTTGGTGACCCCGATCGAGATGGCCCAGGCCTATGACGCCTTCTCAAACGGCGGCAATCGCGTCACGGCCTTTGGCATCGAGCGCATCCGGACGGCGGCGGGCCAGGTGATCTATCAACACCAGGGTCCGGCGCCGGCTCAGGCGATCCAGAACCCGCCGCTCAGCGAGCTCAACGGCATGCTGCGCACGGTGATCGCGTCGGGCACGGGCGCGAAAGGCGCCATCCCCGGCTATGATCTGGCCGGCAAGACCGGCACCACCAGCGACTATCGCGACGCGTGGTTCTGCGGCTTCACCGGCGGCCTGACCACGGTGGTGTGGATGGGTCGGGACGACAATGCGCCCATGCGCGGGATCACCGGCGGCAGCGCCCCCACGGCCCTGTGGCGCGATTTCATGCATGGGGCGCTGCCGCACCTGCCGCACGGCCCGATCCCGGCCGGTCCGCCGGCGCCGCTGCCGCCTCCGCCGGCAATCATAGCCGCGCCTAGCCCGCTGACCGCGCCGCCGCCCGCGGAGTCCGCGCCGACGACGCCCTCCTGACCCCCTGGTTGACCTTCGCGGGTTCGACGCCTCAACTGGCGGGACGATGAGCGATCCCGCGACGCCCGACAAGCCCACGATCGGCGAGGTGCGGGCGAACAATCGCTTCGATCCCGAGCGGCTGCGCCACTGGCTGGAGCCGCGCCTCGAGGGTCTCGCCGGGTCGCTGGAGATCTCGCAGTTCACCCGTGGCGCCTCCAACCCCACGTTCCTGATCACCGCCGGCGACCGGCGGCTGGTGCTGCGCAAGAAGCCGCCCGGTGAGCTGCTGGCCAGCGCCCATCAGGTCGACCGCGAATTCCGGGTGATGAAGGCCCTGGGCGAGACTGGCTTTCCCGTGCCGACGATGCGCGTCCTCTGCGAGGACGAGAGCGTCATCGGACAAGCGTTCTATGTGATGGATTTCCTGGAAGGCCGCATCTTCCGAGATGCGCGGATGCCCGGGGTGACGGCGGCTGAGCGCGCCGCGCTTTATGACGATCTGAACACGACGCTCGCCCGCTTGCATCAGATCGACTGGCGGGCCGCCGGCCTGGCCGACTATGGCCGGCCCGGCAACTACTTCGAGCGTCAGATTGGCCGATGGACGCGCCAGTACCGCGGCGCCGAGACCGAACACGTCGAGGATATGGAGCGGCTGATCGAGAACCTGCCGCGGCGCGTCCCCGCCGACGATACGATCACCATCGTCCACGGCGACTACCGGCCCGAGAACGTCATGTTTCACCTGACCGAACCGCGCGTGATCGCGGTCCTGGATTGGGAGCTGTCGACGCTGGGCCACCCGCTCGCCGATCTGGCTTACAACTGCATTCTCTACCACTCGACTTCGGAGAGTTGGGGGACGCTTGTGGACGTTGACCTTACGGCAGCCGGCATTCCCACCGAGCTTCAGTATATCGACGCCTACTGCGGCAAAACAGCGCGCGCGGGGGTGGACGATTTCGATTTCTATCTCGCGTTCTCCCTGTTTCGACTTGCCTCAATTGGCCAGGGCGTGTTCAAACGCAATCTAGATGGCATAGGCAACGCCGACGCCGCGTCCGACAATCTCGGCGTCAAAGTGCTTGCCCGCACAGCGCGGGACATACTCGAACGGTAAGGGGCGCGGCGAAGAGCCACGCTGCAGTGTTCCCAAGTCGCGTTTAATTGACTTGCCACGAACCAGTACACTGGGGAGTCTGCTTGCAATTCTCGCGACGGAACGCG
>Ga0302314_10017560_pt1 | contig 11989 bp, 9 predicted proteins | sample III_Palsa_N2_3_FD_200533 | JGI IMG/M metagenome (GOLD analysis project Ga0302314, IMG submission 200533) | Peat permafrost microbial communities from Stordalen Mire near Abisko, Sweden - III_Palsa_N2_3 | ecosystem: Environmental > Terrestrial > Soil > Palsa > Peat permafrost | place: Sweden...
AGCAGGGTAGGTGAAACACCCGGGTCAAATTTCAGTCGGCACAAGCCTCACAAGCGGGTCAAATTTCGGTCGGCGCCAACACCCCGCCACCGACAGCGTGTAGAGGTCTCTAAAGGGCTCCATCCACTGTGCGTGCAACTGCCTGGCGAAGAATTCTTCTGGTCTCGACAAGTTCGCCCAGCTGTCGGTGTTTCGATTCGAATCTTCGAATAGCGCCGCCGCGAAGAGAAGTCGGCAGAGTTCACAGAGCTCGGAATACGAGCGGATGAAGTTGGCGCGCTTTCGCTCGGCCAGCGCTGTCTGGGCAAATGTCGCCAGTTCGTCCAGCACGTCGCGCACGCGCGCGCTTCTCATCTCGGGCGTGATGGGGGACGTGACGTATGCCCATCGGATGAGGAGGCGTTGCCAAGCCAATAGCCTGGAACCGCTTTGCACCCGTGCAACGACGATCTCGCCAGAGACCTCTTGGCCCGGTCGCAGGGGTAGCAAAAGCAGCCCTCCTCGGTGAAGCGTGGTCAGCGACACACCATCGCGGGGTGGTTTGCCCATCCTCGATGCCTTCATCCATCCGAGGGCCACGAGAGTGAACGGCCAAAGGCGAATGGCTTTTACGTATCGGGCACCGTTCGCACGCAGCACGACCTGGTCGACAAATTCCGCGGGTAGATAGCTCATGACGGCGATCTTGGGCTGCCCATTGTTTTCGCTGTCTCCTTCGATCGGAAGCGGCAAGATTCCGCTCTTCAACAGCTGCTCATACCGCGCCGCTGGGTAGAGGCGCCTGACCTCGCGGGGCAGTGCGACGTTGACGAGATACCTCCGCACCGCATCGCCCTGACTGACCGGTCTGAGAAATTCAATCGTTCGATACAAGAACCACGTCGTGAGCGCGACATTGCCAACAAACCAGATTGAGTCGAGGAGCACCCACATCGGCACCGCCGAAGCGCCGTACGCTGCCAGATAGACGTACTGCACGCCCATCACCAAAACGAGGCACATGGCAGACAGGCCTGCCGGAAGTGCGCCGCATTCAAGAAAGTAGAGATCGACCAGGAATTGGGCGGCGGGGCGTCGCTGAAGAAAGACGGCCACAAACGCAATGACGATCGGGTAGGCCAGCGCCGCCACGGTCGCTTGCACGGACCAAAGCGCTGAGAAGTACGAGAGCTGCTCTGAGGAACCCCACTCCTGCCAACTGGCGAACGACCAAGAATCCGGTAGCAGCAGAACAAGACCAAGCCAGGCGGCATAGAGGGCGAATAGTGAGACCGCAAACCGAACGGGATGTTCGCCGGCGAAATACAGGTCCCTCTCGAATGGAAGAAACGGCAGGCGCTTGCGTTCCGGATTCGATCCGTCCCAGCGCACGGCATTTGTGTCGTCTCCGACGTCAATTGACCAAGGAATGTCTGACCAGCTCATGGGAACGGTTTGCCTAGATGATCGAGATGACCGAACCGCGTTGGTCAACGACAAATCGCGCGTCGAAGACCAATGAAGCCCAGCTTGTTATGAAGCAAAAGCCTCGGTGTCTAGATTGACTCGGCGAAAGTCCATGGCCAGTCGCCGAACATGGCCTGGAACACGCCTGAGCGCCCACGGCCTCGCGTATCGGCGCATTTTCATGCGCTGCGGAAAGAAGTCGACATCGCTTTTTGCGATCGAACTACTGGCGGAACGCCCCGAGAGCAGGTACTCAATCACAGTACCGCCTTGAACTCTTTCTCCAGTGTGCGCATCTGAGAGACAGCCTCCTCCTTTGCCTGTTCCAACGTCAAGTTTTCCACACGCTTCATCGTCACGCGTGAGGGATCTTCGACATTCTTTCCGCGAAATCCGTTGATGCCTTGGAGCTGCTTCGCGATTGCGATCAGTTGCTCCTTCTTGCTTTCTTTGACGCTCGACAGTCTCACAAAGCTCACCACTCGGAAGCGATCGTCCAACATGCGAACACCGACACACACCGGGTAGTATCTGGCGCCGAAATCATCGTATTCGATGAACTGTTCCCACTCGGTCAGGGTGTAGAAGGTCTGCACTTGTTTCATGTCGCTGTAGACGGTCGTGAACTCGCTTCGCATCGCTTTCTCGAATGCCGCGAACTCCGCGCCCTTCAGGCATCTACGCCAGATCGCTGGGCGCTGGCAGTAGAGTTGGAATAGCCTCACGAGCGCCTTTCCGTCATTAGTGCCCGCTTCAGCGAGCAGATCGCGAAGCATACGGGGGCGTCCGCCCTTGGCGAGGCGCGACCATGGGCGCATGAACTCCAAAGCTTCAGCATGCGTGGCCGCTACCGACGTGACGAGCTTGCCCACCGGCGACACGGTAGCGAGGTCGTCATCCTCCTCTTGGAGCGCCTGACGGAACTGCTGCAGCGCTTGGCGCATGTGATCCGCCGTAGATCTGCGTTGTTCGCATTCTCGAAGGAACTCGGCCAGCCAGGTGTATCCCGGCGCGAGCCATGTCTTGTCGCTCGGTTCGGCCTCCTTCGAGTCGAGAAAGATGTGAATTCCGAGGTAGTCCGGGAACATCTTTTCCAGGCCCTTGCGATAGGTCGTGAGCTGCCCCTCCGACTCGCGCGCGCCAAACTTGTTCTCGATCGCAACGTAGACCAACTGCGAGGCATCCACGCACAGTACGTCGAGCTGTCGGTCCTTCATGCCAACATCGATCTCGGTTGCGATGAGAGAATGGGTGAACCCTTCGGTCATCACATTTGCCGGGGCGAGGTACCTGCGGGTGCGAATGTCGACAACGCAGTCCACGTATGTTCCTTCGCGACCAGCTGCGATGAGGAGCGCGCGCATCGCCAGATCCCCAAGTCCATGGCCCTGCGAGGGATCGAGAAGCCACGCCAGGAATCGCGATACCTGGAACTCCTTGGGATAGCAGATCTGCAGCGGCTGCCAAGTCGATGTCAGGCTAACGAGGCGCTGCACCTCCGGGTCGCCAAAGAATGCGTTGACGATATCCTCGTTGTAGCTGGCCATGATCTGCTTTCCTCCTCAATGGGAACGAGACAGTCTAGCCGCGAGGCGCGCCGGCACCGTTCTCGCGGGACGCGGAGGCGGGATCGAGTGAGCGCTTCTGGCCGGCTGTTACCGAACGGCGGACTCCAGCCAGCGTCTGCTATGCAGGGCGATAGGAGAGATCGGGCGTGCTGCAGCGCTAGTCTGCTTCCGGTTGCAATGCGGACGCACCCGCCGGTTACGTCTTGCGCCGGCAACGTTCTGACAGCATTTGCGGAGGCAAGACCTGACCCCAACTGCAAGGACTGCTGACCAATGGCCTCCTCTTCGTGGAGATCCCTAGTTTGCGCTTGCGCCAAGCTGACGCCATTCAGATACCGCGTTCGAGTGATTCGAAAAGGTCAATGTCGGGTTTGCTCTTGAAACTGCGTTTTAGGCGCGCTCGAACAGATTGCTGGCGATCGGCTTTCACTACCCGGACGCAACAGCTTGACCGCGCCACATCAGGCACATCGCATCGGCGCGGCGCATTAGGCAATGTGGAGCACTTGCTGGACAGAGGCCACATTTGTAGGCCTACTGTCTGCACAAAACGGGCGCGTGCGGGAGATGCAGGCGTCAAAGAGGAGGAGCTATGCCGATTTACCAGGGCCAGCTTACGACGGACTCCAATGCGGGGTCCGCGACGCTCGACGTTCCCGGGACGGGAGCGCTGATCATGATTCTGGACGACAGCGGCTCGAATACGTTCACGCCGAACCAGATGTACGACGCATACGGCTATTTTGCCGCTATGTATCGAAGCGGCACCAACATCGTCGTCGATGGAAACATCGCAGGTCAGCCAAGCGGAGGCGGCCCGATTCTTCACGTCGCAAACGTGGTGGCGCCATGAACTCGAATCGATTCCTGCCGACGGCTGTTCTGGTCGCAAGCACCGTTCTTCTCGTGTCATGCGATGCGATCCCGTACATGCCCGCGCCGGAGCATGACTATGGGATCGTGGTCGACCAAGCCAAGCTCTATGACGACCAGACGTTGAGACTTCAGCTCAACTTGCTTCAGGCTCAACTGGGCAAGCTGACGGCGATCGATCCCTCCATCGCGACGCGTCTGGGAAATGTGCAAGGCGCGACCTCGCAGCAGAGCTCGTTCGGTGCGCAGTTGTCGGTGGGCAGTTCGCCAGGCGTCGGCACCGTGGCCACCGCGGCCATGCCCAGCGTGGCCACGACGCTGACGGGCGTGGCCAGCTCCGGCCTTGCGCCCGCCTATCCAGCCAGCTCGTCGCAGACAACCACCGCCAATGGAAACTCATTGCAGACGACGACTACGACGGCTGCGATGAATCCGACGATCCCGACCTTGCCCGCCGCTATAGCGCCGTCGATGTCGGCGACGTTCGGCCTTTCCCCTGAGGACGTCCTGGCCCAGGCGATAGATCTGGGCAACCAGATCGCCAATTTGCAGCTCCTGCTACAAGGTTCAGTGGCCGACGAGTACACCAGCGATGGCTTCGGAAAGCGACATATCACGCTGGGCTTTCCTGTCAGCATCACCACGCCGCCGGATCGGCGCTATCAGGGCTTGTTGGCTGAAGTGGAGGTTCGGATCTGCGGATTCGCCGAAACCGTAGGGGCGCCGGAGTCTCCGTCGTTGATGACCATTCTTCCGAGGGAAAAGACGTACAACATCAACACGGTCACCCAGGACGTGAAAAGTGTCGGAGCGGGTGCAGTCATCTCGGGAATCGTCAACGTCGGGGCGAACTTCCTCGGTGTGAAGCAAACCAGCTATCTTGTCCAGGCGCAGGACACGATCGCACTGAAGCGGAAGGCTGCGAAGGAGGAATCCTGCAATCCGGACCCCAAGGCTGCGGCTGGGGACGCAGGATCCGCCGCCCCGACCACGACCGGGAAACTTCAGCCACTCGTCTTCTCCTGGCAATTCCGACCCGTGCTGAACCGCGAGACGATCCAGCAAGGCATGCGGCAGATGTTTGCCCAGATTGCGCTACCCGATCATCAGAGAGATCTTCCGCTCCGCGTGCAAATTCGCAAGTTCTGGCGTCGATACGACGGCGCTACGGGAATCGCGCACGATCCTGTCGCAGGCGACGTCGATTCGCCCAGAGATCCGGTCGAGTACCAAGAGGTTCAAGTCAACTTCAATACGCTAGGCGTTGGCCTCGTAGTGCCCCAAGCCAACGTTGATGGCACGATAACGACTCGCCTGGAAGGGCACTTTCTTTCGGGCACCAGCGTTCGCATTGGCGGTTCTGTTTTGAGCGACGGATCTCCTGGCTTCTACAACAGTGGTCATTTCGTCGCCTTTACCGTGCCTGCACAGACGCTTGCCCTGGCTCTGGCGTCTGCTCCGCCAGAGGGCCGGGGGGTAATGCATGCGGTGGTACTCCGGGACCCCATGGGCGGCGAAGCACCCATCGAGATCAGTGGGCCAGACGCTGTGGAGCTCAATCCTGTGGCGAATGCTCTTGACGGCAACGTATCTTTGACAGTGCGGTCAGCAGTGCCGGTGACAGCTGTTGTGAGCGGTGCTGATCGTCCGACCAAGATCCAAACCGGGAGCTATTCGTCTGAAACGCGCACGCTTGCCTTGCGAGACGTGCTCATATCCGATCTGCCAAAGCTCAATTTCCTGGACCAAAAAGGCGTTGCACATCCAGAGCTGAAAACCCAAATTCCTTTCATCGCCCCGGCCGCGAGCTATCCGGTGCAGACGCGGGTCGAAGTCTTCGGACATTTCGACTCCGCGTCGATTCCGCAGCTCGCGGGCAAGTACGGCGGTAAGCCCGGCGGACCCTGGAGCATCGTCTATGACGTCGACGGTAGTGTCTCGCCGGCAGATCTGTATCTCAAGACAGGCAAGGATGCCTGCCCCGTCAAGCTGAGCATGACGGATGCGAAGGCGGAGCCTCACGGCGCGACCCAGTATCTCGTGTCGGTTGCGCTCTCGCAGTGCTCAGCGATCGGTCCGCCGATTGGCACGAAGCCAATACGCTACGTCGTATTTGCGGGCAAGGTCTACGGCGGTCCAGATGCTCCGTTCGTGAACGATCAGGCTACGAAGCTCTCGTGGCTGGTTCCCGCCAGCGCGGTGCAGGTCCATCAGACAATCCGGCTGCGCCAGATCTTCCTGGGCGATGGCTACTCCGCGGACGCAGAACTGGAACCAGCGCTGGTGACCCAGGTGGACGGCGTCAAGCTCAAATTCTCCGGCAAGGTCAACACCGGCAAGGTCAAGAACGGGAAACCAATCTTGGAGAGTGGGGTCGTGCTTGCTGTGACGGGCAGTGGTCTCACAGAGGTGCAGTTCTACGGCCAGTCTCACACGGTTCCAATCAGCGTGATCGACCGCCATGACGACTCCTACGTCGAGCTGTTCCTGGAGGACACGAAGGGCCTCAAGCAGATCACGGTCGAGAGAAACGGGCTCGCGCCACAGATGATGGAGATGCCCACGCTGTCCGCCGACGCGAGTCCGAAGAGCGATACCAAGCCCAAGTTCGACAAGGCCGACCCTGTCACGCAGAACTCGACGGGCCAGTACGTGATCAAGGGCAGCAACCTGAGTGACGTCGCCCTGGTGCGGTATCAAAAGGAGGAACTATCGATCTTCCTGTCTCCGAAGGGAGACTCCATTCAAATCGAGGGGCTCCCGGCGGACTTGACGGCGAAGATTGGCATCAGGCCGTTGCTGGTCGTGTTTGGCGACAAGACGACCAAGACGTTTGGAATTCCGGTTGTTGCCCTGAAGAAATAGTCCCCCCGTCTACCCTTACGCCTCGCCAAGCCAAAACGGCACGTCCGCCCATTTCTCCGGACGCCGAAATCCTGGCTGCCAAGTACGCTCAAATCTTGTGCGAAACCAGATTTCATAGGGTTTCGACTACTCGAACCTCAGTTCGCTGCGGTTCCCAGGTGACGACCAGTCAGCAGCGAGTCGGCAAGATTCGGGTGCTCGTTACCTTGCGGATAGTTCGTGTCCGGTCATGGGAAGGCGAGATCACTGGCTTTTGGACGCGACTGCATCAACGTGAAAAGCGGTCGTGAGAGGATCAAACGGCGTGGTCGGCAATCGCTGACATGGCCGTCGTTGGAGAATTCGGCTCTCTGCCGTGGTCGCTAAGAGCACAACGACTTCGGACGTCACAAGCGATCAGGCTACCTCGGCTACCGTGGGATCGTCGGGCTTCCCGATACCGCGGCCTTTGAAATGTTTGAGTGCGACGGCGGCGGCACCCTTCGTGGCGTAGTAGTTCCACGCGCCTCCAATGCCGATAGAGGCAATGGGGATTGTGTATTTGATGATAGATTTTTGCAGGAAATTGATGCCGACCTTGGCGGCAATCTTCTTCAGGAAAGCCAGAACTTCCTTCTTAAAGATCTTCTTTGCCGCGCGTCCAGCGAGCCTTCCGCCGATCTTCATGCCAAACCTACCGGCCTCTTCTGCCACCGCTCCGCCGAGTGCGAACGCCAGGATGGTCAGGATGTCCTCCGGGTCTTCCGGATCCAAAGGTACGTCATACAGCTTGGCCAGGTTCGCTATCAATTGCAACTGAAATCGAACCAGTAGGATCGCCTCACCGCCCATCGCTGCAGCAGCGATAGCGATGTTCGCGGGCAGGCCAAGACCAGCCTCGCCAGCCGTCACGATGGCCGCAATCTCGTCAGCCGACACGGTTGCACCTGTCAAACCGCCAAGGATCATGGCATTGCGCGCAGCAACCGAAATCAACTTCTGCGCAATCTTGTCCTTGTCCTGGGTGCCGTACTTTTTCTCGAAGTATTCGACATTTGCGTTCTTCCAATAGGCGCGGAACGATTTCTGAATGAGGATCCAAAGCCATTCGCCGGACTTGAGGCCCTTCCACCCCCCGAGCGTCTTGTAATCATCGACCGCCTGAGCAAGGCTCTTCTTGACTTCATCCTTATCAGATCCCACGTTGCCTCCCTTGGTTCGAATGCGACGATACAGCACCGGGTAGCGATGTCCGGCGAGTAGAAACCAGATCCCACATGTTGAGAGACCACGATCTCATGGTTTGCGGAATGGGCGGCCGACGTCTGCAGTGCAGCGTTCGCCGTCGTTCGCCAGGCGGCCGCCGACGGCAGGTCGCGCCTGCAAAGCAGACGATGGAGCGTTGGGGCATACGCTATGGTTCGAATTCCTGGCTATCCGGCGACCTGCGCGCGTACCATCGGGGACTCTGAAGAGGGTTTGTCGTTCTTTCAAGGGAGGTTTTGTGCTGGATCCGTTGCGTCAGACGTTTTGGCAGGCCATGGAGCCGGGGTGGCCCAAAAATGCAGTGGTCGAACAAGGGCCCACGGGCAACCTGCTGATTTGGTACCCGATGCCCAGCGAGGACCGCCCCAATCGACGCTCATGCGAGGTGGTGGTGGCCTTTGACCAGCGCGCGATTGCGGCCATGGCCGCGTCTGAGCCGCACGAGCGCGGCACTCTCGCCGGCACGGCCGCCCGCTCGATTGCGCACGCCATGGCGCGATACGACCCGAGCGACGAGAGCGGCGATCCATTCCGAGTACTCGTCGACGAGGCCTCAATCGGCAGATGATCCCGAGACGGGCGCGCGCTCTCGCCTTGCAAAGCAGTCCATGCTTCCACGAAGGACAAGTCTCTCAAATCGCCGCGGATAGTTCTTGGACGGGGGCCCTCTCGGAGGTTGGTTGCGAGCGTTGTAACCTGGTCGCTTGTTCGCCTACCATGAGGTACGAATGTCCGAACTTCCCCGCCGTTTGGTGCCCACACGCGAAACTATAAGGCGCCTTTTTCTCCTATCGGGGAACCAGTGTGCCTTTCCGGAATGCACCGCTCCGATCATTATGGAGGACGGTACTTATGTCGGACAGGTGTGTCACATATGCGCAGCCGAGCCGGGAGGCGAACGCTTCGACATCAGCCAAACCAACGAGCAGCGCCGGGAGTTCGAAAACCTGCTGTTGATGTGTCCGGCCCACCACGTCGTTACCGATGACGTGGATGCGTATCCTGTTTTGCGAATGAAGCAGTTGAAAGCCGCGCACGAAGCTAGATTTCAACGTGGTCTTGCAAGCATGGAAAATGCGGAAAGCATCCAAATCGTCAACTCAGATGTTGTACTTGGAGGCGCGGGCGGTGCCGCGCATGGCGCTGGAGGGGGTGGTGGCGGGGCTATTGGCCCGGGCGCGCGAGGGGGCGCTGGGGGAAACGGTGGCGACCTGTTTCAGGGCACGCTTGAGATCGCAGAAAATTGCAGAGCACTTCGCGTCCATATAGGCGAAGGTGGCCAGGGCGGAACTGATGGCGGCACCGGTGCTGCAGGGGACGATACGGTTATCGAGGGCGTAGGGGACGACGGGGGAGTCGTCAAACTGCTCAGGATCAGGGGTGGCGGCCCAGGTGAAGGCGGCGCCGGTAGAGCGCTGGTTAGGTGGGCTACGCTCGCGAATAGCGCAGAGGTTCGCGGGGGGATGCTTTTTATCCTGGGCGGTGGCTGGCAGCGATATCAGATTGGCACGTTGGGTGAGTTCTGCACCTTTTCGGTTGCTCTTGTTGCTGATTGCGTCTCAACGCTAGGCGCCCAGCTGCAGCTGACACTTAGCGCTCCTGACGGCGACATTGTGCTTTCAGGGGCTCAGCGACTTGAGGCCCCGACCGGCACACAGCCCATAGCATTCAAACTTCAAGTACCGTTTCACACAATCGGAACTTGGGTGGTCTCATTGCGCGACGCTGACGAAGAACGCTATCGACTTCCATTCGAAGTCGCATTGACGGGCGGGCAGGACAGAGTGCCTGCGGCGTAGGTCGGCTACGCAGCGACTGCTGTCGTCCGGCCGACCGCTGCGACCGGCAGGTACTCCTTGCAAAGCCGACGCGGCTCGCCATCGAAACGCCACTGCGTCAGCGGGAGCGCTTCGGTCCTGGTCGCCTCATATCCGGAGCGGCAGTCCGCGAAACCACCCCTTGCTCGAAGTGAGCTCCAACATAGCGCGCGACTTCAATCGAGAGGGCGCGATCGCTGGGGTCGGCAGACCCTGCGAGTGCAGCGGACACGTTTTTCCAGCTCTCAATGGCCGCAGCACGGGCGTCCGCGACCGAGTCGGCACTGCGTTCCGTTGGCCGTTCCTTCCGAATATCGGTCGTCGTTTTGAGCCGCCAAATCGATTGAGGCGCCCGCACCTGGCCACGCGACGCGGCACGCGTGGCGACAGCGTTCACGCCCCGATCCTGCAAACGGGCGGCAAACGACTCGCGCCATCGCTGTAGATCCGCCTTGCGCGGATTCAGCCGCTTTCCGTCTCGACGCTCGGCTTTGACGGCCAAATGGACGTGCGGAGAATCCGTATCGTCGTGCATGACGAAGACGTATTTGTGGCCTCCGAACGTCTCGCGAGCAAACTCCCGGGCGCTCGCGAGCACATGCTGAGGCGGCGTCCCTTCCGGCATAGAAAGAATGAGATTGAAGGCTTCGCGCCGGGTTGAACTCTCTTCAACAAAACTCCCCGAGACGCGCCAATCCGCCTGCAAATCCTTTATCTCAGCTACTCCCGAGATTTTATTTCCATTCTCGTCCTCTAGCTCGAGCGATTGCCCTTTGCCGCCGACTTCGGGCTTGCCCTGCCGTGAGATATATCGGAAGTGAGCGGCAATCGGCGCCATTCCGCGCCCACCGCCGGATATCTTGACCACCACCTGACGTGCGCCAGGACTCACGACCTGTCGGACCCGATTTCGCACCTCGCCGGCGGTCATGCCGGGGCCGGCGAAGCTCCCCAGATTCTTGAGCTGCTTACTCTTCTTCGGCATCGCGAAAAATAGCCGCGCACCCCATTCAAGCAGCATCCCGTCGTTTGTCGTGGCCATACGATTTCCTCAGCGAACGCGATTAAGTCTTCGAACGCCTGAGAAGAGGGCGCAGAACGCCCAGCAACTGCGACGCCGATTCGACGTGCCGGTGGATGGTTGCCATCGCTTCCTCGAGTCGGATCCGGTCGATCACGCGTTCGCTCCGTTCACCCGCGCGCATCGCCTTGGCGATCTGGCTCACGTTCCGGCCGATGGCCACCAGCTCGTGATTCGAAACGCCCAAGACGTCGACGGCGTCGCGCAGTGAGACTGAGGCACCACCTGGGGCCACAGAAGCGCCGTCCGACGCGCTGAGCGCCGCCGACGGTACGCCACCCGCCGTGATGCCCACCCCCTTGATCAGCGCGCGCAAAACAGCAGCGCGCGAACGAAAGCCATCGCGGCGCCGACGCTCGTCCAACTGCGCCGTCAGATCCGCGTCCAACCAGGCGCGGTAGACGCCGGCGCCCTCGGCGACGCCGTCGACGCCTTCCGACGCCGGTTGTTGTGCGGCGGTGAACTCGCGACGCACCAGGTCACGCAGCCAGGTCGACGGCCCAACGCCGGCGGCAGCCGCGGCCGCGAGCACCTGAGGCTGGAGGTCATCAAGACGCACCGTCGTCGTCTTCGAGACCCGGGGGCGAACGTCGTCGGCCGTTTTCATGCGTCAAGCGTAGCACATTAAGCACGGCGTAGCCTATCCTGCCATCTAATACACGCTCTCTTCACGGGTCAGTGTTCGTCGTGTTCCACGCCGATTTCGCAGTCGTCCATAGCTGTCCACATGCACAATGCATGAGTCCATATGAATCAAGCTGGATCGACGCGAATCCATATGGACGTTTCACGCCTTCGCCCCCGCTGCCCAACACGAGTCGCCCTCATGGATGCTGCTGAATTTCGGAAGTCCACCCCGCCCGCCACGCGGCGCTCGAAGCTCGCTAGCTTTCTGCCCGACCTCCGTTTGCTCCAGGCGGACGGCTACACGCTGGCCCAGCTGTGCGCGTTCCTGGCATCCAACAACGTGACCACCACCCGCTCGAACGTGTCGGCCTTCCTGGCGCGCTCTGTTGCGCCGCCAAGCAAGCGGGCCGCGCCCAACCATCGCAAAACGACACCCGCTCCTCTCGCTCCAACTGCGCCCCTGGCGG
>Ga0302314_10017561_pt1 | contig 11989 bp, 19 predicted proteins | sample III_Palsa_N2_3_FD_200533 | JGI IMG/M metagenome (GOLD analysis project Ga0302314, IMG submission 200533) | Peat permafrost microbial communities from Stordalen Mire near Abisko, Sweden - III_Palsa_N2_3 | ecosystem: Environmental > Terrestrial > Soil > Palsa > Peat permafrost | place: Sweden...
GACTCCTGTGACCGGCATGGCTTCGATACCCAGTGCCTACCAGGAGTCCCGCCTTGCTTCCAAACCAACGTAAAACACCAGGTCACACGGCCAGCCCTAGCTGAAATGCCTTAAAGACATGGTGTTGCGTCTTTGACCAGCTGGCCGCCTACTTCGAGGATCCGAGACGGTCGGAGGATGCGGAGTTTCCGACGCTCGCTGTTTTTACGCAGCACTTCCTCGGCAGCTCCTCGCCGACCGAACGACCAGCATCACTTCAAAGTGGCGGAGCCACCGAGCGGGTACGGGGTCTTGCTGTTGCAAGCGTCGGAGGCGCCGGAGGGCCCGATGTTGCGCGCCTCCTCGCAGATGGGCTGGGTTGGGGCTACACGAACCTTGAGATCGCAGCCTGGGAGCTAGTTGGTGCCGCTCGCACTTTCGATGAGGCACAGGGCTATCGCGGCCAAGTCGAAGCCGTCCGGCAGCTCCTACGCAACCAGCACGGCGAAGCCAACCATATGGTGTGGGCTTACAACGAGTTGGAACCGATGCGGGCCACGATCGCTGAGGTTGCCGCCGCCGGTATACCTGTCGTATGGATCGAGGCCCCCGAGTCTCTCATCGACTGGACGGTCCAGAATTGGGACAAGGACAAAGGCCATCTCATGGCGACGCAGCGGATCGTTGCCGAGGGGCTGCTCGACGCTCTGGCACAGGGCACTGCACTGAGGCTGGAACTGCCGGTTATCGAAATTCCTTCCGTCCCCACAGACACCGATGTGCTATTCGATGCGTATGTCGAGTTGGCGTTCAACGCATTCGAGTGGCTACATCGGCAGTTCGGGGGTCCGGCACTCCCAGATGCGAGCGGAGAACTCGGCCGACTCTCCGCCGGCCGCCACTGATCCGCCGAGCGCCTTGGCGATCTCCGTAGGGCTCTCGCCGCGCCCTGGCGGCGGCTAGCTTGTCCTCGTCCATCACGGTGGGCCTGGCCGCCGCGGCGTCCCTGGACGCGAGCAGCGGCCAGGCCGGCCATGGTCCGCTCGTGGATGATGTCGCGCTCCAGCTCGGCGGAGGCGGCCATCATCGTGAAGAAGAACTTGCCCTCGCCGGTCGGCGAGTAGCTGCCGGCCAGCTTGCCGGTGAGGATCCGGACGCCGATGCCGCGCTCGTGGAGGTCATCGGCGATAGTCAGCACGTCCTTGACGAAGCGGCCGAGCCGGTCGAGCTTCCAGACCACGACGAGCGCATCACCGGGGCGCAGGTAGCCGAGCGCCGCGGTGAGGCCCGGACACTCCGTGGTGGCCTTCCGCGTGCTGACCCGACCCGCTGCGACGGGCTGCGCAGGAGGCTCTGGCGGACCCTGCAAGGACTCGCCGACTTCGCGATCGTCCAGTCCTACCCGTCCACAACCGCCGCCAAATGGGGCCTCAGCAAGCTCGACGCCCTCCGCGACCTTTTCAACGGCCGAGCCTGGATGCCACCCGGACTCGAACCCGCCGGATAACGAGATCGCACCCACATCACCTCAAGCTGCTGACGCTTGGTGAATAGCTACAAATTTATAGACGGTTCTCATGTCGCTTCCTGTTGAGGCACTGTCGGACGAGGACCGGGCTAAGCTCTGGCGGCTACTGCAGTCGGGATCGTCGCACATAGCGGAGCGGGCGAGGATTGTGCTTGCCTGCGCGGCCGGCCAGGACAATAAGGCCGTCGCGGCCTAGCTGCGGGACGGCGAGCACATGGTCGCCCGGTGGCGGGGGCGGTTCACGCGCAAGCGCCTGACCGGGCTCGTCGACGAGCCGCGCCCCGGCAGGGCGCCGTCGATCCTGCTGGATCTCCTCGAGGAGGTCGTCACCGCCACCCTCGAGGAGATCCCCAGGGACGCAACGCACTGGTCACGGGCCTCGATGGCGCAGCGCAGCGGCCTGAGCAAGTCGACCGTCGGCCGGATCTGGCGGAAGTTCGACCTCAAGCCGCACCTCATCGACGGCCTCAAAGGCGTCATCTACCCATGTGCACAGAAGCCCTGCGAGCACGCACCGCGAAGTGGCCGGTGTCTGACCGTACGCCCGTGAACGTAGCCGACCTGCTGGCCCGGTCATGGCAGATGTTCGTTGACGGCTACTACACCTACGAGAACTTCATGGACGCGGGCACTCGGAGCCTGCAAGCTGTTGAAGCGGCGCTACGGGTGCGGTTTGAAGCCGGAAATGGCACCACGTTCTTTGAGCTCATTGAGCGTGCGAAGACAGAGGGGCTGGTAAGCAACGAGGGAAACGAGATTCTTCACGTTGGCCGAAGGCTCCGCAACAGTCAAGTACATGCCACGAGCCTGCCTGTCATCACCCCGGCGATGGCTGCCGAACTCGGCACGGGCGCCCTGGAAAGGTGCTGGCAGCAGGTTACCGGCGCCCCTCTTCCCCCGGCCGTCCGCCGTCATGCCGACGGGGAGCGCGGGCTGTCCGATCCGGCCGGGGCCCGCATCGCGTCGCGTCATGAACTGGAGGGCGGGCGGCCGCAGGTAGCTGCGTGGACTTGCTCGGTCAGCGCCTTCAGTTGCTCGGAGATCGAGTGGATCTCCTCGGTAAGATCGGTGTTTCTCCGCAGCAAGTCAGCCTGATTCTGGGCGAGTTCCTCTCGGTGTTTCGCACCAGCTTCCTCGTTTGCCTGGTCGGTCCGGGTCTGTGCCTTCTGGGCGATGATGACTAGCGCGCCGGTGTAGAACGCCACGGCTGAGAAGACGAGGTTCAGCAGGATGAACGGCGCAGGGTCGAACCCCTTCCCGTTAAGCAGCCCGTCCCACGAGCTGCCCAGGAACTGGATGACGTGGTTGACGAGCACCCAGCCGAGGATGATCGCAGAGCTGATGACCAGGAACGCGACGGTCCCCATTCCGCTCGCTACAGCCTCCGAGACGCGCTCCATAAAACTGCTGCCGCCGGCGTACGGAGAACCCCCGCCCTTGCCCCCGCCCTTGCCCTTGCCCTTGCCGTTGCCCTTGCCGTGCTGATAGTGCAGGTGAAATCGCATCGGATCCTTCTCGGACCGCTGCGGCTGCTGCTGTTGCTGTTGCACAGGCGCCGTTGTTGCTGTCATCTGCTCTCCTGGTCTCAAAGGATCAATGCGGTGCGTCCGTCACCACCCCGGCGTGCGGCTCCGCGGTACCGGGGATCTCGCCACCTGGGCGGGCATCTGACCGCCTTGTGGTCATCCAGGCATGAACAGCCTGGTAAACCATGTGATGATCGTGCCGCTCAGATTAGACGAGATAGCCCGTGTTCCGCACGACACCAGGATCCGGCCGGTGACCTGCGGGGTCTTCCGCGCGCTGGGCGGCGGGCGTGTATTCGTTGACCAGGCCGTCCAGAACGGGTTTCCGGCGGATCCGTTCTCCATCGACGCCGGCCACCGTGGTGCGGCGAGCGTCACCTCCATCGTCAGGGACGCGGACAGCGGTGCGCAGGATCGTGGCGCCAGTGGCCCTGGAATGACGACATGGTACGAACCGGGTGAAGTTCGATCCGCTGGCCTGCCAGGCGGCCTCGGCGAGGCCGGTGAGGTGCCTGCGCAGCGCCGCCTTGGTCACGGGCGACGAACCCGCCGCGCATCTGGTCGGGATAAGGAGCCGAGTACGTACCTAGCCGGGATGAGCTCTCGTACTCAGGCGCGGGCCGGGGCGGCGGCGGACACTGGGCTCATGAGCGTGTCAGGTGATCGTCGCAAGTCATTGCGGTACCGGGCCTGGGCGGTCGGCAGCTACACCAGCACCGTCACCGGCCTCTCGCACGCCCTGATCGAGCACTGGGACGGCCATGCCTGGAGGCTGGTGCCCGGCCCGGCCATCCGGGGCGGGACAGCCCTCATGGGCGTGGCCGCGGCCTCCCCGGACAGCGCCTGGTCCGGTCTGGTGGCTGAAACCGACGTGATGATCTGGCCTGGTTTCTTGCTTTGTCTGCCGGCCGTGTGCGGGGAGGGTTGAACATGGGAGCATGGTCGATCACCTAGGGCGCGGGCGCTCCCCGTTCATCCAGGTCGAGATGCGCCAGATGTGGTCGTACAGTGATGGCGTCTTCACGGTCAAGGCGTACTGGCGGCCGGATGGCACCGGCAGGGCCGGGAGCTGGGTGCTGGTGGACCAGGCGACCGGGGACGTCCAGGGCGTGGTTCTGGCGGGCGAGTTCTCGCGCCGGTTCCGGCCGGTGGACGTGTTCGCCGACGTGACCGGTTTTCCCACTTATCTAGGGACGGTTACCGCGTCTGACGGTACCGCGCTGGTGGACCTGGTGCTCGATCGCAACCCCTTCATGCTGGCTAACGGGCCCCGGCGGGCGGCCAGGCCCCACGCGCTCATGGTGCCCCGCAGCCATCGCGACGGATGGTCGTCGGCCACGGCTGCCGAACTGGCGGCTTGTCACACGGCGATGACCCTGGTCGCCGCGTGGTACCGCAGCCTGGACGGCGGGCACGTGGTGTTCTGCGCCAACGACAGCGCACGGAATCTCGACTACCGGCGTGACGTGGAAGCCGCGAACGGGACCGTCGCCGGCAGCGGCGCTGGCGCGGCGGTCACCAGGAACCCCCGGCAGGAGGTACAGCACGCCCACTTGCACGCCTTCTACGCGGAACACGACGAGAACGAGAACCACGAGTCGTCGGCGCTTAAGGGGTATCCCGTCGTTGCCTGGGGTCACCGGGCGTTCAGTGACGCCCTCAGCGGCGACGCCGTGAGGGTCGAAGGGAACAGCGCGAGGCTCGCCGCCGGCGTTCGCGCCGCGGTGCTGCCCTGGGGTGGCAGTTACTGCTCATACCAGCTGGGCGTGGACGGTCCCTTCTGGGTGATGCCCGCACTGGGACCTTCCCAGGATGAGTTCAACCGGCGCCTCGCCCGGGCCGATGGCCTCGAGGCGGAGCCCGACCCGAAGCTGGGCGGTGCCGTCAACCTGGTGCGGCCCAGCCTGGCCGATGCGGGGCGGCTCCATGCGGCGCAACGGGCCACAGTGCAGCAGCGGGCCAGTTTCGAGACCTTCGTGGCCCAACGCGGACTGAACGCACGGTCGCTGGCCGAGGATCTTGCACCTGGTGCGCCGGGCGCTCGGTAGAGCCTGGCGCCCGCTTGCTACGACTGGGGCCCAACGCGGTCTACCACCTCAAGGCCCTCAGCGCCGCGATGACGTCGTCGGGCCTTTGCGAGTTGTGGTGTCCGCGCGGCTTCAGCGCCGTGCCTCAAGCTCGATCCAGTACCGGCCCTCACCGTGCCGGTGGCCGTCTGGTCGCCCGCCGTTTGTGACAATGACGCGGCGGGATGCTTCGTTGTCTGGGGCACAGCACAACAGGACGCGGTGCAGACCGATCGCCCGGCACTGGTCAAGCGCGGCGGTAAGCATGCGTGTGGCGTGCCCCTGTCGCCGCCACGGTGCGACGATGTGATAGCCGACATGGCCTCCCGCTTCGTTGACCAGCTCGCCGTTGAGCTGGTGTCGGATCACCAGCGTGCCCAGGTAGTACTCGCCCGAGATGTACCAAAACATGGTTGCCGGAACCGCCCAGCGCTGTTTGACGCCGCGCCGAGCATCGACAAAGGCCTCGAAGTCCTCACTAGCCGGGCCTAGCCATTCAGTGTCCGTATCTCGCAGCAAGCAGTCGGCCTGCTCACCAACAAGGTAGGACGTGCGGACGGTAGCGATGGGCCACACCAAACGGGGGACCTCGGGCAATGTGATCACACCAACAGTGTCGACCAACGAGTGCTGACCTGCACCGAGTAGTTCGTGCACCGACCACTCCTCGGACGTCCCGCGGGCACGACGGCACCTCGGATGATCGGGCTCCGCCTGAATCAGGCACGCGGGTCCCGCTGTCCGTTCAGTCCTGGAATACAAATTCGTTCAGAATTTCCCGGCGAAATAGCTGCCGCCGCTCCAGTTCGGTCAGCCGTGCGGCATCCGCCGCGTCACTCCACTGGGTCTGGATGACGTCAATCTGGGCGTCGATGATCGACTGTGCCTGTGCGGTATCGAGCAGGTATATCTGGCATGCGGCAAGGCAGGTTCTTAGCTGACTGGAACGTTCCCCGCTTCGCCCAATGGCCATCGCCTGGTTCGCCTGCGGGACGGACCTCGGCTGTGGGCAGATGTCATAGGCGGGGGTGAGCGTGAGACTGCGATCGGCGTTGACGAAAGCCGCGTGGTTACGCGGGTGATCGTCGGTATTGCCGACGAGTATGTTGAACACGATACGGGAGAACAGCTCGCGCAACGTGGCTGCGGGACTAGTGAACGAACGGCGGACGTAATCGGCGAGGAGCGCGTAACTGCCGTAGCGGGCGCCAACGAACTCGTCCAGGCCCAGGATCGTCAACACCGACACGAGATGACGCCGCTGTCCGCCGCTGGGCCGGTCGAACCGCTCTACGAGCAGCACGTCCTGGCCGGCGATCCGTTTGACCTGGGAGGGCGCGACGTTTAGCCCGGCGCGGCGCGCCAGTTCCATAGCCACCCCTTCGGCCTTCACCACCGGCCGGATGTCCGTTGCGGACGCGAACTTCGCGATCAGGCTTTGGTCGTCGTCTGCCAGTAGCACCTTCGGGCGAGCACCGCCGATCGACGTGCCGCGTGTGAGCGCCTCGGCCAGCGGCAATGGGAGGATGCGGCCGGCCTCGATGTCGGCGGCGGCGCCCATCAGCTGCTCAAGCGTGGCTGACGAGTGGGTCCGCGGCACGTACTCACTGGCGCTGGCCTGGAAGTCCAGCGCGCCGATCCGGTCTGACCCCGATTCAAGCAGGTAGGTCAGCAGGCTCAGTTCGCTGACATCGCTGGCGCTGGTGAGGTGACCGGCATGCTGGGCGAGGATGACCCGCTGCCCCCATGAGTCGGGCCCGCCGTCACGCAGGCAGCCCGCGACCGTGAGGCCGCCGGCGGGACGCAGCGTGCCTGGCACCAGAGGAAGCTCCGGCTCGTACAGCGGAACGGCATCGCTGCGCTCTCGGTACGAACGAGCGTAGGTGAACGTGCGCATGGGCTCGTCGGCGTCGATTCGCCCGGCCACGACCGGTTCGCGTGCCCCGGGCAGCCATATCCAGACGAATGCCGTCTGCGGATCAGAAGTCGTCATCGGCGCTCACCTGCCGCGGGTGAACGTGTGCGGGCAGCAGTGCGAGGCGGTCGCTCTCGCGGGCAGCCAGACTCCGCAGGTCGCCGGGCGGGAGCCCGTACAGCTCCACGCCAACCAGCGTCGCAAGCTCGAACATTACCCCGATGGCCACTGTCGGCTCGCCGTGCTCTGCATTGCGCAACGTGGCCTTGGAAACGCCACCGCGCTCGCACAGCTCAGCCTGCGTCCACCGCCGCCGCCGACGTCCTTCGGCGATCCTCAGCCCGAGCACGCGCGCGGCATCCAGCGTCTGCGGAGAGTACGTGTGACTACGACGCACCAAATCCTCCATGTCGGAGTCTGGTATAACGCTCTTATTGGATAATAAGAGCAGTATACCGCGTCTCCGCATGGCTGACGCGAACGCCCGTGCTGCATGCCGATTATACAGACCGGTCATAATCATGGCCAGTTTACGGGTCGGGCGACTACGGCACTGTGCGCTGAAGCCGCTGTTCAACAACCTGCTAGCGTGCCGGGGTCGTCGTCGCACCCGTGGCAGCAGTGGAGGGAATGACAGGCGGCCGGGACCGTTCGGGCGAATCCAAGGCAGTTACCGCCGCCGTGCCCGCAGCGGACGCGGACATTCAGCTTGACTACGTGGGGGGCGTCGCGAACGCCGCCAAGGTCATCGTATCTGCGCGCGTTCACTCGCCTGGAGTCGCTTTCGCTCAGCCCGGAAGCCTCCCGCCGGTTCTTCGAGTCCGCCGACGGCGGCGACATGGACCCACTGCTCGGCATGCTCGCCCCTGACGTTGTGTTCCACGCGGACGGCGGCGGCAAGGCGCAGGCGATTGGCGTGCCGCTGCATGGGCGGCAGAGGGTCGCCCGGCTGCTGGCTGGTCTCTTCCGCCGGGGCCGGTCCCTAGGCACGTCCCTCCGGCTGGCCTGGGTCAACGGCCAGCCGGGCGCGGTCGGGTACGACGCCGCGGGGCGGGTGTTCACCGTGTTCGAGCTTGAGGTGGCCGACGGCGTGGTCCAGGCGATCCGCGCTGTGGTCAATCCCGACAAGCTCCGTCATATCGGGCCGGTGTCTGATGTGGCGCGACTGCCGGAGAAGGAATTACCGCAACACAGATACAACACAGGTGAGGGAGGAACCGATGAGCGACTTTCAGGCCATCGCCGACCGCGTGGAGATCGAGGCCCTTCGCGGCGAGTTCACCGACGCGGTGATGATGCGCGACCGCGCCCGCCTCGCGTCGCTGTTCACGCCGGACGGCGCGCTGCGGATGCCCAACATCCCCGCCGAAATGGTCGGCCGGGAGGAGATCCGTACCGGGCGCGAACGGCTGCAAAGCCAGTGGGACTTCTTCGTGCAGACCACGCATCCGGGCACGATCGAGCTTGACGGCGACACCGCGACCGGCCGTGCCTACATCCAGGAGCTCGCCCGCACCCGCGACGGCCGCCAGGGGCTGAACTACGCCATCTACCACGACCGCTACCAGCGCACCGGCGACGGCTGGAAGTTCACCGAGCGGGTCTACGAGATCAGGTACCTCGACGCCAGTCCGCTGGCGGGCTCGGCGCCCCCCCCGCGGCGAGAGCGCCCGCTGTCCCGCTGGCGGGGGACAAGGACGCGGCGCAAGGACAACGGTCCATAGCGCTCGATCATGCACTCCGGCACGCCAGCCAGCGCCTTGCGGAGCCGGGTGATCAGGATCTGCAGGCTGGCCCGAGCCGACGGTGGCGGCCGGTCCTCCCACAGCACATCCACCAGGTTTCAGGCTGGGACGAGGTGCCCGGCTGACAGCTCGAGAAACGCCAGCACCAAGCGCAGCTGCAGCCCGGCGGGGCTCCGCCACTCCCCGGCGGCGTCCCGCAGCTGAACCGGGCCGAGCACCCGCAGCCAGACCTGGTCTTCCACCGTGCCCGCCCCGCTAACAGTATGCGGATCAGCTACATCCATGGTAAGCGTGGGCAATCATGGCCTGCAGATATATCGGGCAGGCCAGTTGTCCAGCGTGACCTGTGGAGCCCGCGCGGGCGGGAGCGAGCAGCGGCCCCGGGGTTCACGGCAGCTCGGCGGGTCCTTCGATCACCCGCATGCCGAGCTGGTCGGCGATCTCGCCTAGGACGTCCTGGACGGCCACCGTGTCGGCCAGCGGCATGATCTCGCTCTCGATGTGCCCGCCGGCCATGCGTTCGGTGACCTCGGCCAGCTCGTGGGTGTAGCCGGCGCCGGTGAGCGGGGCGTCGATGGTCTCCGGGTCGTGCCCGTCGCGGTGCAGCACGATCCGGCTGGCGTAGTGGAATCGCGGCGGCACCTGGATCCAGCCGGCTGTGCCGAGCACCCGGGCCTCCCCGGGGGAAGGGCTGCGCAGCGAGGCGAACAGCAGCGCCGAGCGGCCGCCGGGGTAGCGCAGCAGCGCCGACTCCTCCACGTCGACTCCGCTCTCGAGCACGATGCCGTGCGCGACGACCCCCTCCGGGGCACCCAGCAGCATCTGGGCGAACGAGACCGGGTAGACGCCCAGGTGGAACAGCAGGCCGTCACCCCACTCAGGGCGATAGGACTGGGTAGCAGCCGGGTCCACGGGATGACGCACCCCGAGGTCCGCGGTCACCGCGCGCACCTCGCCGATCGCCCCGTCGGCCACCATGTCGCGCAGCCGAACCACGGCCGGGCAGAACCGGGTCCACATCGCCTCCATGGCGAAGCGGCCGGCCGCTCGGGCCGCCGCGGCGACCTCGCGGGTCGCGGCCGGGGTGACCGTGAACGACTTCTCCACCAGGACCGCCTTGCCGGCGGCCAGCGCCGCCAGGGCCAGCGCGCGGTGATGGGGATGCGGGGTGGCCACGTACACCACGTCCACGTCCGGATCGTCGAGCAGTGCCCGGTAGGAGCCGTGCGCCGTCGGAACCTGCCCGTGGCCGGCCGACGCGGCGTGCGCGGCGGCGAACGCCTCCGCCCGCTCGGCTGAGCGCGAGCCGACGGCGGTGAGTACCGCGTTCGGCACATAGGCCAGGTCCCGCAGCACCTTGCCGGCGACCGGCCCCGGCCCGGCCACACCCCACCGCACGGTCATGCCCCGATCATGGCCCATCCACTGCGGCTGGTCCATCAAGCGTTTCGTCCGCACCGCCCGCACCACCCAGATCCGCACCACCCAGATCCGCGCCGGCCAGCACATCCTGACCCGCCCGAGGATCCGCTACCAGCCGACCTGCGCGACGTCCTCGCGCTCATCAGATGACCAGGCGGCGTGCACCAACTTGATAAAAGTCGGGCCCGCCTACCTGGGATACAGCGAGTCAAAGCCGTCGGCTTGAAATTATGCAGCATGTCCCGGACCCGGTCATCACTGGTGAACGCCAGCCCGGCGATCTGCGCCACACTCAGGCTCCTGCGCCGACCACAGCACCAATTTTTGTGCCCGGCGCCACGTCACCACCGCCCTAGCTCGGCTAGTGCCGCGGCGCACGATCCGCCGCAACCGCCAGCCGCGATCGTGACCCACCCGTAACGCGACGCTAAAAACCAGACATGCAGCCACAGAAGTCCTAGAGGTAAAGGGCAGTGGATCTGCACTACTTGCGCGCCCTGAAAGGCCTAAGGAGATCGTACGGCAGGCGGCGAATACGTAGGTCACGGAGGCATGCATCGGCTGCGATCACTTCCGCACTGATGCCTCCTACCTCCCCGACCTGACCGCCTATCTTGATGACCTGCTCCGTACCCGCGAGCGCCTCACCGCCGCCCTCGCGGTCGCCCCCGGGCAGGACACCGCCGATGGCGGCATCGACCGGTGGGCCGCAGCCGACGCCATGCCCTCCAGCGAGGAGATCAGCCGCCTGCGTGCCCTCATCAGCCGCGTCACGGCCGGCCTCGGCGACCTGGCCGCTGCCGAGCGCGCCGAGATTGACGAGGCAGTCGCCGTGGTCCGCCGCCACCGCACCGTCATGCTCGGCATGCCCCGCACCCCGCCGCCTGGCCGGCTCCCCGGCCTGCCCCACCGCAGGGCAGCCGACCAGGAACGACCGGCATGAACGCGCGCCCTCCGGACATGACTTCAGGTGCTGCCCGGGTCGCGGCGATGGCCGCCGGACGGCGCGCTGACACCGAGCGTCGGCGTCAGCGCGTCCTCAAGGCGCTGGAAACGGCCGCGGGGACCGGCGAAGAGATCAGCGTGTCGGCGATCGCCCGCCGGTCCGGGGTGGACCGCACCTTCCTCTACCGGCACCGCGACCTGCTGGCCCAGGTCCACGCCAGCGAGGCCCTGCCATCCGCCCGGCCGGCAGCCGGGCCCGCCGTTACCCGGGCCTCGCTGCAAGCCGGCCTGCTCGCCGCCCACGAGCGCTCCGCCCGCCTGGCCGCCCGCATCCGCCAGCTCGAGCACCGCCTCTCCGACGCTCTCGGCGAGCAGGTCTGGCGCGAGTCCGGCCTCGGACAGCCCGATGACATCGGCCAGCTCAAGCAGCAGGTGACCCACCTTGCCGAGGAGAACCAGCAGCTCCGCGGCAGCCTCGCCGAGCGAGACCAGGACCTGGCCGCCGCCCGCGCCGCTAGCCGTGAGCTCATGGCCCGCCTCAATACGCGCAGCTGATGGCCGTTGCGGTGCCACTTACATACGTTGCGGTCACTCAGGCCTTGCTAACCGGTCCGCTCCCTCAACGTCTCGCCTTCTAAGTGCCCCGCCCTGCCCGTCCTCCTGCGCGCGTGGAACGCCGAGGTGTCCAGCAGCCGCACCGCCTCGATCACCAGCCACACCGGATGACCCGCCGGCAGCCGCTCCCGCATATCCGGCGGCGTGCCGGGCTTGACCGGCATGGCTTGCCTGTCGGCGCGCTGGCTGGTCATCCTGAACCGGGCGGTTCCGGCTGGGTCTGGGCGGTGCCGGTCCCGAGCGTGAGT
>Ga0302314_10017564_pt1 | contig 11988 bp, 13 predicted proteins | sample III_Palsa_N2_3_FD_200533 | JGI IMG/M metagenome (GOLD analysis project Ga0302314, IMG submission 200533) | Peat permafrost microbial communities from Stordalen Mire near Abisko, Sweden - III_Palsa_N2_3 | ecosystem: Environmental > Terrestrial > Soil > Palsa > Peat permafrost | place: Sweden...
GTCCAGAGGGGACGGCGCCGGAAGGAGGAGCCCCGACCCTGCCACCGACTCTAGTAATGAGAGCTTACTATTTGCAAGCCCCTGGACCGGGTCGGCCCGGCTCGGCCCGGAAAACCCTTTGCCCGCTCCCCGCGCCGCCGCCTAGCCTGGACGACGACCCAATGCCGTCCGTCAGGAGTAGGCCGTTGCTCGTCTGAGCCCGGAGACACCGCTGCCACAGTCTCGTGCTGTGCCCGTGCGCGCCCCGGCCCCGGCGACCGAACCCGCCCTCCTGCTCAGCGATCCGCTGTCGGACGATCCACCGTGATCCGCCCGCGGCCGAGTGATCGGCCCGGTGATCCGCCCTGTGATCACGCCCGCCGATCCGCCGCTGACGGCCGTTCCCCCGCGCTCCCGCCGTGTCTCCCTCCGTGTTGTCGCTGGATCACCACCAACACCGGGAGCTACCCCATGTCACAGTCCTTCACCGCGCCCCGCGACCCCGCCGCGACCCCCGCCGCCATCGGCTGCACCGGGCTCGACTACTCCTGGCCCGACGGACAGCCGCTGTTCCAGGGCCTCGACCTGGCCTTCGGCCCCGGCCGGACCGGACTGGTCGGCCGCAACGGCTCCGGCAAGTCCACCCTGCTGCGGCTGCTGGCCGGAGAGCTCCGCCCCGACGGCGGGACGGTCACGGCGGCCGGCCGCGTCGGCCACCTGCCCCAGGACCTCGCCCTGGACGCCGGACTGCCGGTCGCCGAGGCCCTCGGCATCGCCCCGGTCAGGGACGCCCTGCTCGCCATCGAGCGCGGCGACACCGGCGAGCAGAACTTCGCCCTCGTCGGCGACGACTGGGACGTCGAGGAGCGCGCCCGCGCCGCCCTGGACCGGATCGGCCTCGGCGCCGTCCCACTGGACGGCCGGGTCGGCCGGCTCTCCGGCGGCGAGACGGTGCTGCTCGGCCTGGCCGGGCTGCTGCTGCGCCGCCCCGAGGTGCTGCTGCTGGACGAGCCCACCAACAACCTCGACCGGGACGCCCGGCGGCGGCTGGGCGAGGCGGTGGCGGGCTGGCGCGGCGTCCTCGTCCTGGTCAGCCACGACCGGGAGCTGCTGGAGCAGGTCGACCGCACCGCCGACCTCAGGGACGGCGAAGTCCACTGGTACGGCGGCAACTTCAGCTCCTACCAGGCCGCGCTCGCGGTCGAGCAGGAGGCCGCCGGGCGGATGGTGCGGGTCGCCGAGGCCGACCTCCGCCGCCAGCAGCGCGAGCTGGCCGACACCCAGACCGTGCTGAACCACCGCAAGCGCTACGGCCAGAAGATGTCCGACAACAAGCGCGAGCCGGGCATCGTCATGGGCCAGCGCAAACGCCAGGCCCAGGTCTCCGCCGGAAAGCTGCGCAACCAGCAGCAGGAGAAGGTGGACGGGGCCAGGGAGCGGCTGGCCGCGGCCGAGGCGGCGGTCCGCGAGGACGCCGCGATCCGGGTCGACCTCGCGGCCGGCCAGGTCCCGGCCGGCCGCACCGTGCTCGCCCTCACCGGGGTGAGGCCGGTCCGCTTCGCCGAGGGCGTCCGGATCGACCTGGAGCTGCGCGGCCCCGAACGGATCGCGCTCACCGGCGGCAACGGCACCGGCAAGACGACGCTGCTGCGCACCATCGCCGGGGAGCTCGACCCGCTGGAGGGCGGGGTGTTCCAGGCCGTCCCGCTGCGGATGCTGCCGCAACGGCTGGACATCCTGGACGACCGCCTCAGCGTCGCCGGCAATGTGGCCCGGTTCGCGCCCTCCGCCACCGACAACGAGATCAGGGCGCGGCTCGCCCGCTTCCTCTTCCGCGGCGGCCGGGCCGACCAGCAGGTCGCCACGCTCTCCGGCGGCGAGCGCTTCCGGGCCTCGCTGGCGGCGCTGATGCTGGCCGAACCCGCCCCGCAACTGCTGATCCTGGACGAGCCCACCAACAACCTGGACCTGGCCGGCGTGGCGCAGCTCTCCGCCGCCCTGGCCGGCTACCCCGGCGCGCTGCTGGTGGTCAGCCACGACGAGCCCTTCCTCGCCGGTATCGGCCTCACCCGCCGACTGCGGCTGGACCCGGCCGTCGGCCTGGTCCCGGACCGGGTGGAGGAGTGACCGCCGAACGCGGAAGAGCCGGGGCGGCATCGGTCAGGCGTCCATCTGGCATGGTCAAATAGCCACTGGTGGACAGGAGATGACGGATTGTCAGCGTCCCGGCCAACTCTGTCGCCAATGCCTCGACAGGGCCGGGTCCGCTGGCGAACCTGGCTGCGTGGGAAACGACTTCTTGCTGGTCCTGGTGGTCGTCACGGCCCTGGCCTTCGACTTCACCAACGGTTTTCACGACACCGGTAACGCGATGGCGACGTCCATCGCAACGGGCGCACTCGGCCCACGAGTTGCCGTGGCCCTCTCAGGTCTGCTGAACCTGGTCGGAGCCTTCCTCTCGCTCAGCGTTGCCGCGACCATCGCCAGCGGCCTGGTGGACACCAACCTGGTCACCCTGACCGTGGTGTTCGCCGGCCTGGCCGGCGGCATCACCTGGAACCTGCTGACCTGGTTCCTCGGCATCCCGTCCAGTTCCTCGCACGCCCTGATCGGCGGCGTCGTCGGCGCCACGCTGGCGGCCGCCGGCGGGCACGCGGTGAAGTGGCACGGGCTCTTCCAGAAGGTCATCATCCCGGCCGGGCTCTCCCCGGTCATCGCCGGGCTGATCGCCGCCATCGGCACCTACCTCGTCTACCTGATCAGCCGCCGGGTCTCCGAGGGCGCGCGCGGCCACGGCTTCCGGATCGGCCAGATCGGCTCCGCCTCCATGGTCTCGCTCGCGCACGGGACCAACGACGCACAGAAGACCATGGGCGTGATCACTCTCGCCCTGATCGCCAACGGCACCCTGCACTCAGGGGCGAAGGCCCCGTTCTGGGTCATCCTCTCCTGCGCGCTGGCGATCAGCATCGGTACCTATACGGGTGGCTGGCGGGTGATCCGCACCCTTGGCAAGGGGCTGGTCGAGATCGAGGCGCCGCAGGGCATGGCCGCCGAGTCCTCGTCCGCCGCCGTCATCCTGCTCTCCAGCCACTTCGGCTACTCCCTGTCCACCACCCACGTCGCCACCGGTTCGATCCTGGGCACCGGCGTCGGCAAGAAGGGCGCCACGGTCCGCTGGTCCGTCGCCGGGCGGATGGCCACGGCGTGGCTGCTCACCCTGCCCGCCGCCGGCGCGGTCGGCGCGGCCGGCTACGGCCTCGCCCATGTCGTCGGCGGGACCGCCGGGGTCCTGGTCGACCTGGCGATCCTGCTCGCGGTGGCCGGCCTCATCTATGCGAAGTCCCGCGCCACCGCCGTCAGCCACAGCAACGTCAACTCCGAATGGACCGGCTCGGTCGCCCCGTCGGCCCCGGTCAAGGAGGTCGCCGCCGTATGAACTCCTGGATCAACCTGCACGCCCTGTGGGAGATCGTGGTCGTCGGCCTGCTGGCCGGGGCCGGTCTGCCGGCCCTGTTCGCCGTCGGCCTGCGCGCCCTCAGCCTGCCCGGCAGCCGGGGCCAGGCCGGCAACGGGGGCCAGGTCGGGGAGGAGCGGATCGTCGGCGGCAGCGTCCCCGGGATGGTCGCCGCCGGGCTCTGCTTCGCGGTGGTGCTGGCCGGCCTCGGCTGGGGCATCTACTACATCGTCGCCGGAAGCTGACGGCGGTGGCCGAGCATCCGCCGCCCCGAGGAGAGGCCCGCACCCATATGGCACTGCCACCGTTCCTGTCCGCAGTGATCACCTGGCTCCGGGCCGGGTATCCCGAAGGCGTCCCCGAGCACGACTACCTGCCCCTGTTCGCCCTGCTGTCGCGCCGGCTGCCCGACGCCGACGTGGCCGCGCTGGCCGACGAGCTGGCCGACGTCGGCGACCCGGCCTCGGCGCAGGCGATCCGCGCGGCCATCGCGACCGCCACCCGCGCCGAGCCGCTCGACGCGGACGTGGCCCGGGTCAGCTCCCGGCTGGCCGCCGCGGGTTGGCCGCTGGCCCGCCCCGACCACCTCGACCACGACTGAACCCGCCTGAACCCGACTGCTCCTCGCGCCGCCCCGGCCCGGTCGCCCGCTGCTCCCCGCTCAGGGCAGCGGCCGGCCGGGCCGACGACCCCACCGCCGCCCGTCCGGCCGCGTTCGGCTGCCGCCCCGATGTCGCTCGCTCGGGGACCCGCCGCGCAGACCCCGCCTCCCGCAGCGCGAAGTGCGCCCCGGCCTCGCCCGTCCACAGCGCGTTGACACCGGGTCCATCGGCCATTGACGCCCACCCTGCGACAGTTCATTCCGGGCCCTGAACCTCCAGGGGCCTGTGCAGGAGAACGCGACAGCCGAGGGGGTGAAGAGAATGACGGACGAGCCGAAGGTCTGGGTGGCCCCCAGCCTCGCCGATGAGGTCTTCGAGGCTGAGCTGCGGTGCAACTGCGGCTGTGACGCCCAGCAGGGCGCCGGCGCCGGCGCCAGCGTCATCTGACGTGTTCGCCGAGACAGCACCGACCTTGGGAGGAGGTGATTCCCATGGAGATCGAAGAGCGGCAGTGGATTGCCCCGGCAATGAGTGCGGTGGTTTTCGAAGCCCAGCTTGAGTGCGCGTGCCGTTGCGGCGCGTCTGCGGGCAGTGGCGGCGGCTCGGGCGGCGAGGTCATCTGACGGACCCCCGGCCAGGCAACGGGCGTGCCGACGAACGGCCCAGCCGTCCGTCGGCACGCCCTCCGCAGGAGACACCCGCCCCACCGGAAACGTACAGCGCCAGGAAGAGAGCAAGCAGTGCTGACAGACATGCTGGAGGAACTGATAGTCCCGCCCGACCTTGTGGAGTTCCGCACAAGCGGGAGGCGGATGGTGGTCAATCCCGAACTCTCGTCCTGGTGCACGCCCGACGAGGAGCAGTACCGGACACTGAGGGCGGTCGCCAGGCGGGAACCGCGGCTCGACCGGGACCGGACCGCTCTGGAACGGGACCTCGGCTACTTGCTGCTGCACTACATGATCTACCGGCCCGGGGCCGTCCCGAAGCCGCAAGTGGCGCTCCCGCAGCTGAAGATGGTCTACTACGCGATCACCGACGGGTGCAATCTCCGCTGTCCCTACTGCTACGCGTCGTCCGAGAAGGCGCTGCCGGGAGAGCTCAGCACTGCCGAGTCCATGAAGCTGGTCGACGACGCGGCCGAGATGGGCGCGCCTCTGATGATCTTCACCGGTGGCGAACCGATGATGCGGCGCGATCTGTTCGACGTCGTGCGCCATGTCCGCGCCCGCGGCATGCGCGCGAACATCATCACCAACGGCACCCTGGTGCGTACGGCTGAGACGGCCGCGCAGATGGCGGAGCTCTTCGACGTGGTCACGGTGTCCATGGACGGCGCGACCCGGGAGAAGCACGAGAAGACCCGGGGACGTGGCACCTTCGACAAGACGGTCCAGGCCCTGCGTCTGCTCAACGAACAGGGCGTCAAGCCCATCATCAACCACGTCCTGAGCAAGGACAGCGTCCAGAGCGTGCAGGAGTTCTCCGAATTCATCCGCGGCTTCGACATCGCGTTCCTGCGCTGCATGCAGCAGTCGACACTCGGCCGGGGGAAGGAGGACGACGGGACGTTCGAATGGAACAACTACATCGACATGTTCGACTTCGCCTGGACCAGCCCCGCTTCCCAGGGGGTCTTCACCGAGGGCCCGAAGGCCGCCAAGCCTTGCTCTGTCAAGGGGAACTGCGGCATGGGCGGCACCGAGATCTATGTCAACTCACTCGGCAACGTGTATCCCTGCAAGCTGATCACCGGCGCCACCGACATCGCGGGGAACGTGCGCACACAGCGCCTCTCCGACATCTTTGCGAACCCGGTGCTGGCCGCGATGCGGGCGTCGTCGCCCATCGCCGGCGGTGGATCGGTGCACGCGGACTGCACGAAGTGCTACATCCGGGGCGGCTGCGGCGGCGGGTGCCGTGGATACCACCTGGCCAGGTCCGGCGACTACACGCGCAACAGCCGTACGCTCTGCCGCCAGCTGCGGCACCAGCAGGTCTCCGCGTACTGGGCCTCCACCGGCCTTCCGCCGAAGACCCTCGTCGCCGACCAGGGGGCGTACATCCCCTACCTCGTGCGTACCGGCGAGGTCCACGAGGTGTTCGAGGACTGGAAGGCGGAGCAGGTGCCCGCCTTCTCGAAACAACTGCCGCTGCTGAGCGTCGGCGGCAAGGAGAAAGGTTGTTCGGTATGACCAAGCAGATCAGTCCGGACGTGGTGTGGACCGAGGCCGGCGACGAGGTCCGGCTCTACGACACCAACACCGGCGAGTTCCAGCGGCTGAACGAGTCGGGTGCCGTGATCTGGCGGATGCTGGCCCAACCGACCGAGGAGACCGACGTCGCGGACCGGCTCGTCGCCGAGTACGCACCCGAGGACAGCGAAGGGCAGCGGGTGATCCGCCGGGACGTCGCACGGTTCATCGACGACATGACGAAGCGGTCGCTGCTCGTCGACGCCAATGCGGACTGACACGGGTGGCCGGGGCCCGGTGGCGGCGTGGGACCACTGCTCGCTGATCCGCCGGGCCGTGCAGCAGGGCAGCGGAGCGACGATGACGGCCCGGGGCGGCAGCATGGCCCCGACGATCGTCTCCGGTGACCGGGTGCGGATCGTCCGGTGCGACTTCGCGGACGTGGCACCGGGTCAGGTCATCGCCTTCGAGGTCCCCGGCCGGATCGTCACCCACCGCGTGCTCGACCGGTACGAAGGACAGCTCGTCACCGCCGGTGACGCGCACTGGTTCACCGACGCCCCGGTCACCGAGCAGTCGTACCTCGGCGTGGTGGCGGATGTCGACCCTCGTCCTCCGCTGCGGCGCTGGTCGGCGGGGCCCGCGCGGGCCGCTTCCCCGATGCCCCCGGGGGGCCGGACCGACGTGGTTCCCTGGATCTTCACGGACCGTCCGGAGCAGCTCCCGGACACACTGGCAGGCGCGCGCACGGTTCCGCTGAGCGGTATCGGCAGCCGTCCGGACCGGCTCGCCGAGTTCAGCCGCGGCCTGGCCGCCTTCGACCTGGTCGTCCTGCTCCACTCCGGAGCCGTGCGACCGCTGGACTCGCTGCGGGAGATCGACTGGAGCCGGGTCGGCAGCGTGGCCGTCCTGGTCGGCGGCCGGATCGGCGAGGGCGCAGCGGGTACCGACGACTTCATCCCCTCCGCCTTGGCCGACGTCAAAGTCCGGGTTCGGGGCGTCGGCGAGGCGGTCCCCGCCGACGAGGCAATCGCCGGCGTCCGCCAGCTCCTAGGAAGGACCTGATGTCATGGGCCAGGCAGCAATAAGCGTGGACGACGTCGTCAAGTGCTACGACCCGGCCAAGGGGCCGGTCCTGGACGGGGTTTCCGTCAGCATCGGCGAGGGCGAGTCGGTGGGCCTGCTCGGCCCCAACGGCGCCGGCAAGACCACGCTGGTCAAACTGTTGTCCGGGGTCACCCGGCCGACCTCGGGCCAGGTGCGGCTGCTCGGCCAGGACCCCTTCCTCGACGGGCTGCGGGTCAAGCGGAGCCTGGGGGTCGTGCACCAGGCGACCCCGTTGGACATGATGCTGACGGTCCGGGACAACCTGCGGATCGCCGCCATGTTCCGAGGGTTCACCTGGCGCCGGGCCGGCAGCCGAATCCTGGACCTGGTCGAGGAGTTCGAGCTCACGAAGACCCTCGACAACCTGGCGTTCACGCTGTCCGGCGGACAGATGAGACGGCTCCAGATCATCCGGGTGCTCATCGCCCCGCCGCAGATCCTCCTCCTGGACGAACCATCCGCCGGCCTGGACGTGCTCGGGCGGCGCAAACTCTGGAACATCCTGGACGAGCTGAAGGCCCAGCACGGCACCACCATCGTGCTGACCAGCCACAACCTCGACGAAGTGGAGCGGAACTCCGAGAACGTCATCATCCTGCACCGGGGCCGGGTGCTGCGGCACGCGCACCGCCGGGAGATCGTCGGTGAGTTCGGCGGGCGGGCTGCCACGCTGAGCTACAGCGAACCTGTGGACGTCGGTGCCGTCACCCGGATCTGCGCCCAGGTGGGCCTGGAGTGCCGGTCGATGTCGAAGACCGAGGTCGAGGTCAGCGGCGACCATGTGGAAGCCGCCCTGCCCGCCCTGCTCGAACGGCTGGCCCCGGTCACCGGAGCGCCGCGCCGGACCGCCATCACCGAAGTCTCCCTGGAGGAGGCGTTCATCAAGCTGACCGCGGCGAGCGCGGTGACCGAAGGAGCACTGCGGTGACCACACTGGACGTGCCGGCCCGGACGGTGGGCGGCCTGGCCGCGACCCTGTACCGCGAGATGCTGCTGCTCACCCGGAACCGGGTGAACCTGATCCTCTCCATCGCACCGTCACTGATCTACCTGGTGATCGTGTCCGGCTCCTTCAGCAGCCTGATCCCCACCGTGCAGTTCGACGGGAGGACCGTCACCTACCCCGAGTACCTGGTCGCCACCGTCGTGATGTCGGCGGTCCTGTCCTCGGCCCTGAACGTCGGTACCGCGCTCTTCCAGGAGGACATGAGCCGGATGGCGCTGGAGATCGGGGCGTATCCGGTCCGCAGGCGGGACTACCTCCTGGGGAAGGTCGTCGCGGGCATGAGCCTGATGGTCGTGCAGTCGGCGGCCATGATGCTGCTGGCCTCAGCGGTGCTGCGCACCGACTGGGGGCCGACCGCCTGGCTGTCCCTGCTGGCGGCGGGTGTGGTCACCGGAGCCGCAGTGACCTCGCTGTACCTCTTGCTGGCCACCCTGGTGAAGGAGTTCCGCCGGTACTCCATCATCGGGGGCCTCTCGCTGCAGATCCTGCTCTTCGCCAGCCCCTCGTTCTACCCGCAGCAGAGCATGGCGGCCTTCCCCCGCTACCTGTCCTACGCCAATCCGATCACCTACTGCCTCGACAGCATGCGGCGGGCGGCCTTCCAGGGCCTGGCCTCGGCTGCTCCGCTGCTGGCCGCCATGGCCGTGGTGACCGCGGTGAGCTGCTTCGCGGTACTCAAGTGCCTCACCCGCCGCGCCGACCGGCTCTGAGCCGGCACCCGACCACCTATCTGGACTGCCTGGGGGCCTCCGTGGATACTCTGCGCCGTTGCGTCGGCGATCCCGCATCCTTCCTGACCGACGTCTGGCAGCAGCGCCCTGCTCTGCTGTCGCCCGCCGAACCGCCGGTGGACGTCTTCCCACCTGCCGAGATGGAGCGCCTGCTCGACCACGGGCTGCCGATGTCGCCGTACATCGAGCTGGTCCAGCACAACGGGACGGTGCCACCGGAGCGCTTCTGTCGCCGTGGCGCCTTCATGGACCGGGCCGAGACGCTGTGCCCCGACGCGGCCCTGGTCCGCAGGCTCGTCCTCAGCGAGGGCGCGGGCATCCTGCTCCGTTACGTCGAACACTGGCATCCTGGCGTGCGGCAACTGACGGAGGGCCTCGCCGCCGCTCTCGGCCGCAATGTGGAGGCGTTCTACTTCTTCACCCCGCCGCAGGTGCAGTCCCGACCGGTGCACCGCGACGACGCCGACGTCCTGGCGATCCAGGTGAGCGGACGCAAGGAGTGGCGGGTCTACGAGGGCCCGACCAGCGACAGTTGGACTCCGAAGGCCGTCGAGCAGCCCGCATGCGCACCGCTGCTGCAGGTCACGACCGGCCCCGGCGACGTGCTGTACATCCCCCGGGGCTACGCCCACGCGGCCAAGGCCGTGGGCAACGTGCGCTCCGTCCACCTCTCCCTGACCATCCGGGAGGCCGGCAGCGCCGAACTCAAGGAAGCACTCGTCGACGCCCTGCTGAGCGACCTGGAGCTGCCCGTCCGCCCGCTGGGCGATCTCCAGCTCACACGGACCGCCGAGCAGTTCCTGGAGGGACTCCGGGAGCGTCTGGAGAAGCTCGACGCACAGAGCCTCCTGGAGGCGGCGCGGGCCAGGGCCCACGGGTTCGCCGGGTGATCGACAGTTCTGCGGCGGCTGCCGCTTCCGGCATTGACACGGCGTTGACGGCCGACTGGCAGACTTCGGTCTGCCGGCCGGTCCTCCGGGGGGCCGGTTCGTGGGAAGGCTCGTCAACGAAGGGACCTCTGATGTCGTCAACCTGTACCCGTACGTCGCGCCGCACGCTGAACCCGCTGGTGGCGGCGGCCCTCCTGGCCGGAGCCCTGCTGATCGGCACAGGCGTGGCCGACGGCTCGGGTCACGGCGGCAGCCACGTCCGCGCGGCTGCCGGGAACGGGTTCGACTGGAACAGCGGTATCTCCGGACACGCCGTCCCGGGGCAGGGCGTACTCGTGCCGGGCGTCCAGGGCTGAACACCGGCGCAGCATCGTGCGGGCCGCGTTCAGTACGCCGACAGGTCCGGCTCTCCGGCGGCGAGTTGGGCCGCCGCGGACCGGGCCTCCGGCAGGTCCAGCGCGGCGAACAGGTGGTACGCCTGCTCAAGGCGGGCCAGTGCCCCGGTCCGGTCGCCGAGCGCCCACAGGACCCGGGCCAGCACCATCAGCGACTGGGCCGATTCCCGTTCGCTGCGGCTGGTCTGCCAGGTCTGCACGGCTTCGCGGACGAGCGGCAGGGCGTCCTCGGCCCGGCCCAGCGCCCGCAGGGTGTCCGCGAGCCGGTACTGGGCGGTGGCCGCCCAGCCGCTCTGACCGAGGCGGGTCCAGAGCTCCAGCGCCTCGGTCAGCCGCTCGGCCGCCTCGGTGTACCGCCGGCCGGCATGGAGGCCGAGGCCGAGGACGTAGAGGGCCTGGGCCCGGCCTGCGCCCGGTCCGTGCAGGCGCGGGTTGTCCAGTTCGCGCAGACAGGTGCGTACGGCCCGTTCCCACTCCCCACTGCGAATCCAGACCACGGAGGCGTTGAGCGCGGTGGCGCATTCCCCGGCCTCGTGTCTCAGCTCGCGGGCCAGCTGAATCGCCTCGTCGTAGCAGCGGGACGCCTCCTCGTACCGGCCCCGGAAGTAGCACAGCATGCCCAGGTCGTTCATCACCTGGCGGAGGATCACGGTGTCGCCGGTCGCCCGGCAGATCTGCGCCGCCAGTCGGGTCAGCCGCTCGCCCTCGTCCAGCTGGACGGCCTCCAGGGCAGCGTTGCCGCAGAGGAACCGGCACCGCCCCTCGGCCCACCGGTCCGCACGCCGCTCGGCTGCCCGCAGCAGGGCCCGGCCCGCGGCCCACTGGCCCTGCCAGGCCAGCAGGTTGAACGGTGTCAGCGCGATCAGCAGACTGACCGCCGTGCGCAGTTCCTCGGTCGCCCGCTGGTCCTCGGCCGGCAGGTCGGCCACCTCCGCCGCCACCTGGGCGGCCAGACCCACACAGGTGTCCATCTCCGCCGTGGCCCAGGCCCGCGCGGCGTTCGCGTCGTCGAAGGCCGGCCCCGGCCCGTGCAGTTCGAGCGCCTCCCGGATCGGGTCACCCGGCACGGCCTGTTCGAACGCCGCGCAGGCCTTGGCCAGCAGGAACCGCAGCAACCGAGTTCGCCCGGCCGCGGCCTCCGGCGCGTGGCCAGCCTCGGACTTCCGACGGGCGAAAGCGCGAAGCAGGTCGTGCGGCCGGTAGCGGCCGGCCGCCGACGACTCCAGCATCGCGACGTCGGCGAGCGACTCCAGCACCTGGTCGGCGCGGTGCTCGTCCAGGCCGAGCAGCGCGGCTGCGGCGCTGATGCCCAGATCCTGGCAGTCCACGGAGGCGACCAGCCGGAATGCCCGGGCCTGGAGGCCGCTCAGCTGGCGGTAGCCCAGTTCGAAGGTGGCGCGCACCGCGAGATCGCCGACGCGCAGTTCGTCGATTCGGCGTCGTTCGTCGCCGAGCCGGTCGACCATTGCCCGCACCGTCCAGTCCGGGCGGGCGGCGAGCCGGGAGGCGACGATGCGCACGGCCAGGGGTAGGAATCCGCAGGCCGCGACCAGTTCCGGCGTGGCGGTCGACTGGCCCGCCAGGCGATCGGCGCCGATGATCCGCTCCAGCAGGCTCCGTCCCTCG
>Ga0302314_10017565_pt1 | contig 11988 bp, 10 predicted proteins | sample III_Palsa_N2_3_FD_200533 | JGI IMG/M metagenome (GOLD analysis project Ga0302314, IMG submission 200533) | Peat permafrost microbial communities from Stordalen Mire near Abisko, Sweden - III_Palsa_N2_3 | ecosystem: Environmental > Terrestrial > Soil > Palsa > Peat permafrost | place: Sweden...
AAATCCTCCTTGCGCGCCCACTCGAACCGGCTCGCATGATTGGACTTGGCGCCACGCCCACGAACGGCGCCGACGATGGGGACTGAAGGAGGCATGGCCCAATTATGACTTGACGGCGTTAATATACTTGACTCAGGAGATGCTACTGGTTGAGCCTGCGGCTCAATGGCGCAGCCGATCTCGGACGATGAATACCAGAGCATGTTCACGCCTCAGGGCGCGCTCGCGCAGCTATTAGCTGTAGGCCTCGAACCTCCAGCCGCCAAAGCGGAAATCAAAAGGCGGCTGATCAGCGGCGCCCTACGGAGCATCGCTCATCGAGCGTTCGTGGATTCGCCTGTCGGCGAGTTGGCCTATGACCGCATGCGCATTGCTCGCAGCGCGTGGGCGGATGGCGATGTGCCGGAGGCTTTCTGGATGGCAGGTGATCTCGACCTTCCACACAACCGAGAACTGGGCGCCGCCCTTACCGCCTTCGTCGATGGCCCGATGAAGTGCCTAGGCGTGCGATTCGACCGCCAGGATATCAACCTCATCGTTGACGATCACAGGCAGGCGGCGGCGCTTGGAACGCCGTCGGCGATAGGGTCCATCGTCGAGGCGGGCGCCAAACAGGCGATAATGGACATCAAGCCCAACGGCGACATAGCGGAGGACTTTCTCAAGCGGACCGCTCCCGCGCTATTCGACACGCTTGGGATACCCTCGAAAACCCGCCAGCAATTGGACTTGGAGGAAGCGCACGCGCCGGGCCGCGCCAAAGCGCGCCGATTGCAAGAGGAACTGGATTTGGCCATGGGGCGGCAACCGTCGCCAGGAACGCGCCCCGTTGTCGCTGACTTTGACGAAGACGAATTCGGCGAACTCACTAGGCGTCTAGCTCGGCGCCGGGGCGAAGGTCCCTATGACCCCATGTCGCCCGTGATGTCCCGCAAGCAAGCGGTGGCTCGCTTCTCAGAGCGCAAGGTTAAGGCACCCCAGAAGCCCGCTAAGGGGCCAGTGAGACCTGCCGAGTTCGACGCATGGTATGGCGGACTATCGCCGGCTGATCAGGCGCGCCCCCACAGATGGCTCACCGACGAAGCGAAGAAATACTTTCAGGGGCGTCGCGGCCTGAAGGCGTTTATAGATGCGAAGACAATGGGGCGACCGCTCGGAAGGCGCCGAAAGGCCTCATAAAATGTTCTGAATAAATGTTCCGCGCGAGAAATGTGCGGAACATTATTTCTCATTCAGATCAATGTTCAACGTACATTTCGACGGAACATTTTCGGTGTCTTAGGCTGCTCTCCATCGCCAACCCTGATGGAGCATCACCATGTCGCCCTGATCCTAGCCAAGGCTTAGGCCAGAAACGCAAAGAGCCGTCCAGCGCGATGCGGACGGCCCTTCATATCAACCGGGCCGTAACGGCGAGGCTGAGACTGTGACAGGTTCAGAATCGCACGTTGCGGCCCCCCACTCAAGAGGAGTTCGGTTTGCCCTTCCGGGCGCTCTGGCGCGCCTCCTCAGCCGCATACTCAGCGGGGGTGATGGCGAACAGCTTCTTGCCCAAGGCCTCGAAGTTCAAGCGCGTGGTCTTATGCTCTGGAAGTTCGCTTGCCTCGGCCTTCCGGCTTTTTTCAGTGGGCGGGCGAGAGGGCATGGTCGGTCAGGTCCTTATAGGTCAGCCGCTTGCCGCTGATGGACGATACCACCTTCGCGAACCGGCCAAAATCGTTCGCCTTGCGCTCATTGAAGCGGAAGACCTGTTCGCCAAGATAACGGTGAAGGTGTTGCGGATCGACCGAGACGTAGGTCCCTTTGACCGTGCGCTGGAGCAGGCTCCAGAAGTTCTCGATCCCGTTCGTGTGGACGGTCCCGCGCACATATTCGTGGGCGCGGTGATTGACCACCTCGTGCAGGTAGTCAGCCTTCAGGCCGGTGTAGGATTTCCAGGAGTCGGTCAGCAACCGGGCGCCGGGCTCGACCGTCTCGCGGACAAGGCCTTGCAGCGTCTTCTTGGTCGTGTCGCGGATATGGCGCGCGTGAACCCGGCTAGCGGCGTCCGCCGTCGTGCGGCGCAACAGACCGGCCACTACCGACTTGCGGCCCGAAAGGCTCCCAAAGGTCTCCTGAACGGCTTTGCGTTTCCGCTCGTGCATGTTGGCCGCGATGCCGCCCAAAAACGTCTCGTCCGCCTCGACTTCACCGTCCATCCGTTCGGCGTTGCCAACGTCCATGGCGACCCGGATGCGGTGGAGCATGTGCCAAGCCGACTTCTGGGTCACGCCAATGGAGCGCGCCAGCTCGTAACTCGAAATGCCGTTCTTGCAGTTGGCGACGGCCCAGATGGCGACGAACCACTTGTCCAGCGGGAGCGCGCTGTCTTCGAAGATGGTCCCGACCTTGGCCGAGAATTGCTTGCGGGGGTGCTTTTCCTTGCACTCCCAAAGGCGGCGGGTCGCGATGAAGCGAACGTCTGTGCGGCCACAGGTCGGGCAATGAATACCGTTCGGCCAGCGGAAGGCGACGGCGGTTTCGAGGGTCCGATCTTCATCGGCGAAGAACCGGACGGCTTCCATAAGGGTGCGGGGCTGTTCCATGACCCGAAACTAGCCCTAGGGGGTTACTGAGTCAAGTATATTATTGCCGACTTGATATTGGAACAAATCAAGAACATAATATGTAAACTGGCGAGAGGCGCCTTTCGGGGCAGGGCCCTGCCGGAGGCGGGTGTAGCCGCGAGGTTGAGGCGATAAGCGCAGTTGGGCTCCGGCGCCAATCAGCGTTTCCGTCGTCACCTTCAACGGGAACACCCCCAACCCTGCCCTTACCCCATTGAGGGGGAAGGGTTCATTTTGTCTGGTCGAATGAGCCGGGAACCGCATGCGCGCTGTAGACGCCCAGCACTATTGGATCGCCGCTCGCTTCGAGCGACGCGAGGGGTGGGACGAGAACGCCTATCCCTTCAACCTGCCGGTGGTCCGCAATCTGGACGAGCTGGAATTCCACCCCAAGGTCACCTTCCTGGTGGGCGAGAACGGCGCCGGCAAATCCACCCTGATCGAGGCTCTGGCGGTCGCATGGGGCTTTAATGCGGAGGGCGGCAGCACGAACTTCAACTTCGGCACGCGGGCGTCGCATTCGCCGCTGCACAATTTCGTCCGGCCGATCCGGTCGGCCAAACGCGCCAAGGACGGTTTCTTCCTGCGCGCCGAGAGCCATTTCAATGTCGCCACCTATGTCGAAGACACGGGCGTTGGCGGCTACGGTGACGTCTCCCTGCAGGAACAGTCCCGCGGCGAATCCTTCTTCGCCCTGCTGGACAACCGCTTTCGCGGCGAAGGCCTCTACATCCTCGACGAGCCCGAGGCGGCGCTATCGCCCAACCGCCAGCTCAGCTTCCTGTCGCGGCTGCATGAGCTGGTAGGCCAGAAGTCCCAATTCATCATCGCCACCCACTCGCCCATCATCCTCGGCTACCCCGACGCCTGGATCTACCAGACCACGGCCTCAGGCCTGGATCTACCAGACCACGGCCTCAGGCCTGGAGCGGGTCGACTACGAAGACACCGACCACGTCCAGATCACCCGAAGTTTCCTGAACCGAAGGCAGACGTTTCTGGATGTGCTGTTGGAGGAGGATCAGGGCGATTGAGGCCGGGACAATTTCAGATTGCGCCGGCCGCCGCCCATGTCGGGTTCAGTGGCCCTGTCCAATCACGATCCACAGTCCCACAAGCGCCGCCACCACACCGACGCACAGGGCGATCAGAGTCCAGTAGGCGCGGGGACGGCTTGCTTTGGCGATCACCCAGCCGTTCGGCAGCCAGACGCCGCCGAGCTGAATCATGACGTAAATATAGATGGCGCCGAGGACCGGGAGCACGAGCAGAGGATTGGCGATACCGCGCATGGCGTTTGCTCCGAACGCTCCTGCATTCGACCGTCAGCCTACTACCCAAGCGACGTCCCTTGGAAGACGACGATTTTCGCTGACGCGTGGCGCGCTTCGCTCTACCGTCCGGCCAAATAAGACGGGGAGGGGACTTTGACTCACTGGATGGCCAGATTGGCCGGCGGTTTGGCTGCCATTCTGTTGTCGGCGGGCGCTGTGAGCGCCGCACCCGATCAGGCGACCATCGAGACCGGCCAACTCGCCGGGGTGGTCGACCACGATGTGGTCTCCTTCAAAGGGATCCCCTTCGCCAAGCCGCCGGTGGGCGACCTGCGTTGGCGCGCGCCGCAGCCTGCAGAGGCCTGGACCGGCGTCCGCGTGGCCAACAAATACGGCGCGCTCTGCATGCAGAAGATCAACACCAAGGACAACGGCGTCGGCCCGCCGCCGGCGTCCGAGGACTGCCTGACGCTCAACGTCTGGAAGCCGCTGCATCCCTCCAAACGCGCCCTGCCGGTCATGGTCTGGATCCACGGCGGCGGCCTGGTGAACGGCTCGGGCACCGCGGCCCTCTATGACGGCTCTGCCTTCGCGCGGCGGGACCTGGTGCTGGTGACCATCAACTACCGCCTCGGCCGGTTCGGCTTCTTCGCCCACCCGGCGCTCACCGCCGAAACGCCGAACGGGCCGCTGGGCAACTATGGCCTGATGGACCAGATCGCCGCCCTGCGCTGGGTTCAGCGCAACATCGCCGCCTTCAACGGCGACCCGCGAGACGTCACCCTCTTCGGCGAATCCGCCGGTGGGGTATCAGTCAACCACCTGATGCTGGCGCCCGCCGCCCGCGGCCTCTTCATCCGCGCCATCGTCGAGTCCGGCGTCGGCCGCGAAACCTCCGCGCCCCTGCACGTCAAAGGCCCGGGCGGCGTTCCGTCCGCCGAGGATCAGGGCAAGGCCTTTGTGGCCAGGCTGGGCGTGACCGGCGACAGCGTCGCCGCCCTGCGCGCCATCCCCGCCGACGCCATCGTCGCGGCCGGCGATCCCGACATGACCAAGAGCGAACTGATCGTCATCGACGGCGTCACTCAGACCATGGAGGTGGCCGACGGCTTCCGCCAAGGCCTGGAGATGAAGATCCCCTACATTGTCGGCTCCAACAGCCTGGAGCTGCCGGTCCCGCCCTCGATGATCGACACCTTCTTCGGCGGCGCCGGCCATATGACGCCTGAGGAAAAAGCCAAGATGGCTCAGGCCTACGGCGGCATGGACGCCTTCAACGCCAATGTGCTCAGCGACATCGTCTTTACCGAGCCGGCCCACTATCTGGCCCAGCTGCACGCCGCCAACGGCAATCCCACCTGGCTCTACCGCTTCTCGGTGCTGTCGCCGACGGCGCCCAAGATGCTGAAGGGCGCCCCGCACGCGTCGGAGCGGGAATATGTGTTCGATACCCTGAACGCCTCGCCCTGGCCGACCGTGGATGCGGACAAGCCGCTCGCCGCCGAAATGAACGCCTATTGGGCCGATTTCGCCAAGCATGGTGACCCGAACGGCGATAGCCTCCCGCACTGGCCGCGCTATACGGCGGCCAGCGACGAACTGCTCGACTTCACCAACACCGGCCCGGTGGCGGAAAAGACCCCGCGCGCCAATGTGCTCAAGGCCTTGGCGGCGCGTTATCCTCAGTAGGTCCCAGCAGCTGTGAGTAGCGTGCGATGATTTCCGCCGTCCTGGCGACCCGCGACGACGCCCGCCGGCTTGGCGAGACCCTGGCCGCCCTGGTCCCGGCGGCGGTGGATGGGCTGGTGCGCCAGGTGATCATCGCCGACGCCGGCTCGACCGACCGGACCCTGGAAGTCGCCGACGACGCCGGCGCCACCCTCGTCAGCGGCGACCTGCGGGCGGGGATCGCCGCGGCGCGGGAGCGGTGGCTGTTGATCCTCGATTCCGGCGCGCGCCTTCCATCCGGTTGGGATGACCTCGTCCGAGCCCACATATCTGGCGGCGATCGAGCGGGTGTGATTCGCGTCGGCCCTCGCCGGGGATTGTTGTCGCTGATGGCGCCCGCGCCGGCCGTGGGTCTACTGACCCCGCGCGGCGAGGTCGGGGAGGGGGCCAGCCTGGGAGAATTGGCGCGTGGGGCGCGATCGCCCGTGACGTTGAAGATCGTGGCGAGATTGGCGGTTTAGGCTGATTCAAGTCCCCGAATTTCACCGTTCCCTCGCCCTTGTGGCGAGGGGCCATTGTGCTCGAACGGTGGGAGTCTGGCGCGGTGGGGCCGTCCGGGTTTGTAGCGCTTCCCCTCGGCGCTCAATGGACCCCAGGTACAAGGCCTGGGGGACGGGTAAATTGGAGATATTGAACTGGCCTCACCCCGGCCTTTCCGGCCGATCCACCCGTTCCTCCAGCATCAGCAAATCCGTCCAGGCCCGCTTCTTCGCGCCCGGCTGCCGCAACAAGAAGGCCGGGTGCAGGGTCGGCATCGCCGGCAGGGTCATCGCCCCATCGCTGGAGGTCCAGTCGAACCAGCGCCCGCGCAAGCTCAGAATGCCTTCGGATTTCTGCAACACCGACTTGGCCGAGGCGCCGCCGGCCAGCAGCAGCACCTTCGGCTTCACCAGGGCGATCGACCGCTCAAGAAACGGCTGGCAGACCATCTGCTCCTGCGGTGTTGGCGTGCGGTTGCCGGGCGGGCGCCAATAGACGGTGTTGGTGATGAACACCCGCCCGGTCAGCCCCGCCGCGCCAATCATCTTGTCCAGCAGCTTGCCCGCGCGCCCCACGAATGGCAGGCTCTGCACATCTTCTTCCGCGCCGGGGCCTTCGCCGATCACCATCAGCGGCGCATTGGGCTCGCCGCGCGCGAACACCGCCTGGCGCGCGCCCTCGAACTTCAAGCCGCAGCCGTCGAAGGCGGCGATGGCGGCGGCCAGCGCTTCCAGCGTCTCGCACTCGGCGGCCAGCCGGCGCGCCTCGGCGATGGCGGCGGAAATGTCCGGTCCCTGGGACGACGCCTGCGGTATCGCCGGCGCCTGTTCGGATCGCGCGACCACCTGCGGCGCGGCGGCCCTCGGTGTGGGTTGGGGCGGGCGCACCCGCGCCGCCAGCCGGTCCACCGGCGCGTCCTCATAGGTGGTGTCCACGCCAGCATCGGCCCAGAAAGCCAGCAGGCTTTCCAACGCCCGCGGATCGATGCCCGCGGCGTCGATCGGGGATTGTCCTTGACCGCGCATACGTCACCTTCCGATAAGTCGGTATGGGATGCAACGCGGCGCAGCCTCTGCGCCTGGGGACGAAATGACGATGAGTGACGAAGCCGAACGCGAGTCGATGGAATATGACGTCGTAATCGTGGGCGCCGGGCCGTCAGGCCTGGCCGCGGCGATCCGGCTGAAACAGCTCGCCGCCGACGCCGGTGTCGAGCTCTCCGTCGCCGTACTGGAAAAGGGCTCCGAAGTCGGCGCCCACATCCTGTCCGGCGCGGTGATCGATCCCAAAGCCATGAATGAACTCTGGCCGACCTGGAAGGAAGACGGCGCGCCGCTGGAGACCCCGGTCGCCAAGGACAAGTTCCTGATCCTCGGGCCGGCCGGCGAGTTCGACTTCAGCTTCGCCGTTCCCTTCATGCCGCCGTTCATGAACAACCACGGCAACTACATCGCCTCCCTCGCCAACGTCTGCCGCTGGCTGGCTGAAAAGGCCGAGGGCCTGGGCGTCGAAGTCTACCCCGGCATGGCGGTCTCGGACCTGGTCTGGAATGACGATGGCTCGGTCAAGGGCGTCGTCGCCGGCGTGTTCGGCATCGGCAAGGATGGCGTCAAGAAGCCCGACTACCAGCCGGGCCTGGAGCTGCACGCCAAATACACCTTCATCGGCGAGGGCGTGCGCGGCTCTCTGGCCAAGGTGCTGCAGGCCAAGTTCGGTCTGAACGAGGGCAGCGACGTCCAGAAGTTCGGCATTGGCGTCAAGGAGCTGTGGCAGATCGATCCGGCCAAGTTCCAGCCGGGCCTGGTTCAGCACACCTTTGGCTGGCCGCTGAAGAATGACACCGGCGGCGGCACCTTCATGTACCACTTCGGGGACAACTACGTGACCCTGGGTCTGGTGCTGCACCTGAACTACAAAAACCCCTTCCTGTCGCCCTTCGACGAATTCCAGCGCTTCAAGCAGCATCCGTCGATCCGCCAGTATCTGGAGGGCGGCAAGCGCGTCGCCTATGGCGCCCGCGCCATCACCGAGGGCGGCTACCAGTCGGTGCCCAAGCTTGCCTTCCCCGGCGGCGTGCTGATCGGCTGCTCGGCCGGCTTCATGAACGTGCCGCGCATCAAGGGCAGCCATAACGCCATGAAGAGCGGCATGCTGGCCGCCGAACAGGCCTTCGCCGCCATCCAGGCTGGCCGGACGAGCGACGAGCTGGTGGAATACCAGACCGCCTACGAAGGCTCCTGGATCGCCAAGGAGCTGCGTCTGGTGCGCAACGTGAAGCCCCTGTGGTCGCGCTTCGGCACCGCCATCGGCGTCGCCCTGGGCGGCCTCGACATGTGGGTCAACCTGATCACCGGCGGCTGGTCGCCTTGGGGCACGCTCAAGCACGGCAAGACCGACGCGGCCTCCACCGGCCTGGCCAAGGACTACAAGCCCATCGTCTATCCCAAGCCCGACGGAGTGATCTCCTTCGACAAGCTGTCATCGGTCTTCATGTCCAACACCAACCACGCCGAGGACCAGCCGGCCCACCTGAAGCTGAAGGACCCGTCGATCCCGATCTCGGTGAACCTGGTTCAGTACGGCGAGCCGGCGCGGCTCTACTGCCCGGCGGGGGTCTATGAGGTGCTGTATGACGACGCGGGCGCCAACCCCCGCTTCCAGATCAACGCCCAGAACTGCGTCCACTGCAAAACCTGCGATATCAAGGATCCGTCGCAGAACATCGTCTGGACCACGCCCGAGGGAGGCGGCGGACCCAACTATCCGAACATGTAGGGCGCGCCGAACTTGTAGGACTTGCCTTGCGACGGCTGCATTTTGCGATCAGAACTTTGCGTATGAAATTGCTCAAAAGCCTTCTGGTCGTCCTTCCGCTCGCCGGGCTAGCCGCCTGCGCCGATGTGCCGGCGCAGACCGCCCAGGGACCTGGGGCGGCCAGCGTCGAGTCCATCCCGGACGCCAACGACACCGGCTCGCTCTACGGCCTGTTCCTGGCCGGCCGCAAAGCGCTGAACGACGGTCATGGCCAGGTCGCGGCGGACTATTTCGCCAAGGCGTCCGAATCCGATCCGTCGGCGACCTTCTTGCGGGAGCGCGCCTTCACCGCCGCCCTGATCGCCGGCGATGTTCATCGCGCCGCGGAGCTGGCCCCGGCGGCAGGGCAGGCCTCGCTGTCCGTGCAGCGGCTGGGTCAACTGACCCGCGCCGTCGACGCCCTGGCGGACGGGGACGGACATAAGGCGCAGGCCGCGCTTGGCCCCGAGCCGCTGGGACCGCCGCATCGTGAGGCCAGCCTGCTCTTGGCGCCCTGGGCGGCGGCCTCGGCCGGCGACGTCAAGGCGGCGTTGACCCTGCCGGACTCGCGCGGCGATCTGTTGATCACCGAAGTCTCGACCCTCGACCTGGCGCTGCTGTCCGAGCGGTTCCACCATTATGACGAGGCCGAGGCCGCTTTTCACAAACTCACCTCCGGCGGCGGAACCTCTGAAGCCAGCATCATTGGCTATGGCGGCTTTCTCGAACGGCGCGGCCGCCGGGCCGACGCCCAGGCCCTCTACGACACCGCGCTGAAGGTCGACGAGGCCAATGCGCCGATCCGCGCGGCGCGGGACCGGGTGATCGCGGGGCGCCCCGCGCCGCCCCAACCGACGCTCACTCAAGGCGCCGCCCAGGCCTTGCTGGCCCCGGCCGCGGCCTATTTCGCAGAGCGCCAGCCGGAGCTTGGTCTGACCTATCTGCGCCTGGTGTTGCGGCTGGATCCGGCGCGGGACGACGCCTGGCTACTGCTGGGAGACACCCTGGTCGCCGCTGGCGATATGGATTCGGCCCGCCGTGCCTACGACCACATCCAGTCTGGATCGCCGCAATATGTGGGCGCCCGCGGCCGGTTGATCCTGACCTATCAGGGCCCGGAAGACGCGCCCACGGCGCTGGCGATCGCCGAGGCCACGGTCAAGCAGGAGCCCAATGACGACGACGCCCTGGCCCTGCTCGCCGACAGCCTGCGCACCAGCGAAAAATACGATGAGTCCGCCAAGGTGCTGGACACCCTGATCGCCCACCAGGGCGACCACGCCGGCTGGCAGCTCTATTACATGCGTGGCGTGGCCCTGGCCCAGGCCGACCATTGGCCCCAGGCCGAGCCGGACCTGAAGAAGGCCCTGGCGTTGAAGCCGGACGATCCCGAGGTGCTGAACTACCTGGGCTTCTCCTGGGTCGATCGCGGCGAGCACCTGGCCGAGGCCAAGGAGATGATCGAGAAGGCCGCCACGGCCCGTCCGGACAGCGGCGCCATCATCGATTCCCTCGGCTGGGCCTATTTCAAACTCGGCGACTACAAGAACGCCGTCGTTCAGCTCGAACGCGCCGCCGGCCTCGAAGCCGCCGATCCCGACATCAACGACCACCTGGGCGACGCCTACTATCGGGTCGGCCGGGTGACGGAGGCCCGTTACCAGTGGCAGCGCGTGCTGACCCTGGAGCCCAGCGTCACCCTGCGCCAGCAGGTCGAGATGAAGCTGAAGAGCGGCCCCGGCTCGCCCCTGACCGACAAGCCGGCCAATATCGCCGCCACGGCGACCCATTCGGGATGAGCCACCGCGCTAGCGCCTTCGCGCCCGCGAAGGTGAATCTGTTCCTGCATGTGGCGCCTCCGGACGCGGCCCGCATGCATCCTTTGTGCAGCCTCATGGTGTTCGCCGATGTGGGCGACACGCTTACGCTTGAGCCCGCGCCATCGCTCGTCCTGTCGGTCACCGGACCCTTCGCTGGGCCGGCGGGGGCGGGACCCGACAATCTGGTGCTGCGCGCCGCCCAGGCGCTGCAGGAACAGCTTGGCCGACCGGCGGCCTTTCACCTGACCCTGGACAAGCAGCTTCCCGTCGCCGCGGGCCTGGGCGGCGGCTCCAGCGACGCTGGCGCGGCCCTGCGCCTGCTCGGCCCCGCCATGGGCCTTGCGACGGACGACGATCTGCTGATGACTATCGCGACCCGCCTGGGCGCGGACGGCGCCGCCTGCCTGTATGGTCGGCCCCTGATCGGCGAAGACTATGGCGAGCGCCTGTCGCCGCCGCCCCGGTTGCCGCAGTTGCACGCCGTCTTGGTCAATCCCGGCGTGCCGTCCAGCACCCCGGCGGTCTATCGCGCCTATGACCAGCGGGATGGCGTGGGCGACGCCTGGCGGCCCCTGCTGCCGGAGGCCTTCAAGACGGCGCGTGAGGTGGCCGAGGCGATGTCGCGCCTGCGCAATGATCTGGAGGCGCCCGCCATCGCCCTGAACCCGGCTATCGGCGAGGCGATCGCCCTGTTGTCCGCCCAGCCACAGACCCTGCTGGCGCGGGTGTCCGGCTCCGGTGCGACCTGCTTTGGCCTCTGCGAAGGCGAGGCCGCGGCCGCGGCCCTGGCCGACCAGCTGGCGGTGTTGCAACCCGCCTGGTGGATTCGAGCCTGCCGCCTCGGCGGTCCCTGGGACTAGGGCCGGCGTCCCCCCAAAACGAAACGGGGGACCCGAAGGCCCCCCGCGCTTATGCTCGAACTCGGTGGTCTGACGAGGCTGCCCCGTAAGGCGAGCCTCGTCGAACCGATCCTAACCGTGCACGACTTCGCCGTGCAGGTTGATGTCCAGGCCTTCTTCCTCGACTTCCTCGCTGACGCGGATGCCGATGGTGTACTTCAGCACCGCCAGGATGATGAAGGACATGACCAGGCAGTAGACGAACACGCCGCCGACGTCTTCCAGTTGGAGGATCATCTGGTGGGGGTTGTGGTCGTAGAGCCAGCCCTTGCCGGCCGAGTTGATCGCGTTCTTGGCGAACACGCCGGTCAGGATGGCGCCCAGGGCCCCGCCCACACCGTGCACGCCCCAGCAGTCGAGCGCGTCGTCGTAGCCGATCATCTTCTTC
>Ga0302314_10017566_pt1 | contig 11988 bp, 10 predicted proteins | sample III_Palsa_N2_3_FD_200533 | JGI IMG/M metagenome (GOLD analysis project Ga0302314, IMG submission 200533) | Peat permafrost microbial communities from Stordalen Mire near Abisko, Sweden - III_Palsa_N2_3 | ecosystem: Environmental > Terrestrial > Soil > Palsa > Peat permafrost | place: Sweden...
CAATGAGATCTAGGCGTGCCCCGGCGATCAAGGCGTGGGCTTCAGGATGGTCGCAGGGCCAGATCAGGCGCTCCACCACGGCCAATTTGGCGATGACCGAATCCATGCCGCCGCCGTGTGTCGGAAGGGACTCCAGCAGAACGTCGCGCTGCTCGAAAAGCAGGTCTAAGCAGCCGTCAATGTCGCGAAGCTCCTTCGCCCAGGGTAAAGCCTGCTGCTCAGCGGGGCTGAGCCGATACCATGCGTGCTCTTTCCCCAGCCAGCCCTCCAGTTTCGCCCAGCGCGTTTGGAGGCGTTCAATCTTGACGTTGATGGCCAGCCAGCGCGCACATTGCTTGGTTCCTTCATCCGGGGCGGTCAACGCGGCGGCGGGCGGGGTGGCTAATGCAGCAGCGGGTTTCGCCGCGCCGAATGCCGCTGCCGATGTTCCCGCGATGACCGCGCGCCTGGAGAGTTCAGGCAGGCGCACGCCCTCGACGCCCGTCTTTCGACGCGAGCCCATGACCGAAGCCTTCTAATCACCTATGATCATTTTATGATCGGGCACGTGCTCGGGGACGTCAATATAAAATCATCTCCTAAGATTAGAAAATTATCATGACATGCTGACCGCAGCGCAAATCAGGGCCGCGCGTGCATTGCTGGGTTGGAGCCAGCCAGCCTTGGCAAAGGCGTCGGGCTTGTCGCTTCCGACCATTGTGCGGATGGAGAGCGCAGTCGGTCCTGGCCGTAGCTCGGCCGCCAACGTCGAAGCTGTGCAGCGCGCTCTGGAGAATGCCGGTGTCATGTTCTTGGAAGCCGATGACGCAAGCGCGGTTGGACCTGGCGTGCGGCTCAAGCCAAGTTCGTAACCACGACGTCACACGCGCAGTCGCGTGAACATCGATTGCTGACGCGGCAGTATAAGCCGATCGCCCCAGGCCACGGTCTTGGCGCGCGGCTTTTGAGCGCCATTCTCGGTGACGATCGATAGCTCGCCCTCCTCGCGTAGGAGGATAAGTTGCCGAGAGAGAATGTCTGACGTCACCGGCGTATCGTTGCAGTTGCCTGCGAACAGCGCCTCGACGACGAGGCCGCCCCCGCCGTCACGGTTTGCGGCGTGGATCATGCGGGGGAGCTGTTCGAGAACGGCCGCTTCAGACCGTCTCATCGCATCGTCGTCGAACATGAACGTCAGCAGCCCCTGACGCAGGTCCTTCGATGGATCAAAGCCAAGCGCGTGGAATCCCGCGCCGCCGTGGTGCTGGAAGTGGTTGTTTAGCCGCCAGTGCAGCTTTCCCATCTCGTCGCGGGCCTGCCTATGGTTCGACAGGTGCAGGAGCCAATAGGATCGGTGGCTATCCGTCGAGTGAATGAAGAACGGCGTGTAGAAGCTCGCGCCCGTCCGGGCCTGGACATGTCGATACAGACCGTTCTGGATCAGGAACCGCCAGCCTTCGCCGTATTTCATATCCATCAAGGCGCGCACGTCCTCTCGACCCATCTCGATCGCTAGCAGGGCCTCGGTTTCGGCCGTCTTGACGGAGAGGAAGTTGATCAAGGCGTCGACGGCGAAGGTCAGCAGGATTTCGGGATTGCGAAGGCTGGCCAGAAGGCTGCGGATCGTCGCCAGCCGAACGTCGCTCCAACCATACTGATCGAGGAAAAAGAGCGATCGATGGGCCGTCCCCTTGCGCTGGATGCGTTCGACAATGCCCGGACAGGCGTCCTCGAAGGTTGAGCAGATGAGGAATATGTCGCGATCAATGCGCGAGGCATGACCACGCTTGATCAGAACGTCCCTGAGAAAGGCGATGTGGTCGGCGTTCTCGTCGACAAACACGAAGTCCGCACGAACCTGGAAGCCCTTGGTGCGCGCCTGTTTGAGCGCGGCGTCCGCCTGATCAACGGCGCGCAATAGCCGAAGCGGCGACCCCTCTGCCTCGCCGTTCCCGCCGCGATACACCCCGCCGCCGCAAAAACCGTCGACGATCGTCAAGTTGAGCATCGTCTGGCTGGGCGTGCGCGTCAGCCGCTCGATGTAGATCCCAAGGTACTGCTCGAAAATCTCATGCTTAGCGACGCTGTGATCGCCCAGCGCGGGAGCGGGTTCGCCTATCCGCCAGTCGTAGGGCTTGCTGGCGCTCATGCACCGGTCCGATTGGCGCCGCGACCCTTGAGCCGCTCGCCCATTTTCAGGATGTAGTCGGCGCCTTCCAAGCCTTTCCGGTGTGGACCAGCCCAGACCAGATAGTAGAGCGGCACGCCCTTGGTGTTGCGGATGAGGCGAGGCGTCGAGACGTGGCCAAAGGCGCCTTTCAACCTTGCTCTGTAAAGTTCGAGCAAACGCTCTGAATAGTCGGGATGTTTCTCGAAGCCCGACGCGTCGAACAGCCCGCCGGGGCGATCCCGGTAGACCTCGGCAAACCAGGCGCGGGTTCCGAAATACGCGTCGAGGGTCTTCGCCCAGGCGTCAGGTACTTCGCCGGTGTTGGGCAACATGCGCTGGATCGTCATGTTCAGGCCGAAATTGATCACGACCTCAAAGAGGCCGGTATCAGCCAACTGCTGGACACTGGCCCAGTCAAGCTTGGCTCCGAAGGGGTCGAGGAAGGCAATCCCCCGATGTGTCGCCTTCAAGATGGGCCGGGCGCAAACCCACGCAATGCCCGCAGCGGCATCGGTGCGCAGCACGTCGATTTCCCGAGAAGTCCCGTACTCACTCTTCATCGCCTCCAGCTCATCGGCGCGAGCCGGATCGGGATCGATGAAGACGTATCGGTCGAAAGGGTTGGCGACATTGAGCGCGACGCGAGGAGACCCATCGACCAGTTCCCGTTGCTCCGCGTCCACTTCCGGCTTTTCGACGAAGAGGGACGCCGTAGGCGCCAGCCGCTGCGACTCGCGGCGCACGACGGCTCGGCCCCCACCGGCGAAGGCGTCGACATACACGGTTCGCCAAGTCTGGTTCTTCAAGACCTTGGTGTAGAAGTCGAGATATCGAGCCAGCGCCTCCAACTTCTCCCGCGCCCACGGGCCGACGGTAGGGATGTCAGGCACTAAACGGCGCTCGCCCGCGTCGCCGGAAACTCACTCCACTCTCGACCGTCAAGCTCTCGTCCACCGGACTTGGGACGTAATCCGCCCCATTGCTTGAAGAAGAAGGCGACGTTCTGGGCCAGGCATTGATCTCGGACTTCGCGGACCCATTCCAGATGGATTGGTCGGGCGCCGGGTCCCGACTCTCCACCCGCGATTACCCAGTCGATCCCGCTCAGATTGACCTTCCCGACGGCGCCGATCAGGGGTTCAATTGACAGGAAGCGGACACCAGCCGGACTCTGGCGAAGATGCGAGATGCGCGCGGACGCCTGCGCATCTTCAACTGACACACCGCACCAGATGTGGCCGGGTCCCCGTTCTCCGGCATACCGGACATGAAGGTAGTCACGCATAAGCGAACTACGCTTCGTCAACAGTTGGAAGGTGTGCCAGTCCGCGGCCTCCATCGTGGCGAAGACGCGGTCAATGAACTCGTGGGGCACATCCTTGTGGAAAAGGTCGCTCATCGAGTTGACGAAAATCATCCTCGGCCGCTTCCACTTCAGCGGCTGCTCCAGGCGTTCGGGCCGCAAGGTAAGATCGAAGCCCGTTGCAAAGGGATGATCGGGCACGCCCCGCCATCGTTCGGCGAACCGCGCCGCATAGCAGTTGTCGCACCCACGGGTGATCTTCGTGCACCCGGTGACCGGGTTCCAAGTAGCATCCGTCCACTCTATTGCGCTTCCGTCAGCCATACGCGCACCATCCGATCCTACTACAACCTAACACAACGAGAACAAAAAAGGAACCATCGGCCTCAGGCCAGCCAACACGCATAGCCATCTGCACTGGACCCCGGCCAGTGGCGCCAAGCGTTAAGCTGGCACAAGCTACGCGAGGCGGTAATGGACCGTCTCGCACGCAGTGAGTCTGAGGGCATCATTGACAGGGCGTCGTTTATAAACTACATATGGTTGAACTCAAACAGACAGAGACGTTTCGGAAGTGGTGGACGGGGCTGAAGGACAAGCGCGCCGTCGGCATCATCCTCGCGCGGTTGGATCGGTTGGCTTACGGACACGCGGGCGACGCTGAGCCGGTCGGGGATGGGGTCAGCGAGCTGCGCATCCACTATGGCCCTGGCTACCGAGTCTATTTCCAGAGGCGCGGGGACACGCTGATCATCCTGTTATGCGGCGGCGACAAGAGCACGCAGGCCAAGGACATCAAGCGGGCCAAGCGCCTGGCCGAGACGTGGAGCGAGTAAGATGGCGGAGAAGCTGACCACCTTTGATCCGGCCGAAGGCCTGACCTCGGATGACGCCATCGCGGGCTTCATGGAGGAAGCCTTCAAGACTGAGGACGTCGGATACATCGCCCATGCCCTGGGCGTGGTGGCGCGGGCCAAGGGGATGACGCAGATCGCCAACGAGACCGGGCTGTCCCGCGAACAGCTCTATCGATCGTTCAGCGAGACCGGCAACCCGACCCTGAAGACCACGATCGCGGTCATGAAAGCGCTTGGGATCGCGCTGACGGCGGCGCCGGCCGCCGCTCCAAAGATTTCTAGCGCGGCTTAGCCCCCGAGGCATCTGGGGGCGTCAGCGTCACGACACAGCGTTGGCTCTTGCCAGTTCGAACGAGCGCCGCGCGGCAGGCGTCGATGGCTTCGCGATTGTCGTGCATCGCCGCCGCGTCCGTACTGAAGCGGTTCCAGGCCTGCGGGTTGTCCCTCCGCATCAGGTCACTGCCAGCCGTCCATTGGTCCTCGCGCATCACCAAGGCTGCGACTCGGCCGTTGAGCCCGAACGGCAAAACGCCCGCAACGATAGGCGACAGCAACAGTCCGACCGCGAGGGCGGCGCCCCCGGTCCAACACAGCAGCTTGAATTGCCGGTCCTGAGCCCACGCCTGACCGATGATGCCGGACAGGCGCGACCGCTCGCGCTCGGCTTCCTGGGCGGCCCTGTCGAGCCGCTGCGCCGCCTCGCGGATCAGATTGGCACCGGCGTTGGCGATGGCTTGGCCCTGCTGCTCCGGTGTGCGGGTTAGCGCGGGCGACTTGAGAATGGCCTCAAGCTGCTCGCTCACCTCGTCCAGCCCTTTGCCGATGACGGCTAAGTCTTGGCTGTAGTCGGGCGACCGGTTCTCTCGCATCGCCGAGGGCAGGGCTTCGATGGCGCGCCGAAGCACCGACACCTCGGCCCGCAAATCCTCGAACGCCTGGGCAGGATCGCCCGCATGTTCATCCGCCATCCTTACCTCCGGCCACTAACGCGAAAGTCCCCGGTCCCGCCCCATCCCGATCTCCATGGTCGCCCGCTGCACGGTCGGCGCCGCGATCACCCGAGCCAGCCTTGAACCGGGTCCAACGCCCAAGGCCGGCGCGCGTGAACGCACCAGCGACTCAAGCTGCGGATCGCGCTTGAGCGTCCCGGCGATGGTCTTCATGCGGCCTTCCAGACTCCTCCGCGCCTCGCCATGCCGCCATCCTTCCAGGCGGTCGTGCTGCGCCTCCAGCCGCGTCCATTCCTTCACCAGCCGGTCGGCCTTGAGCGCCGGATCACGCCGCACACGATCCTCGTGGCGGATGGCCCCGGCCAGCTCGGCGCCGCGCTCCGCGCCGCGAAGATCCCGCAGGGCGCGGAAGGTCGCCGGCTCATGACGCAGGGCGATATGCAGGTCTCGCGTCGCGCCCGGCCGCACCCCGTCCAACGCCGCCCCGGCTTCGCGCAGTTCGCGCTTCTGAAATTCAAGCACCGGCAGTTTCTGGCCGCGCATGCGCTCGGCGTCGTCCAGGGCGCGCGCATAGCGCTCCACCGCGGGCTCCAGGGGACGCTCCGGCAAGGGCGCGGCCCGCGCCGGGCCGGAGGGGGACAATCCTTCGACGCGGCCCAACTCCGGCGCCTTGCCGCGGCGGCTCAGGGTGATCCCGTCGAACATGCCGCGCGGGCGCGCCGGCCTGATCTCTAGAGCCTCGGCGCGAGCCCGCGTCGCTCGCTGCATCGCTTCGGGGACGACAATCGGCTGCTCGATGCCGCGCCGCGCCGCATAGTCGAGAGTGGTTTCCTTGAGCCCAGCGCGCGAGAGGCGCGCGGACAAAGCGTCTACATCCTTAAATTCCTCGCGGCCGGCATAGAGCGCCACCTCGTCCCGATGGCGGGTCATGCTGACGTAGGTCAGATGTCGGTCCATCGTGCCCGACGCCAGCACATAGGTTCGGTCCACGGTCGCCCCTTGGGCCTTGTGAATGGTGGTGGCGTAGCCGTGATCGACGGCGGCATAATCGGCCATCGACACGGACACGCGGCGGCCCTGGCCGGGGCCGCTGGCGTTGTCCAGGCGCACCTCCAGCCGGCCGGGCTCTGCCCGCTCCACCGTGCCCAGCATCCCGTTCTTCACGCCCAGATCGCGGTTGTTCTCCCGGAACAATAGCCGGTCGCCGGCCGCGAATGCCCGCTCGCCTTCCGTCGTCTGGTAGAGATGCTCGCCCTGGAGTTCGCCTCGGCCCTGGCGCACGGTGCGGATGGCGTCGTTCAAATCGGCCACATCGGCCCGGCGGTGCGCCAGCACCAACCGCGAGCCGTCCGGTCGGGCATCCATGTCGCCGATCACGTCGCCGACGATGGCCTTTTGAGCCGAGCCGAGATCGTCCTCAAAGCGGATCGCGCCGCGTTCGGCATAGGCGGTCAGGCCCGCGTGCGTGCGGTGGCGGGCGAAGTCCACAGACGCCTCTCGCTGCCAGCCTTCGCGCTGCCGGCGGATTTCGCCCAATTCCACGAAGCCGGCGCGTTCGGCGACGGCGCGGAACGCCGCGCCCGGACCGATCGGCTGAAGTTGCTCGGGATCGCCGACGAGCACCACCTTGGCGCCGGTGCGATCCGCCTGCTCCAGCACGCGCGAGAGCTGGCGACTTCCGACCATCCCAGCCTCGTCGATCACCAGCACTGATCGGGCGGTGAGCATGTCGCGCCCGCGCTCCCAACTGCGCTCGAAGCTCGCCAGTGTCCGGCTCCGGATGCCGGAGGATTCCTCCAAACCTTCCGCCGCCTTGCCGGCCAGCGCCGCGCCCATCACCTCATAGCCTTCGGCCTCCCACGCCTGGCGCGCTGCGCCGAGCATGGTGCTCTTGCCGGCCCCGGCCAGGCCAGCAAGGGCCTCGATCCGTTCGGGGCCGGTGACGTGGCGAACCGCCGCCCTCTGTTCCTCGGCCAGGAACGGCCGATCGGAGATGGCTTGCTCCACCTTGCCCCGGCTCACGCCGAACGTCCGGCTCTGTGCCATCCGGTCGGCGCTGTCGGCCATCTGCCGCTCCACCGCGATCATCTCCTTGGTGGAGTACCGAGCCGGCTCCATCGTTCGGCCCAAGTCGTCCTTTTGCTCGGGCCGCAGTTCGACCAGGACGGGCGACGCCATCGCCTTGGCGAAGGCCGCCTGGAAAGCGTCAGGATCGTCGATGTAGCGATGCAGCGTGCGCGCCACGTCGGTGCGGTCGAAGACGCTCTTTTCGTTGGTGACGAGCGTTAGCGCCTGCTCCGGCTTCTCGCGGATGATCTTGGTGTTCCGCCGCGCCTGGTCCTCATCCTGGCGGGCGCGCACGACCGACTTGCCGCGCCGGTCCATTTGCGTCGCATGAACGCCCATGTGCTGGGTCGGCTCGATCTCCAAGCCGCAGTCCTGATGCGAGCGGTGGTCGATGCGGATGTCATGCCCGGCGATGGCCAGATGCCGGTTGGCGCGGCCCTCCCAGTCCAGGCGAATGTCGCGGAGCTGGTCGTGCGAGGTCGGCAGGCCGAGAGCAGTGAGCTTCTTGTTCTCCAGCTCCAGGTCGGTCTTGTCGCCGAGGCCGCCCGGCTCAACCTTCCGCGTCGTGAGCATGATGTGGGCGTGGTGGTTGCGAACGTCGGTGTCGCCGTGCGGGCTGTGGATCGCGAAATCCGCCGCCACGCCGTAGCGATCGGCGAGCCCGTGGGCGAACTCTCGCGTCAGCTCCAGCCGCTGTTCAGCGGTCAGCTCATGGGGAAGCGCGACTTCGACTTCCCGCGCGACCCTAGCGTCCTTGCGCTTTTCCGCGAACTCCGCGGCATTCCACAAGGTGGAGCGATCCCGCGCCCATTCGGCTTCGACGCCTTCGGGCAGGACGATCTCGGTGTGCTCGACCCCGCGCCGGGCGGTGAAGTCATGGGTCTGGCCGTCGCGTTCGTTGGTGAGCCGCTGGGACGACCGATAGGCGGCGGCGGCCACGGCGCTGCGCCCGCTGCTGCGGCTGATCGGCTTCATCGCCAAGTGGTAGATCGCCATGACGCACACCCAGATCGCGCCGCGCGCAGCGGCGATCCTGGCGGGCCAAAGGTGCGCAAGCCCCATACGGCCATCGGTCCGTCGATCTGACGCTATCAAGCAGTGAGTTGCGCAGCAACTCGTAAGTGCGCCCTTCACAAATCTTCGCTGCGCTCAGAACGCTCGGTGTGGCTCGCCTGTCAGCAAGCTTAGCAATAACCCGAAATGTAGATCAGTGAGACGTGGTTGTCCACCTTGAGAATCGCAGGGCGGACGCGCCTGGAGAATGGGGATGCTTACGGTTCACTGCAACGCCGATTCCAACCAGCTCGGAGTTGCTGGAAAAAGGTGACTGCGCTTTGGCGAGACGCTATCTTGACGTCCAAGGGGCGCGCACATCGGAGGATACGATGGCGAAGCGTTCGATCGCCGAGCGGCTGGCCCAACTGGAAGCCCAGCGTAAATCCCTTCAGACCAAGCTCGGTAAGCAGGAACGGGCCAGGGATACGCGCCGCAAGGTGCTGCTCGGCGCCTTCCTTCTGCACCGGCTGGAAAAAGGCCAGGACGCCTTCTCCAAAGAGCAACTGCCGGACTGGCTGCGGCGCGAGTTGCCGGGCTTCCTTACTCGCGAGGACGACGCGGCGCTGTTCGGTGATCTGCTCGGTGAACAGACCGTCAAGGCGCCGGCGTCCGACAAGGCCCAGGAAGCGGCCTCCCAACATCCCTGAGCGCGGCGCACACCGCCGACGCACCCAAAAAGTTAGGACGGAATGAGGATGGTCCGGCGCGTCATCTTGCTGATCGTCTATCTGATCGCCGGTTATGTGCTTGGGAACCTCGTCGCGCACCTGGTCCTGATCCCGGTCGCGGCGATCAAGCACCTGAGCGCCGGCCTGGTGAACAGCCTGGCGGTCGCGGGCGGGCTGCTTGGCGCCCTGATTGGATTTGGAAAATGGCGAGCCCGCAACGCGCCGGCCGATAGCTGGGGCGTGCATGGCTCGGCCCGCTGGGCGAACCAGCGCGAGGTCCGTGCGTCTCTGGGCGGCGTGGACGGCCTGATCGTCGGCCGCGAAAATCGCAAAGGCGGCGGGCTGCTGCGCTACAGCGGCGAGCAACATCTCATCACCATCGCGCCCACTCGCTCGGGCAAGGGCGTGGGCGCGATCATCCCCAATCTGCTGACCGCCAATCGTTCGATCCTATGCATCGACCCCAAGGGCGAGAACGCCCGCGTTGCAGTGCAGGCGCGCCTCCAACTCGGGCCTGTCGATGTGCTCGATCCCTTCGGCGTCTCAGGGGTTACGTCCGCCGCGTTCAACCCGCTGGATGGCTTGGACGAGGAGAGCCCGGAACTGGCCGAAGACGCCGCGCTCTTGGCCGACGCCTTGGTCTACGATCCGCCCGGCCAGATCGGCGAAGCCCACTGGAACGAAGAAGCCAAGGCGCTGATTGCGGGCGTCATCCTCTACGTGGTCTGTCACGAGAATCCCCAGGTTCGTAACCTCGTCACCGTGCGTGAGCTGTTGACCGCCGCGCCGGAGACGTTCGCGGCCATGCTCTCGATGATGCAGAAATCCAGAGGTGCAGACGGCCTCGTCGCGCGGGCCGCCAATCGTCATCTCAGCAAGACGGGGCGTGAGGCGGCGGGCGTGTTGTCCTCCGCCCAGCGCCATACCCATTTTCTCGATAGCCGGCGCATGGCGGCGGTCCTGGATCATTCCGATTTTCGGTTCGAGGATCTCAAGGCCGGAACCTGCACGGTGTTCCTGGTTCTGCCGCCCGACCGGCTGAACACTCATGCGCGCTGGTTGCGCCTGCTGGTCGCTCAGGCCATCGGCGCGCTTGCCCGGTCCACAGCGCGTCCGGCGGCGCCGGTCTTGCTGCTTCTCGACGAGTTCGCAGCCCTTGGCCGCTTGGAGCCGTTGGAGCAGGCTTTCGGCCTGATGGCGGGCTACGGCCTGCAACTCTGGCCGATCCCCCAGGACTTGCACCAACTGTCCGGGGTCTATGGCGAACGGGCCGGCACATTTCTATCGAACGCTGGCTTGATCCAGGTCTTCAACGTCGGCGATGTGGACACCGCCAGTTGGGTGTCTCGCTCGATCGGCTCGATGACCATGGCCTATCAGACCGCCGGGGCCAGCGTGTCGAAGGGACCGGGGCCGCTGCTGTTCCAGCAAACCACGACAAGCACGTCCACCGCCGCCCATTTGACCAAGCGTGAGCTGCTGACCCCGGACGAGGTCATGCGGTTGGATTCCAGCCTGGAAATCCTGCTGCGCCAGGGGCGAGCGCCGGTCGTCGCGCGGAAGGTGAGGTATTTCTCGGACGCAGAGTTTGCGGGGCGGTTTGACCGGTGATGGCAGGGTCCCTCAAGGTCCGAAAAATTCACGGCCGCGTGGATAATGCCCGGCGCCGAACTGAAGGGCACATCATTCGCCGACCGGCTGCCATGGTCGGGGCGTCGCGGTGTCATATCAGACCACTGATCGCGCGATCATCGCTTCGATCAACTTAGCCCTCTCAAGCGGCGCGCCGTGCAGCGTCACCTCGCCAAAAGTGTCGTCAACGATCCGGCTGGTTCCGTCGTGGACGTGGACATGAATTCCAAATTCTTGAGGTCTCGCGGCTGTCCAGACGATGGCGGGCGTTGAGGCCCAGACTGTGAAGTGGCAGCCTTTGTACTGATCCAGGTCGAGGGTCCGAAAGGGCGTCTCGTATTTCAGGTTCTTGGCAAAGGTATCGTGGAGAGGCTTCAGGGGAGTGGAGACGATAGGCCCCTTGCTCCAAGTGCTATCCCTCCCGCAGTTGCCGCAGAAATGCTTGCGGTGCGGGGTTCGCGCAAAGTCGGCCAAATCTAGGTGCGGGTAGCCGCACGATGAGCAGTTGATGCAGTCCATCTCCTGGCCACGCTCAACCGCGTGGATGTAGTCAAACGCTGCGGGCGGCGTGATGTTCACACGCGTGATTTCTTGGTTTCCGAACAGGCCAAGGCTGCTGTTGTAAAGCGTCGTGATCGCATCAAAATCCTTGTCCACGGTCTTGTGATCACCGACGACCTCCCGGACATGAACATGGATTTTCGGCGGTCTGGGCTTGATTTCCTCGGTCGATAGAGCGGCCGGAAGTGAGCACCAAATTCCCACCTCGGCGTGTTGGTTGACGTTCACCGTCAGAGGCGAAACGACATAGTTCATGTGCTGGGTGTGATTGGCGCACCGCATCTCACCCGCCTGATCGTAGGCTTCCAAATCGGCCTTTGTGCCCCAATGGGTTTGGTGGGTTCGGCACCAAAAGCGATCCGCGCCATGGCGGTACTTCCCCGCGTGGGCGAAATCGCATGGCAGTATGGCGTCACTGCCCGACTGCGCTGGGAAGTGCCCAAGCAGAGAGGGTGAGAAGACGGCGATGTTGCCGAGCGTGCGGCCGTAAGCCCAGCAGATCGCGGCTTTCTCGGAAAGGCCGCCGTCGGCGTCTGGATTGATCGGCTGCTCGTCGCAGATTTTGCCCAGATAGTGTTTCTTCGCGGGAGCGCCCTCATGGTTTTCCCATTGGCAGCGCCAGAGCTCGACCGCGCCCGTGGATGTATTGACTCGACGTTCAATGAACATGATCTCAGGCCTTCCGAGCCTTCCAAATGGCGTCCATCCCCACATCGGCGAGGGTCGTCTTCATCGCCGTCACCGC
>Ga0302314_10017567_pt1 | contig 11987 bp, 11 predicted proteins | sample III_Palsa_N2_3_FD_200533 | JGI IMG/M metagenome (GOLD analysis project Ga0302314, IMG submission 200533) | Peat permafrost microbial communities from Stordalen Mire near Abisko, Sweden - III_Palsa_N2_3 | ecosystem: Environmental > Terrestrial > Soil > Palsa > Peat permafrost | place: Sweden...
GTCGCTGGGGAACGTCGCCTTGCTGGGCGGGAGCGCAATGCTCGCGATCCAGTCGGTCATCCACTCCGGAGCGGGCATCGTCGAGGGATCGATTCCCGCCAGCTCACCGAGTTCGGCAACACTGACGGTGCCACCGGACCGCTTCAGAAAACGTCCGCGCATATAGCCGACCGCATAGACCTCGCCACCGCTCACGAACCGCTGCTCGACGAACATCGCCCTGTCGTCGAATCCGACAACCCGCGTCTCGAGCACGTAGCGCTGCCATCCCTGCAGTGATCGACGGTAGGTCATGGTGGTGTTCGTCGCGACCGGATACCAGCCGAGGGCGCGCAATTTCTTCCAGTACCCGCTTCGGATCATCAGGTCCATTCGCCCGAGATCCATGAGCGACAGGTAGATGCCGTTGTTGACGTGTCGCAGGATGTCGGTGTCGTTCGGCAGCACCCGCATCGGAAGACGGCCCACCTCGCGGAAATCGAGTGACGACCTGCGCCGGCTGGTCAGCATCATCAGCAGGGTGCGCAGCAGCATATTCACGTTACGACGGTAGTAAAGCGCAACGTTCCCGGCACATCCGCTGTGCGTTTCCCACAGTGCAGGTGTGCGAGCAGGACGAGCCGTCGTTGATTATCCCTCACCCGCCGGGCCACTCAGAATGCGCGATAGTCGCGGATCGGCGCGCGCGGTCCTCGAGCCGGTTCACGGATTCCGGTCAACTCGATGAGCCGCATCACGCGCTGGCGATGTCCCGCGAAGGGCGAGAGGAGTTCCAGCATCCCGTCGTCGTCGACCGGCGCCCCCGCGAGAGCCCAGCCGACAATTGCGGGCAGGTGAAAGTCTCCGACGCTCGGCGAGTCGGGATCGCCGTGTGAGCGCTGCGTGGTCTCGGCCGCCGTCCACACGCCGATGCCGGGCAGCGATCGCAGTTTTTGCGCGACAACGCTGCCGCCCCGCCCGAGTGTGATCGTTTTTTCGAGGGACGAGGCGACCGTGGCGGCGCGGACCGCGGTCTCCGCACGCTGGGGACCCACCCCGGCCCTGTGCCACTCCCACGACGGGATCCGACGCCAGGCTTTCGCATCCGGGATCACCCGCATGCCCTGCGGTGCGGGACCGGGCGGTTCCGTACCGAATTTCCCGATGATCGCTCGCCACCCGCGACGCGCCTCGATACTCGTCACCTTCTGCTCGAAGATGGCCGCGACGAGCGCTTCGAACACGGAGCGGGTGCGCAGCAGCCGCAGTCCCCGGGCGTTTCTCAGCACCTCCGCGAGAAACGGATGTGGGCGGAGGTCGAGGTCGCTCCAGTCGTCGCCTGAGCCGCACAACTCTGGCACGCCGTCGATGACGATGTCGGCACCGGGTCCCCAGGCTGTCGCGTGCACCTCGCCACCCCGCTGGACCAGGTGGAGCGTGGCCGCGCCGGCGTCGGTGTTGACGGTTCTCCAGAACGCTGCACCCTCCCAGCGGTGGGTCGGATCACCGGCGCCGCGCACCAGGGGCGCGAGCGTCTGCCGCAGATTCAACGGATACCCGGGCCGATAGACGGTCTCAACCCGCACCGTCACATCCATGCAGCGATGCTAACCCGACGCTGTGACGTCCGAACGCTTCGCGCGGCGTGACGGGTGAGGGACGGGACGCGGGCGCGCCGTGACGGGTGAGGGACGGGACGCGGGCGCGGCGGAGCGAAGCGAAGCCAACCGCTTCAAGGCGGCGCTGCCGTCGCGGGAGTGGTTCCGGGCGCCGGGAAAATAAAAACCGGCAAATAAAATAGGGCGGTGCCCGCGAAGATCCTGCTCTTCTACAGCTTCACGCCTCTCGCCGACCCCGAGGCGATCCGGCTGTGGCAGCGCGACCTGTGCGAGTCCCTGGGCATCCGCGGCCGCATCATCGTGTCGAAGGATGGCATCAACGGCACCGTCGGCGGTGAGTTGAAGCAGGTCAAGGGCTACATCAAGAAGATGAAGCAGTATCCGGCCTTCCACGACATCGATTTCAAGTGGAGCGAGGGCCGCGGCGACGACTTCCCGCGGTTGAGCGTTCGCGTCCGCGACGAGCTGGTCAGCTTCGGTGCGCCCGGCGAACTCCGGGTCGATGAATCCGGGGTCGTCGGTGGTGGCGCAAAGCTCTCGCCCGAGCAGCTGCACGAGCTCGTGGACTCGAAAGCGGTTACCTTCTTCGACGGGCGCAACGCGTTCGAGGCCGGCATCGGTCGATTCCGGGACGCGGTGGTTCCGGAGGTCGATAACACCCGCGACTTCGTCGGCGAGATCGATCGCGGTGCGTACGACCACCTGAAGAACGAGCCCATCGTGACTTACTGCACCGGCGGTATCCGCTGTGAGGTTCTCTCGAGCCTGCTGATCAACCGCGGCTTTCGCGAGGTCTACCAGTTGGACGGCGGCATTGCGCGGTACGGCGAGACCTATCGCGACCAGGGACTCTGGGAGGGGTCGCTGTACGTCTTCGACGAGCGCAAATCGATCGACTTCAGTGACGAGACGGCGATCATCGGTCGCTGCTACCGGTGCGCGGAACCGACATCACGCATGGAGAACTGCGGTGATCCGGCCTGCCGAGTTCAGCTGGTGGTGTGTGATGAGCACGCGGCGGAGACGTCCTGCGCGGCCCACGCGCTGGCCTGAGACCGCAGCACTTTCGGGGCGGCCTGTAAACCCCTGATTCCGTCGACGCGATCGACCTAGCGTGAAGAGATGACACACGACGACGACATGACCACGCTGGCAAAGCTCACCAAGAAGGCCCGGGTGGGAGTACTCACGACGGTGGACGCGCACGGCAACCTGGTGAGCCGGCCACTCGCCATGCAGGACATCGATTTCGAAGGTGACCTCTGGTTCTTCACGCAGGATCCATCGCCCAAGGTCGAGGACATCACCGGCAACCCGCACGTCAACGTCTCGTTCGAGGCCGACACGGGCTGGGTCTCGATTGCGGGAACGGCTGAGGTGTCCAGGGACCAGGCGATGATCGACAAGCTCTGGAACAAGTTCGCCGAAGCATGGTTCGAGCAGGGCCGCGAGGACCCGTCGGTCGCGCTGCTGAAAGTGAGCGCGGAGACCGCCGAGTTCTGGTCGACCGACCAGCCCAGGGCTCTTCAGCTTCTCAACGTGGCGAAGGCTGTCGTCACCGGCGGATCGCCCGACATCGGCGAGAGCAAAACCGTCCAGCTGTAGCCAGGGGTCGGCCCGGGCGGTCGATACAGCACAATGGACTCATGCGAATTGGAATCCTCACCAGCGGCGGCGATGCCCCCGGGCTGAACGCGGTCATCCGTGGTGCCGTGCTGACCGGAATCCTGGAGCATGACCTCGAATTCGTGGGCTTCCGAAACGGATGGCGCGGCGTCGTCGAGGGCGACATCGTCGGCCTCGGTCGCGAAGAGGTCAAGGGCATCAGCAAGCAGGGCGGCACGATTCTCGGAACGTCGCGCACCAATCCGTTCGAGGGGATCGGCGGCGTGGACCGGGTCAACCAGGTAATGGACGAGAACGGCATCGACGCGATCATCGCGATCGGTGGCGAAGGTACGCTCGCGGCGGCCAAGCGACTGACCGATGAGGGCGTGCGCATCGTCGGTGTGCCGAAGACGGTGGACAACGATCTCGACGCAACCGACTACTCGTTTGGTTTCGACACCGCGGTCGGAATCGCGACCGAGGCCATGGACCGCCTGCGAACGACGGGTGACGCGCACGATCGCTGCATGGTCGCCGAGGTCATGGGCCGCCACGTCGGCTGGATCGCGCTGCACTCCGGAATGGCGGCGGGCGCTCACGTCATCCTGATTCCCGAGCGGAAGACCTCGATCGAACAGATCTGCCAGTGGGTCAGCGATGCGCACGACCGCGGTCGCGCACCACTCGTCGTCGTGGCCGAGGGATTCTCGCTCGACACCATGGATGACGCGCACTCGGAGCGAGGACTCGACGCGTTCGGTCGACCTCGGCTCGGCGGCATCGGCGAGATCATCTCCATGATGATCGAGCAGCGCACGGGGATCGAGACGCGCGCAACGACGCTCGGCCACATCCAGCGCGGCGGCACGCCATCCGCTTTCGACCGCGTCCTGGCCACCCGGCTCGGGATGGCGGCCATGCGCTCGGTTGTCGAAGGACACTGGGGCCGGATGGTGGCACTTCGTGGCACCGACATCGTGCACGTTCCGTTCGCGGACGCGCTCGGGCGCCTGAAGACGGTTCCCGACGACCGCTACGAAGAGGCGCGCGTTCTCTTCGGCTGATTGCCTCCTGCGCGAGCGCTGCCGTTCGGCGCGAGCGCGCACGCGCGAACGGCCGGGCTGCCGCCGAACGGCAGCGCTCGGCGGCGCGGGTTAGCCTGAAGAGATGACGAGAGCACTCCAGGTCACGAAGAACGACGACGGCGTAGCGGTGGTTTTGCGCGACGACGTGCAGGATGCCGAGCTGGGCGACGGGGATGTCACGGTCGACATCGAGTGGTCTGGCATCAACTACAAAGACGGCCTGGCGCTGGCGGGAAACCCGGGCGTCATGCGCACGAGCCCGTTGATCCCCGGCATCGATTTCGTCGGGACGGTCGCGGCGTCGGAGTCTCCGCGCTGGTCCGTGGGCGACCCGGTCATCCTGAACGGATGGGGCATCGGCGAGACGCGGAACGGCGGCCTGGCATCGCGCGCGGTCGTCGACGGCGACTGGCTGGTGCGGCTTCCGGAGGGAATTTCCGCGAAACGCGCTGCGGCGATCGGCACCGCGGGCTTCACAGCGGCGCTGTCCGTTCTCGCGCTCGGCGAGGATGCCAGCGGCGATGTGTTGGTGACTGGCGCGTCGGGCGGCGTGGGATCGATCGCGATCGCGCTGCTGGCGAAGGCGGGGCATCGCGTCATCGCTTCCACCGGAAGCCCCGAGCACCGCGATTACCTGCTGGGCCTCGGTGCCGCGGACACCATCGATCGCGCCGAGTTGGAGACAGCCGGCCGGCCGCTCCAGAAGGGCCGCTGGGGCGCGGTGGTCGACTCGGTGGGCGGCACGACGCTCGCCAATGCCATTGCGCAGGTGACCTATGGCGGCATTGTGACCGCGTGCGGGCTGGTCGGTGGCGCGGAGCTGCCGACGACCGTGATGCCGTTCATCCTGCGCGGCGTCGTACTTGCCGGCATCAACTCCGTGGAGTGCCCCGCGCCGAAGCGACAGGCCGCCTGGGACCTTCTCGCGCGGGACCTCGACCTCGATCTGCTCGATTCACTCACCACGTCGATCGGGCTCGCGGACGCAGTCGATGCCGGAGCGGCAATTCTTCGCGGCGAACTGCGCGGTCGGACGGTCGTCGAGGTGACCGCGTGAGCATACGGTGACTAAAACGTCATAGCGTTAGAGGCATGACAAAGAACTGGTTCATCACGGGTACCTCTCGCGGCTTCGGTCGGGAATGGGCCATCGCGGCCCTCGAGCGCGGAGACAGGGTCGCGGCGACAGCACGGCACCTCGACAGCCTGAGCGACCTCGCCGACAAGTACGGCGACAACCTGCTGCCCATCGAGCTGGATGTCACGGATCGCGAGGCCGACTTCGCCGCCGTCGCGCGCGCACACGATGTCTTCGGCAGTCTCGACGTCGTCATCAACAACGCCGGCTATGGTCACTTCGGATTCATTGAGGAGATCACCGAGAAGGAGCTCCGCGACCAGCTCGAGACCAACGTGTTCGGCGCCTTCTGGGTCACCCAGGCCGCGCTGCCGTTCCTTCGCGAGCAGGGTCACGGCCACATCATCCAGGTGTCGTCGATCGGCGGCATCACCGCGTTCCCGATGATCGGTGCGTACCACGCGTCGAAGTGGGCGCTCGAGGCATTCACGCAGTCGCTCGCGGGCGAGGTCGCGGGCTTCGGCATCCACGTGACGCTGATCGAGCCAGGCGGATTCTCCACAGACTGGGCCGGCGACTCGGCGAAGCACTCCCCGGAGAACCCGGCCTATGACGAGTACCGGGCGCAGGTACAGGCCGCGCGCGCGGGCCAGGCCGCCGGGCGCGGAAACCCTGGCGCGACCGGCAAGGTCGTCCTCGAACTGGTGGATGCCGACGAGCCGCCGCTTCGCGTCTTCTTCGGGAAGAGTCCGCTCGGAACCGCGAAGGCGGACTACGCGAGCCGCATCGAGACCTGGGAGAAGTGGAACTACCTCTCCGTCGAGGCGCAGGGGTAGAGGCTGAGGCCCTGTGCGAGGGAACCTCATCGCCGCGCCCATCCGTGAAACACTGGGCGCATGAATCCCGCGCTGCTGATCGTCGTCATCGTCCTCGCGGCCATCGCCGCACTGCTGCACGTCTACATCTTCATCATGGAGAGCGTCTGGTGGGGGCGGCCCGCGATCTGGAAGCGCTTCGGCATCGGCTCGCAGGGTGAGGCCGACACGATCAAACCGATGGCACTGAACCAGGGGTTCTACAACCTGTTTCTCGCTATCGGCGTCGTGGTCGGATTCATCCTGCTGCCGCATCCGGTGCTGCAGGATGCGGGGCTCGCGCTGATCGGGTTCGCGACGGCGAGCATGCTCGCGGCCTCGCTCGTGCTGGTCATCTCGAACCCGAAGATGCTGCGCGCTGCGGTGACACAGGGCTTCTTCCCGCTTCTGGCCCTCATCGCGGTCGTGATTTTGGGCGTGACAACCGTGACGGCGACCGCGTAGAGTCGGCTCAGCTTTGGGGAAAGCTTCGTCTGGGGGGATTCGGATGCGCGCGCGGGCAATCGTCGTCGTCATAGCGCTCGTCGCTGCGCTGATCGGCATCGGGCAGTTGGGCGCGGCTTCTTCGCAAGCGGCGGCACCGACCGCCCCGACACCCGTGGTCGTCGGCAATAGGATCGTCGATTCGCGCACCGGCGCCACGTTCGTGCCGCACGGCGCCAACTGGCCGAGCTTCGAATACGCCTGCAGCCAGGGCTGGGGCTACTCGCAGGACGACGACACCAACGCGTCCGCCGCGGCCATGGTGTCGTGGGGCATCAACACCGTCCGGGTGCCCCTCAACGAGAACTGCTGGCTCGGATCGGACTCAGCCGATTACGGCACCGCGGCCGGCTACAAGGCGGCGGTTCTCGCGTGGGTGAACATCCTGAACGCGCACGGCATCGTCGTGATCCTCGACCTGCACTGGAGCGCACCTCCCGGCCAGCACGCGCTCGGCCAGTGGCCCATGGCCGATTTGCAATCGACGACCTTCTGGTCGAGTGTCGCGGCGGCGTACTCCGGCGACAAGTCGGTCATCTTCGACCTGTTCAACGAGCCGTACTCGATCTGGAATGACGCGACCGATTCATACTCGTTCCAGCTCACCTGGGCGTGCTGGGAAAACGGCGGATGTTCAGCCCCCTATGTCGATGAGAACCAGGAGCCGATCACGGGTGCCGGCGCCGGCACGTACACGGTTGTCGGGATGGCGACGATGGTCGCCGCTGTGCGAGGCGCAGGGGCGACGCAACCGATCATGCTCGGCGGCCTCAACTACAGCAACGACCTCTCGGGCTGGCTTGCGCACAAGCCGAATGACTCCCAACTCATCGCGTCCTGGCACAACTACCCCGGCCAGCTCTCGTGCAGCCTGTCCACGCTCGAAGCCTGCTGGAATGCGGCGACGTCGGCCGTCGCAGCATCCGTTCCGATCATCACCGGCGAGTTCGGCGAAACCGATGGCGGCAGTTCGTACCTCACCGAATACATGAACTGGGCGGACTCCAAGGGCATCGGCTACCTGCCCTGGGCTTGGTGGGACTCGACCGGACTCACCGGGGATGCCGCCGATTACGCGTTGTACACCGGGTCGAGCTTCACTCCGAAGGCTCCCGAAGGTACCGCCTACAAGGCCCACCTGGCGACGCTCGCCACCTCGGCACCCGCGGTGATTCGCACGCTGCCGGCGCCAATGACACTTCCGGGCTTCGTGCCGGGCAGCGTGCCCCAGACGAGCGCGGCGCCAGCCGCCGCTGGGGCAGCCGTCGCGAGCAGCAGCAGCTACACCGCCGAACCGATCATCTTCGGGCCTGTGGCACCGGGACAGGTCTCGCCGGCTGCCTGAGTCGTTACGCGGTGGCGGCCGCCGCTGCCTTCGCGGCAGCGGGCAGGGCGGCGAGGATGCGATCGATCGCCGCGTCGTTGTGCGCCGCGGACACGAACCACGCCTCGAACACGGATGGCGGTAGGGAGACGCCGGCATCCAGCATGGCGTGGAAGAACGGCGCGTAGCGCCAGGTCTGCTGCGCCTTCACCTCGTCGTAGTTATGGGGAGCATCCGCGGCGAAAGCGAACGAGAACAGATTGCCCGCGCGCTGCACGGAGTGCTCGACGCCCTCGGCGGCGAGAGCGCTCGATACCGCGTTCGCGAGCAGGTCGGCGGTCGAATTGAGCCGCTCGTAGACGGCCGCATCCGCGAGCCGCAGGGTGGCAATCCCGGCGGCAACTGCGACGGGGTTACCGCTCAGCGTTCCCGCCTGGTAGACCGGGCCGAGCGGAGCCAGGTGGTCCATGATGTCGGCGCGGCCCCCGAGCGCGGCCAGTGGCATCCCGCCGCCGATGACCTTGCCGTAGGTGACGAGATCAGGCTGCCAGCCTGCGCCATCCGGAACAATGCGTGAAGCCTCGAGCCCCCACCATCCGGCAGGTCCCACCCGGAACCCGGTGAGCACCTCGTCAAGGATCAGCAGCGCGCCCGCACGATGGGCGATCGCCGAGAGTTCACGATTGAACCCGCGAACCGGAGCAACGACGCCCATGTTGGCCGCCGCAGCCTCGACGATGACAGCGGCGATCCGATCCGGATGCCGCTCGAACACGTCGCGCACAGCATCCAGGTCGTTGTACGGAATCACGAGCGTCTGGGCAGCCGTCGCAGAGGTGACCCCGGCTGAGCCCGGCATGGCCAGCGTGGCGACACCGGAACCGGCCTCGGCGAGCAGCCCGTCCGAGTGACCGTGATAGTGGCCCGCGAACTTCACGAGCAGGTCGCGTCCGGTGTACCCGCGCGCGAGCCGGATGGCCGTCATGGTGGCTTCTGTGCCGGTCGAGACGAGGCGGATCTTCTCGATCGGCGCCTGGGATGCTTCGTCGTCGCGCTTCGCGGGCGAAGTCACCCGCCCGCGCACGAGCTCGGCGAGTTCGGTCTCACCGGGAGTGGATGCGCCGAACGAGAGTCCGCGCGCGGCTGCGGCCTGCACCGCCGCGACGACCTCGGGATGTGCGTGCCCCAGGATGGCAGGACCCCAGGAGCTGACGAGGTCCACGTACTCGACGCCGTCGACATCCGTGACGTAGGCGCCACGAGCCGAGACCAAGAACCGGGGCGTGCCGCCCACTGATCGGTAGGCCCGAACGGGAGAGTTCACGCCACCCGGGATCGACTGCTGTGCCCGGGCGAACTGTCGATCGTTTCCGGTCATGCGGGGATGTCACCGCTTACGAGCTTGCGAGCAAGCTCCACGGCGAAGTAGGTGAGCACCGCATCCGCACCGGCCCGACGGATGCCGAGGACCGTCTCGTAGATCGTGCGATCGCGATCGATCCAGCCGTTCGCCGCGGCCGCCTCGATCATCGAGTACTCACCGCTCACCTGGTAGGCCCACACCGGGACGGTGGAGATCGCCGCAGTGTCAGCGAGAACATCGAGGTAGCTCATCGCCGGTTTCACCATCACGATGTCGGCACCCTCCGCGATATCCAGTTCGACCTCGCGTAACCCCTCACGGCGGTTACCGGGGTCGAGCTGGTAACTGCGGCGGTTACCGGTGAGCGACGACTGGACTGCCTCGCGGAACGGGCCATAGAAGGCCGACGCGTATTTCGCGGAGTAGGCGAGGATCGGAAGGCTCTCGCGACCGGCTACGTCGAGAGCATCGCGGACCGCGGCCACCTGGCCATCCATCATCCCCGACAGTCCGAGCAGCTGCGATCCCGCTGCCGCCTGGGCCAACGCCATCTCGCGATAGACCTCGAGGGTCGCGTCGTTGTCGACCACTCCGTTCTGGTCGAGCACTCCGCAGTGGCCGTGGTCCGTGAACTCGTCGAGACACAGGTCGGTCTGCACGACGAGAGCGTCGCCGGCGGCCTCCACTGCCACGGTCGTCGCGCGATTCAGGATGCCGGCGGGGTCGACGGCACCGGACCCGCGAGCGTCCTTGTGCTCCGGGACACCGAACAGCATCACACCACCGATGCCGGCCGCGGCGGCCTCTTCGATGGCAGCGGGCAGGCTCTCGAGCGTGTGCTGCACGACGCCGGGCATCGAGACGATCGGAACGGGTTCGGTCGCACCCTCGCGAACGAACATCGGAAGGATCAGCTCCGCCGGGCTCAAACGGGTCTCCGACACGAGCCTGCGCAGCGCCGGAGTCGCACGAAGCCGACGCGGGCGGATGAAAAGGGGCTCAGGCATCGGCATCCCCGTCCGGGTGTGTGGCGTACTCGACCAACGACTCCACGAGCGAGGTCGCCGACCGCGTCTCGGCGATGACGTTCACCGTGAGCCCCGCGGCCCGAGCGTCGTAGGCGGTGCGCGGCCCGATGCAGGCGACGATCGTGGCCTCGGGCAGCGGCGCAAGCTGGAGCGCGATCTGCCGGGCAACGCTCCCCGAGCTGACCAGGATCGCCGAGATGCGACCGTCGGCGACATCGGCGCGAACATGGTCGGAAACCGGAACGCCGACCGTTCGATAGGCGGAGACGAACTCGACCGCGAGACCCAGTGCCGACAGGCCGGACACGAGGGTGGGCTCGGCGATGTCCGACTGTGGCACGAGAACCCGGCCGGCGATCTCGCCGTGCGGCCACTCCTTCACAAGTCCGCGGGCAGAGTTGTCGTTCTCGGGAACGTAGTCGACGCGATAGCCGGCGAGCGCGAGCGCGGCGCCCGTGGTCTCGCCGACCGCAGCGATCTGGGTGTGCGAAGGGATGTTGACGTTCTGGCTCATCAGCACGTCGACCGTCGTCGCGCTCGTGATCACGATCCAGTCGAACGCGCCGTCCTGGAGTTCGCGCAGGGCGGCCGCGAGGCTCACCTGGTCGTCGGATGCGGCGAAGTTGATGAGGGGTGCGATCACCGGCACCGCTCCGTAGCCGCGCAGCGTCGCGGCGACACCGTCACCCCACTTGCCGCCGCGGGGCACGAGAACACGCCAGCCGGCGAGAGGCTTCTCCACGGTCATCCGACCGCTCCGAGGGGAACAAGGCTCGCCGCGCCAGCATCCAGGAGTTCACGCGCAACACGTTCAGCGAGCTCAGATCCGGGATTCTTCACGTCAGAAAGATACAGCGCGTGGGAGCTCGTCAGCCGTGAGCTGCCATCGAGGCTGTAGACCCGGCCGCTCAGGAACAGCAGTCCGTCGTCGACGAAGGCGTTGGCGCCGATCGGTGCGGCACAGCCGGCCTCGAGTCGCGCCAGCACCTCGCGTTCGGCCTCCACGAGGATGCGGGTGGTCTTGTGATCGAGCGCGGCGACGCTCTTCTCTTCACCCGCTCTCACCTCGACTGCGACCGCGCCCTGACCGGGTGCGGTCGGCCATCCGTCGATTCCGAGGAATTCGGTCACGGCATCCAGTCGGCCCAGCCGGGTCAGCCCGGCAGCCGCGAGGATGACCGCATCGAGCGGTTCCGGTGCAGAAGGATCCACTCTGCCAAGACGCGTATCGATGTTCCCGCGGATGTCCACGACCGTCACATCCGGACGACGCGCGAGCACCTGGGCGCGACGCCGGGGCGAGCCGGTGCCAACCGTGGCACCCTCCGGCAGCGCGGCAAGCGTGAGACCGTCGCGAGCGCAGAGCGCATCGCGCGCATCCTCTCGCTTGGGGATGGCGCCGATCGACAGCCCCGGATATGGCGCAGTCGGCAGGTCCTTGAGCGAGTGCACGATCGCATCGCATCGCCCGTCGAGCAGGGCTTCACGCAGCGCGCTCGCAAACACTCCGGTGCCGCCGAGCGATGCGAGTGACGCCTTCGACGT
>Ga0302314_10017570_pt1 | contig 11987 bp, 8 predicted proteins | sample III_Palsa_N2_3_FD_200533 | JGI IMG/M metagenome (GOLD analysis project Ga0302314, IMG submission 200533) | Peat permafrost microbial communities from Stordalen Mire near Abisko, Sweden - III_Palsa_N2_3 | ecosystem: Environmental > Terrestrial > Soil > Palsa > Peat permafrost | place: Sweden...
CACTCGCTGACGCTCACGGTGCTTGTCGACGACAGCCGCCGGCGCCTTGGCCATGAAGTCCGCGTTGCCCAGTTTCGCTGTGGTAGATGCTAATTCCTTCTGCGCAGCGGCCAGATCCTTCTCCAGGCGGCGACGCTCGGCGGCCAGGTCGATGGTGGACGAGGTATCCAGTTCGACGACCACGATGCCCCCCTTGAGCCCGACCTCCACCGATGCCGAAGGGCTGAACTCCGGTCCCGGTGCGGTCAACCATGCCAACGAGGTGACGGCGCCGACCTGGCCGCTCAGGTCGGCGGTGTCGATGCCAGACAGGCGCGCCGGCACTTTCTGCCGATCGGCCAGCCCCTGATCACTACGGAACCGGCGGATTTCGGTCACCAGCTTCTGCATGTCGGTGATCCGTTGCTCAGCAACAGGATTGATGTCGATTCCGGAGCGCTGCGGCCAATCAGCCACGACCAGCGACTCCTGAGAGGTCAATGCCTGCCAGAGTGCCTCGCTGACGAAGGGAATCACCGGGTGCAGCAACCGCAGCAGGGTGTCCAGCGCGGCGGCCAGCACAGCAGTGGTGTGCGAGAGACCGTCGGCGACCTGCGTCTTGGCCAATTCGACATACCAGTCGCAGAATTCGTCCCAAGTGAAGTGGTAGAGAGCTTCGCATGCCCGGCTGAACTCGTAGGAGTCGAAGGCTGAATCCACTTCGGCGCGAACTTCTTCCAACCGGCCCAGTATCCAGCGGTCGGCGTCGGTCAGCTCGCCGAACTCCGGCAGCGGTGCCAACGCTGCGCCGTTGAGCAGTGCGAATCGGGTGGCGTTGAACAGTTTGGTGACGAAGTTGCGCGACGCCCGGACGTGGTCCTCGCCGACGCTGAGGTCACCGCCGGGGCTGGCGCCGCGAGCCAACGTGAACCGCAAGGCATCGGCGCCGTAGACGTCGAGCCAGTCCAGCGGATCGATGACGTTGCCCTTGGATTTGCTCATCTTCCGGCCCGACTCGTCACGGATCAGCCCATGCAGGAAGACATCGGTGAACGGCACCTGGGCGCCTCGCCGGCCGTCCAGCGTGATGGCCTCGTCTGTGCCGACGAAGGTACCGAACATCATCATCCGGGCCACCCAGAAGAACAGGATGTCGTAGCCGGTCACTAAAACGCTTGTCGGATAAAACTTTTCCAAATCCGGCGTTTTCTCGGGCCAGCCCAGGGTGGAGAACGGCCACAGCGCCGACGAGAACCAGGTGTCCAGCACGTCGGGATCCTGCTCCCAACCCTCGGGCGGTGTCTCGTCCGGGCCCACGCACACCTGCTGACCGTCCGGCCCGTTCCAGATCGGAATGCGGTGGCCCCACCACAGCTGGCGTGAGATGCACCAGTCGTGCATGTCGTCGACCCAGGCGAACCAACGCGGTTCCAGACTGGCCGGGTGAATCACCGTGTCGCCGTTGCGCACTGCATCGCCGGCAGCCTTGGCCAGCGATTCCACCCGGACCCACCACTGCAGCGACAGCCGCGGTTCGATCGGCTCACCGCTGCGCTCGGAGTGACCGACGCTGTGCAGGTAGGGACGCTTTTCCTCGACCACCCTGCCCTGTGCCGCCAGCGCTTCGCGGACCGCGACACGGGCGTCGAAACGGTCCATACCGTCGAATTGCGTTCCGGTGTCGGCGATACGGCCTTTTGCGTCCATGATCGTTGGCATGGGCAGTTGATGGCGCAGCCCGATCTCGAAGTCATTCGGATCGTGCGCGGGGGTGACTTTGACTGCGCCGGTGCCGAATTCAGGGTCGACGTGGTCGTCGGCGACGATGATGAGCTGTCGGTCCAGGAACGGGTGCGGCAGCGTGGAGCCGACGAGCTCCCGGTAGCGTGCGTCGTCGGGATGCACTGCGATCGCGGTGTCCCCCAGCATCGTCTCTACCCGGGTGGTGGCCACCACGATGTGCGGCTCGGAGTCGTCGAGCGAACCGTAGCGGAACGACACCAGCTCGCCTTCGACGTCCTCGTAGCGGACCTCGAGATCCGATATCGCCGTTTCCAGCACCGGCGACCAGTTGACCAGCCGCTCGGCTTGATAGATCAGGCCTGCGTCGTAGAGCCGCTTGAAGATGGTGCGCACCGCCCGCGACAGACCGTCGTCCATGGTGAAGCGCTCGCGGGTCCAGTCCACGCCGTCGCCGAGCCGCCGCATCTGACCACCGATGGCACCGCCCGATTCGCGCTTCCAATCCCACACCTTGTCGATGAACAGCGCGCGGCCGAAGTCTTCCTTGGTCTTGCCGTCCACCGCGAGCTGCTTTTCGACGACGCTCTGGGTCGCGATACCCGCGTGGTCCATACCCGGCTGCCACAACACCTCGTAGCCCTGCATGCGCTTGCGACGGGTCAGGACGTCCATCATGGTGTGCTCGAGCGCATGGCCCATGTGCAGGCTGCCGGTCACGTTGGGCGGCGGCAGCACGATCGAATACCCGGGCTTCGCGCTGACTGGGTCCGCGGTGAAATAGCAGGCATCCAGCCAGCGCTGATAGATCGCGCTTTCGGCCGCGCCCGGATCCCACGCCTTGGGCAGGTCTTCTGCGCGCGTGTCAGCGGCGCGTTCTGGGCTGGCGGTCACCGGTCAATTCTAGAAAGCACCGGGGGCCGCGACGAACACCGCCTACCGCGGAGCGGTACAAAGAGGCTGGGCCTACTTCTTACCGCCGAGCAATCCGCCGAGGATGTCGCCCGCCTTGGAGCCCAGCGCATTGCCCAACACGGTGCCCAGCGATTTGTTGCCGCCGGCTACTCCGCCGAGGATGCTGCCCAACACGTCGTTGAGCGCGCCACCGGAGGCGGCCTCTTCTTTGGCCGGCGCGCTCTTCTGGCCCAGTTGCTTTCCGATGTAGGCAAGCACGATCGGCGCAAGGATCGGCAGCAGCTGCTTGAGCAGAGCGCTGTTGCCTCCGCTGCCGCCGGCCAGCGCACTGGCGACTTGGGTGACGTCGTTGCCGCCGAAGATCTTCGCGATCGCCAGCTGCCCGTCCTGTTCGTCGACGTGGTCGACGTTGACGCCGCCGTCGAGCAGACCGCTGGCAGCGTGGCTGTCTGCCGCCGACTCGATCTTGCTCGCGTGATCGGGGTCTTGCGCGTTCTCGTGCAGTCCGCCGACCAGCACCGGCACCAGCAGCTGAACCGCCTTGTTGACTTCGGCTTCGTCGACGCCGATCTTGCTTGCGATGTCACTCGTGGGAATCTGAGCGAAAAGATCTTCAAGGCCAGACATAGACCCGTCCACCTAACGTTGCTGGGATGGTTTGGTTCAGTGATGACACTAGCCCAGCTGATCTTGTCCGACAGCGGTTCTTTGCAGAGCAGATCAATTGCCGCCGCGCGTCAGCGAGGCATCAACCGCGCGGTGTCCAACGAGACTCCCGCCGCCGGGAACCGCGCCAGTAACGCGTCGCCCATCGCGGCCGCCGGTGTCAGCACGCCACGTAGGTCCGACAGCGCGTCGCGGTCCATCGCCAGCGCCAGACCGCTTTCGCCAAGCAGCACTGACGTCGCCTTGTATCCGGGGTCGCCGCTCTGCGCGATGGTGGCGACGTAACGGTCGCCGGAGGTCGTGGTGGTGTAGGTCTCCGCCTTGTAAAAGCCGCGCTCGCGAACGGCTTCGCTGGGGCCGGTGCCGGGTTTGGGCAGCACACGCTCCACCAGTCGGCGCGGCAGCAGCCGAAAATAACGGCTGCCCAACGCTGACGCCGCGTTGCTGACCCCGTTGACGACGGCTGACGTCACCGGCGCCACGGCCGAGGACCCCACATTCATGTGCTCGCTGTACCGGAACCGTCTGCCGTACGCCCAATCCTGTAATGCATTGCTGCGCCGAACAATTCGCGTGTTGGCCGGTGCCATTAGGAAGCCGGCCGTCCACAGACCGGTCAGCTCCGGCGCGATCTGACCGCCAGTGCGCCGTCGCAGATCGGGTTGGGCACCCAGCTCGGGTTCGGCACCGCGATCGGGGCTCAGGGTGTAGGGATCGGCGAATTGTCGTCGCACATCGGCATCGCTCGACGTCGAGTCCAGCACTTCCACCATCGAGGCCACCGTGCCACCGGAGAATCCACCGGCAAACGCCCGAACCACGAAGTCGGTGCCGACGAGTTCCCCGGTCCCGTCTTCGCGCGCCCTGCGGTACAGCGCGTAGACGGTGAGATCCGAAGGGATCGAGTCGAATCCACACGCGTGCACAATGCGAGCACCCGTATCGAGGGCCTGCTTGTGGTACAGGTCGATGCTGTTGCGGACAAACGGCGGCTCGCCGGTCAGGTCCGCATAGTCGGTGCCCGCCGCGGCGCAGGCTGCGACTAACGGCAGACCGTAACGGATGTAGGGGCCGACGGTGGTGACGACCACCTGCGTCTGGGCGGCCATTGCATCCAGCGTCGACGGCGAGGAGGCATCCGCCACCAGAACCGGCCACGACTGCGCCCCCTCCCCCAGCGCGTCGCGGATTGCCAACAGCCGATCGGTCGAGCGGCCGGCCAGCGCGATCCGCGCATTGCCGCCGGCCCGGGCCAGGTACTCGGCGGTGAGCTTGCCCACGAAGCCGGTTGCCCCGTACAAGACGATGTCGTACTCGCGCGTTGCAGTCACGGGCGCGACGGTACTCCGAGCATCTCCGGCATTTCGGCGCTCTCCCCCAGCACGTGCTCAGCCAGGAACGCGAACACCACCTCGTACCAGATCTTCGTGTGTTGCGGTGCGGCGATCCAGTGGTCCTCGGACGGGAAATACAGGAAGCGGTGTGGGCTGCTGCCATCCTCGCCGGCCGGGAGTGCTGACGAGGCGAGCAACTCGTACCACAGTCGCAGGCCCTCGCCGATCGGCACGCGGTAATCCTTGTCGCCGTGGACGACCAACATCGGTGTGCTGATCTTGTCGACGAAATGGTGGGGCGAATTGTCGGCGGTCATCTGCGGCGTCATCTCGCGGCGCCAGTAGTACCCGGTGTCGGTGGTCGGACCGAATTGGTCGAGCGCCCACAGGCTGGCATGGGTCACGATTGCGGCAAAACGGTTGGTGTGACCGGCAATCCAGTTGGCCATGTATCCGCCGAACGAGCCGCCCATCGCGGCGGTGCGGGTCGCGTCGATGCGGGGATGCGCGCACGCCGCATCGGTGGCCGCCATCAGGTCGTCGAACGGCGGTCCGCCCCACGCGCCCCAGCCGCGCTGGATGAAGTGCAGTCCATAACCGGTGGACAGCGCCGGGTCGGGCAGCAGCACCGCGTAGCCCATTGCGGCCATCAGCCACGGGTTCCACCGCCAGGACCAGCTGTTCCAGCTGCCCAACGGACCTCCGTGGACCCACAACAACAGCGGAGCCGGCGTCTGGTCTTCGGGCAACACCAGCCATGACCGCACCGTCGTCCCATCGGCGACCGTCGTGGCCACCTCGGTCAATGTTCCTGGCAGCGTTGGCACGTCGATGCACGGCAGCGCCGTGACTGCGCCGCCGGGGTCGATGCGCACCGGATGAGGCGGTGCCGCATATGAGCTCCGCAACGCGTAGAGCACGCCGCCCGGCGCGGCAACGACATCGGTGTAGCAGAAGTCGTCATCGGTGAGCTGAGTGACCGTCGATGCGGACAACTCGATGGCGAATACCGGCGCACGGCCGTTCTGGTCGGCCGTGACCACCAGTGCGGCGCCATCGCTGGACCAGGCCAGCGAGCTCGGCCGTCGATCCCATGCCTCGGCCACCGTCTGTGGTTGGCCGCCGAATCGAAGGCATTGCAACGTCATTCGTGGAGCACGGTCAGGGGCGGCGATGGATTCCCGAGTGAAGGCCACCGCCGTTCCGTCCGGCGAGATCGCGGGGTTTTCCAGGTCGGCATCCGGGTCATCGGCGATGATGGTGCGCTGCCCGGATGCCAGGTCGACCCGCAGCAACGTCGAACGGTGGACCGGTCCGGGTCCGGCGACCGGCCAGGTAGTGACCAAAAATCGACCGTCGGCACTGACGTCGAATCCGGCATCGTGCAGTCCCCTGCCCGGTTGCGGGGTGAGATCGCGTGGTCCGTTTGCGTCGAGCAGGTGAGGTTCGTCCGGGCCGAGATCCTTGTTCCAGAAGCGGACCGGGTACCCGGTGTGCAGTATCGCGTCGACCTTATGGTCCTTACGCAGGTTGCGCAGTCGCCGATCGTCGTCGACGTCGCGTGCCGCCGGGAACAGCGGCGCGACGACCACCGTGGCGTCGGCGTCGCGGGCGGTGCGCACCATGCTGACGCCACCGGGCATGCTCAACACTTCGACCGCCTCGCCGCCACCAGCGGGCAGCCGCCACAAAGAGGCCGGCGGCTTCTTACCGTCATTGGCGTCCGCGGCGGACGGCCGCGACGAGACGAACAGCAGATCGCCGCCGGTGGTGAATGCCGGTGACGAGTCGCCGTTAGCGCTGCGGGTAAGTCGGCGCGCAGGTTGTTCGCCGGTCGGATCGACATCCCAGACGGCGCTGATGTACTCGGTGCGCTTGTCGTTGAGTTCGGCGACCGTGGTCACCACCCGCGTCCCGTCGGCCGACACGGCGAGGCCCGAAACCCGGGGTAGCGCGAGGTAGTCGTCGAGGTTGTCGAATGCGGTAGCGGTCACGAGTCGTTGGTAACACAGCCCGGCATGGGCGCGGTGTGCACGTCGACCCGACTACAGGGTTTGATTCTCAAACTCTGTAGTGACAAGCTGGTGTCCATGCCGAGCGTATCGCTGGCCGATCTACCCGGCCGATGCTGCCCTATTGCAGCCGCCCTGGACGTCGTCGGCGAACGCTGGGCACTGTTGATCGTGCGCGAGTTGGCGTTGGGCAACAGCCGCTTCCAGGACGTCGTTCGAGGCACCGGCGCGCCCAGAGACCGGGTCGCTGCCCGGCTCAAGACGTTGGAAGAAGCCGGGGTGATCCGTCGCATCCCCTATCAGACGGCGCCACCGCGATTCGACTATCAGCTCACCGACTCCGGCCGTGCACTGGTTCCCGTGTTGGACGCGTTGCTCGCTTGGGGCCTCGACCATGCGGTCCAGCCGAACGATCCGGACCGTGACCGCTACCACTGGGCAATGGCCAAGCAGCAGACAGGAAGGGCACGATGACCACAGCCAGCGAAGACGCCGCGGCCGCAGGCAACGAGCACTGGGGGCCGCAACAGTCACGGACCGTCACCTGGCACGAGCCGGGGGCCAGCATTGCACGCGGTCTGAGCATGCCCGGGATCGACTATCTCAAGGCGATGATCGCCCGCGAGCTGCCACCGCCCCCGATCGCCCAGCTCATGCAGTTCGATCTCATTGAGGCCGAGGCCGGAAAAGTCGTGTTCAGCTGCCAACCTGATGAGTCTGTGTACAACCCCAACGGTGCCGTCCACGGCGGCCTGGTGTGCACGCTGCTCGATTCGGTCGCCGGGTTGGCGCTGCACAGCACGCTGCCCGCCGGCAAGGGATACACGTCCATCGAGATCAAGGTGAATTACCTCAAGCCGGTGCGCCTCGACAACGGCCCGTTGACCGCCACCGGGACGGTGGTGAAGTCGGGTTCGCGGGTGGGCTTCACCGAGGGAGTCGTCACCGACGGGTCAGGCAAGGCCGTAGCGACGGCGACCAGCACCCTGCTGGTGTTCGACCTATAGCTGCACCGACGCCAAACGGCGGTGGCGGGCCTGAGCCCGACCACCGCCGTCAGTTGGCAATCGTTGGTCAGCCGCGCCGACCGCAGACCGGCCAGGCGCCGATGCCCTGCGAGTGCAGCACGTTCTCGGCCACCCGGATCTGCTCCTCACGGCTCGCGCCGTTCGGGGACCCCGAGCCACCGTTGGCGCGCCACGTGCTGGGCGTGAACTGCAGACCCCCGGAGTAGCCGTTACCGGTGCTGATGCCCCAGTTGCCACCCGACTCGCAGGAAGCGACCGCGTCCCAGTTGACGCTGTACGCCCTGTGCACGGGCTTCGGAGCCTGCTCGGGCGCCGGGGCGTCGTCGACAGGCGCATCCGGGGCGGGTCCAGCATCCGGCGCGGGCGGTGCATCGGGGGCCGGAGCCGGCGGTGCATCGGGGGCCGGGGGTAGGTCGGCCGGTGCCGGCGGGGCGTCCACGACTGGCGCTGCGTCCGGAGTATCCGGTGCATCTGGTGCCGGCGGCGCATCTGGTGCCGGTACTGCATCGGCTGCAGGCGCGGGCGGCACAAACCCGGCCGGTGCGAAAGGCGTGGCGGCAATGTTCGGGTTGAACCGCTCGTAGTCTGCGGAGGCGATCGCGTTGGACAGGGTGAGCGGGGCCGCAGCGATCACCCCGGTGATCGCAGCCATGCGAAGCGTCTGGCGGACGTTGGTCAAGATCGTTCCTTTCGCGGGTGCGCACGCCGAAGTAAGCCCAGCGATGTGGGCGGGCGCCAGTTTCCTGGCGGTTTTGATACTTCGAATCGCGCCGTCTCGTTCGGGCACGACAGCGGGGGCGTGAGCGGCCGACCGGACATCTGCCCGGCGGCCGCACGGGGGCGTCGTCGCCATCCGTAGCCCCCGCTCACACGCGGGTCCGTGGATTCGATTTTCTGCCCTTTCGGGCCGAGTCGGACCGTACGAGAAAGCGACGCATTCGTCATTTCGTGACACGCCGATATCTCAAAGAGGTAACGGCTCGTTCACGGCGCCTCAGCTAATGGCTATCCCAGGTCAAACATGCCTTTGTCGCTGGCGTCAGTTAGGTGACATGGGCGTTCGGTAGTGAGCCAAATCACGGTCTTTTTGTGAGCTTCGCCACGCAGGTGACGACACGAATCCGGCCAACTCGGGACGCTATGCACTCGTCGCCTCCGAGCCGAGGAAGTAATCAAGATCACAAGTTAGCCGAGCGTGTCACATGTGCTTTTCGCCCGGGATGCGGACACAAGCTGCCGCGACGCCCGATTGGCCAGGGTAATCGGCTGCAGCACAATCTATTTTAACAACGCAGCGCTCACCAAAGTGCACGATGCACGACTGCGGCGTCAGGCGGCGCCGGATGGTGCCGCGCACTCACATCTGCATCAATATGGCTATCTAACAACATATTTCGACCGTGGCCTCAGACGCTGGGCACTCCCCAGCCTGGGCGGCCAGCAGATTTGCCAGAACGCTTCTTGCCACAGGCTTCGCGCCGGGGTGCACGAACGTCGTCGAGGCGTGTCGCCGGATCGCTGGAGAGCCCAAATATCCGCTGTCGCAACGCGTTACGATCGCAATTGTAAAGATACTTTATCGCGCCGGGATTTGGAGGCCCGCTCAAATTACCGCAGCCGATCGCACGTCACAAAGCAAATGGTCATCGCCGAAATATACTGTGTCGCTAATTTCTCAGTTAATTTTCGACGACACGCGTCACGTTGTTAATAAAACACGCGTATGACGATGATTCGACTGGGTCAACGCCCGGCATGGAGCAGGCCGCGCAGCCCACCCACCGACTTGACGGTGGCCGCCAGCCGGGAGTCCGCAAGCACGATTCGTTGTGAGTCGACCCGGTCGACCAACGCGGGCAGATTTCGCTCGCCGGAAGCGACCAGCGCATCGATCTGGGTGGCCAGCTCGGTCCGGTACACCGCGGCCAGGTAGTGATTGCCACCGTCCCACGGCAACACGATGTCCGCGTCGACTTCGACTGCTCGCGCCGCGAGCACGTCGATCAGGTCGGCACTAAGGACCCCTGCGTCGACGGCGCACACGAACGCCCACTTCGCGCCGGCCTCGGCGGCTGCGTGTAACCCGCGCGCCAGCGCGAGTAGCGGGCCGACTCCACGCACGTCGTCGCGCACCACGCGCGCTGGTAGTTCTGGCAGCGCTTGCCCCGGCGCCGCGACCACGAACACCGGCTCACACCGCTGTCCCAGAATGCCGACAACACGCTCGACAACCGTCGACGGCGGGTGGGAGTCCGAGAGCCCGGCAGCGACCGGCTTGGTGGCCTTGTCCCGGCCCGCCCGCAGCGACGCTCCGCCACCCAACACCACGCCGGCTAACGAAGCCGGCTTAGCCGCGGCAGCCACCTCAGGTCACGGTCCAGGTGTCACGCCCGTGCAACAACGATTGCAAGGCGGCGCGATCGGATGGCTGGGACTCTTGCGCGGCGCGGATCTGTGACCGCGCCCCGTCGTCGTAGGTGGGTCGATTGACCTGACGGAAGATGCCCATCACAGTGTGCTCGAGGTTTTGCTGCGAGAGCCGCGAGAGGGCGTAGGCGTAGGCGGAATCGGCGGCGTGCGCGTCATGCACCACGATCTCGTCGGCGCTGACGTCGACGGTCTTGGCCACGTCGAGCCCGAAGCCGGAGCGAACGACGCAGTATTCGCCATTGCTGCCGAAGACGATCGGCTCACCGTGGTGGACGTTGATCACGCGCTCCTCGGCGCCCTCTTTGCGCAACGCGTCGAACGAGCCGTCGTTGAAGATCGGGCAATCCTGCAAGATCTCGACCAGCGCGGACCCGCGATGCTCGGCGGCGGCGCGCAACACCTCGGATAGCCCCTTGCGGTCGGAATCCAGTGCGCGTCCGACGAAGCTCGCCTCGGCGCCCAGCGCCAGCGACACCGGGTTGAACGGCTGATCGATTGAGCCCACCGGCGTCGACTTGGTGACCTTGCCGACCTCGGACGTCGGCGAGTACTGCCCCTTGGTCAGTCCGTAGATCCGGTTGTTGAAAAGCAGGATGGTCAAGTTGATGTTGCGGCGCAACGCGTGGATCAGGTGGTTACCACCGATCGACAACGCGTCCCCGTCGCCGGTGACCACCCACACCGAGAGGTCCTCGCGCGCCAGTGCCAGCCCCGTCGCGATCGCCGGTGCGCGGCCGTGGATCGAATGCAGGCCGTAGGTTTCCAGGTAATACGGGAACCGACTCGAACAGCCGATACCGCTGACGAAGACGATGTTCTCGCGTCGTAATCCCAACTCGGGCAGGAAGTTTCGCATCGTGTTGAGGATGACGTAGTCGCCGCAGCCGGGGCACCAACGCACTTCCTGGTCGCTGGTGAAGTCCTTGGCCTTCTGCGGTTGGTCGGTCGTGGGCACGCCGCTGTTCTTGGACAGCGCGCCCGTCAGGCCCAGATCCGCGCCGATCAGGTCAGTCATGCGTTAGCTCCCGCTCCGACCGTGGCCGCCGCCAATCTTGCGACCATCGTCTTGTCTTGCTCGATTTCGGCCAGGGTCCCGCCCAGCGCTGCGCGGATGATGCGCCCCACCTCGTCGGCCAGGAACGCAACACCCTGAACCTTGGTTACCGACTGTACGTCGACCAAGTACTTGCCGCGCAGCAGCAGTGCCAGCTGACCCAGGTTCATCTCCGGGCACACCACCTGCGGGTAACGCCGCAGCACCTCACTGAGGTTGGCCGGGAATGGTCGCAGATGGCGCAGATGGGCGTGGGCGACCTTGATGTCGTTGCGCCGTGCACGCCGGCAGGCTTCTCCGATCGGGCCGTAAGAGCTACCCCACCCGATCAGCAGAAGTTCGGCGTCTCCGGTCGGATCGTCGACTTCCAGATCGGGAACGGAGATGCCGTCGATCTTGGCTTGACGCAGCCGCACCATGAGGTCGTGATTGGCCGGCTCGTAGGAGATATCGCCGCTACCGTTCGCTGATTCCAACCCGCCGATACGGTGTTCGAGCCCAGGAGTGCCCGGCACGGCGAAGAGCCGGGCCAGCGTTTCCGGGTCGCGCGCATAGGGCTGGAAGGGTTCGTCGGGCTTGGCGAAGGTGTGCTGGATGGGGTCCAGGGCATCGACGTCCGGGATTCGCCACGGCTCGGACCCGTTGGCAATTGCTCCGTCCGACAACAGAATCACCGGGGTGTGGTACGACACCGCGATGCGCACGGCCTCCAGGGCGGTCTCGAAGCAGTCCGACGGTGACCGGGGCGCCAGCACGGCCACCGGCGATTCGCCGTTGCGACCGTAGAGTGCCTGCAGCAAGTCCGCTTGCTCGGTCTTGGTCGGCAGAC
>Ga0302314_10017571_pt1 | contig 11987 bp, 8 predicted proteins | sample III_Palsa_N2_3_FD_200533 | JGI IMG/M metagenome (GOLD analysis project Ga0302314, IMG submission 200533) | Peat permafrost microbial communities from Stordalen Mire near Abisko, Sweden - III_Palsa_N2_3 | ecosystem: Environmental > Terrestrial > Soil > Palsa > Peat permafrost | place: Sweden...
CTTGTGGTCCAGCTGTTACGGGGGGTGGGCTGACCGGCCCACCCCCTACTTATGCGCTGCTTGAGGGCAATTTCCTAAGGAAAGGCTCAGCTTCTGCCGATACGTCGGCGGGATGTGTTGGGCCTCCCTCGTCAAGGGCGGGCGTCTGCAGGTCCCAAAGGACCACAGATGAACACCCCCACAGCAGAAGATTGGAACGAACTGCCGCAGCCTGATCGGCCGGCGACGATTCACGTGCAGCCGCGCGCGAGCGCGGCGCTGGGGCTGCTGCGCGGGCTCGGTGCAGTTGCGCTGTTCGGCGCGGTCTTGATGCTGTTCCTGGTCGCGCCGTTGGCGGTTGTCGCGGTTGTCTGCGTGACGCTTTCCTGGCGTGAGTGGGCCCGCTCCCGGGGCAGGGTGCCGCGGCGTCAGGAATCACCACTGGCCGGTCAGCCAGTGGTGAGAGCAGAAACCAACGACGGCGCTTCGTTTCGCTTCGCCGGGCATGCGGCGGACCGAGGCTGATGTCCGCCACCGTGCAGCCGACGGATAGCCTGATCGGAGCTCGGCGTCTGACGCTCGAGCTGACCGAGCCGGTTTGCCGCGCCTACGGTGTGCTGCCGATCGCCGTCAATGGCCGCCACCTGAAGCTTGCGGTACTCGATCAGCGCCGCGTGCTGCCAGCTGAATTGACGGAGTACGAGATTGAGAAGCGGCAGTGGTCGCTGCCGGAGTTCCAGCGGGCGTTGACTGCGGTATTCGGCGAGCGCGTGGGCGCTGATCGCCCCCGCCCGCTCGATCCGAAGCCGGTGCGACGCGGCAAGCGACTGGTCGAGCTGGGGCTGATCACCGAGGCTCAGGCCGAGCGCGCGCTGGCCATGCATCGCCAGACCGGCAGCAAGCTAGGCGAGATTCTGGTCGCCTCGGGTCAGCTTTCAGAACAGGAGTTGCTGGCGGTGATTGCCGAAGATCTCGGTCTCCAACATGTCGATCTGACGAACTTTCAGCCGGACCCGGCGCTGGTTGGATTGCTACCGGAGCCGGTTGCGCGGACCTTGCGCTGCGTGCCGCTGGCTGCGACCGCGACGACACTTTACGTGGCGGTCGCTGATGCCCTGAATGAGGACGTGTTGGACAGGATCACCCGGACGACCACGCTTGAGGTGACCGAGCTGCTGGCGACGCGCAACTCAATCGACGAGCTGCTGCAGCGGATCTACCGCGACAAGTACGTCGAGCGGGCGACGGACGACCTACGCCTGCAGACTCCTGAGAACAGCGCTGACGTCGTGATTTCACGCGGCCAACGAGCAGTGCTGATCGCGCTAATCGTGGCGGTTGTCGCCGGCTTCGTGGGCTTCCCGCACGAGACCGCAATCGCGCTTGTGTCAGTGGCATCGGCGTTCTATCTGGCCGCATCCCTGTACAAGGCACGTCTGATCTACAGCTCGCTCGGCCATGGCGCCTACATCGAGACCACGGCGCAGGAGATCGCGGCACTCGATGAGCGGGATCTGCCGGTCTACACGATCCTCGTGCCGCTGTACAAGGAGGCTGCAGTGGTGCCGCGGCTGCTTGAGGGGATCGGCAACCTCGACTACCCGCAGACCAAGCTTGATGTGCGGCTGCTGTGTGAGGCAGATGACGACGAGACGATCGACGCGATCCGCGCGCTGAACCCGCCACCTCACTTCCGCATGGTCGTGGTTCCTGCGTCTGAGCCGCGGACCAAGCCCAAGGCATGCAACTATGGCTTGCTGCAGGCTGACGGGGAATTTGTCGTGATCTACGACGCCGAGGACCGGCCCGACCCGGATCAGCTGAAGAAGTCGGTGCTGGCGTTTCGCAAGGCCGAGCCGCAGGTCACCTGCCTACAGGCCAAGCTCAACTACTTCAACACCGATCAGAACCTATTGACGCGGTGGTTCTCGATCGAGTACTCGATGCACTTCGACCTGCTGCTGCCCGGGTTGTGCGCGGCGCGTGCGCCGATCCCGCTGGGCGGCACCTCGAACCACTTTCGCATCGATCGCCTGCGTGAACTCGGCGCCTGGGACCCATTCAACGTGACCGAGGACGCGGACCTCGGGATCCGGCTGCATAAGGCCGGATACGCCACGGCGATGATCGACTCCGTCACCTTGGAGGAGGCGAACTCGGACGTGCATAACTGGATCCGCCAGCGCTCGCGGTGGATCAAGGGCTACCTGCAGACCTGGCTCGTGCACATGCGCAACCCGGCAAAGCTGCTCTCGCAGATTGGGCCTGGCGCCTTTATCTCGTTCAACCTGATCGTCGGCGGGGCCTTCATCTTCCTGCTGAACCCGATCTTCTGGGCGTTGACGACGCTGTTCCTGGTGACTCATGCCGAGTTCATTCAGGCGGTCTTTCCACCGTTTGTGTTCTACGTCGCGACAGGCATGCTGTTTATTGGCAACTTCGTCTTCGTCTACCTGAACGTCGCCGGTTCACTGCAGTCGGGTCATCCTGGCCTGACCCGGTACGCGCTGCTTTCGCCGCTGTATTGGGGGCTGATGTCGTGGGCCGCCTGGAAGGGGTTCATCCAGCTGCTGTACCGGCCGTTCTACTGGGAGAAGACGACCCACGGCCTCGACATGCCGACGCCGTCACGCGCGGCATGGCCCGCTGAGTTTGAGCGCCGCGGCGCTGACCGCCGCGAGTTGGCTGACGACGATGCCGAGTCAACGGATCGTCGCAGCGGCCTCGATCGCCGCTGGTCTACATGGGACGGAAAGCCGGTGATGGAGTGAGCGCGGTGGACGGACGCTTTGACGGCGTTGGCGCCCGGCCGCGCCGCCAGGCGGTGCACCAACCGATGCTGCAGATGCCGATTCGTCGCGTCGAGGTTCGTAGCGAGCGCCTCGCCGAGTCCTTCGCACTGTTCCTGCTGTTCGGCGTCGCGTTTGGCGTGCTCGGTTACTGGATGGTTGTGCAGCATCACGTCGTTCCGTTCGACGGGCTCGAGCGGCTGGCCGGCGCCTACCTGGCGTGGCACAACGATCCGCCGAAACTGGCAGCGATCGGCTTCGCGCTGCCGCCGCTGCAGACAATCGCGCTGCTGCCGTTCACGCTGATCCGGCCAATGGCGACATCGCTGGTCGCGCTGCCAGTCTGCGGCGCGATCTTCGGTGGCCTGACGATGGTCGTGCTGAACCGCCTGCTTGAGCGCTGCGAGATGCCGCGGACGTTGCGCTACATCGTGTTGCTGCTGGTGGCGGCGATGCCAACGACCGCCTTCTACGCGGGCGTCGGTGGGGCTCAGATGATCTCGCTGTTTCTGTTGGCAGCAGCGATGGCCAGCCTGATCGCCTGGTTCTTGACGGTTGACACTCGCTTTTTGATCACTTCGGGTCTCGGCTTCGCGGTCGCCTCGATGGCGAGCTACGACGCGTTTGCCTGGATGCTGCTGGCGGCGGCGATGGTGGCGACGAGTCTCAGCCGCCACCGTGCGGGCGAGCAGGAGATCGAGGGATCAGTGATCACGTTCGCGGCGCCAACTGGATACGCGTTCCTGCTTTGGTGCCTATGCAACCTGCTGATCGTCGACTCGCCGTTTGGCTGGATCAGCTCGGGCGGATCGGCGTCAGTCAACGCGACCGGCGCGACCGGCGCGGCCGGTGGCGGTGTTTCGCTCCTGCACGCGCTGAGCAGCACGCTGACGCTCGCTTGGTCGGCCGCGCCGCTGGTGTTCGTCGTCGCCGGCGGCTTGATCTGGGTTGCCTACGCACAGCGCAACGAGCTTGCCGGCTGGCTGGCCGCGTTCTGTGTGCTGGCGGTGTTGAGCCCGGGTGCGGGTGCAGTGATCCACAACAGTGTCTCGTCCCTGCAGCTGTCAAACGGGATGCCGATGTTGTTGGTCGCGATCTGTGGCGCTGCGGTGCTTTACAAGTCCGTCGTTCGCTGGCGTCCGATGATCGCCGGAGCCCTGGTGGTTGGGCTGGTGCTTTCGATCGGGGTCGTCTGGCATGCACTGCGGGTCTACCCCCAGCAGAACCTCGAGCAGTCGTTCCGGACCGTCCTTAGCGGGCAGCAGCCGACCGTATCCCGCGGTGGTCTCGCCGTCGGTGTCGGGCAGGAGCAGGCGATGGCTGACTACATCGACCACCACATCGGCGCCGAGAAGAGCATCCTCACCGATAACTCGCAGACCTACGCAGTGATCCTGCTATCGAACCGGCCGGCGCTGTTCAGCACGCGACTTGATCATGGCGATGGGCCATGGCTGTCGGAGGTTGTGACGCCGCCGCGGGCTATCCACTATCTGCTGATCACGCGTAACGACCCGGCTGACGCGCTACGCGATTCCTATACGGGTGCGGTCGCGGGCGATCGCACTGGCGTCCGACTCGTGTTTGCCGACGCCCGCTACGCGCTGCTCGCGATTGCCCCGGGGACCACCCTGCGCAACAGTCGTACTTCGATCGACGCTCCCTCGGTGCCCGGCGGGCTGGTGCCGGTCAACCAATTGGCAGGTACGCGATGAGCCGGGTTCCGCCCGCGCCGTCGGTTGGCGCGATCCTTCAAGGACTGCATGACGGTGCGGCGGTGGGTGTTCAGCGCGGGCGGGTGCCTGAGCCGACGCCGGTTGAGGCCGTGCGGGCGCCTGCGCCGGCTCCGGTCGAGGCCGTGCCGACGCCTGAACCGACGCCGGTCGAGGCCGTGCGGACGCCTGAACCGACGCCGGTCGAGCGCGTGCGGGTGCTTGCGCCGACGCCGATTGAGCCAGTGCCGACGCCTGAGTCCGCTCGCGTTGAGGTCGTGCGGGTTGAGCCGGTCCGCTCTCGTGCCATGGCGACGGTGGCGCCGGGTCGGACGCTCGAGCGGGGCTCCGCACGAGTTGCAGCGGACCTGTTGGCCAGTGCTGCTGCCGAGGCGAAGGAGTTACTCGACCACGCCTCGTTTGAGGCTAAGCAGCTGCTTGACCACGCCGGTGGCGAGGCCGACGCGATCATCATCCGCGCTCGGGCTGAGGCCGACGCGTATCTTCATGCGCGCGTCAAACACATCGCCGGTCTAGCGGACGGGCTGTCAGACCTGCTGAGCGAACGTTTGGAGCTACGGTGAGTGCTCGGCTGAGGTTGACGGCGCATGGCCTGTTGGCGCTTGGCTTGCTGATCGTGACGGCGCTGGCGATCTCTGCCTGCGGTGTGGCGGGGCGTTCGTCGCGGCACCACGCCCTGGCTGCCGCCCGGGTCAGTTGGGGCGCCTCGGACTCGATCCCACTTGGGACGCCGCCGGTCGACGCGATCTACGGCCCACCCTCAAGTGCCCTTTCTACGGATGATGCTGCCGGCGAGATTCCGGCAGGCCAGTACTTCACAAAGAGCTGGTTCGCGGCCAGCTCGCCGTGGAACACGATCGTTTCGAACCTGCCAGCCGACCCCCGTTCATCGCAGCTGTTGCGGGCCGCGCAGGACAGGGTCGGAGTTGTCGAGCAGCCCGGCGGGCTTCCGCCGAAGACCGACACGATCTTCACCAACGCCGGGCTCTACATCAACACCGTCGCGTGGACCGACCCGGTCGTCCAGGGGGGACCCGAAACCCCGATCCACTGCCGTCAAACCGAGTGCGGTGATGACCACGGGATTACCGAGCTGCCAATCCCCGCGGACGCCTCGCCGGATCCCTACTACGACGGTTGGTTCACGGTGATCTCGCCGAGCGGCGACACCGCCTACGACATGTGGCGCGCGCGGCGGCTCCCGAACGGTGCGATCTCGTTCCAGTACATGCGGATCTGGAACCTACGCGGCACCGGCTACGGCGCACCGTCGCAGCCCTCGGCACGCGGATCAGGCCTACCGCTGTTCGCCGGATTGATCCGTCCGGCCGAGCTGGCCGCCGGCCAGATCGACCACGCGCTGGCGATCTCGGTGCCCGCTCCGGCTTCTCGCTACTACGTGCAGCCGGCCTCGACGACCGACGGCAACGGCGCCACCGACTCGCTGCCTGAGGGCGCACGGATCCGGCTGAACGCTGACGTCAGGCTGAACCCGTCGCTACGCCTGACCACCTCGCAGCGCCGCTACGCAAGCGCGTTGATGTGGACGCTTCGCAATTACGGCGCGATCGTGGTTGGCCGTTCCGCTGTGCCGACGCTGTACGGGCAGCAGGGCGTGACCGCTTCGCAGCTCGCCGGCAACGAACTGCAGTCGCTGCATCTCGACGACTTCCAGGTGGTGCAGATGCCGCGGGAGCTTCAGTACCCGACGCCTGACAACAAGCATTCCGGCGTCGCGGCGACGGTAGCCAGCATCGGCGGCGGCGCCAATGACACCTCCACGCTGAACGCCGGCGATGGCGCTGCTCTTGAGTCGCGTCCTCCGAGCGACCTCGTGATCGACGGTTCCACCGGGGGTTCGCTGACCGACGGCGCAGTGCGGCAGTACCGCGCCGACGGTGGCGTCGAGTCGGTGGCAGTCCGTACGAAGGACGTGCAGCATGCGTTTGCCGCACTGTGCACCGGGCAGGCCGACGTTGTCGACTCCTCCGATGCCATCACCTCCGCCGAGCAGGCGCAGTGCGCACGCCATGGCATCCGGCCGGTCCAGCTGCAGGTTGCCTCCGACGCGGTCGTGCTGGCGACTGAGAACGAAACCGACGTCGGTGCCGACTGCCTGACGGTGGCGCAGCTGCACACGATCTACCGCGCCGGTAGCCCCGTCACGAACTGGTCCCAGCTCGGCTTCGACACCGTGCCGCTAGAGGCTGCCGGGCCTAACCCTGAAGCCAACGCTCTCGGTTCGTTCGGTGCGGCGCTCACAGGCACTGCAAACCCGTCGCTGGTGGACTTCCGCTACGACTACAACTCCGAGCCGAGCGAGGATGCGATCAGGCGATTTGTGGTCGGCTCGACCGCTCAAGGTGAGCTGGCGAGCGCGGAGCTACCCCAGCTCGACAACACCGTCACCAGCCTCCAGCTACTGCTCAGCGGCGAGCGGGCGACATATCGTGGCGCGGCCTCCTATGTCTCCGAGGCTGCCCACCAGGTGCGCAAGGGGATTGCCGACAAGCGCCCGGCTAGTGCGCAGGCGCAGGACAGCGCCAACCTGGCGGCTGCTGATGCGAAGCTCGCAGCCGCCCGCGCGGCGATCCACGAGCTGCAGCAGGAGCTGGCATCCGCCCGCGCACTGGTCCGTGCCAACCAGGCGGTGCAGAACGCGGGCGAGCGGCAGCTCGGTCATCTCGGCGCCTTTGAGTACAGCTACTACACGCTCTATGAGCAGCAGCTGCGGCCGCTTGAGATCAGCTCGCTGGCAGATCCCGAGGACTGCGTGTTCCCTTCGCAAGACACGATCACCTCAGGGCTCTACCCACTCTCACGTCAGCTGCTCTTGACCTTCTCACTGCAGGAGCTGCGCGCCAACAGCGGCCTGCGGACGTTCCTTGAGAGCTATTTGAACAGTGCCACGCAGCTGGCCAGCGCGGCCGCGATGGTGCCGCTACCGAGTGATCTGCTGGCAGCCGAAGAGCAGTGGCTGTCAGGTGACGCCGCGCCGACATCCTCAGGCGGCAGCGTTTCGCTGGCTGGTGGTGGTGCGGCACTGAACAGCATGACTACGGCCGCAGGCGGTGGCGGCGCTAATGCCAGCGCCGCGGGCCTAGGCGTGCCTGAGGGTGTCCATTAGATGGGTGGTCCGGGTATCCGGTGGTGTCTGGCGACGGCCGCGGTGGCGGCCTCGGCCTGGTTGGGGGTTCTGTGGTTGGCCACCCCGGCGTTGGCGAGTGCAGATGGGTCGCTGTATCAGCGACTTCAGATCAACTGGAGTCATGACGCATGGGCCGGTCATGACCGTGCCAGCTTTCAGATCCCGGGGATCGGTAACGGCGATGTGATGTGCAGCCCCAACACGACCTGGATCCAGATGTTCCCCTCAGACCGTCAGGCCGAGAACGACATGTGGAGCGTCAAGTGGGAGACCAAGAACGGACTCGTGCAGACGGCCGTCAAGAACGCCCGCGTCTATCGGTTCTCGACGCCGACCTCGACGATCCCCCACGGCACCGGCCCCAGCGCCTACGAGGGCTTCAATCAGCGCACGCCGGTCGAGGCCGCCGATACCGGCTCGATGGTTGGGCTGATCTCAAAGCGCGGCGCGTTGAACGCGCCGGGTGGGGTCGGCGTGTCGCCGACCAGCATCGAGCTTGACTGGTCCTGGACCGGATTTCACACAGCAAACGCCAAATGCCACGTGCTTGCGCGCTTTGTGACTGCGATCGGTGGCCGCTCACGGATCGTTTCCGAGGGTGTTTCGGCGCCACTGCCGAGCCGGATCGGATCAGTCGGGTCGTTCAACATCAACTGGCACGGCGAGGCCGAGTACCCGGTGGCACTGACGCGGCACAGCTCGCTGACGGTGCCGGGAATCGGAACGCTGCGTGGAACCTGTCAAGACGGTCTCGCCGGCGAGGCGTACCTGACGCTGACGCCTGTGTTGTCGACGACACCGTTCGCGTCGGTCACCAGCTACCAGGGCGAAGGGCTGGAAAACTCGCTGACCGACGACTACTACACCGACCCGGTCTCCGGACTCGTCGGCCCGATCACGCTGCCAAGCAACGGTTTTGTAACTGCTGACCTTGAGCCCGCCTGGGACTCGCCGTCCGGTAAAGAGACTGAACTGCTCGCGTCTTCGATGATGGTGACCAACAACCCTAACCCGGCAAGCGATTACTGCGAGGTCTCGGTCGAAGCGATTACCGCGCCCAACCCGGTGCTCTGATGGTCAGGCTGGGCCGCCTGCGGCGGTGGTTGGGAGCGGTGGCGCTAGCGACAATGCTGGGTGGCGCGTTGTTCGTGGCGGAAGGCTGTGCACCGAGCGCCGATGCCGGGGTGGTCTCCGGCCACGCGGTTGACCCTTGGCCGTACTCCACACTGCAGCTGGGGCTGATGTCGGGACCCGGGGACGCAGCGGCGCAACGGCGCGAGGCGCCGTTCGGCTTTCGCTACCAGTACCTGTCAGGCGGGGTTAATACCGGCGGGTCCTGGCAGAGCTGGGGGCCAGGGTTCGTCAGCAAGTACATCGTTGAATCCGAAGCTGCCCACATCGTGCCGGTGTTCTCCTACTACGAGATCCGTCAGTCGGATCCCGGAGCACAAGACTCCGACGAGCAGGCCGCCGACCTAGGAAACCTGAGGAACCGTCGGACGATGCGCGCCTACTACGCGAACCTGAAGGCGTTCTTTCAACAGGCGGCGAGCGCGACCGGTCCTGTCGTGCTCCAGGTTGAGCCTGATCTGTGGGGCTACATCGAGCAGCGTGCGAAGCACCAGAACGCGTCGACGGTTCCGGCCGCTGTGGCGTCAAGCGGAATGCTCGATCTGCGCGGGATGCCGAACACTGCCGCCGGCTTTGCGCAGGCGATTCTGGTGCTACGGAACAACTACGCGCCGCATGTGATCGTCGCCTACCACGACTCGAACTGGGGGACCGGGGTCAACATCCAGAGCAGCCACCCGGACAACGGCCAGGTGGCGGAGATGGCGGTCCGCTCGGTCGATTTCTACCGTTCGCTCGACGCGAAGTTCAACGCTGTATTCGCCGAGACGTCGGACCGTGACGCGGGCTACGCCCAGGTCGTCAACGGTGAAGGCACCAGCCTATGGTGGGCGCGTCCGGACTTCTGGCATCTACAGGAGTACCTGGCCGCCATTCACAAGGCGCTCGGCTTACCGATCGTGATCTGGCAGATTCCGGTCGGGAACACGCTGATGCGGGTGATGAACAACACGCCCTACCACTACCAGGACAACAAGGTCCAGAGCCTACTCGGATCGGCTGCCCCAGCCAGCTCGCTGTTGCAGGCGTATGCCCGGGCCGGCGTCGCCGCTCTGCTGTTCGGGTCAGGGCAGCCGAGCGACACCTGTGCGTGTAACAACGACCACAACCGGTTCGGCCATCTGCCGGCGCCGATCGACGGCAACACCCGCCGCTCGCTGTCAACCGACGATGACGGCGGCTACTTGATGTCGGTCGCCGCGCGCTACTACCGCCGCGGCGGGCTGGCACTGCACCATTGAGACGTTACTCGCTGGTCCCGGGGTTCAGCTGACGTGGGATGTCGGCGAGATCCAGCGGCAGGCACACCTCGCAGAAGTCAGCGCCAAGCGGCGAGAGCAGCACGCTGCGGTGGATGCTTTTGGCACGCGGCGTCTGCTTGATCATCCCGAGCACGTCCGGCTGGGCTTCGAGCACCTGGTAGGCGAGCGGATCCTCAAGCGGATCGTCGCTGAGCAGAATCAGGCCGAGCCGCGACATGTTCGATAGGTAGACCGGCACCTTCTCGCGGAAGCGCAGACCGGCTTGCGCGCCGAGCATGTTCATCGAGGCGGTGATCAGCTGGGACCCCATCCCGATCAGGTTGCCGGCACGGATGTCGACAAGGGGTTGCGGCCCATCCGCCGCGAGGATCCGCAGCACACGAGCTTCGTCGGGGGCAAGTTCGCTGAGGATCCGCGCGTAGGCTGGGTGTGCAGTTTCGTCAAATCCGACATCGGCGGCGGCGCGCAGCAGTTCGGCGCCCTGAGCCCGTAGCGCCGCGCCGGTCAGCGGGTGCTCGCGGCTGCCGCCGCCGATCGGGCCCATCATGCTGATGTCGCGCTCAAGCTCGGTGATTCCCAGAAACTCCCGCGCGTAGTCACGCAGGCCACCGGTCAGCTCGTCATACAAATGCGTTGCCGCCGACGGATCAGATGCCGCCCGCACAACCTGCGCCCCGACCCGCAATCCCGTGCCGACACCCCAGGCCGCGACCCTCAGCCACGCCTCAGCCGTCGCCCGCGCCAGCACCGGTAGCGCTTCGCTGGGCTGGTTGATGTGGACCAATTCCGATTTCGCATCGGCGTCTGGTGATCCCCCCGCCGATCCCGGTGCTGACGCGAGGGAGTCGTCGGGGGGATCAACAGCTGCCTCAGCGGGTCCGGATTGATCAGCATCATCAGAATCTTCAGTTGCTTCGTGAGCGTCGTCTGGCGCCGTGGGGGCCGATCCGTTGGCGCTGCCGTCGATGACTGCACGGAGCTGCTCGATGTGTTCCGAAGTTGCTGAGTCCGTCATGTCCGCGGACGACTCACTCGCGCCAGCGTCGTGATCGGCCGCGGACGTGACGGGCTCGTCGGCGACCACCTTCAGATCGACTGGTTCGTCGGTCATCCGAACACCGCCAAATGGATCAGGCCGCCGGCGAAGCCGAGGACGGCGCCGTGCAGCAGCAGGAGCCATTCGTCCTCTCGCGTAGCCGTGTGGAGCATCTCGGCGAAGTCCCGGGGGCGCATAAGTTTCATCCGTTCGGAGATCAATGTTCGCATCGCACCGCTCTGAGCGCGTGAAAACGCCGGATCGGACAGCGGGATCATCACGGTCTCGATCGGCTCCGTCGCGAACGAATGGCGCAGCGTGTCGTACCCCTCGGGCCCGATCGCGGCGCGCAGCGCGATGCGCGCGGGGCCGGCGGCGTTGTCGATCGCGGGGGTCAGAACCGATTCGATCAGCGCCCTCGTGCGGTCTGACTGGGTGCCGTAGAGGAGCTCGCCGGCGAAGTTGGCGACCGTGACGATCTCGTCGGCGACGATCCGCGCGTAGACATCGGCGACGTCATCCTGGCGGCGAATGAACAGGCCCTGGAAGTTGAACGGCCCGAGCCGCCACGGATCCGCGGGCTCATAGATCATCCACAGCGCGACCCAGTTGGTGACGTAGCCGATCAGCACGCCGATGATCGGGAGTAGCCACCAAAACGTGACGAAGTGAGTCAGTACGGCGACCGGGACGCCGAGCATGAAGCCGAACACAGCGCCGAAGTTCTGGATGAAACGCAGCTCGCGCTGGCCCATCTCGAGGAACATTCGGTTGGCGAGCTCCGGATCGAAGCGCCGGATCACCATCAACTTGACGTCGACGAGCTGGTCGATATTGGCGCCGATCTGCGCGGTCAGCTCGGTTACGATCGAAGGCAGTTGCGTCTGGACGCGCGTATGCACCATCTCA
>Ga0302314_10017574_pt1 | contig 11985 bp, 9 predicted proteins | sample III_Palsa_N2_3_FD_200533 | JGI IMG/M metagenome (GOLD analysis project Ga0302314, IMG submission 200533) | Peat permafrost microbial communities from Stordalen Mire near Abisko, Sweden - III_Palsa_N2_3 | ecosystem: Environmental > Terrestrial > Soil > Palsa > Peat permafrost | place: Sweden...
AAGCAGCCAGAGGGCGAACCATCCCCACCACACCCCGGCCGCGCTGAAGGCGGCGATCGCCAGACCGTTGAAGATCAGCCAGCGGCGCTGGCGGCGAACCTCGTCCAGCAGGATCGGCACGACCGGCTCGCCGGCGGCGCGCCTCGTCAGCTTGGTGGTGAGGCGGCCGAAGCGCTGCTTGAACCAGGTCTGGCCGGTGAGGTCGCGCGCCACCTTTCGCGCGAGTGACGCGCGCGTGATCGGGAACGGCGCCGAGAGGACGAGGTCCGGGTCTTCGGCCTGCTGGGCGAACTTATGATGCTGGAGATGGTAGGCGCGGTAGGGGGCGACGCCGCCGCCGCACAGCCATTCGCCCACCCACTCGTTGATCCGCGGATCGGGGTGGAGCGCACCGTGCGCGGCGTCGTGCTGGAGGATCGCCAGACCCAGCTGCCGCGCGCCGATGATCACGACGGCGAGCGGCAGGGTGATCGGCCACAGGACGGCCATGGCCATGGCCGCGAAGATCACCGCCCAGCCGTGAGCGACCAGCGCCAGGCCCCGCCAGGATGAGCGCGCCGCCAGGGGCGCCCATTCAACGGCGCTGAACACATCCTTCGGATTGACCCGGGCGGCGACGGCCATGCCTCATTCTAGCACGTTCCTCACCGAGGGATAACGCGCCGATGCGCGGTTGGGGCCGCTGAGAGGTCAGCCCGCCGCGCCGCCGCGCTCGTGACCCCCACCCCGGCCGTGGCCGTGGCCGCCGAGGGCGGGCAACGCGTCCAGAGTGCGCCTCTGGTCGGGGCTCAGCACCGCATAAAGTGCCTTGGTGGCCGCGGCCCGGCGTTCGAACCGGGCGCGCTCGCGCGCCATGTGGTCCTGCAGCCGTTGGGCCATGCGATCCAGCCGCTCGGGCGTGGTCAGGGACGCCATGTCGTCCGCTTTGCCGCTCAGATCGGGCGCGCCCCAGGCGCGGGGTCCATCGGCTGGACCCAGCGGGCCCATGGTGGCGGCGAAGGCCGAGAACGCGGTTTCCTGGTCGGGCCGGATGTTGAGGGCGTTGTGCAGCGCGCGCAGGCGCTCGGCATGGCGCGCGGCGTAGAGCTGGCGCATCTGCGGCTGGCTGAACCCGCCGGCGCGGGCCCCGGCTGGCGCGGGCGGCTGGGCCTGGGCGGTCAGGGCGACGGCGGCGGCGAGCAGCGCCAGGGCCGAGGTTCGGGCAATGATCATGGAAGCGTCCATCCTTGTGCGTTGCGCGGCCGTCTAGGCCTCGTTTGTTGCGCGCCGTTTTCCACCCCGCAAAGACCCGCGCGCAATGCGTCGGCGCTATGGGCCGCCGGCGGCCGCCTGTTGCAGGTCCCACTGCGTCATGCCGAAGATGGCGGCGAACGGCGAGGGCGCGGCTGGATCCCACGCGTGGCGCGAGCCGACGGTGATGCCGCCATCGACGACAAGATGGGTCCCGGTCACGAACACCGAGTCATCGCTCGCCAGATAGAGCGCAGCGGCGGCGATATCCTCGGGCAGGCCGGACTTGGGGATGGGCTGGGCGACCGCACCGCGCTGCGCGACCATCGCGGCCAGCTGGTCGGCGCCGTCGCGCGCCATGCCCAGCGCCGTGCCGAAAATGGAGGTGGCGATCAGGCCCGGGCAAATGGCGTTGACGCGGATCCTGTGCGGGGACAGCTCGGCGGCGGCGCAGCGGCTCATGTGGATCACGGCCGCCTTGGCGGTGGAATAGGCCAGTGGGCCCCAGCCGGCCTGGAGGCCGGCGATCGAGGCGGTGTTGATGATCGAGCCGCCGCCACGCGCCATCATCAGCGGCCGTGCATGCTTCATGCCCAGAGCCGGACCGCGTACGAGCAGGGCGAAAACCGCATCCCAGCCCTCGACGGTGATCGTCTCGACCCCGCCAGGCAGCCCGGCATGGCCGGCGTTGTTGAACAGCACGTCCAGGCCGCCGAACGCCTCGCCTGCCAGGGCGCAGGCGCCGGCGACGTCGGCTTCCACGGTCACGTCGCAATGGATGTAGCGCGCGAGATCGGCGAACCGCCGTTCGAGCATGGCGCCTTTTTCGTCCTGCAGGTCGGCGGCGACGACGCGCGCGCCCTCCCTGACGAACAGTTCCACGGCGCCGAGACCGATCCCTGAGCAGGCCCCGGTGATCAGGGCGACCTTGCCGTCCAGACGTCCGGCCATCGGCCGTGCTCCTTCGAGGTTCAGGCGTTCTGGACGCTCAGTCCATGGTCACCACCACCTTGCCCAGCGCCTTGCGCGCGGCGAGGTGGGAGATGGCTTCCCCGGCGCGGGCGAGCGGGAAATGCTCGGAGACGTACGGCTTGATCTTGCCGCCGGCGTAGAGCTCGAGCAGTTCCTCGACGTTGCGCTGATGCGCCTGCGGGTCGCGGGCGACGGCCGCGCCCCAGAACACGCCGACGATGTCGCAACCCTTGAGCAGAGCCAGATTGAGCGGGATGCGCGGGATGCCGGCGGGGAAGCCGATGACCAGGAAGCGGCCCTCCCACGCCGTGGAGCGCAGCGCCGCCTCGGCGTAGTCGCCCCCGACGCCGTCATAGACGATGTCGGCCCCGTTGGGCCCGCACGCCTGCTTGAACAGATCGGCCAGCGCCTTCTGGCCGTCGCGATCGAACGGGCCGGCGGGATAGACCACGCCCGAGTCCGCGCCGTGGGCGATGGCGAGGTCGACCTTCTCCTGCGACGACGCCGCGGCGATCACCTTGGCGCCCATGGCGTGGCCGAGCTCGACGGCCGCCAGGCCCACGCCGCCGGCGGCGCCCAGCACCAGCAGGGTCTCGCCCGGGCTGATGTGGCCGCGGTCCTTCAGGGCATAGTAGGAGGTGCCGTAGGTCATCAGGAAGGCGGCCGCCTCGTCGAAGGGCATGGACTCGGGGATCGGCACCAGGCGGCCGGCCTCGGTGGCGATCTCCTCGGCCATACCACCGCTGCCGCTGTTGCCCAGCACCCGGTCGCCGGGTTTGACGTGGGTGACACCCTCGCCGACTTCCTTGACCACCCCGGAGATTTCGCCGCCGGGCGAGAACGGACGCGGCGGCTTGAATTGGTACTTGTCCTCGATGATCAGCACGTCGGGATAGTTGACCCCGCAGGCCTTGACCGACACCACCGCCCATCCGGGCTTGGGCTTGGGGCTCGGCACGTCCTCGATCACCAGCGTGTCCGGCCCCCCGACGTGAGTGCTCAACAACGCCTTCATCTGCATCCTCCAGCTTTTCTTTTGCGCGCGCGACGCTATCCGATGGCCCTGGGCGGCGGAAGCCCGCGGAGCTGCCATGAGTGACAAAACCCCCCTGCTGGCCGTGCACGGCGGCGCCGGTCCGACCGTCGGCCGCGATTACAGCCGCGAACTGGTCGACATGCGCGGCCTGATCGAAGCCGGCCGCGACCGCCTGCGCGCCGGCGCGGCGGCGCTGGACGTGGTCGTGGAGACCGTGGCGGGGCTCGAAGCCTCCGGCCTCTATGTCGCCGGCCGGGGCGCCTCACCGAATTCTGCGGGCGATTACGAGCTGGACGCCAGCCTCATGCACGGGCCCACCCGGCGCGTCGGTGCGGTGGCGGCTCTCAGCGGCTTCGCATCGCCGATCCGGGCAGCGCGGGCGGTGATGGAGCACACGCCGCACGTGCTCCTGGCCGGCGCCGGCGCGGCCGCGTTCGCGGCGGCTCAGGGTCTGGAGCGGATCGACGACCCAGAGACCTGGTTCATCCGCGCCGACCGCGGGCCGGCCAAGGAGCCCTCGGCGCTCACTCACGGCACCGTTGGTTGCGTCGCGCTGGATGCTTCCGGCGCGCTCGCCGCCGGCACGTCCACCGGCGGCGTGTTCCACAAGCTGCCCGGGCGGGTGGGTGACACCCCAATCCCAGGGGCCGGCGTGTGGGCCGACGAGCGCGTCGCCGTCTCCTGCACCGGGGCCGGAGAGATGTTCATCCGCGCCGCCGTGGCGGTTCAGGTCTCCCACCGCATCGGCTTGGCCGGCCAGGGGCTCGGCGAAGCCGCCGACCTCGCCCTCGCCGACGCCCTCTCCCTGGGCGGAGACGGCGGTCTGATCGCGCTCAGTGCACAGGGAGAGATCGTCATGCCCTACACCTCCGCGGGCATGAAGCGGGCGGCCCTGCTCGCCGACGGGACCATCGTGTCCGAGGTCTTCTGACGGAGGCCCGCATGACATTCGAGACCCTCTCCAGCCACCGCTGCCACGACGGTGTGCAGAGCTTCCATCGCCACGCCAGCGCGGAGACGGGGACTCCGATGCGTTTCGCCGTGTTCACGCCACCTGGAGCCGGACCGCATCCGGCGCTGTGGTGCCTGGCGGGCCTGACCTGCACCGAGGAGAATTTCCCGATCAAGGCGGGCGCCCAGGCCGTGGCGGCACAGCTCGGCCTGATGCTCGTGGCGCCCGACACCAGCCCGCGCGGCGAGGGCGTCGCCGACGATCCCGCCTATGACATGGGCCAGGGCGCCGGCTTCTACCTGGACGCCACTGAGGCGCCGTGGGCGCCGCACTTCCGCATGCGCGCCTGGCTGGAGCGGGAACTGCCCGATCTCCTGGCCGAGAACTTCGCCCTCGACGCCTCGCGCCAGGGCGTCCTCGGCCACTCCATGGGCGGCCACGGCGCGCTCACCCTGGCGCTGCGCAATCCCGGCCGATTCGCCGCGGTCTCGGCTTTCGCGCCGATCGTCTCGCCGATGAACTGCCCCTGGGGCGTCAAGGCGCTCACCGGCTATTTGGGGGACGAGAGGGCGACGTGGCGCGCGTACGATGCCTGCGCGCTCCTCGACGACGGCGCGCGACTGTCTGAGATCCTCGTCGACCAGGGCGAGGCTGATCCTTACCTCGCCGAACAGCTGAAGCCAGGGTTGCTGGAGGCGGCGTGCGAGCGCGCCGGGGTGGCGCTTACCTTGCGGCGGCAGGCCGGCTACGACCACAGCTACTGGTTCATCCAGAGCTTCATCGCCGACCATCTGCGCTGGCACGCCCAGCGGCTCTAGGGTCGGGGCCGTCGGTCCGCGCGGATTTCGGCGACCGCGCCGGAATGCGCTATATCATCTGCGCCGCCCCTCCCCGGAATTGCCGTGACCGTCACCCTCGACCTCTCTCGCGCCAGGCCCACCACCCCCGCGCCGCTCAACCTCGCAGGGCTAACGCGCGCGCAACTGACGCACGCCCTGGTGGAAAGCGGCGTCGCCAAGCCCGCGGCGGCGCGCATGCGCACGGCGCAGGTATGGGGCTGGATCCATCACCACGGCGTGACCGCGTTCGAGTCGATGAGCAACATCGCCAAGGACACCCGCGCGGCGCTCGCCGAGCGGTTCACCCTCGAGCGTCCAACCATCGTCGAGCGCCAGGAGAGCGTCGACGGGGTGATCAAATGGCTGATCCGGTTCGCGCCCGGCATCGAGGCCGAGACGGTATTCATCCCCGACGTGGGCCGGTCCGGCGCCCTGTGCGTGTCGAGCCAGGTGGGCTGCACGCTCAGCTGCACCTTCTGCCACACCGGCACCCAGGCGCTGGTGCGCAACCTCACCGCCGCCGAGATCATCGCCCAGGTGCAGATCGCCCGGGACGATCTCTCGGAGTGGAACGCCGGCGAGGGCGAGCGGCGGCTGACCAACATCGTGTTCATGGGCATGGGCGAGCCGCTCTATAATCTGGACGGCGTGGCCGACGCGTTCGACGTGATTTCCGACAACGAAGGCATCGCCATCTCGCGCCGGCGCGTGACCGTCTCCACCTCCGGCGTGGTTCCAAAGCTCACCGAGCTGGGCGAGCGCACCGGGGCCATGCTGGCCATCTCGCTGCACGCCACCAACGATGCGCTGCGCGACGAACTGGTGCCGCTCAACCGCCGCTATCCCATCGCCGATCTCCTGGCGGCGGTGCGCGCCTATCCCGGCCTCTCCAATGCCCGGCGGGTGACGTTCGAATACGTCATGCTCAAGGGGATCAACGACAGCCCGGCTGAGGCGCGGGCCCTGGTGCGGCTCCTCGCCGGCATACCGGCCAAGATCAACCTCATTCCGTTCAATCCGTGGCCCGGCAGTCCATATGAGTGCTCGAGCCCCGCGGTCATCGAAACGTTTGCGGGCATCGTCAACCGGGCCGGCTACGCCTCACCGATCCGCACGCCGCGTGGTCGCGACATCCTCGCCGCTTGCGGACAGCTCAGGACCGAGAGCGAGAAGCTTCGGGCCAGCGCCAGGCGCGGCGCGCCGGCGACAGTCGTTGCGCCCTGACGCCGCTCAGCCAGTGGCATGAAACTGCCACGCCCTCCCGACTGGCTGATCTATCTGGGCGTCGTGGCCGCTCTGGCGGTCCTGGCCGTGTTCGTGGGCGAACACACCGAGGCGCCGCCAGCCCCTCGACCGCCCAGAGCCGACGCCGGCGCGCCGCTGGCCCCAGCTTCGCTGTTCGATCCGGCCATCCTGGTGACGGCGCCCACGACGAGCGGCGGCGCCGGCACGGCCTTCTCGGTTTCCGATAGCGGTGTGTGGCTGACCGCGCGCCATGTGGTTGATGGCTGCGCGCGGTCGGTGATCGTGACCGCGCCCGGCCGCGGCGTCGCCGCCCAGGTGCGCCTTACGCCAGGGCGCGAGACCGCGATCCTGATCACCCAGGGTGGAGCGCCGGCGCTGCCGATCGCGCCGATGGGACCCCTTCACCGCGGCAAGCGCGCGTTCCATCCTGGCTTCCCGCAGTCGCGCGCCGGCGCGGTCGCCTCGGAGCTGCTGGCCCGAAACAGGCTGTTCGTGCGCGGCTGGGGCTTCCGCACCGAGCCGGTGCTGGCCTGGGCCGAAGTCGGACGCACGAGCGGCCTGCGCGGAAGCCTGGCCGGAATCTCCGGCGCACCGGCGCTGGACTCTGCGGGCAGGGTTGTTGGGGTGACCCTGGCCGAGTCGCCCAGACGCCGGCGGCTCTACACCACCACGCCCTCTTCCCTGCGCGCCGCCCTGGCGGCCGCCAGCGTGACGCCCCAGACCGCCGCGAGAGGCGAGGTCTTCGGCCGCGACAACTATGACCGCCTCGCCGACAGCCTCCGCCACGACCTGCGCATCACCCAGGTAGTGTGCCTCGCGCGCTGAGGTCGGCGGGCGGTTTGAGACGCTGAGACGCAGATACGCAGACCATGAAGAGACCGTTCCAGTCAGATTGATTTGACCATGCGGGATCAAGCCTCTGCGTCTCTGCGGTCTCAACACAACCTTGGCCCCAACCACCGAGCTCGCCTTGCGTCTCAGGTGGGGCGGCGGCTTGACCAGGCGAGCGCGAGGCAGAGGAGGATGGCGGGCAGCCCGATCGCGCCGCAGAGAAGGTAGAAGAGCGCGTAGGCGTCGGTGAGCGAGCGGCCCCGGTTGAGGTGATCCACGATCACGCCGGAAAAGCCCTTCAGGGTCTTCCCGGACCAGGTCAGCGCCGAAGTGAGCAAAGCGTATTGGGTCGCCGTATAGCCCAGACTTGTCAGGGTCGACATGTAGGCGATCAGGGCGACGCCGGAATAGCCGATGGCGACGGAGTCGAAGGTCATGATCGCTGCGAACGCGGTGATCGGGACGCCGACGATGGTCGTCAGCGTCCAATCTCCGCCGTGCCAGCCCAGGAAGGCGAAGGCGGCAATCCCGATCGGTTGCAGGATCGCGCCGATGATGAGGGTGCGGCCAACGCCCAGGCGCACCGACGACAGCCCGCCGAGCGCGATCCCGGCGAGCGAGCCGCCAAGCCCGACGGTCGCCCTCACCGCTGCTATGGTCGGCTTGGCGATCCCCAGCGCCTGGTAGAAAGGGTTGCTCATCGGGCCGCGCATGTAGTCGCACAGGTGGTAGGCGGTGATGGTGGTGAGCATCAACAGCGCCATCGCCAGCCCGTGGGCCTGGAAGAATTGGATGAACGGCCCGACCACGGCGTCCCCCAGCCCCGCCAGAGGATGACGGCGGGTCTGCTCCGCCTTGGCCTCCATGATCTCGTCGGCCCGCGAAGGCTCCCGGGCCAAGAGCGATGCGGCCAGGCCGACCACCATCAGGGCGCCGTACAGCGCATAGGCGATTGGCCAGCCGAGGGCCTGCGCCACCAGCAGAATCAGCGCCTCGGTGGCGATCAGGGCAGCGCGGAATCCGAGTGAATAGGCGGCGGTGAGCAGGCCAAGTTCATCGGCGTCTCGCGCCGACTCGATCCGCCAAGCATCGATCACCGTATCCTGGGACGCCGCGGCGACGCCCGTGACAATGCCCATGACGGTCAGTACGCCCAGGTGCGCGCGCGGGTCGGAGAGGGACATGCCAATCAGCCCCGCTCCGACGCTCAGCTGGGTCACGATCATCCAGCCCCGGCGGCGACCCAGGAAGCCCACCAGGGGCGCCCTGATCCGATCGACCACGGCGCCCCAGAGGAACTTGATCGAATAGGTGAGCGTGATCCACGACAGGAATCCGATCACGGCGATCTTGATTCCGTCCTCGGCCAGCCAGAAGCCGAGGGTATTGCCGATGAGCATGAACGGCAGGCCGGAGGAGAATCCCAGGGCCAGCATCAGGGCGACTTTCGGGCGGCCCAAGGCGCCGAGTACGTCGGCCATCCGCCGCCTGCGTGGCCCCGCCGCGACCGCTTCCACCATCAGACCGCGCCTCCGAGCATCGGGCGGCGAGAGTGGAGCGCGTCGCGGTCTACGTCAAAGCGCGCCGGCCGTGCTCGCGCGCAAGAGCGCGGCCCGGACGAGCGGCAGGCGGTCGTTGCCGAAATACATGTCGTCCCCGCCGACGAACATCGTGGGTGAGCCGAAGCCGCCGCGGGCGATGAGTTCGTCGGTGTTGTCCTTGAGGGCGGCCTTAATGCAGGGATCGGCCGCTGCCGCGAGCACGGCGGCGCCATCCTCGCGCACGCTCTGGCAGGCCGCCGTCAGCACATTGTCGCGCGAGATGTCCTCATCGCGCGACCAGTAGGCCTCGAACACCGCGCGGGCGAAGGCGACCAGCTTGCCCGATGGGGCGAGGACGATGCAGGCGCGCATCGCCTTGACCGAGTTCACCGGGAAGACGCTCGGCGGCATCTTGATCTTCAGGCCTGCCTGACGCGCCCAGTCCTGCAGGTCCTTCTGGCCATAGCGCGCCTTGGCCGGAACCGGGTGTTCGCGGCTGGCGTAGACGCTGGGGTTCACCGCGTTGAACACCCCGCCGACCAGGATCGGCCGCCAAGTGATCTGCGCGCCCAGTTCGGCCGCCAGCGGCTGGAGATTATGGAACGCCAGATACGTCCATGGACTGGAACAGTCGAAGAAGACTTCGATCATGAGAGCTGCGTCCCGCCGGAGAATCCGATCTCAGGCGTAGATGATCCTGCGTCCGCGCTCAAATGTCGCACGCCCTGTTCGCGCGCCGGGCCGGCGCCTATGGTCCGCCTCCAACGTGTTGGGGGCTGATGGATGGCGACGATCGACTGGAAGTCGGGGGTTGATGGCGACTGGTCGACAGGGTCGGACTGGAGCGGGGGCAATGCGCCGGGATCCGGCGACGCGGCGGTGATCGCGGCGTCGGGGACCTACACGGTGACGATCAACGATGCGGAGGCGGCCGATACGCTGAGCCTGGACGCTTCCGGGGCGACGGTGGCGGACAACAACACGCTGACCCTGGGCTCGACGCTGACCGTGACGGCGGGCAGCTTCCAGCTGAACGCCGCGGCCGACATCGTCGGCGGGACCCTGAGCGCCACCGGCGGCGTCTTCGTGTGGAACAACGGGACGTTGTCGGGGTCGACCTACGCGGGGGCGATGAACCTCACGGCCCTGGGCGCCGCGGTCAACGTGGAGGGCGGCTTCACGGCTACGGGGGCGAACGGCTCGGGCGCGGGGACGATCAACCTGACCGGCTATGGCGCGAGCCTGGCGGCCAACGGCGGCGAGACGCTGGACAACGCCACCCTGGAGTTCGGCAACGCCAGCTTTCCGGCCTTCCTGGCTCTCAACAATCCCGGCGACGCCTTCCCGGTGCTGACCCTGGGGGTGAACTTCGACGTCGTGCAGGCCGGGACCAGGGCCCAGATCATCGGCAGCAACTTCGGCTACAGCGACGAGACGGTGCTCAACGACGGCACCATCACCGCGGCCCTGGCCAGCGGCGACTTCACCTCGACGATCAACAATTTCACCAACGCCGGCGTGATCGACGTGGGCGCAGGCGACACCCTGGCGCTCGACGATCCCGGCTTCTCCAACACCACGAGCGGCCAGATCGACCTCACCGGCTCTGGGACGACGGTCTATCTGGGCGACGACAACACCACCAGCTGGTCCAACGCCGGGACGATCACCTTGGGGGCCGACACCACCTGCTACATCGACCAGTACGGGACCAACAGCTGGACCAACACCGGCTCGATCACCCTGGCCTCGGGCGCGCGTCTGTCGCTGGGCGGCGATTACACCACCGCCCAGATGGCGGCGATCGTCAACAACGGCGGGGCGCTCTACATCGACGGGCTGTTGACCAACACCGGGGCGACCCTGACCGTGGGTCCGGGCACGACCCAGCCGGTCATCTACCTGGACAGCGGCGGGGGCATCGTCGGCGGCACGGTGATCGACGAGGGCTCGGGCATGCGCTTCAGCGCCGGCTCGCTGCAGGGGGTGACCTACGAGGGAACCCTGGATCTGTCGCCGCAGTATTCGCGGCTGTTCATCTCCGGCGGCCTGACCGCCACCGGCGTGGGCGGGACCGGACCGGGGCTGATCAACGTCACCGGCGTGTCCAGCTATCTGTACGCGGCCGGTTCGGAGACCCTCGACAACGCCACGCTCAACATCGGCGACAACGGCACGGCGGACATCCTCTATCTCTACGATCCCTATGGCGACACGCCGGTCCTGACCTTCGGGACGGGCTTCAATATCGTGCAGGCCGGCGCCGCAGGCTCGGTGGTGGAGATCACCGGCGGCATCGCCGGCTCGGCCGACGCGGTGATCAACGACGGCTCGATCACCGCGGCCATCGACACGGGCCAGTTCACCATCACCCCGCTCAGCTTCACCAACAACGGCTTGATCACCGTGGGCGGCGGCGACAAACTGCTCCTGCAGCCGGCGACCTTCACCAACCTGGTGGGAACCACGCTCACCGGCGGGACCTACGAGGCCCAGGGCGGCTCGACGCTGGAGCTGGCGCAAGGCGCCGCCATCGTCACCGACGCCGCCACCCTGATCCTCAGCGGGACAGGGTCGGTCATCGAGGCCGAGAACGACGCCGGCAAAGCCGAGGTCGCCGTCGACACGACCCTGGCGACCATCGCCGCCACCGGAACGCTCGAACTCCTAGCCGGGCGCGACTGGTCCTCCACCCTGGCCATGGCCAACGCCGGAACCCTCGACCTGCACGGCGGGACCTTCTCCGCCGCAAGCCTCGACAACACCGGCCTCATCGACGGCTTCGGCGTCATCGACGCCCCCCTCACCAATTCCGGCACCATCACCGCCTCTGGGGGAACACTGGCGTTCACGGCGGCCAACAACACCTTCACCGGTGTGCTGTCCGGCACGGAAATCGAATTCGACGGTGGGAGCGATGAGCTGCGAAGCGGATTGAGCCTCTCCGCCAGCACCATCGCGATCGCCGGCGGCGCCGGGGTCACCTTGGCGGCGAACCAGACCTTTGCCCACACAGTCAGTCTCGCCTCTGGCACGATCTCCGTGGCCGCACGCGAAACGTTCGTCTTCACCGGCACAGGCAGCAGCTTTGCGGGAACTCTAGCCGGCGCGGGCCTCGTCGCCTTCACGGCCGGGTCCGACACGCTGGCCGGAACGACCCTTAGCGTCGCCGATACCGACATCGACACCGCCACGACGCTGTCCGGGAGCCTGGACATCACCGGCAATGTGTTCGCCACGACGCCGTCGATCACCGTGGCCGCGGCGGGCGCGACCCTCACCGGCGGCGGATCGATCATGCTCTCCAACACCGCCAGCAACGAGATCGAGGGGGCGAGT
>Ga0302314_10017577_pt1 | contig 11984 bp, 9 predicted proteins | sample III_Palsa_N2_3_FD_200533 | JGI IMG/M metagenome (GOLD analysis project Ga0302314, IMG submission 200533) | Peat permafrost microbial communities from Stordalen Mire near Abisko, Sweden - III_Palsa_N2_3 | ecosystem: Environmental > Terrestrial > Soil > Palsa > Peat permafrost | place: Sweden...
CGCTTTCGACGGGCTGGCCGCTCACTCGCCCTCACCCGGCACAGGCTCAACGACGGGCGCAACACCAGCCTCCACCTCCACCTCGACCGGAGCCGGTTCCGTCGCCGAGGCGTGCGCATCGTAGGTCAAGGTCACTGTCAACGACGCTTGGCCGCCCACCTTCGCCAGAATCACTCCGCCCTGCGCGGAGATCAGCAGACCGAACTGCACCTCCACGTGATCCGGCCGCGCTCCTCGCGCCGCCGTCCGCCCGATCATCCGCGCCGTCGACGCGGCGACTTCCACGATCGCCTCCTGCGCCCGCTCGAACGCATCGGACACCTGGCCTATCGCGTCACCAAGCTTCGAGGTCTGCTGAGAACCGGGCACCACGACCGTCTCCACCAACATATCGGTCTCACCCACACGCACCGACAACATTACAAACCCCTCCCACGAGACAACTCACGGTAACCCCAAACCGGCACGCCACGCTGGGAAAACAGCAAACTGCGACCTGACAGATCCGAAGCGCCGGGCTGAGTTCGGCTCCAGATGCGCTTCTTCGTAGATGGTGCAAGGCTTGAACGAAGGAGCCGACCATGACAGTGCGCCGCTTGGCTAGAGCACTCGTCTGGATGGTGGCCCTGGTGGTGGCGGCTGTGGTGGCCGGGTGTGGAACGGCGACGGTCGTTACGACTAGTAATCAGTCACCATCCGTGACGATGAATCCTCGTGTGTCCACGTCTCCGTCAACCTCCACGCCTGCGCCCGCGTCCTCGTCAACGCCGCCGACACGGCAGGTCGTGCAGCCCACGCCGACTGCGGCGGCTCCGGTGCCTGTTGCGCCGGTGGCCCTCGACCCGGCGCAGGTCGTCGCGGCGTACTTCTCGGCGATCAATGGGAGGGACTATTCGCGGGCCTGGGCGTTAGGCGGGCGGAATCTGGGGCAGAGTTACGGCCAATTCGTCTCCGGCTTTGCCAACACGGCCCAGGACAACGTCACGATTACAGGAGTGACGGGTGACGTCGTGTCGATCTCGCTTGTCGCCACGAATGACGATGGGACTCAGCAGTCTTTCGGCGGTACTTACACCGTTTCCGGTCAGGAGATCACTGGGGCGTCGGTGTATCAAATCCAGTCCGATGCGGGAGGGTTGTGCGGCGCGCCGCCGAATCCGTACGGTTACAACTTCTGCGGCGTTGGAGGTCGTATTTACTCCCCGCAGGGTGATATCTGTACCTACTTCTCGTGCATCGACAACTTCTGGAACGAGCCGGGATACATGGTCGAGTGCCGAGACGGTAGCTTCAGCATGGCTGGTGGATATAGCGAGGCTTGTACCGACCACAATGGGGTACAGCAAACCGTTTGGAGCGGCTCTTGAGCGCAGCGCAGGTGATCGACGTCGTTCCGGCCAGGCCGAGTGACTCTGTGGCGATCGCCGAACTGTTCGAGCGGATGGAGTGGACTGCGGATGTCCCGAACACCGAGGCGCAGCGGTTCTACGCTAGCCTCGGTGCGGAACTCAACTGGATGAAGCTCGTATACAGGCTGCCGATCTAGATCTATTCGTAGTAGGTCTCTTCGGCCAGTTCTTCGGCGCGTTCTGGTTCGGCAAGCAGTGCGGCGATGTGGTGGCGGCGGTCCCATCTTCCTGCGGCCCAGGCCAGGGCGCGGGCGATGCCGTCGAAGGTGGAGGCGTGCGCCGTGCCGTCGACCACGCGCCAGGTGACCTCGTCCTCGTCGTCCAGGATCAGTTCGTCGTGCTCTGTGTAGGTGTCCGGGGACTCCGGGAGGAGGTCCAGGACGACCTGGGGGACCGGGCGCGGCTCGCCAACGGAGGTGACCGTGCCCGGGATGGCCTCGGAGATCAGGTCCAGGTCGAGCAGGTCGGCCAGGGGTACCGCGCAGCGCGCCGGGACTGCGAGGTAGGGGCGGTCGCCGATCAGCGGCAGCAGGTCGGGGGCGTCGATCACCAGGACCTCGGCGGCGTCGGCGACGACCAGGACGTTGTTCTGCCAGGCACGCAGGCTGGTCGGTGGGACCAGGCGGTCGGCCGGGATGTCGGAGAGCAGTTCGTAGAGCGCGGTGAGTTGGGCACCGGCGACCTCGCGGTCCGGGTCGGCTAGTCGATCGAGAAGTTCGCCGGGGCCGCCGGGGGCTTCGAGCAGCGCGGCCAGGGTGGTGCGCACGCCGAGGCCGATCAGGTAGGCGGGGTCGCGGTCTGTGGGGGCAGGGTCGTAGAGGCCCGCCAGGAGCCCGCCGCCGCCGGTAGCCAGGTCGGCGGGGCAGCGGCCGTCGAGGACCGGGTGGCGGCTGAGCCACCAGGAGGTGTACGAGGGCAGCTTCACCGTGTGGCCGGCGCCGGTCAGTACCCTGGCCTGGGATGTGACGGCGGCGCGCAGGCCCGGTCCGGACAGCAGGTCGAGTGCTTGGGGCCAGCGGGTGATCAGGTCGAGGTCGCGTACCGCGAGCAGCTCTGACACCACGGGTGGGACGTCCTGCGCGGATCTTGGGATCATGGTCCTGAGGTCGTCGATCCAGTCCTCGATCCCGTCCAGGTCCAGCAGGTCGTCGGCGAGGCTGTCGGGGTCCAGCAGGACGTCGTCGGCGCGGACCAGGGCGAGAGTGTCGAGCACGCCGGTGGCGCGCAGCGCGTCGGCGCCCCAGCGGCGGACCCAACTCTCGTCGACGAAACCGAACGCTTCGGGGTCGACCACCTCGGCGAGTGGCGAAGTGGGCAGCAACAGCTGGCCGGCCGGGGTGTAGCCCGCGTGGTCGTCGGGGAGTAGCAGGTCGGCGAGGTCGAAGCGTTCGTTCGGGCCCGGTTCGGCGGCGCTGACCAGGGCCAGGATGGCGGCGGCCAGGACAGCCGGGTCGCTCGGGCCGCCTGGGCCGCCGTCGTCTTCCTGCGGCAGCGCGTCGTGGGAGGCCTTGACGGCGCCGAGTACCGCCGGGTCGGCGAGCAGGGCGCGGGGTTGGGCGGGCCGGGAGCCGAGGCGTTCTAGCAGGTTGGCGGGGCTGCTGCCGTGGGCCAGTGCTGCGGGGTGCACGATCCGCAGGCCGAGCGGGCCGAGGATGGCGAGCACGGAGGCATCGAGCTCTGCGACGGGGATCAGGGTGCCGCGGGCACCGCGGACGGTCCGGCCGTCGGCGAGGGGGACTGGGAGGGTGGCCAGGGCTTCCCGGGCGCTCGGGTCCTGGCCGAGGACTCCGTAGAGGGCCGAGTAGAGTCCGCCCCACCAGGCCGGTTCGCGGTCGAGTCCGGCCAAGGTTTCGGCCAGTTCGCCTGGTCCCAGGCGGCGTACTCCGAGTGCTGTCATAGCTGCTTGGTCGCGTTCCCAGCCGGCTGGGAGCAGGCCTGGGAGCACCTCGCGGACCAGTGCGATCAGGGCATCGTCGCAGGGGTCGAGGACGACGGCGTCTTTCGGGCGAAGTGGGCCGGGGGTGGGGTTCGCGGCGTCGCCGGCGGCGGCGGCGGAGGGGAGGAACGCCGCCTCCGGGAGCCTGGTGGCGATGCGGCGGCGTAGTTCGGCGTCGATCGCGCCTTCGGCGAGCGGGCCTGGGACCAGGCGCAGTATGGCGGGGATGCGGGTCGGCCAGGAGGTGACGAGGTCGGTGTACGCCTCGGCGGCTCGGTCGAGGAGGAATCCGGTCAGCGGGCCGGGGGCGACACGGCGGCGGGTGACGTCCAGGGGGAAGGAGGCGATCAGCAGGGCGGGCAGGCCGAGCGGTTCGTCGGTGGGGGTGGGGGCGTAGAGGACCGGGGTGGTGCGCAGCCGCTGCGGGCCGCCTTCCTGGTCGATCGGAACGGCCCAGGTCAGCGACCAGCGGGCGCGGATGCGCTCTTCGACGGGGCGGTCGGCGAGCAGGTCCCGGTTGAGTTCGCCTTGCGCGACGGCCAGGCGCCAGCGGGTCGTCCGTGTGCCGTCGACGACCACGCATTCGCTCTGGGTGTTTCGGTCGGCGGTCAGGGTGCGTACTTCGCCGTCCAGGTCGACCACGATCTCGGTGAGTTGGGAGAGCGCGAGCAGCAGGGTGTCGTCCAGCTCGGTCAGGAGTCTGCGGACGAGTGTGAGGGCCGCGTCGTCGCGCAGGGGGAGCACGACCACGGTGTCGTAGCCCCACGGCGGCGCGCCTTCGGCGGGGTACGGCAGACGCAGTGCGGGCACTCGCCCGTCGCGGCGGCCGAGCTCTTCGCCGAGTTCCGGGTTCTGGGCGGCTGCTTCCTGCACCGCTTTGCGGGCGTCGGTGGCGGAGAAACGTACTCCGCCGTCCCGGGAGAGGACCTCCGGGGAGTCGCTGACGGCGAGTACCGCGGCGAAGCCAAGTCCGAAGCGGCCGACCGGAACCGCGTCGCCGGACTGGCCGCCGTGCCCCTCGTCGCGCTTGGCGGACGCGCGCAGGGTGGACAGGCTCACCACTCCGGCCGCGTCCAACGGGGCGCCGGTGTTGGCGGCGGACAGTGTCGGACCTTGCGGTGAATCGCTCTGGAGGGTCAGGCGCAAGCGTCCCGGCACTCCGGCGCGCGCGGCGGCGTCCGCGGCGTTCTGTGCCAACTCGACCAGCACCCGGTCCCGATACCCGCCCAGGACCAGGTCCTCCTCGAGGTTGGCGTCCTCGCGGAAGCGCACCGGGGCGGCCACCCACGACGCAAGTACCCGATCGCGGATCGCCGCGGTTTCGAACTGATCAGTCACAAACGGTCCTTTGTCGACGTTGCCCTTGGACGCCGCCGCGCCCTCTCTCGCGAGACGGCCCGGCGGCTGTGTCGGAAAGGCTACCGTCCGGGACCGACGTCGGCGCCCACGATCGGTCGCCGTGGGCGCCGGCGAATGTGAACCGGCGAATCAGAACTTGGCGACGACGGGGATGATGCGCTCGCCGATGATTTCCAGCGGGGTGATCGTCTCCACGTTCGGGACGCGGCCGTGGGCGTGCGAGACCCCCTGGTCGGCCAGGGTGTGGAGCTGTTCGAGGAGGGCGTCTACGTGCTCGCCGTCGGCACCCGGGTCGAGCTGGAACATGACGGTCTTCTCGATCTCGTCGTAGTCGCGCCCGAGCTTCTCGCAGTGCTCGCGCAGCACCTCGAGCTTGTGGCCGAGTTCCGGCCCGGCGAACAGGTTACAGGCGCGGGCGTACTGCGCGACCAGGCGCAGAGTCTTCTTCTCCCCGCCGCCGCCGATCAGGATCGGCGGGTGCGGGCGGCTGAGCGGCTGCGGTGAGTTGAGTGTGCGCCCGAGCTGGTAGTGCTTGCCGTTGTAGGGCTCCTCGCTCTCGCTCCACATCTGCAGGCAGATCTGCAGCGCCTCCTCCAAACGCTCGAAGCGCTCGGCGGTGGGCGGGAAGGACAGGCCCAGGCCCTTGGACTCCTCCTCGTTCCAGGCGGCGCCGATGCCGAGCCAGGCCCGGCCGCCGGAGAGCACGTCGAGCGTGCTCACGGCCTTGGCCAGCAGGCCCGGCTCGCGGTAGGTCACCGCGGTGACCCAGGCGAGCAGCTCGATCCGCTTGGTCTTGGCGGCCAGGAAGCCGAGGGCGGTGTAGGCCTCCAGCATGTCGTTCTCGGGCGGGCCGACGTGCGCGATCTGCCAGACGTGGTCCATCACGCTGAGCTTGGCGAAGCCGGCGTCCTCGGCGGCGACGGCGACCCGGGCGAGGTCCTCGCCGAGCTGCCGCGGGCCGCCGGGCCAGGTGAAGTTGGGGATGTGCAGGCCGATTTCCATGGGATACCTTCTCTGATCGACTGCGTGGGCTGCGGCGCGTCGAAGCTAACCGGAGTAAGCTCCGTTTCGTCTCTATCGTAGCGAAGGAAGGCCTATTCCATGAAAGTGTGGTTCATCACCGGCACCTCGCGCGGATTCGGGCGCGAGTGGGCGCAGGCCGCGCTCGAGCGCGGCGACAAGGTCGCGGCCACCGCGCGGAACCTCAGCACCCTGGATGACCTGGTCGAGAAGTATGGCGACGCCCTGCTGCCGCTGGCTCTGGACGTCACGGACCGGGAGGCGGTGTTCGCGGCCGTCGCGCAGGCGCATGCCACCTTCGGGCGCCTGGATGTCGTCATCAACAACGCCGGGTACGGGCACTTCGGCTTCATCGAAGAGGTGACCGAGCAGGAGGCGCGGGCCCAGATCGAGACCAACGTCTTCGGTGCGCTGTGGGTGACCCAGGCGGCCCTGCCGTTCCTGCGTGAGCAGGGCAGCGGCCACATCCTCCAGGTGTCCTCGATCGGGGGAATCACCGCGTTCCCGGGTCTCGGCCTCTATCACGCGTCCAAGTGGGCACTGGAGGGCTTCAGCCAGGCACTCGCGGGCGAGGTCGCCCCGTTCGGCATCAAGGTGACGGTGATCGAACCAGGCGGGTTCGACACCGACTGGGGCGGGTCCTCGGCCGTGCGCTCGGCCGAACTCCCCGGCTACGCGGAGGTGCATGCCGCGATGAACGAGAGGCGCCAGAGCATGGCCGCCAGCCGGGGCAGCGCGGCGGCGACGGCGAAGGCGGTGCTCGCGGTCGTGGATGCGGAGGAGCCGCCGCTGCGGATCTTCTTCGGCAGCGCTCCGCTCGGCCTCGCCAAGGCCGACTACGCGCGCCGGATCGAGACGTGGGAGGCGTGGGACGCGGTCTCGAAGGAGGCGCAGGGGTAGGTAGGTGTAGGAAAAACCTTCGGCCGAGTGGCCGGAACTGGCCGGCCGGGAATCCCGGTCGGCCAGTGGCATTTCAGGGTCGTTGTGCAGTATTTCGATTCTTACTTGACAGTGTCATAGTGACAGTGTCAAGGTAGTCCTGTGGATACCGATACTTGGACGCTGGACGAACTGGCGCGGCGGGCCGGACAGGCGCTCGCCGCCGATGCCGTGCAAGCGCCGAACGGTCGAGTCCGGGAGCGGCCCGATGGCCGGGCGATCCGTTGGTACGCCACGATCGGACTGGTCGACCGGCCGCTCAGCGGGCCGGGCCGGGCGGCCAGGTACGGGCCCCGCCATCTGCTCCAACTGGTCGCGGTCAAGCGTCTGCAAGCATCGGGCCGCTCCCTCGCGGAGATCCAGGCCGAGCTGACGGGCGCCACCGACGCGACTCTGCGCCGCATCGCGGAACTGCCGGCAGGCCTCGCAGAACTGCCACATGACACTGTCACGCCGACTGGAGTCGAACTCGACATCGACGCCGACACCAATCCCCATGCCGACGTGGCACCCGCTCCGGCGCGCTTCTGGGCTACTCCGCCTGCTGCGCCCGTGGCGCCCGCTGCGCCCGCGACACCTGTGGTGCCCGTGGCGCCCATGGCCAAGCGCGCACCTGCGCGGCCCGACGAACCGGTTGTCGTGCGCTTTGAGCTCGCCCTGTCCGGCACCGTCAGCCTGACCGTTCCCCGCCTGCCCGACGCCGCGGACCTCGAAGCCGTCCGCGCGGCCGCGGCACCCTTGCTCCGCCTGCTCGCCGACCGCGGTCTGACCACAGTTGAAGGAGATCACGATGAGTATTAGTTCCCTGCGGATCGATCCGATCCTCGACGAGCCGGCGAGCCTGGCGCCCGAGGACGCGGGCCTGGGCGCGCTGGTGACCGCGCGCGGCAACCTTCCGCTGCACCGGCTGGACGTGCGCGCGGACATCACAGGCCTGACAGTGGGCGTCAGGCTCACTCAGGCGTACCGCAACCCATATGACACGTCGTTGGAGGCGACCTATATATTCCCGCTTCCCGATCGCGCGGCCGTGACCGGTCTGACCATGACCGCCGGCGACCGGGTCATCGAGGGCGTGCTCTCGGAGCGTGGAGCCGCGCGGAAGACGTACGACGCGGCGATCGCCGCCGGGCAGCAGGCGAGCATCGCCGAGGAGGAACGGCCCGACGTCTTCACGCTGCGCGTGGGCAACATCCTGCCGGGGGAGGAGGTGACGGTCGCGTTCACCCTGGCTGGTCCGCTGCCATACGCCGACGGCCAGGCCGAGTTCCGCTTCCCGCTCGTCGTCGCCCCTCGCTACATCCCCGGCGGCGCGCTGCCCGGCGCCCAGGTCGGCAGCGGCTACAGCCAGGACACTGACGCCGTGCCCGACGCGTCCCGGATCACGCCGCCGGTGATGCTCCCCGGGTTCCCCAACCCGGTCGACCTGTCCATCGAGGTTCGGATCGACCCCGCCGGCCTGGCCCTCTCGGGCATCGCGTCGAGCCTGCACGCGATCACCGAGGAGGACGGGCTGGTCCGGATCCAGCCGGGCGAGCGCGTCAACCGCGATTTCATCCTGCGGCTGGCCTATGAGGAGGGCGCCAACGCGCTCGTCCTGGTCCCGGACGCCGACGGCGAGGAGGGCACCTACCAGCTGACCGTGCTCCCGCCTGCCGCGAACACCGAGAGCGGTACCCCGCGGCGGCCCCGCGACCTCGTGCTGCTGCTCGACCGATCCGGCAGCATGGGCGGCTGGAAGATGGTCACGGCCCGGCGCGCGGCCGCCCGGATCGTCGACACCCTCACGCCCGCCGACCGCTTCGCGGCGCTCACCTTCGACCACGTGGTCGGACACCCCGACCGGCTTCCGTCCGGCCTGGTCGCCGCGACCGACCGGCACCGGTACCGGGCGATCGAGCACCTGGCCCGGGTGGACGCCCGCGGTGGCACGGAGTTGGCCGCCCCGCTGGCCGAGGCGCTGAGCCTGCTCGCGGACCCGTCGCGGGACCGGATACTGGTGCTGATCACCGACGGCCAGGTGGGCAACGAGGACCAGATCCTGCGGCAGATCACGCCGGGCCTGGCCGGTATCAGGGTGCACACGGTGGGCATCGACACGGCGGTGAACGCGGGCTTCCTCAGCCGGCTGGCCGGCGTCGGCGGCGGCCGCTGCGAACTGGTCGAGTCCGAGAACAGGCTCGATGACGCGATGGACCGGATCCACCGCCGGATCGGCGCGCCCTCGGCGACCGGCCTGCGGGTCGAGGCCGAGGGCCTGGACCTGCTGCCGGGCAGCGCCAGCCCGGCCCGGATCCCCGACCTGTTCCCCGGCGTTCCGCTGGTCCTCGCCGGGCGCTACCGGGGCGCGGCGGCCGGAACGCTGACGGTCAGTGGCCTGACCCCGGACGAACTGCCCTGGCAGGTGTCCGTGGTGGCGGCCGTCGCGGACCGGCCCGAGGTATCCAAGATCTGGGCCCGCGGGCGCCTGCGCGACCTGGAGGACCAGTACGTGGTGAACGGGAGTGACGTCTTGGAGCACACGATCGTGGAAACCTCGCTGCGGCACGGAGTGCTGTGCCGCTTCACCGCGTATGTGGCCACGGACGTGCGAGTGGTCACCGATGGCAAGACGCCGCACAAGGTGACTCAGCTCGTGGAACTCCCGGCCGGCTGGGAGCCCGTCGAGATTGCTGACGTGCTCAGCAGTTCGGTCAGCCCGCCCTCCCCGGCCCGCGTACCCTTCCGTCCGCAGCAGGCCGCTGCTTCTCCCGACATGGCATTCGGCGCAGCCGTCGGGTCCGCCCCGGCTCCCGCTGCGCAGGCCGCTCCGGCCGCTCCTGCGGGTCCGGGTGCTCCCGTGGAGGCGATGCGGAAGAGGAGCGTGGTGCGGCCGGCAGCCGAAGGTTTCTCGACTGCCTCGGTCGGCGGGGGTGGTCGGCCTCCTCGGTCGAAGCAGCGCAGGCTGAAGGAGTCGGAGGAGTTCGAGGGCTTCGGCCCGGAGCTGACCGCGGTGATCGAGCAGGCCGCCGTGGAAGCGCGCCGGCTCCGGGACGGCGCCGCCGAGCCCGCGGGCCGTCGCCGCGACCTGCTGGACGATCTGCTCAGCCGGCTCGACGCGCTCCTGCGCGATCTGACCCGGCACAACTCGGACCAGGGCGTGGTGCAGACCCTCCACGTGCTCGTCGTCTATCTGCGAGACGCCGAGGCCGCGTTGGAGCAGCGGTGGACGCACGCGCTCGCCGTGCTCGATGAGTTGGCCGCGCTGGGTGCGGGGATCGTCGAGGACTCGGAGGCGGAGGCGGAGTCGGAGCAGGGGCCGGATTCGGAGCCGTCGCCCGCGACCGGACGGCGGGCCTTCTGGAAGCGCTGACGATGATCTCAAGTCGGATGGCCCGGGAGTGAGATCGCCTCCGAGCCACCCGACCTGGCGGGAGTCCGGCTGCAGCCGGACTCCCACCAGATCCAGTCCGCCGCGCCCTCCGGATATCCGCTTTCGCGCAGATCCGCCCTGGGCTAGAGTCCAGGTGCGGAAACGACCTTGAAGGAGTCGAGACATGCCCGGTTATTGAGCACGCGTTGACGTCTGAGCCATTTGCGGCTCGTCATCGCGTGCTGCCCTCGATGTGTGGCACAGCGAGTCCAACCCCCGCCTGAGTCCTCGGCGCGACACTGTTCGCTCCGGCGGCGCCCGGCGTGGGATCTCTGTGCCCAGCTACCCGTCGAGGTTCCAGTGCTGTCCCTTCCTTCTGAGATTTCTGATCTTTGCGATCTGCCCGATTCTGTTCCTCCTGCCCCGCCGCGCCTGTGGCGCGATGGCGACTTCCGAATGCTCTGGATCGGCCAGAGCTTCTCCCAGTTCGCCGAGCAGGCAGGCTCCGTGGTCTTGCCACTTAGCGCGGTCCTCTACCTGCACGTGGACGCTGGCCGTCTGGGCATCCTGCGTGCCGTGTACCAAGTTCCGCTGTTGCTCTTCTCGCTGTTCGCCGGCGCCTGGGTGGACCGGCGCAGCACGCGAAAGGTCATGATGATGGCGGACGGCTGCCGAGCACTCGCGCTCGCCGGAATGGCGATCGCCAGTCTGCTCGGCAAGCTCGACATCTCCACTCTGCTCGGCGTCGCGTTCGTCATCGGCACCCTCTCGGTGTTCTTCGACGTCGCCTACCAGGCCGGTGTCGTACGGCTGGTCGAGCGCGACCTGTTGGCGCGCGCCACCAGCGCGCTCGAAGGCACCCGCTCATCGGCGCAGACCGTGGGCCCGGCCATCGGCGGCGTGCTGGTGTCGCTCTTCCGCGCGGCAGCGGGGGCAGGGCTGTGCGCGGTGTTCTTCGCGATATCGTTCGTCTCGATCCGCGGCATGCGTCGGCCCGAGCCGATCTCGAATCGATCATCGCACCGTCCGCGTTTCGGGCAGCAGATCCGCGAGGGGCTGCGTTTTGTGCTGGCCGAGCCCTTGCTGCGCGCGCTGGCGCTGGTCTCGGCGGAGTTTCAGTTCTCCTTCGCCGCCCTGATGACCGTCTATCTGCTCTTCCTCCCGCGAGACCTGCACGTTTCGGGCGCGACGGTCGGCCTCGCACTCGCGGCCACCGGTCCGGGCGCCGTGCTCGGCGCGCTCCTGGCACCGCGCCTGCCGAAGCACATCGGCTACGGCGCGGTGCTCGTCGGGGCGCCGGCCATCGCCGAAGGCGTACTCCTGTGCGTGCCCGCGCTTCACGGCGCCACCGCCGCCACGGTGGCCGCGCTCTTGGCCGTCAACTTCGTGTTCGGACTGTGCTGCCAGATTGTGGACGTCACAGCCGTAGCCGTGCGGCAAGCAGTCACCGCTGACGAGATGCAAGGCCGTGCCTCCGCGACGATCATGTTCATCGGCATGGGACTGACCCCGCTCGGGTCCCTCCTCGGCGGATACCTCGCCCAACAGTGGGGACTGCGCACCGCGCTCCTCGCCGCTACGATCGGGGCGCTGCTCTCCCCGGTACTGATCGCAATCTCACCGCTCTCCCGCCTCGGGCGGACACTGCCTACGCGGGGCGAGTCTTCGTGAAACTTTCAGATGAGCCGCACCGAATCTTTGCCCTTCGCCACTTCGAGGTAGAACTGTCCCGTCGGCACTTGGACACCGCACTCTTCGAAGGGAATTCGCACTATGACCGATGACAGCACATGCACTCCCGACGGCACAGACGGCACCGACAAGATAGAGAGCACAGATATACCCGGCAGTCCGGTCACGACTCTGCCACGCACCTCGTACCCTGCCACGATGCCCGCGGTAATGCCCGCCGTGCTGCCCACTGCGACGCAGAGCGTGACCGTCGCCTTCGCCGGGGAGGGGGCCGGGA
>Ga0302314_10017579_pt1 | contig 11983 bp, 11 predicted proteins | sample III_Palsa_N2_3_FD_200533 | JGI IMG/M metagenome (GOLD analysis project Ga0302314, IMG submission 200533) | Peat permafrost microbial communities from Stordalen Mire near Abisko, Sweden - III_Palsa_N2_3 | ecosystem: Environmental > Terrestrial > Soil > Palsa > Peat permafrost | place: Sweden...
CTCGGAAGCTGCCCACTCAGAAATTGCCGAGGCCGCCGCAGACGTTGATCGCCTGCGCGGTGATCGAGGCGGCGGTGTCGGTGGCCAGATAGCCGACCAGCCCGGCCACCTCCTCCGGTGTGGAGTAGCGGCCCAGCGGGATCTTGGCCTGGAACTGTTGGAGGATCGCCTCCTCGGTGGTCGACTGGAAGTCGGCGTAGCGGCCACGGATGGCCTGCGCCATCGGGGTCTCCACATAGCCGGGGCAGACCGCGTTCACGGTGATGCCGGTGGGCGCGAGCTCGTTGCCGAGCGCCTTGGTGAAGCCGACGACGCCGTGCTTGGAGGCGGAGTACGGAGCGCCGAAGACCACCCCCTGCTTGCCGGCGGTGGAGGCGATGTTGATGATGCGGCCCCGGTCCAGGTGGCGCATGCCACCGGCGTTGAGCACCTCGCGGGTCATCAGGAAGACGCTGCTGAGGTTGGTCGCGATGACCTCGAACCACAGGTCGTCGGAGATGTCGGCGGTCGGCCCGCCGCCACTGCGGCCCGCGTTGTTGACCAGCACGTCGACCGAGCCGTACCGCTCGACGGCCGCCCGGACAAAGGCTTGGATGTCGTCGGCGGAGGTGACGTCGCAGGCCGTGCCGTCGACCTCCAGCGCCTCGTCCCGCAGCGTGGCCACCGTCTCCTTGACCGTGTCGGCGTGCCGCGCGCAGATGAACACCTGGTGGCCCTGGGCGGCCAGGGTCCGGGTGACCGCGAGACCGATGCCGCTGGTGGCACCGGTGACCAGGGCGACCCGGCTCTTCTGTTGCACCATGACTCTCCTCCTTGAACGGTTGCTTGAGTGCTTCCTCGGACAGCGGGCGGCCGGTCAGGCCGTGGTGTCGCCGGTCAGCCGGGCCACCAGGCCGGTGTCGTACGAGCCGGAACGGAACTCCTCGTCCGCCAGCACCCGGCGCAGGAACCCGGCGGTGGTGCGCACACCGGGACCGGTGGCCCGGAACTCCTCCAGCGCGCGGTCCATCCGGGCGATCGCCTGCTCCCGGGTCGGTGCCCAGCTGAGGACCTTCGCCAGCAGCGGGTCGTAGATCGCGGGCATCCGGTAGCCCGGATAGCCGTGGGTGTCGACGCGGACGAACGGGCCGCCCGGCAGCACGAACTCGTCCAGCCGCCCGGCCGTCGGCACGAACGACCGGTCCGGGTCCTCCGCGTTGATCCGGCACTCCAGCGCCACGCCCTGGTTGCTGATCTGCTCCTGCCGGAACCGCAGCGGCTCGCCGTCGGCGATCCGCAGCTGCTCCTGCACCAGATCGATGCCGGTGACCAGTTCGGTCACCGGATGCTCCACCTGGATCCGGCAGTTGACCTCCATGAAGGAGACCTGGTCGGCGGCGTCGACCAGGAACTCGAAGGTCCCGGCGCCGACGTAGCCGGCGGCGAGAGCGCCGGCCACCGCGTACTCGCCCATGCGGGCGATGGTCTCCGGACCCAGCCCCGGCGCCGGGCTCTCCTCCAGCAGCTTCTGGTGCCGCCGCTGCACCGAGCACTCGCGGACGCCCAGGTGCACGCACGCGCCGTACCGGTCGCCGAGGATCTGCACCTCCACGTGGCGGGCGGACGCCAGGTACCGCTCGATGTAGACCCGGGCGTCGCCGAAGAGCGTCTGCGCCTCGTTCGTCGCGGCGGTGTACGCCTGGAGGAAGGACTCCGGGTCGGTCGCCACCCGGATGCCGCGGCCGCCGCCGCCCGCCGCGGCCTTGATCATCACCGGGAAGCCGGTCCGCGCGGCCACCTCGTGCGCCTCGTCCACCGAGCCGACCGGCCCGAGGCTGCCGGGCAGCAGCGGCAGCCCGGCCCGGTGCATGGATTCGCGGGCCGCCACCTTGTCGCCGAGGCGGGCGATCACGTCGGGCGGCGGGCCGATGAAGACCAGGCCGTCCTTCTCGCAGGCCTCGGCGAAGTCGGGGTCCTCGGAGAGGAATCCGTAGCCGGGGTGGACCGCGTCCACGCCGCGCTGCTTGGCCGCCTCGACGATCGCGGCGATGTTGAGGTAGCTGCGTTTGGCCGGCCCCGGACCTATGTGGACCGCCTCGTCGGCGTAGCGGACCACTGCGGAGTCGCGGTCCTCGGTGGAGTAGACCGCCACGCTGCGCACGCCGAGCTCCCGGCAGGCGCGGGCGACCCGCATCGCGATCTCGCCCCGGTTGGCGATCAGTACGCTGCCGAACACCGGACTCAGCCCTCCTCTGCGGCGTCGATCGCGAACAGCGGCTCGTCGAACTCGACGGGCTCGCCATGGCTCTTCAGCACGGCGGTGACCACACCGGCCCGGTCCGCGGTGATCGGCATCATCAGCTTCATCGCCTCGATGATCCCGATCTGCTGCCCCGGCCTGACCTCGGTGCCGACCGTGACGAACGGCTCCGCCCCGGGCTCGGGGGTGTCGTAGAAGGCGCCGACGGCCGGTGACCGCAGGTACACCGCGTCCGCCTCCGGCCCGGTAGCGGCGGCGGTCTCCGCGACCGGGGCGGGCCGGGGCCCGGGTGCGGCGGCCGGGCGGTCGGCTGCCGGGAGCGGCGGCTCCGCCTCCCAGACCAGGTCGAAGACCACCGTTCCGGCCTCGACCCGGAGGCTGCGCGGCGGCCGGTCGAGCCACGCCAGCAGCTCGACCACCTGTTCCCGTACCTGGGCCACCCCCGCGAGCGTGTGCATGTCTTCCCAGTTGTCGTCCACGACCGGCATGTCACTCACCTTCCGACCCCTGTCTGCTGTTCCTCCGTTGCCGGCTGTTGCCGCGCCACGACGCCGAACGACCGGAAACGCCGCCGCCGGTGGGCGACGAGCGCGCCGGGGTCGAGCAGCGCCAGGCCGTGCAGGCGGGAGCAGAGCGCCGCCGCGACCCGCCGCGCGGCCGCCGGGGGATCGGCCTGGCTGCCGCCCGCCGGCTCGCGGATCACCGCGTCGACCACCCGCAGCCGCAGCAGGCTCGCCGCGTCCACCCGCAGCGCCTCGGCGGCCCTGGGCGCCATCGCGGCGTCGCCCCACAGGATCGAGGCGCAGCCCTCCGGGCTGATCACCGAGTAGACGCCGCGCTCGCTGATCAGCACCTCGTTGCCGACGCCGAGGGCCAGCGCGCCGCCGCTGCCGCCCTCGCCGATGATGACGGTGATCACCGGCACCGGCAGCGAGGTCATCAGGTGGATGCACTGGGCGATGGCCAGGGCCTGCCCGTGTTCCTCGGCCTCCTGGCCCGGGTGCGCGCCCGGCGTGTCGATGAAGGTGACCACCGGCAGCCCGAGCTTCGCGGCCAGCCGCATCAGCCGGGCGGCCTTGCGGTAGCCCTCGGGCCCCGGCATGCCGTACTGCCGGGCCGCGATCTCGGCGGCCGTGTGGCCGCGCTGATGCCCGATCACCATCACCGGACGTCCGGCCAGCGTGGCGAGGCCGCCCACGATCGCCGGGGACTCGCCGCCGATCCGGTCGCCGTGCAGTTCCTCGAAGTCCTGGAAGGCCAGCCCGATGTAGTCCAGGGTGGTCGGCCGTTCCAGCTCCCTGGCCTGCTGGACGGCCTGCCAGGCGTCCATCTCGCCCAGCAGCAGCGGGTCCTGGACGAGGGTGTCGGCGTCCGCCGGCGGCAGCTCGTCGGCCAGGCCGTCGCACGGCCGGGAGTTCGCCAGCAGCTTGCGCAGCGTGCCGCGCAGCGCGGCCCGGGGCTTGATCATGTCCACGAAGCCGTGGTCCAGCAGGAACTCCGCGGTCTGGAAGCCGGGCGGCAGCTGCCGCCCGATGGTCTGCTCGATGACCCGGCGCCCGGCGAAGCCGAGCCGGGCCGCCGGTTCGGCGATGATCACATCGCACTGCGTCGCGAAGGACGCGGCCACACCGCCGTACGTCGGATCGGTGATCAGCGAGATGGTCATCAGACCGGCCTCGTCCAGCTGGGCGAGCGCCTGGCTGGTCTTCGCCATCTGCATCAGCGACATCGGCCCCTCCTGCATCCGGGCACCGCCGGAGGCGGCCACGATCAGCAGCGGGACCCGGCGGCGCAGCGCCTCCTCGGCGGCGGCGGTGATCAGCTCACCGGCCGCCGCGCCGAGGCTGCCGCCGAGGAAGCCGAAGTCCATCACGGCGGCGACCAGCGGCAGGCCGCCGATACCGGCGGCGACCACCAGCACCCCCTCGCGCAGGCCGGTCTGCCGCCGGGCCTGCTCCAGCCGTACCGGATAGGGCTTGGAGTCGACGAAGCCGAGCAGGTCCACACTGGCCGCCGCCGGGTCGAGCTCCTGCACACTGCCCGGGTCGAACAGCTGCTCGACCCGGCGGCGGGCCGACAGCCGGTGGTGATGGCCGCAGTCCGGGCACACCCACAGGTTGCGGGCGGCCTTCCGGCCGTAGGTGATCGCGTCGCAGCCCGGGCAGACGACCCATTCGTCCTGGTCGGGCAGCACTGTCGGGTAGGTCGGTGAACTGGTCAACGTCTCACTCCTCAGCTCCGGTTGACCAGGTCCAGGAGGTGGCGCGGGGTCTTGGCCTCCCAGAGCTCATCGTCGTCGATGGCGACTCCGTACTCGCTGGTGATCCGGGTCGCCATCTCCATGACCGCGATCGAGTCGTAGCCCAGTTCCGGGAACTCGGCGTCGAAGATGTCACCGTCGAGGTCGACGCCCTGGCTGACGCCCGCGCTCTCGGCGAGTATCCGGCGCAGATCCCCCGGTTCCATGGTCCGCTGCGGCATTGCCTTCATCTCCTGGCGTTCGGTGGGGTGGTGGTGTCGGTGGCGGCCCCGCGGACGATCACGGCCGAGTTGAAGCCGCCGTGCCCGCGCGCGACGACCAGCGCGGAGCGCAGCGGCGCGGGCCGGGGCGCGCCGGTGACCAGGTCGATCGGGTAGCGGTCGCTGCACCGGACGTTGATGGTCGGCGGGATGACGCCGTCCCGGATCGCCAGCAGCGCGGCGGCCACGTCCAGGGAGGCGGCACCGGCGTCCATCCGGCCGAGCATGGTCTTCGGCGCGGTCACCGGGACCGGGCGGTCGCCGAACACGGCGCGGATCGCCTCGGCCTCGACCAGGTCCAGTTCGGGGGTGCCGGACGCGTCGGCGAAGACCACGTCGATCTCCTCGGCCGCCGTTCCGGCGTCGGCCAGCGCGCCCTCCAGCGCCCGGCGCAGCGCGGGTCCGCGTCCGCTGCCCGGCCTGGGGTCGAAGGTGGCGGCGTATCCGGCGATCTCGCCGTAGATCTGCGGGGCGCCGCGCCTGCGGGCGGCCTCCGCGTCCTCCAGGACCAGGATCGCGCCGCCCTCGGCCGGCACATGGCCGGCCGCCCTGCTGTCGAAGGGGAGGTAGGCGGTGGCCGGGTCGTCGTCGGTGCTGAACCGGCCGCTGGTCTGCCGGGCGACCCAGCCCCACGGGCAGATCGAGCCGTCCACCCCGCCGCAGACCATCAGGCTGCTGCCACGGCGCAGCTGCCGCCGCGCCTGGGCGATCGCGTCCAGCCCGCCCGCCTGGTCGGAGACCAGGACCCCGCCGGGGCCCTTGAGCCCGTTGCGGATCGAGATCTGGCCGGTGTTCACCGCGTAGAACCAGGCGAAGGACATGTAGGCGCCCATGAACTCGGGCCCCTTGCCGAAGAACCGCTCCAGCTCCCGCTGCCCGAACTCGAAGCCGCCCGCCGAACTCGCGGTGACCACACCCCGGTTCAGGGCCTCGTCGTCGGAGGGCAGCACCCGGGCGTCGGCCAGCGCCTGCTCCGCCGCGACCAGCGCCAGCCGGGTCATCCGGTCGGTCTGCGGCAGCAGCCGGCTGGGCAGGTACTCCTCCGCCTCGAAGCCCGGCACCTCCCCGGCGAGCCGGCTGCTGTACCCGCCGGCGTCGAAGTTGGCGACCGGGCCGATGCCCGACACGCCCGCCCGGGTCCGCGCCCAGTAGGTCTCGGTGCCGAGGCCGTTGGGAGCGGCGACACCGATCCCGGTCACCACCGATCGGGTACTCATGGCGCTGATCCGTCCACGCGGCGCAGCACCATCGCGCTCTGGAACCCGCCGAAACCGCTGCCCACGCTCAGCACGGTGTCGGTCCGCCACTCGCGGGCGACTCGGGGCACATAGTCAAGGTCACACTCCGGTTCCGTGTGTTCGAGGTTGGCGGTCGGCGGCACCACGTTGTTGCGGATCGCCAGCGCCGAGGCGGCGATCTCCAGCGAGCCGATGGCGCCGAGCGAATGACCGATCATCGATTTGATGGAGCTGACCGGCACGTGGTACGCGTGCTCGCCCAGGCTGTGCTTGAACGCCGCCGTCTCGTGCCGGTCGTTCTGCTTGGTGCCCGAGCCGTGTGCGTTGACGTAGTCGATGTCCGCCGGGTTCATCCGGGCCTCGTCCAGCGACGCCCGGATCGCGGCCGCCAGCTCGGCGCCGTCCGGCCGCAGGCCGGTCATGTGGAACGCGTTGCTGCGGGTGCCGAATCCGGCGATCTCGGCGTGGATCACCGCGCCGCGCCGCCGCGCCCGCTCCAGGTCCTCCATCACGAACACCGCCGAGCCCTCGCCCAGGACGAAGCCGTTGCGGTCCCGGTCGAACGGCCGGGAGGCGTGCTCCGGGTCGTCGTTGCTGGTGGTGGTCGCCCGGATGGCGTCGAAGCAGCGCACCGTGGTCGGTGAGATGGGCGCGTCGGCGGCACCGGCGATCATGACGTCCGCCGAGCCCTCACGGATGAGTTCGGCGGCGTGCCCGACCGCGTCCAGGCCCGAGGTGCAGCCGGTGGAGACCACGGAGACCGGGCCCTCCGCGCCGAACGCCCAGGCGACCTCCCTGGCGAAGGAGCTGGGCACCAGGTAGTTGTACAACTCCGGTGCCGCGTAGGCCTCGTCGACCAGATAGCGGCTGCCGTCGTCGCTGACCACCCGGTACTCGCGCTCCAGCGACATGGTGGCGCCGACGGCGGTGCCGATGGTGACGCCGGTCCGCGCCGGGTCGTGCGCGCCGTACTCAAGACCGCTGTCGGCGACGGCCTCCCGCATCGCGACGACGGCCATCTGCGCGGCCCGGTCCATCCGCCGGATCTCCTGCGGCCGCAGCCCGTTGGCGGCCGGATCGAAGTCGACCTCGGCCGCCACCCGCGAGCGGAAGGGGGCGGGGTCGAAGAAGGTGATGCCACGCGTCGCCGTGCGGCCCTCGCTGAGCAGCGACCAGAACTCTTTCCTGCCTATGGCGCCCGGCGCGACCACGCCGATGCCGGTGATGACAACTCGCCGCGACATGTGCTTCCCTTCGGTTCCCGATGGTGACGGCAGGCTCAGCGGCCGGAGGTCTCCGCGGCCCAGTGGTAGAAGCGCGTCGCGAGCGCGTCCTTGGGCGACTTCCAGGTGTCCGGGTCGTACGCCGAGATGTGCGGCCGCAGGTCCTTGCTGATCTGGATGAACGTGGGGTTGGTCTTGGCGGCCTCGATGATCTCGCCGCCGTGGTCGTCGTCGAAGTCCTGGAGGTGGAAGTACAGGCCCTGGTAGTGGAACAGCTGGCGGCGCCTGGTTCCCATGAGATGCGGCATCTCGGTCCGGTCGAATTCACCGAAGAGCTTGGCCACCGATTCGCTGGAGAACCCGGCCATCCGGGCGACGATCAGTTCGCTGGGCATGCCTGTCCCTTTCTGGACATAGTCGTGGAAATTCAGACGGCGTGGGCCGCGGCGCCGGCCGGGCGCCGGGCGCTGTCCCGGGCCGCGCCGAACCAGCGCCGCAGCGCCTCGCCGAGACCGCCGTCGTCGGCCCGGCCGGCCCAGGCGACATAGCCGTCGGGCCTGATCAGCACCGATTCGGCGGCGTCGGGCACGCTGGTCCGGCGGGTGGCGACCAGGTCGACCCGGTCCTCCCAGCCGTCGGCCGGCCGGACCGCCGCCGCCCCGGGGGAGTTGGTCAGCAGCACCCCGCGGGCCCGCAGCAGCAGGTCCGCGACCTGGACCAGGCGGCCGTCGGCGAGCTCGATCGCGGAGTCCGGGATCCGGGTTCCGGTGAGCGGATCACCGGCGGTTCCGCCGGGATAGCGGATGTCGAGGCCGCTGACCATTCCGGAGAGATGGCGGCCCACGTCCGGAATCTCCATGAGTTCGGTCATCACACTGCGCAGCGGCTCTATCTCCGCGCCGCTGAGATAGAGGATTCCCTGGGCGAGGGTATTGCGCAGCACCCGTTCGCCCACCGGGTGGCGTTCGGCGTGGTAGGTGTCGAGCAGGCCCTCGGGCGCCCAGCCGTTGATGGTGGCGGCCAGTTTCCAGCCCAGGTTGGCCGCGTCCTGGACGCCCAGGCTCAGGCCCTGGCCGCCGGCCGGGAGGTGGATGTGCGCGGCGTCGCCCGCCAGCAGCACCCGGCCCCGGCGGTACTGGGTCACCTGCCGGGTGGCGTCGGTGAAGGAGCTCACCCAGGTGGCCCGGGCGCCGCGCAGCGACTCGCCGGTCAGCCGCTCCCAGACCTCGGCGACCTCGGCGAACGTCCGCTGCGGGACGGCGCTCGGCGGCGCCCCGGTCGGGCAGACGATGATCCTGTCCACGCCGTCCCCCAGCGGCCCGGACATGACCATCCCGCCGGGCACCCGCTCGCCGATCGGACGCGGCCGGATCGTCCCGCCCACCACGTCGGCGAGGTACATCTCCCTGGTGGCGTCGCTGCCGGGGAAGTCGAAGCCCGCCAGCTGCCGTACGGTGCTGTGTCCGCCGTCGCAGCCGACGAGATGGGCGGCGGTGTGCTCGGCCGGGCCGTCCGGGCCCTCGGCCGTCACCGTCACCGTGCCGCCGGACTCACGCAGCCCGGTGAGCCGGTGGCCGCGCAGGACGGTCGCGCCCAGCTCGGTGACCCACTCCTCCAGCATCCGCTCGACGCGGTGCTGCGGAACGCCGCGCACGCCGAAGTGCGAGCCCTCCAGCACCCCGAAGTCCAGTGGTATCCCGCCGAAGTGGCCGTTCCGGCTGATCTCCACCTCGCCGAGCCGCCGCAGCAGCCCGCGCTGCCGGAAGAGTTCGGTGGCCCGGGCGGTGAAGCCCACGCCCCGGGACTCCCCGCTGCGGGTGAGCCGTTGTTCGAGGACGACGACGTCCACGCCCGCCAGCCGGAGTTCACCGGCCAGCATCAGCCCGACCGGTCCGGCGCCGACGATGATCGCTTGGGTGTCCATATCCGCTCCCACCAGATCAGACCGGGACGGCTTCGATGATCGAGACCGGCGAACCGGTGCCGACCACGCGATCGAGCCGGAAGCCGGTACGGGCGAGCAGTTCGGCGTACTGCGCGGTGGTGCGTTCCTTGCCGCCCATGAGGATCATCAGCCACAGGTCGATCAGCTTCCCCAGGTGCTGCTGACCGCCCTCGGGCACGACGTACTCCATCAGCAGCAGCTTTCCGCCGTCGCCGATCGCCCGGCGGGCGTTGTGCAGGATGTCCACGGCCTGCGACTCCGGCCATTCGTGCAGGATGTGCTTCATCAGGTAGGCGTCGCCGCCGCTGGGGATCTTCTCGAACAGCCCGGCGGTGTCGATGCTGACCCGGTCGGCGAGCCCGGCCTCGCCGAAGAACGCGGCGGCGCCCAGGTGTTCGGCCCGCTGGTCGGCGAGGATGCCGCGGGAGCCCGGTGCGGCCTTGAGGATGCCCGCCAGCAGTCCGCCCTGGCCGCCGAAGACGTCCACGACGGTGTCGAAGCCGGAGAAGTCGTACGCCGCCAGGATCGGTTCGGTCTCCAGCTGGGAGAGGCTGCCCATCCCGCTCTCGAAGACCACCGCGAACTCCGGGTTCGCCATCAGGAACTCATAGCCGCCCATGCCGCGCAGCTGCGGCAGCACCGGATCGCCGGAGGTGACCGCGAGCAGCAGGTTGCCCCAGTCCTCCCAGGCCAGCGGGTGGCCCAGCAGCAGGGCCAGGCCGCGCATCGACAACGGCGCGTCCGCGCGCAGCCCCTGGGCCAGCGGGGTGAGGGTGAACCGGCCGTCCGGCCCCTCGGCGAAGATCTCATGGCTCGCCAGCAGCCGCAGCACGCGGTAGGTGGCATCGGCGTCGGCGTCGGACCGCCGCGCGATCTCCGCGGCGGTGAGCGGGCCCGCGGCCAGCAGGTCGGCGACGCCGAGTTTGGCGGCGACGTGAATGGCCTGGGTGACCATCGATCCGGTGATCAGATCGAGCAGTGCGAGCGGTCCGGGGGTGGCCGGCTGACTCATGTCGGTCTCCTGGTGGCAGTGGTCGGGTGGGTTGCCCGCAGGCGCGGCTCAGGCACCGGCGGACCTGGTGTGGTGGACCCGGTAGGTGTTCCACTCCACGTCGGTGACCAGTGAGTCCAGCACGCTCTGGGTCCTGCGCCGCTCGACCGGCTGCTGCTTCTCCGGCAGCGTGCGGAAGGCGTCGTACGCCTCCTTGCTGTCCCACTGCGAGTACGAGACCGCGAACCCGCCGTCCACCGGCTCGGCGAGCTTGCCGCGCAGCGCCTTGCCCTTCAGCACGCTGTGCGAGCGGTAGCCGGGGACGTCGAGCAGGTACTCGCGGCCCTTGCCCAGCACCTCGACCAGCTCGTCCAGGTGCTCCGGCTCGACGCTGAGGATCTCGATGACCGTGTAGTCGTCGCTGTTCGGCGTGATCTCCACCTGGGTGCCGAGCGCCGGGAGCTTCTGGGCGTACACCACCTCGGTCTGCAGCAGCCGGATCCAGGTGGTCAGCTCCGCGAACAGCGGGATCTGGTGCTTGAACTCGTCGCTGGCGTAGCGCTGTTCCAGGTCGTCGCGCTTGCGCCACTGGATGAAGTTGGCGGTACCGATCTTGTCCTGGCCGCTGTGCACGGTGCTGGAGATCCACCCGTCGTACGCGGCCGCGTCGACGATCTGCCGCATCTCGCTGAGCAGCTGGTTCTGGTTCTCCTCGGAGTCGGCCCGGAACACGTTGATCACGGTCCAGTAGCCGTTGTCGGGGGAAAGGATGGGCATGATGATGTCCTCGTCTCGTCTCGTACGTGTGGTGCGGTCAGCGGTGGTTCGGCGGGGCGCCGAACCAGCGGGCGAGGGCGGTCGGCAGGCCGCCGGGGCCGGCGCCGGTGGCGGCGGTCCAGGCGACATAGCCGTCCGGACGCACCAGCAGCGCGTCCAGGCCGTCGAGATTGGTCCAGGGCTCCGCGTGGGCGGTGGCGGTGACCACCTCGACCCGGTCCCGCCAGGGTTCGGCGGCGGCGCGGATCCGGGGGTCGTCGGCCAGGTCCAGCACGACCGGACGCGCGGCGTGCAGCCACTCGAAGGCCGTGGTCTTGCCGGATCCGGCGGCGTCGCCGACGAGTTCGTGGTCGGGCAGCCGGGCGCCGAGCAGCGGATGGTCGCCGGGGCCGACGTCGTAGCGGATGTCCAGCCCGGCGACCATGCCGGCCAGGTGCCGCTGCACGCTCTCGTGGGTCAGCAGCTCGCCGAACAGCTCACGCAGCGGCTGGAGTTCGTCGTCCCCCAGGTAGAGGATGCGCTGGGTCAGGGTGTTGGCGATGACCCGCTCGCCGACACCGTGGCGTTCGCTGTGGTAGGTGTCGAGCAGACCGGCGGGTGCGTGGCCGCCGAGGTCGGCGGCGAGTTTCCAGGCCAGGTTCACCGCGTCGCCGATGCCCGCGCTCATGCCCTGGGCGCCCTGGGGCAGATGGATGTGCGCGGCGTCGCCCGCGACGAACACCCGGCCCTGCCGGTAGCTCCCGGCCTGGCGGCTGGCGTCGGTGAACTTGCTGACCCACAGCGGTGTCGCGTCGTGGATGTCCTCACCGGTCAGCCGCTGCCAGGCGTCCGCCACCTCGGCGAAGTCCGGCATCCGGTCGGTGACCGGCGGCCGGGCCGCGCGCTCGTACAGGCCGATCCGGTACACCTGCGGTCCGGCCGGCAGCACCATGACCATCCCGCCGGGCACCCGCTCGCCGGAGAAGCGCGGACGGAGCTGCGGTCCGGTCACATCCGCGAGCCACATCTCGATCACCGGATCGGTGCCGGGGAAGCCGAGGCCCGCCAGTC
>Ga0302314_10017580_pt1 | contig 11983 bp, 12 predicted proteins | sample III_Palsa_N2_3_FD_200533 | JGI IMG/M metagenome (GOLD analysis project Ga0302314, IMG submission 200533) | Peat permafrost microbial communities from Stordalen Mire near Abisko, Sweden - III_Palsa_N2_3 | ecosystem: Environmental > Terrestrial > Soil > Palsa > Peat permafrost | place: Sweden...
TCATGCTTGAAGCGCAGGCGACCGAGATCGCGAAGATCGCCGATGTCAGCGGCAGCGTGGTGGCGGAGTGGCCGCCGAGCCAGGCGCCGAATTGCGAGACCAGCGCGCCGATGCCCTGCTGCAGAAAGCCCATGGCGCCCGACGCGGTGCCGGCGGCCTCGGGGCGGATGCTGATCGCGCCGGCTGCGGAGTTCGCCATCACGAAGGCGTTGCCGACCATCACGATCATCTGGGTGCCGAACAGGATGAGCGGCGCCTGATTGAGGCCGGCGAAACTCCAGATCAGGTTGAGTGCGCTACCGGCCAATTGCAGCGCCAGGCCGATCCAGATCAGCCTTTCCAGCGAGTGCCGCGGCGCAAAGCGCACGCAAAAGAGGTTGCCGACCAGATACGCAAATCCCGTCGTCGCAAACCAGGCGCCGTATTCGGCGCTGGAACGGCCCATCTGCGTCACCACGACATAGGGGCCTCCGCCAGCGAAGGCAAAAATGATTTGCGAGGCCAGCACCTGGCACAGCACGTAGCCGATGAAAGCCCGGCTTTTTGTCAGCGTGCCGAGATCGCCGCGAAAGCTGCTGCTCTCGGCACGATCGCGACGGGTTTCGGGCAAGGCGAGCGCAATCAGGACGGTGATCGCCAGCGACGCCGCAGTGATGAGATAAAGAATCGCACGCCAGCCGAACGCGATGTCCAGCAGTCCGCCGGTCAGCGGGCTGACCATCTGCGCGATCATCAGCGCGGCCACGACGAGGCTGATCATCGCGCCGACGCGCTCGCGCGGATAAAGATCGCGGATGATGGCGCGGCTGATCACCATGCCGCTGGCGCCGCCCAGCGCCTGGAAGAAGCGCGCGGCGATCAGTTCCGGCAAACTTTGCGCAAACACCGATCCGATGCCGGCGACCACCATCAACCCGAGGCCGGCGAGCAGCACCGGCCTGCGGCCGAACTTGTCCGACAGCGGTCCCATGATGAGCTGCGAGAGGGCGATGCCGACCATGTAAAGCGAGACCGTCATCTGCGCGATCGAGATATCGCGGCCGAAGGTCTTCGCCAGAATCGGCAGCGCCGGAACCAGCATGTAGAGCGAGATCGGCGCCACGCCCGTCATCAGGACGAGCAGGAACAGCACGAGCCGCGATTTCGCGAGGTCGTCCCTGCTTGCGGCCGGAGGTGGCTTGATCACGCCATGCATGCGGTGGGCGGCTCAGGTCCGATTCAAACAATGTTGAATCGACTGTAGCGACATCGCCGTGCGCGAACATGGCCGTTTCGGCATGCTGCCATGCCGTTTTCGCGGCTGTTATGATAACGGGCAGGGATGCAACAGAACCCGTCATTCCGGGCCCGTGCTACGCGCGTCCGTGACCGACGGCGGCAGGATTACAGCGCCGCCGTCGCCGCATCCAGCCACGCCTTGTTGGCCTCGTCGAGATGCGGGCGGACCTCGTGGCGCACCCTGGCGTGATAGGCGTTGAGCCAGCCGAGTTCGTCGACGCTGAGCATGGTCAGATCGATCAGGCGCCGGTCGATCGGCGCCAGGGTCAGCGTCTCGAAGGCGTTGATCGGCTTCTCGGCGCCGGACACTTCCTTGGCCACCACCAGTTCCAGATTCTCGATCCGGATGCCGAAGGCGTCGGTCTTGTAATAGCCGGGCTCGTTGGACAGGATCATGCCGCGCCGCAGTGGCGCGGTGCCGAGCTTTGAGATTCGCGCCGGGCCCTCATGCACCGACAGATAGCTGCCGACGCCGTGGCCGGTGCCGTGCTCGAAATCGAGGCCGGCCTGCCAGAGGAATTGCCGCGCCAAACTATCGAGCTGCGCGCCGGTGGTGCCGTCGGGAAATACCGCGCGCGCAATCGCGATATGACCGCGCAGCACCCGGGTGAAGCGGTCGCGCATTTCCGCCGTCGGCGTGCCGATCGCGATGGTGCGGGTGACGTCGGTGGTGCCGTCCTGATATTGCGCGCCGGAATCGATCAGCAGCAAATCGCCCACCGCGATCCGCCGGTTGGTCTTGCGGGTGACGCGATAATGCACGATGGCGCCGTTTGGCCCGGTGCCGGCGATGGTCGGAAACGACACGTCCTTTAGCGCGCCGGTCTCGCGGCGAAATGTCTCCAGCGCCTCGACCGTATCGATTTCGGTCAGCGCGCCCGATGGTGCCTCGCGGTCGATCCAGGCCAGGAAGCGCGCCAGCGCCACCGCATCGCGCCGATGCGCGTTGCGGGTGCCCTCGATCTCGGTTGGGTTCTTGCAGGCTTTGAGCAGGGCTGTCGGATCGCTGGCACGCACGACCTTGCCGCCGGCGCCATTGATCAGCCGGCTCAGCGCGTCAGCGGCGGTGGCGCTGTCGAGCGCCATCGACGCGCCGCGTTGCGCGAGCGCGGTGAGCGCCGGCGTCAGCGCCTCGGGCTCGGCGACATCGGCGGATTGCTCCAGATGGTCGCGCGCGCTGTTGGAGAGCTTGCGGTGATCGATGAAGATGGTGGGGCGGCCGGCCTTCGGTACCAGCGCATAGGACAATGGCAATGGCGTATGCGAGACGTCGGCGCCGCGGATGTTGAAGGTCCAGGCCACCGCGTGCGAATCCGACAGCACCAGCGCGTCGACGCCGAGCCGGTCGATCTCGGCTGTGATCCGCTTGAGCTTTTCAGCCTCCGCCTCACCGGAAAATGGCGCGCCGTGGATGGCGACCGGGCCGAGCGGCGGCGCCGGGCGTTCGGTCCACACCGAATCCAGCGGGTTGCTGTCGACCGCGACCAGCTCCGCGCCGGCCTTGGCGCAGGCAGCCTGCAGCCGTTCGGCTGCCGCTGAAGTATGCAGCCACGGATCGAAGCCGAGGCGATCGCCGGCCGTCAGGTGCCGGGTCAGCCAGCTTTCGGGGGTGGGATCGATCAGCGATTCCACCTTCCAGGCCCTGACATCGACCTGCTTGGCGGCTTGCAGCGTATAGCGGCCATCGACGAACACCGCGGCTTGATGGACCAGCACGATCGCCATGCCGGCCGATCCGGTAAAGCCGGTCAGCCACGCCAGCCGCTCCTCGGAGGGGGCGACATACTCGTTTTGCTGCTGATCGGCGCGCGGAATCACGAATCCGGTCAGCTTCCGCCGCACCAGTTCGGCGCGAAAGGCGGCGAGCCGCGCCGTGAGCGCCACGCCGCTTTCGGGTTCTTCGAATGTCTGGAAATGAGCTTCGAACATCGTCTGACCACTCTAGAAGGAGGCGGATAAGTCCGCAACGTAAGCGAGGATTGTCGCAAATTTGGCACAGATTATGCTTCAATTATACCGTCCGCATTAGACGGAGGAGAACGACTGTTGTCGCAAGTCGTTCATCTGACGATACTGGGGTGACTCCAGTCATCTGGGGAGCTTCGGGAGTGTCTCAACTCAACGACGAGGGGATACACATGCCAGCCTTTACGTTCGAGAAGATATCGCCGCCGGCGCCGCGCGGCCCGATCCCGCCGGTTGCAGTTGCCGGTACGACAGAGGTCAGAAGACAGCGCGGCGTCATCGTTCAGATGCTCGATCGTTTTGTCGAGGCGCGGGTCAAGCGCACATTGCGCGAAGAAAAGGGCGTCATCGCCCGTCGCGAGCCGAAGCCGCAGGATTAGAGCGCGATGACTATTGATTGAATCGGCCGCGATTTCCCTTCACCTCTCCCGTTGGGAGAGGTCGGCGCTTGGCGCCGGGTGAGGGGTTAGGACCTCTCGTTTGGTACTAAGAGCCCTCACCCGATTTGCACCGGACGATGCTTCGCATCGCCGGGAGCAAATCGACCTCTCCCCGCCGGGGAGAGGTGAAGCGAGGCACGCGCTCTGGCTCAACCTAATCTCATGCTTTAGCTCCCGCTTTCCAGATCGGATGCTTTCGCCAGCGTGACATCGACGACGCGCGTGCCGTCCAATTCGCGCACGATCCGTTGGTCCGGCCCGACGTGACCTAGATCGAACTCCCGATCCGGCGTCACCAGAATCATCCGCTGGCCATTTATCACGACCACCGTGACGTCATGGGTTTCGCCCGATATGGCCCATTCCCGTATCTCGCTGCGGAACGGCTCTTTGCGCCACGCATCCGGAAAGCCCGGATCGCACCGGACTTCGATCCCGTCTTCCGATGTCGTCAGGACAAACCTGGATTTGCTTGGCTTCCAGCGCTGGTCCAGCAGCTCGTTGACCAGCCAGAGGCAACTGAAGGTCCGACACTCGGCCGGCCGCTCCGGATAGATCCGGCAACCGCGTCCAGGCCTGCAATGTGGGCACCACGCGCCGACCGGTTTTGCCAGTTGTTCGATCGCCATCACCTTGCAGCACAGCGTGCATTCGCCGCAAATCTTGTTCGCCGTTACGGCCTTCTCGGCAGGTGGAACCGCGACCATAAGCGCGCCCTGAAAGTTTTATCCCGTCTTGCGCAGCAACAGACTACTCCAGCCCTCGATCCGCACATGCCGCAGCGGCACCAGCCCGCGCGCACGGTAGGCCGCGATCACGCCGGCCGCCTGCGGCGTCAGCAGGCCCGACAGGATCACCAGCGCGCCGGGCACCAGATGCCGTGCCATCGGCGTTGCCAATTGCCGCAACGGATTGGCGAGGATGTTTGCGAGCACCAGGTCGAACGGGCCGGCGCTCGCGAATTGCGGCGCGGAAAAACCGGTCGCGGTGATGATCTGGACGAGATCGCCGGTCTGGTTGAGGCGGGCGTTGTCCCGCGCCACCCGCACCGAGGCCGGATCGATGTCGCTGGCCAGTACCGCTCCGTGCAGCGCCTTGGCGGCGGCAATCGCCAGCACGCCGGTGCCGGTGCCGAGGTCGAGCACGCGGCGGGGATAATAGCGCTTCAGCAGGTGATCGAGCAGTAGCAGGCAGCCGCGCGTGGTGCCATGGTGGCCGGTGCCGAATGCCAGCGCCGCCTCGATCTCGATGCCGAGCTTGTTGGGCGGCACCCGTGCGCGATCATGCGCGCCATGCACCACGAAACGCCCGGCGGGGACCGGCACCAGATCCTCGAGGCTGGCCTTGACCCAATCCTTGGCCTCGACGGTGTCGAAATTGATGGTTTGCGCGGCCTCAGCGCCGGCGGCGTTGACCACCAATTCGCGCACCAGCGCCTGATCGGGCGGTTCGGCGAAATGCGCGGTGATATCCCAGCGCCCGTCCGGTCGCTCGAACGCGGCAATCGCCGCCTGTCCCTCCAAAAACAGCTCGTTCAGAAGATCGACGACGTGTTTCGCCGCCGCTTCGCTGCCGATGGCGAAGTTGACGCGGTGGGTGGCGGGGGTGAGGGTGGAAGACATCATGGGTCCGGGGAGTTGCTGCAATCGGTCCAGGCGTACAGTTGGCGGTTGCAGGCGCTGATCTTGCCGGCAATATCTGGTTTTTGAAGCTTAGAGAATACGCGCTTTCAGATCCGGTTGCTGCCTCAGAATATCGGCCAGCCATGGCACACAGCGTTCAGCGGTGTCCAGCATTTCGGCCGGCGAGGGATAGCTGACGCCGGAATAATATTGTACGGGCGTCCATTGTCCGCCGTCTTCGACGTCGCGGCGAAATTCCTCAAAGCCGTAACTGCCGTCCGGCCGCGAGAAAAGGTCCACGCATCGGTCGTGCTCGGGATTTTCGACGCTGACAAAGACCAGCCATGACTTGTCGATGCGCGTTGACATCAGGTCGTTACGGCCTCGCCGCAGTCCTCAAACAGAGCCCCAAGAAGCTGCACCAGTTCGCGCGGGCCTTCGCCACTTTCCCGCAGGAAGTCGGCGACGTCGATCTCATCGGTGTTCGTGTTGTAACCGGAGCCACGCATATCGCCGCGGGTCGTTTCATGCTCGACGAACAGGCGCCTTGTGTCGGTGTCGAACGCCAGGCGCCAGCGGTCCTCGTCGCGGCCTTCGCTGCGCTGGTACAGCGGCTTTCTCAACAGGGGCATGTCGGTCTCCGTTCGTCGGCCGCCTTGCACCGAGCCTATCATGGTTTCGGTGGCGCCTCGGGGCCTACGCGCTGACAAATTTCCGACCTGCAGCCGCATCAAATACAGGTGGACTAATCGATCCTGCTTTTCTATAGGCCAATGAGGGCAAGGTTGCCGCAAGCCCGGTTGCGAACCCGGCGAAAGATCATGAGTTTCTTCGAGCGTCTAAAGACGGCGGCATCCGCCGAGTGGCGGGCCTATACCGAGCATCGCTTCACCAACGCCTTGGGGGACGGTTCGCTCGCCGAAGCGGCGTTTCGCCACTATCTCGTTCAGGACTATTTGTTCCTCATCGAGTTTGCTCGCGCCTATGCGCTCGCCGTCTACAAGTCGCCCAAGCTCGCCGACATGCGCGAGGCGGCGGCCGGCCTCTCGGCCATTCTCGACGTCGAGATGGACTTGCATGTGAAACTCTGCGCCGGCTGGGGCCTGTCGTCCGGCGATCTCGAACAAGCCCCTCCGGCGGTCGAGACGCTGGCCTATACACGCTACGTGCTCGACACCGGAATGCGCGGCGATCTGTTGGCGCTGAAGGTGGCGCTTGCCCCCTGCGTGATCGGCTATGCGGAGATCGCGACGCGCCTGGCCTTGCGGCCCGATGCGCTCGCGGCAACGAACCCCTATCGGATCTGGATCGCCGAGTATGCCGGCGCGCCATACCAGGAGGTCGCGGCGAAAGCGCGGGCGCATCTGGACGGTCTCGCCAATCTCTACGCTACGCCCGCCCGCAAGGCAGAGTTGATCGCAATCTTCAAGGAAGCCACCCGCCTCGAAGCCGGCTTCTGGGAAATGGGCTGGCGTGCGGGCGGGGTGTTGAATGGCCGCTGACCGCGTATCGCGTCGGAGCTAATTGCGGCAGTTTCAACTGACGCACCACGGCTTTTCCACAGCGATTCCCACCGGAACACATCGCGCTTTTCCACCGCCCCGACAGCGGTGTCCAGCACCTTAGCCGGCGAAGCATAGCTGACGCCGGAATAGTATTGCACCGGCGTCCATTGTCCGCCGTCCTCGACGTCGCGGCGGAATTCCTCGAAGCCGTAACTGCCGTCCGGTCGCGAGAAAAAGTCCACGCGTCGGTCGTGCTCGGGATTTTCGACGCTGACAAAGACCAGCCATGATCTGTCGATGCGCTTGAACATCAGGCCTGCTTTGCTTGGCGTTTATGTGTCGCCTGCGCCGGCTAAGATTTTGACCAACGGCTGGCCGCCGCCTTCTTGGCAATCTCCTTGCGCCGCTTGGCGGTCGTGCTCTCTGCCCGCGCTTTGCCCCCCAAGCGCCCCAGCGCCACGGCAGCGGCGTTCTTGCCGTCCGCGGTGGTCAGGTCGTCAATCTCGCCGGTAGCAATCCTGCCGATCATGATGGCGTCGACCGGGCGCTTCTCGGCTTTAGGGCCTCGGGGCATTCAGCTCGGGTCCTTGTCGATCTGGCGTGCCACCTCTCGCTCGTTGGTTTCCTGAATTTGGCCAGACATGAAAGCTGTCAAATCATCAAACTCGTCGTCTATCTCAGAGGCCGGGATGCCGGCTTGAAGTGCTTCCGCCCGGCACTGAGCCGCAAACCCCTTGGCCTGCGTATCATCGCCCTCTGCGGGGTAGCCTTCAGCATGGATATTCTCGGATACCCAATTTTCGACAAAGGCTATTATTCGCTCACTCATATTTCACTCTCGCTTTCCGCCGACTTCTCGATACGCTAATGCTTAGCGGTAAGCTTCGCAAGGGAGGGGAGAATGCGCGATCCGACAGAGATCAAAAGCAGGGCGCAATTCGTGGCGTTTATTGCAGAGTTAGAGACCGACCTAAAAAGTCATCCCGACGAGTGGGAAAATCTAACGCTTGAGACTTTCCTCGAGGCGCTGGGCGCGTGGGCGGGAGGCCTCAGGTTGGGAGTAAATGCGCCGGCCTCATTGGATCGGCCCGAGGCTTGGTCGCTCGCGGCAATGCTCCTGTTGGCTGGACGCAGCTATGAATAGCGTTGGCCAGTTTCAAACTGAGACACCACCAAGCTTCGCAAGGGACGGCATATGACCAAACCACCTCTTAGGCTAAAGCCAGACTTAGAATGGTCCGATCTGGTGGCAGGCTTTGCGGCTGAGGAATTGATCGCCGGCAGGCTCATCACGCGTGAACAGGCCGACTTCGCTCAGCGGATCATCGCCCAACAGATTCACATTTTTCTCGTATCAGGCTCTCGGCCAACCGAAGAAATTTCAAACTGAGACACAATCGGTCATTTACAGCGATACCCACCGGAACATATCAGGCTTTTGCACCTCTCCGCCGCGGTTGTCCGTTCAGATTTGCACAGCAAGCCCACCGGCTTTTCCACCTGATATCCCCTGCCGATCCACCAGCTTATCCCCCGCCCATTCACCGCTTTTCCACAAGCCATCCACAAGCCCTTCAACAGGCTATCCACTCACGCAAACAGCGCCCGGTGATCGCCCAGGATCACGCGCGCGGCGTTGTGGCCGGGGGCGCCGGTGACGCCGCCGCCGGGATGGGCGCCGGAGCCGCAATGGTAGAGGCCTTTCAGGGGCCCGCGGTAGTCGGCGTGACCCAGCATCGGCCGCGCCGAGAAGATCTGGTTCAAGCTCAGCGCGCCGTGGAAGATATCCCCACCCAGCAGCCCAAATTGACGCTCCAGGTCGAGCGGCGACAGAATCTGCCGGCCCATGACGCTGGCCGCAAAGCCGGGCGCGTAGGCATCCACCGTCGCGATCATGAGATCGGCGACCTCTTCGCGGTGGTCGTCCCACGATTTGCCGTCGGGCAACTCAGGCGCGACGTGCTGGCAGAACAGGCTGGCGACGTGCTCACCCGGGGGGCTGAGCGTATCGTCCAGGGTCGAGGGGATCAGCAGTTCGACCACCGGCTGGCGGCTCCAGCCATGGTCGCGGGCATCGCGCCAGGCGCGATCCATATAGCCGAGGCTCGGCGCCAGGATGATGCCGGCGCTGAGATGGTCGCCGGCGCCGGGCAGCGCCGTGAACGAGGGCAGGGCGCTCAGCGCCACATTCATACGGAACGTGCCTGAACCGTTGCGCCAGTTGTGGATGCGCGCCAGAAAGTCCGGCGGCAGCGCATCCGCCGGAACCAGCCGGGTATAGAGCAATTTGGGATTGACGCTGGAGGCCAGATATTTGGCGCGGATGGTTTCGCCATTGTCGAGCACCACGCCGGCGGCGCGGTCGCGCTCGACGATCACCTCGCGCACGCCGGCCTCGAGCCGGATATCGGCGCCATGGCCGCGCGCCGCGCGCGCCATCGCCTGCGTGATCGCGCCCATGCCGCCGATGGCGTGGCCCCAGACGCCCTTTTTGCCGTTCACCTCGCCGAACGCGTGATGCAGCATCACATAGGCGGAGCCCGCGGCGTACGGGCTGGCATAATTGCCGACGATGGCGTCGAAGCCGAACAGCGCCTTGACCAGATCGTTCTCGAATCGCTCGTCGAGCATTTCGCCCGCCGAGCGCGTGAATAGATCGAGCAGGCTGCGTTGTTGCTCCAGGGTCAGCTTGCGCAGCACATTGGCGGTGCCGAGCGCGTTGAAGGCTTCGCGGATCGCGCTCGCGCCAAAACCTTCGACCATGTTCGGCGGCGCGCGCAGCACCAGCGCGCGCAGCACGTCGGCGATGGTTTCCAGTTCCTGCGTAAAGGCGTCGATCCGCGTCGCGTCGCGCTCGCTGAGCCTGGCAATGGATTGATGGGTGCGGCCTTCCCCGGTCAGCAGATAACTCCGATCGGGCGCCGGCAAAAAATTCTGGGTGCGGCGCTCGACGATCCGCAGGCCGTGATTGGCCAGCCGCAAGTCCGCAATGACCTGCGGGTTCAGCAGGCTGACGGTGTAGGCCGCGACCGAATTGCGAAACCCCGGATGAAACTCTTCGGTCACCGCGGCGCCGCCCACCACTTGGCGGCGGTCGACCACGGTCACGCGCAAGCCGGCCATCGCCAGATAGGCCGCGCAGGTGAGGCCGTTATGCCCCGCGCCGATGATGAGGACGTCGGTTTCCGTCATGTGCGGTTCATGTGTGGACCATCAATCCGCGTCGTCCCAGCGAACGCGGGGACCCATAACCCCTGGCTGCCGTAGGTGCGACGCGACGGTTCAACATTTTAGAGGTCTCTGACATCATCCAGATCATCTAGGACACGGCGTATGGGTCCCCGCGTTCGCGGGGACGACGTGAGGGTGGTGGACGTTTCCGACATTTCTACCGAACACGCGCCCGCCCGCACAGCGATAAAGTGATACGCTCGGCGGTTCGCCCCGCATTGCCCGCGATGGTGCGATATGATCCATTGCCGTGCCCGGCCCGCCTTGCGCCGGAATCCCGCCACCGGCGCCAGCCGGGTCCACGCCGGAGCTTTCATGACTTCATTTGATACGCCTGCCGCCGCGGTCGCCGGCCAGCCGTCGGCGTCGCGCAACCGGCTGCTGCTGGTGGTCTACACCGCGGCGATCTTTGTCAGCGCGCTGCTGCTGTTCTCGGTGCAGCCGCTATTTACCAAAATGGTGCTGCCGCGGCTTGGTGGCTCGCCGGCGGTGTGGTCGGTGGCGATGGTGTTCTTCCAGTCGCTGCTGCTCGGCGGCTATGCCTATGCGCACTTCTTGATGCAGCTCAAGAACCGCATGATTCCGGTCGTGGTGCATCTGGTGCTGCTCGCGGTCGCGTTGCTGACGCTGCCGCTGTCGATCGCGAGCGGGTGGGGCGAACCGCCATCCTCGGGCTATGCGTTCTGGCTGCTCGGCCTGTTTGTGGTCTCGATCGGGCTGCCGTTCTTCGCGCTCGCCGCCAACAACCCGATGCTGCAGGCCTGGTTCGTCCGTACTGGCCATCCTGACGGTCCCGACCCTTACTTCCTCTATGCGTCGTCGAATATCGGCAGCTTCCTGGCGCTGTTGTCCTATCCGGTGCTGCTGGAGCCGATGTTCACGCTGCGCACGCAGAACCTGATCTGGACCGGCGGCTATGGCCTCCTGATCGTCCTGATCGCGAGCTGCGGCGTGCTGCTGCTGCGATCGCCGGCCATGGCGGCGGTGGATGTGCTGGCCGGGCACGACGATGCCCCGGCGCCGAGCTGGATCCTGCGCGCGCGCTGGATTTTCCTCGCCGCGGTGCCGTCGGGCCTGCTGATCGCGGTGACCGCGCATATTTCCACCGACGTTGCCGCCGCGCCGCTGTTGTGGGTGCTGCCGCTGTCGCTTTATCTGTTGACCTGGGTGCTGGTGTTCCAGTCGCGCCCGCTGCTGCCGCACCGCTGGATGTTGCTGGCCCAGCCGCTGGCCATCGCGGGCGTGATCGTGCTGCTCGCGATCGGCGGCGAACAGAATTTGCTGCTCCTGCTGGGCGGTCACTTGCTCGCCTTCTTCGTCATCGCGATGGCCTGCCACGGCGAACTGGCGCGGACCCGGCCGGCCGCTAAATATCTCACCGGCTTCTATGTCGCGCTGTCGTTCGGCGGCATGCTCGGTGGGCTGTTCGCGGGCCTGATCGCGCCGTTCACGTTCTCATGGATCGCGGAATATCCGATCCTGCTGGCGCTGGCCGCGCTGTGCCGTCCGCCGGGCGGCGATGAGCGCCTGCCGCGCTGGAGCCTGTGGTATTGGCCGTTTTTGGTTGTGCTCGCGGCGGCCCTGCTGGCGCCGTCCTGGATGGATCGCGGCACCCTCATGGGCTGGCTGGTCGACTACCGGGTCTGGATGATCGGCGCGGTCGGCGTGCTGTCGGCCTTGCTGGCGCTCGCAATCAACGCCAACCGCTGGAAGATCTTTGCCACCGTCGCGGTGGCGCTGGTGCTGATCCGCGCCTACCCGTCCGACGACGGGCGGGTCGAGACCGTGCGCAGCTTCTTTGGCGTGCACAAGATCGTGGTGACGCCGCACGGCCAATATCATGTGCTGATGCACGGCACGACGATCCATGGCGCGGAGAAGTTCCAGAACGACGACGGTACGCCGCTGACCGGCCGCCCCGAGCCGATTTCCTATTATCACA
>Ga0302314_10017582_pt1 | contig 11983 bp, 6 predicted proteins | sample III_Palsa_N2_3_FD_200533 | JGI IMG/M metagenome (GOLD analysis project Ga0302314, IMG submission 200533) | Peat permafrost microbial communities from Stordalen Mire near Abisko, Sweden - III_Palsa_N2_3 | ecosystem: Environmental > Terrestrial > Soil > Palsa > Peat permafrost | place: Sweden...
GCCGGACCACACGCCTCCGGGTAGCGGCGGCGGCGCGGTCACCGCGAACACGTGCACGACGTACTACGGCCAGATCACCGACAGCGTCGATCCGGCCTACCCGGGCGGCCCCGACCCGCTCTCGTACATCGGCTGCGGCTACGTCCCCTCGCAGGTCCGCGCGGCGTACGGGCTCGACACGCCGGTCGCGCAGGGGAACGACGGCACCGGCCAGACGGTCGCCATCCTCGATGCGTTCCAGTCGCCGACGCTCCTCGCGGACGCGCAGCAGTACTTCAAGAACAACGACCCGACCCACGAGCTGAAGTCGTCGCAGTTCACGGCGTACACCGGCCCGGGCACCCCCCCGCCGGCGTCGTGCGAAGAGACGCAGGACGCGCAGGGTTGGTACGGCGAGCAGTCGCTCGACGTCGAAGCGGTCCACGCGGTCGCGCCGGGGGCGAAGATCGCCTTCATCGGAGCGGTCAGCGACAGCGACCAGGATCTGATCAGCGCGATCAACATGGTCGTGACCCAGCACCTCGCGTCGGTCGTCTCGAACTCGTGGGCGGGCGTCGAAGAAGGGGGCGGCGACTTCGCGACCTTCGAGTCGACGGCGATTCAGGCGGGCCTCAAGGGCGTTGGCCTCTACTTCGCGTCGGGCGACGACGGCGACTGGGTCCAGTCGCTGACCAGCTACGGCGTGCAGGGCGCGACCCCGTCGGTGAGCTTCCCGTCGTCGTTGACGGAGGTCACGGCGGTCGGAGGAACGTCGCTCGAGCTCAATGAGAGCGGCGGGCGCGCGTTCGAGACCGGGTGGGAGACGGGCAACAGCTACGTCGTCCCCGCGGGCTTCACGACCAGCTGGCCGCCGAGCGGCGGCGGTGGTGGCGGCGGCGGCGGTGGATGCGGCGACGATGACGGCGGCGCCGGTGACGACGACGCAGGCCAGGCGCGGACGCCCTTCTTCCAGCCGATGGTGATCAAAGACGGCGGCACCGACAGCGGCGCGGCGGACAGCGGCGCGGCGGCGGCCAATGTGTGGTGGCCTTCGGCTCCGGGCGGCTTCAGCGGCGGCGCCGGCGGCGGCACGAGCGGCATCTACCTGCAGCCGAAGTGGCAGAAGGGCATCGTCCCGAACGCGCTCGCCACGTTCGATCCGAACCTCACGGGCCCCGGTGCAGCGGCGCGCGTCGTTCCCGACGTCGGCATGCTCGCCGATCCGTACACCGGCTACATGATCGGCATGACCGACCCGGTCGCCGGCACCTACGGCGAGTTCCCGATCGGCGGAACGAGCCTCGCGACCCCGCTCTTCACCGCCTCGATGGCGCTCGCGCAGCAGTACGCCGGCCGCCACTTCGGCGCGGCGAACGCGGTCATCTACAAGGCGTCCAAGAGCGGCGCCCTCCGTGACATCACCCCCGCGGCGTCCCTCCAGGCCGTGGCCCTCCCGACGTACGGCTTCCTGGCCACGTTCAGCTACACCGGCCCGGAGAACATCCTGACCGCAGCCCCCGGGTTCGACGACGAAACCGGCCTCGGCGCGCCGAACGGGACGAAGTTCCTCGAGGCCCTCAAGCAGCACTGATTCTCGGGCGACCTAGTCGTCATCCAAGGCCGAGAGGCCTCAGACCCCCCAGTGCCAACGTGGCCTGGGGGGTTCTTCGTTTCGGCGTCTCAGGACGGATAGGCGCCGAATGCGCTTTGCGGATTACACGTTCCGCAACGTACACTTGAGTCCGTGACCGACGGGCCCGTCCTGGTCGTCGATGACGACGCCGTCAGTCGCCACGTGCTCGTACAAGCACTGGCGTCTGCGGGCTTCGCTCACGTTGCGGTCGGAAGTGGGACCGAGGCCCTCGCGGCGATCGACAAGGTCAAGCCGTCGATCGTGCTCCTCGATCTCGTGATGCCCGCGCCCGACGGGTACCAGGTGCTCCGCATCTTGCGCGCGCGTGACGAGACGCGCGACTTGCCCGTGGTCGTGCTCACCGCGCTCGACGCGGCCGACGAGATCGTGCGCGCGTTCGAAGCGGGCGCCGACGACTTCGTGAAGAAGCCGTTCCGCGCAGTGGAGCTCGTGGCGCGGCTGCGCGGCCAGCTTCGCCTGCGCAACGCGATGGAAGACCTCGCGCAGAAAGAGCGCGACGCGCAGGTCGTCCTCGAGCTCACGCAGACGCTGGCGTCGAACCTCGACTTCCGCGGCATCCTGTTCACCGTCGTCGCGCGCATCGCCGAAGTGGCGCGCGTCGATCGCGTGTCGATCGTGCTCGTGCGCGAGGCGGGGCAGATCGGGTACGTCGTCGCCGCGTCGGACGACGAGCACCTGCGCGACCTGCCGATCGACCTCGCGAACTACCCCGAGATCCAACAGGTGCTCACCAGCGGCGAGCCGCTCGTCATCGCCGACGCCGCCACGCACCCGCTGCTCGAGATCGTCCGCCACGCCGAGAACGCGCGCGCCTTCAGCTCGCTCGCCATCTTGCCGATTCTCTACGAAGGGAAGCCCATGGGCGTCCTCTTCCTGCGCGCCAAGCAGACGCTCGCCTTCGGCGATCACGAGATCGCGCTGTGCCGCACGGTCTCGAGCGCCATGGCGATCGCGCTTCGCAACGCGCGCGTGCTCCAGTCGCTTCGCGATCAGACGCAGCAGGTCACCGTCGCGCGGTTCGAGGCCGAGCGGAGGCTCCGTTCGCTCCAGCGCTACGCCGACTTCTTCGAGAGCTCGGCCGACGGCATCGTCGTCATCGACGCCGAAGCGCGCCTCCTCTTCTCGAACCCCAAGGCGCGCGCCATCACCGGCTACGACGAGACCGAGCTCCGTGGGCGGCGCATGGGCGAGCTGTTCGCGCCCGAGGAAGCGGCGCGCGCGCGCGACTTGAAGACCGGCTTCTCGCGCGGCGAATACCCCCAGCAGATCGACCTCCGCATCGTCTGCAAAGACGGCCGCGTGGCCACGCTGAGCTTGTCGGCCAACTCGGTCCTTCGCGAGGAAGGGGCCGTCCTGTGCAGCTTCCGCGACGTGACGCAGGAGCGCGCGGTCGAGGCCGAGCTCAAACAGACGAAGGACTTCCTCCAGCGCGTCATCGACTCGTCCGTCGACGCCATCATCAGCGCGGACATGAAGGGGCGCGTGCTCCTCTTCAACCGCGCCGCCGAGCGCATCTACGGCACGAGCCAGACGGCGATGCTCGGCAGCGACGTTCGCAAGATGTACCCCGAGGGGGTCGCCGGCCAGATCATGCGCGCCATGCGCACCGGCAACGGGCGCATCGAAGGGCTCCGCACGGAGATCGTCGACGCCAAAGGCGATCGCGTCCCGGTGCTCCTGTCGGCGGCGTTGATCCTCGACGGCGACCAGCGCGTCGGCAGCGTCGGCGTCTTCACCGACTTGCGCGAGCGCGTGCACATGGAGCAGCGGCTCGCGCAGGCGCAGGAGCAGATTCGCGCGCAGGAGCGGCAAGCGATCATCGCCGAGCTCGCCGGCGCCGCGGCGCACGAGCTGAACCAGCCGCTCACCAGCGTCATGGGCTACGCCGAGCTCTTGAAGCGACGCCTCGCCAGCGACCCGACATCGAACAACGCCGCCGAAGTGATCTTCAACGAGGCCGAGCGCATGGCGGAGATCGTCCGCAAGATCGGCAAGATCACCAAGTACGAGACGAAGTCGTACGTCGGCCGCGCGCGCATCCTCGATCTCGACAAGGCGACGGAGACCACGAGCGAAACGGGAGCGGGTCCGCGCGAGAGCGCGACCCCGAGCAGCGATGCGAAGTAAGCGCGACACCACCCCCGATCCGCCGTCCGCGCCGGTGCCCGAGGCGCGCGAGTCGGTCGAGCGCGTGACGATTTCGCAGCTCCCGCTCAGCAACGAGGCGGCGAGCGGTCCGCGACGCGCGTACGCCGAGGTCATCGAGCTCCCCGCGCCGTGGCTGGAGCGGCTCCTCCTCTTGTGGAGCGAGCTGCCGGTGAACGCGGGCGATCACGCCGTCACGCGAGCGGTCGTCGACGCGCTGGCGGCGATGCTCGAGGACCACGCGATCGGCGCGTGCATCGTGCCGGCCGGCGGCGGCGTGCAGGTCGTGATTCGCGCGGTCGGTCTCGCCGAGGAAGAGCGAAGCGATCCGACGCGCCTCTTCGCCGCGCTCATGTACGAGCGCGTCGTCGAGATCGAGCCGGGCGGGTCGACGTTGCACGTCGCGTCGGACAACCCCTCGTGCGAAGACGAGCGCTCGAAGATCGGCGCGCTCGTGACGCGCTCGGCGCACGCGCTACGGCGCGGGCTCGAGCTCACGCGAATGCAGGCGCGCGCCGACGAAGCCGTCGGTGAGCTCCGCGCGATGAACGCGCACATGGTGCAAGCCGAGAAGCTGGCGTCGCTCGGGCAGATCGCGGCGGGCGTCGTGCACGAGCTGAACAATCCGCTGACCTCGATCGTCGCGTACACCGACTACTTGATCCGCAAAGTGGCTCCCCGAAAGGATGCGGGCGAGGCGAGCGGGATCGACGAGAACGATCGCCTCATGCGAATCGCCGAATCGGCGCGCCGCATGCTCCGCTTCACGCGCGACCTCGTGTCGTATGCGCGTCCGTCGAGCGAGGTGCCGGCGCAGGTGTCGATGCACATGGTCATCGATCAGGCGGTCGCGTTCTGCGAGCACGTCATCGCCGACGCGCAGGTCACGATCGTTCGCATGTACTCGCCGCAGCTCGGCTCGGTGCGCGGCAAGCCCGAGCAGCTGGCGCAGATCTTCGTCAACCTGGTCACCAACGCCTGCCACGCCATGACGCCCGGCGGCGGCACGCTGACCATCACGACGCGCGACGACGGCGAGCAAATTCACGTCACGATCGCCGACACCGGCCACGGCATTCAGCCCGAGCACCTCGCGCAGGTGTTCGTCCCGTTCTTCACCACCAAGACGAGCGGCGCCGGGACGGGGCTCGGGCTCGCGATCGTGAAGAGCATCGTCGACGGTCACGGCGCGACGATTCGCGTCTCCAGCACGCGCGGCCAGGGGGCCACGTTCGCGATCACGCTCCCGGTTTCGAGGCCCGAGTCGCGCGCGCCGCGTCCTGCGTAGGCCGCGCGCCGGTCCAGGTGAAGCGATCGATCAACCACGGCCCGTGATCGGCCAGCGGGTCGTCCTTGCCGATGACCCAAGCGTCGATCGTTCCGTCGGGCGAGAGGCGAAGCCGCGTGAAGTGCTTGAAGCCCGGGTGCCCGAGCACGGTGAACGCTTGCTGCAGCTCGAGCCCCATGATGGCCACCACCATGAGGTAGAGGCCGAACACGAACGCGCTCAGGAAGGCGTAGGCCAACATGGCAACCGTATCGCGCTCCAGCAGCGGCACGACGTGCGGGATCCAGTGCACGAGCCCCCACGGCATGAACCCGAGGACGCCCGCGAACGGCACGGTGACCGCGAGCACCTTCACGCGATGGTCGCGGTTGTGCCCGGCGATTCCGTAGAGCGCGAACCCGATGCCGACCGCGACCAGGAGCGACGTCAGGCGAAAGAGTTGCCACAGCCCCGCGCTGAACTCGACCGACGCCAGGATCGCGAACGCCACGTGCACGAGGTACCCCGCGCCGCCGAACATCAGCCGGAACGGCACCTGCGCGACGAGGCGCCGGCTCTCGGCGGCATCGGGGTATGCGCACGCCGCGGGGTGCGCTTCGCCCCCTTCGATGCGCGTGCCGTGAAGGAACGCGCCGCCGCCGCCGGAGATGACGTGCAGTGACGCGCCGAGCGGGCGTCGCTCGTAATGGTGCATGTCGCCCGAGAGATAAAAGACGCGATCGCGCGCGAAGCTGAGCTTGCACGCCGACATCATGCGCGTGCCCGGTTCGTGGGGGTTGCCGAGCGCGATGGCCGGATCGGGCGCGATGAAGAGGACGCGCGTGTCGCCGGTGTCGTGTTTGCGATCGAGGAAGAACGTGCGCTGGCGAAAGTCGAGTCGCCCGAGCTGGCGATCGACGCCCCACACGTCGAGATCCTTGGCCAGCGGCAGCGCCCAGAAGCTCGACTCCTGGATCGGCTCGTAGCCGTCGAGCGCGAGGTTCCTTCGTCGCGCCACCTTCGACCCGCGGAAGAACGCGCTCACCGACTTCCAGGCGTCCGAGAGCAGCTTGAGGAACCCGCCCACTTCGTCGAGGTGGAGCTGCCGCGCGACGAGGCCGACGGTGCGCGCGCGATGCGAGCGTCGCGAGTCGACCTTGGCGGCGTCGTGAGGGCGGTCATCGGCGTGTGGGCGGCGCCGAAAGAGGCGCCCGAACCCATCGAGCCCGTCGTACCAATCGTGGTTGCCGGGGATGCCGAGGAGCACGCGCGCGCGCCCGTCGTTGCGCCCCTCTTCGCGAAGCACTTCGTTCCATGGAGCGACGACGCGCCGCTGAATCTCGTCCGCCGTCGCCACCGGATACGCCGTATCTCCGCCGATGAGGAGCACGTCGCCGCGCGGCAAGACGACGTCCGCGTCGCCTTCTCGAATCGCATACTCGGCGAAGATCATCCGCCCGACGGCGTGGCTCACGTCGCGGTCGTCGCCGGTGTCGGCCACGAAATCGATCCACAGCGGGCGGTTCAGCCCTTCTTGAAGGGACGTCTTGCCGGCCGGATCCACACCGAGCACGCGCAGCGCATTTGCAAGCAGATCATTGGGCCCGAGCGGCCGCATCCAGTCGCGCGAATCGACCGACTCGCTGGCGATGGCCGACGCGATGAAGTTACGGAAGTGCCCAAAGAGCGACGTGATGCCGTACCAGCGGACGGCGTACGGCGGATGCGCTCCCTGCTTGAACACCAGCGGCGCCGCGCGATTGCCGCGCGGGTCGAGTCGAAACGGTGCTCGCATGCAAAGGGTTTACACCTCTCTCCGCGGTCAGCTACCGTTTGAAGTCGCGAACCTCCGCAGACATGCGCGCTTACCCTTTCCCTTCGATCCTCCTCGCGCTCACCCTCACGGGCGCGGCGCTCGCTGGTCCAGTCAAAGGGCGCATCTCCGGCCAGGAGAAGCTCGTCCCCGACGTCTACACCGAAGCGGCGAAGCCCGACTCGCATCGCTGGATCTGGCGCGAGCCTTCGCCGACGGTGCGCTCCGAGTTCCGCGCGCTCTCCGCGAACCCGTCGCGCGACATCTGCATCGCCGCCCTCGAGAGCGCCGCCGCGCCCGCGCATGATCCCATCCTGATCAAGATCACCGGCGGCCGCACCATCCCCACGACGATCGCCGTCGCGCCCGGCACCCGCATCGCGTTCGAGAACCGCGATCCATTTCCGCACCAGCTCTACGTCGTGAACAGCACCACGTGGAAACCGGAGATCATCAACCCCGGCTCGCGCCGCGAATGGTCGGCCCCTCCCGGCGCGAACCGCTTCGAGATCCGCGACGAGCTGTTCCCCAGCGTGCGCAGCTACGTCGTGGTCGATCCGGGCGTGGTCGACGTCGCGTATCCGGGCCACGACGGCGCGTTCGCTTTCGACAAGCTCGCCCCCGGCGACTACGTGCTGAAGGCGTTCTTCCAGGGCAAGACCGTGGGCAAGGCCGTGAGCGTCACGGTCAAGGGGAACGTCCTCGTCGACCTGAAGGACCCGCTGAACGTCGCTGACGGAGCGGGCCAATGATGCTCCTCTCGCGCTTCTGGTACATCGTGCTCAGCCTCGTGATGGCGGGCGCGCTGTACGTCGCGTTCCTCGCGGTCGGGCAGTACAACCGGCGCAACGCGGTGGCGATGAACGAGGAGCTTGCGGGCGACAGCCAGGTCGTCGGGTGGGCGCTCCAGATCGACTCGCGGCATCGGCTCGACGCGCTGCTCGTCGGCGCCGTCGATAAGGGGGTGCAAGACGCGCTGTCCTCGGCGAACGGTCGCGACCCGCTCCCGCGTTCGAGCAAAGACGGCGCGCGAAGGGCGCTCGTCGCCGTCTCCGACAAGCTCGCCCCCGATTACAAAGAAGACGCCCTGTTCGCCGTCGATCGCGACGGGCGCATCGTCGCGCAGCTGGGCTTCGACTCGGCCGCCGACGACATGGAGCTCGGCGGCTACCCCGCCGTCTTCGACGCGCTCCACGGATACCTCCGCGACGACACGTGGGTCTTCGGCGACAAGATGTACCGCGTGGTCGCGCGCCCCGTGGAGCTCGACGTCACGCAGCCGCCGGTCGGCGCGATCGTGGGGCTCAAGCTGATCGATCCGATCTACGCGAAGGAAGTCGCGCGTCGCACGCGCGCGAACGTCGCCTTCTACGCGAACGGGCGCAGGCTCGCCTCCGCGGTGCAAGAGGGCTTCGACGCGTCGATCATGGACCAGGTGGCGACGTCGCTCCCGACGCTCGCGCAGGACAAGGCGTACACCGACTCGGGGCACTCCGAAGTGCACTCGCTCTCCGACACGGTCGGCGCGATGTACGCGCGCATCTACGGCGACGGTTGGGATCTTGGCGCCGGGTACGCGGTGGCGCGGACGCGCGCGGTGGTCGCGGGGCCGATGGGGTTCATCGCCGGCGCGGACGACAAGGACAAGGCGAACGTCAACTGGGGACTCCTGGTCATGGCGCTGGTCCTCGGTGCGGCGTTCGGGATCGCGTTCACGTTCCTCGAGCACACCGTGCCTCTGCGGGAGCTCGTGAAGCAGGCGGCCTCGCTGAAGCGCGGTGAGCTCGACTTCTTGCAGCTGCCGCGCTTTCGAGGCGCGTTTCGCGGCGCCGCCCAGGACTTGAATCAGGGGCTCGAGCGCATCGTCGAGAAGGGCGGGGGAGCCGCGCGGCGCCCGGCCGATCTCGAGCAGATCCTCGGCCCCGCCAACGCGCAACCCGCGATGAGCGCCTTCGCGCTCCCGGGGCAAGACGGACAGGTCCCTCCGCCTCCGCCCGCGCGAGGGTCGGCTCCTTCGGCGCACAGCGGTGCACGCCCGAACCCTGCACCGCCGCCGCCGAGCAGCGCGGGGGGCTTCGGTCCGCCGCCGCCAGGGTTCAATCCGGGCCCGCCGCCGCCGAACGCGTTCAACGCGCCGCCGAACGCCTTCAGCGCGCCGACGCCGCTCGCGCAGCCGCCGGTGCAAGCGCCCGCCGCTCGCCCCGCGCCTCCGCCCCCCGCGCCTGCGGCCGGTGCGAAGCTGTCGCAAACGGGCGCTCGCCCCGTGCCGCCGGGCCCTCCGCCCCCTCCGCCGGCGCCGCAGCGTCCGTACGACGAGTCGGAAGACGAAGAGGCGACGATGGTCGCCGCCATTCCGGCCGAGGTCCTCGCCGCGGCGACGGGCGAGCACAAGGCCTCGGAAGACGTCGCCGAGTGGCTCAGCGTGTACGAAGACTTCATTCGCACGAAGAAGCAGTGCGGCGAGGCGACCGACGGCCTCACCTTCGACAAGTTCCAGCACACGCTGAAGAAGAACCGCGACGCGCTGATGCAGCGGCACGGATGCAGGCGTGTTCGGTTCTCGGTTTACGTGAAGGAAGGGCGCGCTTCGCTGAAGGCGACGCCCGTCAAAGAGTAAGTAGAAACGGAACAAGGGGAGTGGAGCGGATCATGCGAAACCCGATCTTCGGAGCACGCGCGAAGCTCGCGCTAGGGCTGGGCGCGGCGGCGGTGCTTTGCGCGGGGAGCGCGCGAGCGACCACGGTCGAAGAGGTGGGCGACAACGGCTCCGAGCAGATGGGCCGAGGCGGCGCGTGGGTCGCGCGCGCGAGCGATCCGCTGGCTGCGTTCTACAACCCCGCCGGTCTCGCCGGGCAAGAGACGCGGCTCACGCTGCAGGCGAACATCAACATCATGAAGACGTGCTTCACGCGTCTCAAGGCGACAAACGACACGACGCAGGGCGACGGCACGGCTCCCGGCCACGACTACCCACAAGTCTGCAACGGAGGGACGCCGTTCCCCGATCCGCAGATCGCGATGACGTATCGCCTCTCGCCGCGCGTCGGATTGGGCTTCGCCGTCGTCGCGCCCAGCGCCTCGGGGCAGTCCACGTGGCCCAACTCGGACTCGACGACGTCGCCCCAGTCACCGAATCGCTACCTGCTCACCAGCGCGAACACCTTGCTCCTCACGCCGACGCTCGCCATCGGCGCCGAAGTGGTCGATCGCCTGCGCCTGGGTATCGGCTTGATCTGGGGGTTCTCCACGGTGGACTTCACGAACGTCGCCATCGTGGCGAACGAGAACAACCAGCCGGCGGGCCTCGGCGGCAACGACGTGAAAGCGGAGCTCCAGGCGAAGGATTTGTTCATCCCCGGCGTCGTGGGCGGCGCTCTCTGGAGCCCGACCGACCAGATCGACATCGCCGGCTGGTACAAGTTCATCTCCGACATCAACGCGAAGGGCAACGTCATCACGACGACCGGCAGCGGCAAGCACCTCCTCGTCGGCGATACGATGGATAGCGACTGCGGCGTGAGAGGGACTGCCCCCGGCACGTGCTCGCCGAACAGCGTCTCGGTGAAGGTCCCCATCCCGATGGAGGCGAAGGTCGGCTTCCGTTTCCACCAGACGCGCCCCGGCGCGGACATGGTGCATCGGCGTGACCCGATGTCTCAAGACATCTACGACATCGAAGCCGACCTCACCTGGGCGCACGACAGCCAGTTCCAGTCGATCAACATCGCCATCCCCAACGGCATCCCCGTTCCCGGCATCACGGGCTCGTTCCTTCCGCCCGACGCGAGCGTTCCGCACGACTACAAGGACGTGTACGGCGCCCGCTTCGGCGGCGACTACAACGTGCTCCCCGATCAGCTCGCGATCCGCGCCGGCGCGTACTTCGAGACCGCGGCGCAGTCGTCGCAGTACCAGAACATCGACTTCGCAGGGCAGCAGCGCGTCGGCATCGCGGGTGGCGCGACGTACCGAGTCCACCTGGGCGACGCGCCGACGAAGCGGGCGGTCGAATTCTCCGTGGGCCTCGGTCACACGTTCATCGCCACCTCGAGCAACACGAACCCCAACGGCCCGGGCCTCAGCGGGCTCGCCGGAACGCTGTGCCTCGCCCCCGCCGAGCCGACCAAGGGCGTGTGCCCGGGCGGAACCGGGCAGTACCGCACGGCGTGGCCCGTGAACCTCGGCACGATCACGAACTCGTTCACGCAGATCAACGTCGGCGCGTCGTATCGCTTTTAGCGGCGGCGACTTCGAGCGCGCGTGATCGCCGTGCGATGCGCGCGGACGCGTGGCTATACTGATCGCCATGACGTCCCCCCGTAAGGTCATCATCATCGGCTCCGGCCCGGCAGGTCACACCGCGGGCATCTACGCAGCGCGCGCGAACCTCAAGCCGCTCATGTTCGAAGGCATGGTCAAAGGGGGAATCCCCGGTGGCCAGCTCATGATCACGAACGACGTCGAGAACTACCCGGGCTTCCCGGCCAAGATCACCGGGCCCGACTTGATGGCGGCGTTTCGCGGGCAGTCGGAGCACCAGGGGGTCGAGATCAAGAGCGAGGACGTCCACAAGGTCGACCTGTCCAAGCGCCCCTTCCGCGTGTGGGCCGGCGACGACAACGAGGAGTACACCTCCGAGACGCTCATCATCGCCACCGGCGCGCAGGCCAAATGGCTCGGCCTGGAGAGCGAGCACGCCCTGAAGGGGAAGGGGGTCAGCGCCTGCGCGGTGTGTGACGGCGCCTTCTTCCGCAACCAGGACGTCATGGTCATCGGCGGCGGCGACACGGCGATGGAGGAGTCGATGTACCTCGCCGGCCTCTGCAAGAGCGTCACGCTGGTGCACCGCCGCGAAGAGTTCCGCGCCAGCAAGACGATGCAGCACCGCGTCCAGCGCAACGAGAAGATCAAGATCCTCTACAGCACCGGTATCGAAGAGATCCTCGGCGTCGACAAGGGAGAGGTCATCGGCGTCCGCGTGCGCGACCTCAAGAGCGACCGGGTGCACGACGTCCCCGTCACCGGCTTCTTCGTGGCCATCGGCCACACGCCGAACACCGACCTCTTCGCCGGCCAGCTCGACCTGCACGACAACGGCTACATCCGGACGAAGCCCGGCACCACG
>Ga0302314_10017585_pt1 | contig 11981 bp, 12 predicted proteins | sample III_Palsa_N2_3_FD_200533 | JGI IMG/M metagenome (GOLD analysis project Ga0302314, IMG submission 200533) | Peat permafrost microbial communities from Stordalen Mire near Abisko, Sweden - III_Palsa_N2_3 | ecosystem: Environmental > Terrestrial > Soil > Palsa > Peat permafrost | place: Sweden...
GGCTATCGGGCTTTACACGGTGCCGGCCGCGGGCGTCCGGTATGAGGTCCCGGCGGCGGCGGGCGGCGGGGCGGGGTGGGCGCGTCGGGGGGCCGAGGCGCTGGCGGCGGACGGGGTGGCGGCGGCGGACGGCGTGGCGGCGGACGGGGTGGCGGCTGGCGGCGTGGTGGCGGACGGGGCGGGATCGCTGGCGCGGCCGGCGCCTGGGGAGCGGCCGGGGCGTCGGTCGCTGCCCGCTGCGCCGGGGCGGACGTGGCTGGCGGGCGACCTGCACGCGCACACGGTCCACTCCGACGGCGCCATGACCGTGCCGGAGCTCGCCGTGCAGGCGGTGGCGCGCGGGCTGGACTTCCTCGCCGTCACCGATCACAACACGGTCAGCCACCACCGCGAGCTCGCTTCCGCCGCGGCCGCTTACGGGATCACGCTGGTGCCCGGGCAGGAGGTGACGACCTCCCGAGGTCACGCCGGGGTGCTGGGCGACACTGGGTGGATCGACTTCAGAACGTCGGCCGACTCGTGGCTGGCGGCGGCCGAGCGGGGCGGCGGGCTGATGTCGATCAACCACCCGTTCGGGGGGGACGTCAGCTGGCTGCACGCAATGGAGCGCCGCCCGCCGCTGCTCGAGGTCTGGCACTGGTCCTGGCTCGACCCAACCTGGACGACTCCGCTGTCGTGGTGGCAGGCGTGGGATCCGTCGGCGATTCCGGTCGGCGGCAGCGACTGGCACCGGCCAGGGTCGGATTCGCCGCTCGGCAGGCCGACGACGTGGGTGGAGTGCGACGACGACTCGGGTGTTTCCGGTGTGCTCGACGGGCTGCGAGCGGGGCGAGTGGCGATCACGGCCGAACGCGACGGGCCGATACTGCTGCGGCACGACGACGGGTTCGCGGCCATCGGGGCGGACGGCCTGCTGCTGGCCGACCCGGAGGGACCGTACCGGCGGATTGTCGGCGACGTCGCGCGACTGCCCGGCCGTCCGGGCTACCACCGGCTCGTGACCCCGCTGGGCGCAACTGTCGCACTGGCGAACTAGTTCCTCAGACGTAACAGCGCGAAGGTCCGCTCAGGCGGTCAGCTTCTTATCAGTTTTGACCACTTTTTCGTCTTGCTATCGGTTCTGACCACTTTGCTGTCTGATTTGTCCGATTCGGATGGTCAAAACCGATAAGAAGACGGGGCTAGTGGTCAAAACTGATAGGTCTGCCGGTGGCTGGGTGACGGCCGCGGGCGCGGTGGGTGGGCTGGGCGGCAGTGGCTGCGCAGCTGAGGTGGGGGTGGTGGGTGGGTTAGGCGGCGGTGGATAGGTAGCGGACGCGGGCGCGGAGGAGGGCGCGGTGGGCGGTCAGGTCGTCTACCTCGTCGGGCTTGCCGGGGCATTCGCCCGCGGCGACGGCGTTCTCCAGGCGGGTGCGGGCGTCGGCGGGCTCGATCGGCTCGAAGACGATCAGGGGGTCGTTCTCGGCCGCCATCCAGGTCTTGTCGAGCAGGCCCTCGGCGTCGTCGACCCACGCGTCCTTGATCTTGCCGCCCCGGCCGTGGTCGATCAGCACCGACAGGGCGTGCTCGGCGTCGCCGTAGCCGAAGCTCACCGTGATCGACTCCTGGCGGCCGCCGACGTCACCGTAGTGCCAGCACTTCCCGACCGTGGGCGAGCCGATGGCGGCCGCCCAGTCCGGGTCGGTCACGCCGCTCGCGGTTACCCGCTCGGCCGCCTCGGCCGCCGCCGCCGTCAGCGCGGGCGACCCGATCGCGGCGAGGATCCGCAGCAGCGCCAGCGCCTCGGGGGTCGCGCTCTCCTCGGCGGCGGGGACGAGCGAGGCGGTCAGCTCCGCCATGATGTCGGGAACGTCGGCGCCGTGGGTGCCATCGGACAGCGCGCCGATGATGTCCGAGCCCCAGAGCTCGGCGTCGATCGGCCGGTGGAGGTGCCCGAGCACCTCGCGCGCCTCGCTGAGCACGACGTTGGACGCCTGCGCCGGCGGCAGCGGCGCAAACAGCGCGGCGATGTCAGGGTCTGCCTGGGCCATGCGCGGTATTCTGACACGCTTAGCCCGATTTCGTGGCGTTACTGATTTGAATCAATATTGTTGTCACGGGCGAAGCACGCGGCCAGATGGTCGTTGACCAGACCGCAGGCCTGCATCGCGGCGTAGACGGTGACCGGGCCGGTGAACACGAAGCCGCGGGCGCGCAGCTCCTTGGCCAGCTGTTTCGACGCGGGCGTCTGCGGGGGGACATCGGCCCCGGTGACGGGGGCGGGGGCCGACGGCGGGTTGGCGTAGCCCCAGAACAGGTCGCTCAGACCCTCCTTGAGCTCGAGCGCGGCGCGGGCGTTGTTGATGGCGGCGCGGATCTTGGCCCGGTTCCTGATAATGCCCGCGTCGGCCAGCAGCCGGGCCACGTCGTCTTCGCCGAAGGCGGCGACCGCCTCGAGGTCGAAATCGGCGAACGCCCGCCTGAAGTTCTCCCGCTTGCGCAAGATCGTCAGCCAGGACAGGCCGGACTGAAAGGCCTCGAGGCTGAGCCGCTCGAAGATCTGCCGATCGCCCCGGACCGGACGCCCCCATTCGATGTCGTGGTACGCCACGTAGTCGGGTGAGCTCAGGCCCCACGGACAGCGCAGCCGCCCGTCAGGGCCGGCCACGGCCCCTTTCCCCGCCCCCGTCGCCGCCCCTGCGCCCGGCGCCGCCGACTCCCCGGAGGCGGCCGACTGCCCCGACGGCACGTCAGTCATGCGACTGCTCCGGCGGCGGGGGCGGGGGGTCGAACTGCGCCCGACGGTGCCGGGCCGACATGTAGGGGCTGCTGAGCGGTTGCGCGGCCGGCTCCCGGCTGAGGTCGGTGACCAGCTGCTCAAGCGCCACGATGCGGACGTCGCGGTCGCGGATCGAGGCCGCGATCCGGTCCAGGGCCTCATCGGTCGCCTGCATGTTGTAGCCCCACAGCGCCATCGGCGGGCGCAGCAGGGCGATGTCCGTCGCCGAGACCGGCCCGAGCTCAAGCTCGAGATAGTCGTTCCGCTCGACGGACAGCTCCCCGCCACGGCCCCGCGCGAGGAGCACCGCGCCCGCCACCGCGGCGACGACAAGGACCCACATAAGAACAAGCACATAAGAATCGTGCCATGAACCGCCGCCCGGCGTCGCGCCCGGCCGCCTCCCAGCGCTTTATTTGTGCGACATCCCGGCGTGCGCGGTCTTGATGATCTTGAGCACCTCGGCCGGGTCGTCGGCGACCTGGAACAGCTCCAGCTCCTCGGGGCCGATGTTGCCCTCGGCCAGCATCGTCTCCTTGAGCCAGCCGAGCAGGCCGTTCCAGTACCCGCTGCCGACCAGGACGATCGGGAACTTGGTGATCTTCCCGGTGGCGAGCAGCGTCAGCGCCTCGAACAGCTCGTCCATCGTGCCGAAGCCGCCGGGGAGCACCACGAAGGCCTGCGAGTACTTGACGAAGACGGTCTTGCGGACGAAGAAGTAGCGGAACTCCACCCCGACGTTCACGTAGTCGTTGAGGCCGGACTCCATCGGCAGCTCGATGCCGAGGCCGACGGAGACGCCGCCCGCCTCGGCGGCGCCCTTGTTGGCCGCCTCCATGATCCCCGGGCCGCCGCCGGTGATCACCGCGTAGCCGGCCTTGACCAGTCCGGAGGCGATCTCGTCGGCCAGCCGGTACTCGGGCGTGTCCCGTTTCGTCCGCGCCGACCCGAAGATTGACACGGCCATGCCGAGCTCGGCCAGCAGGCCGAATCCCTCGACGAACTCCGCCTGGATGCGCATTACCCGCCACGGGTCCGCGTGCACCCAGTCGGAGGGGCCGCGGCGGTCGAGCAGCCGCTGGTCGGTTGTGGTCGCCGGAATCTGCTTGTCGCGCAGCGTCACGGGTCCCTGGCGTCGGACCCTTCGCGCGTTACTTCCACCCATAGTCCTCCCCACGGTAGCCACCAACTGTCGGTGCTCTGGCGGAAACACGCCGTACTGAAGGGAAACGGCCGGAGAACGATCAGCCGTTGACGCCGTGGTCGCGGAGGATCGCGTTCAGCTCGGTCTTGTCGTGCCGGCTGCCAGCCGGCAGCCGGCGGAGCATGAGCAGGCACGGCATGCCGAACTCGCCGCCGGCGAACTTGCGCATCCGGGTGCCGCCGACGCAGACCGACCAGGCCGGCGCCTCCCCCGGGGTCAGTTCATCGCCGGTCTCGACGTCGATGACGTGGGTGGTCTTGGTCAGGATCGAGCCCGCGCCGAGCACGGCGCCCTCGCGCACCCGCGCCCCGTCCACGACCATCGACCGGGAGCCGATCATGCACTCGTCCTCGACGACGACGGGGACCGCGTTCGGCGGCTCGAGGACGCCGCCGATCCCGACCCCGCCGGAGAGGTGGACGTTCTTCCCGATCTGGGCGCAGGAGCCGACCGTCGCCCAGGTGTCAACCATCGTGCCCTCGTCCACGTACGCGCCGACGTTGACGAACGATGGCATCAGGACCGAGCCGGGAGCGATGTAGGCGCCCCAGCGGGCGATCGCGCCCGGCACCACCCGCACCCCGTCGAGCCGGGTCTTCAGCGGCACCCGGTCGTGCTGGCGGAAGTCGCCGACCTGCGATTGCACCATCGGCAGGAGCCGGAAGGCGAGCAGGATCGCGCGCTTGGCCCGCTCGTCGACCACCACATCGTCGGTCCGCGGGTCGACGAAGGCGACGCGCGCCCTACCCGCGTCGAGGTCGTCCACCGCCGCCACGACCTCGGCCCGGGCAGCGGAATCGGCCGGGCTCAGCTCGGCGCGCCGCTCCCACAGGTCGTCGATGGCCGGCGCTAGCGGAGACCGAAGCTCACTCATGGCGAGCGAGCCTATCGGCTAGAGCGCCCGGAGCAGGCAGGCAAGGCAGTACTTCCCACCTGCCCGGCCAAAGCCAGGTAGTTTGACACAGTGCGGACGACCTCCTCGGGGCGCACCGCGTCGTACAGCTATCAACGTCCCTCGTGGCGCCGCCCGCTGATCGTGCTGGGCGTGATCCTCGTGGTGGTGGCGCTGATAGCAGTTGGCGCCTACGCCGCCTATCAGGCCTACGGGCGGTACGTCCAGCGGCTGCTGACCGTCCCGGGCTGTCAGGCCGGGACCGGCGCGAACGCGATCGGCCTCGACTTCGGCGAGACGGCGGACGCGGCGGACATCGCCGGCGTCGCCGCCCGCGACCGGCTCCCCCGCGAGGCGCTGACCGTCGCCTACGCCACCGCGTGGCAGGAATCCAAGCTGGAGAACCCGGACTACGGCGACCGGGACTCGGTCGGCATCTTCCAGCAGCGCCCCTCGGAAGGGTGGGGGACCACGGCCGAGCTCGAGGATCCGGCCTACGCGGCGGGCGCGTTCTTCAGCGCGCTGGTCAAGATCCCCGGCTACGCGAAGCTGCCGGTCGACGTGGCCGCGCAGGACGTGCAACGCAGCGCGGACGGCGCCGCCTACGAGCAGTACGCCGCGTCAGGCGCCGCCCTGGCGGCCGACATGACTTCCGCCCCGCACGCGGTCACCTGCTGGTACGACCCGGCCTCGCAGGCGGCCAGCAACGGCGTCTCGGCCAAGCTGAACCTGCGCGGGGCGCTCAGCGGATTCGCTGACGCGTTCGGCCGGCCGAGCGCGGACGGGGCGGTGACCTCGGTTAAGGTGGCAAGTTCGGGGGGCTCCGCTGTGATTTCCGCCGCTCGGGGAGACGGCTGGACGGCAGCCAACTGGCTCGTGGCCAATGCCAGCTCCTACGGCATCACGCAGGTCAGCTACGGTGGGTACCAGTGGACGGCAGGACTGAACGAAACGAGCTGGCAGGCAGAATCCGGCGCAACCGGTACGCGTATTGTCGCCAGCTAGCAGGGCCGGCCACCATACTGTTTGGTAGTTCAAGTGGGTTATGAACGTTAAAGAGGAGCTCCCGTGACCTACATCATCACGCAGCCATGCGTTGATGTGCTCGACAAGGCATGCATCGAAGAGTGCCCGGTGGACTGCATCTACGAGGGCGAGCGCATGCTCTACATCCACCCGGACGAGTGCGTCGACTGCGGTGCGTGCGAACCCGTATGCCCGGTTGAGGCCATCTACTACGAGGACGACGTCCCCGACCAGTGGAAGGACTACTACAAGGTCAACGTCGACTTCTTCCAGGAGCTCGGCTCCCCGGGCGGGGCGTCCAAGGTCGGGAAGATCGGAAAGGACTACCCGACCGTGGCGGCGCTGCCGCCGCAGGCCGCGGCCGAGTGACCCTCGCCTCACGGCTCCCTGAATACCCCTGGGACGAGCTCGCCCCGATCGCGGAGAAGGCCAGGGCCTTCCCCGGCGGGGGGGTTGACCTGTCGGTCGGCACGCCGGTCGACCCGGTTCCGTCGATCATCCAGGACGCGCTCGTCGCGGCCGCCAACGCGCCCGGGTACCCGCTGACCGCGGGGACTCCGGGACTGCGTTCGGCGGCCGCCGGGTGGCTTGCCCGCTCGCTGGGGGTGCAGGTCGACCCGGGCACGGTGCTGCCGGTGATCGGGACCAAGGAGTTCATCGCCTGGCTGCCGGTCATGCTCGGGCTCGGGCCGGCCGACACGGTGATCTACCCGTCGCTGGCCTATCCGACGTACGACATCGGCGCCCGGTTCGCGGGCGCCTCCTCGGTGGCGGCGGACGCGCTGTCGGACGCGCCGCAATCGACCCGCCTGGTGTGGGTGAACTCCCCGTCCAACCCGACCGGCCGGGTGCTGCCCGCGTCCGCCCTTCGCGAGGCGGTCGAGTGGGCACGGGCGCGCGACTGCGTGCTGGCCTCCGACGAGTGCTATATCGAGCTCGGCTGGACGGCGACGCCGGTCTCGGTGCTGCACCCCTCAGTCAGCGGTGACTCCCTCGAGGGCGTGCTGGCGGTGTTCTCGCTCTCCAAGCGGTCCAACCTGGCCGGCTACCGGGCCGGGTTCGTGACCGGCGACCCCGCGCTGATGAAGCAGCTGCTGCTCATCAGCCGGCAGGCCGGGCTGATCATGCCCGCCCCGGTGCAGGCGGCGATGACCGTCGCGCTGGCCGACGACGCCCACGCGGCCGAGCAGAAGGCCCGGTACGCGGCGCGCCGTTCGCTGCTGGCGGCCGGGCTGACCGCGGCCGGGTTCCGCATCGACCACTCTGACGCCGGGCTCTACCTGTGGGCGACCAGGCCGGGGCTCGACTGCTGGGCCGCGTGCGAACTGCTCGCGGCCGAGTGCGGCATCCTCGTCGGGCCCGGGTCCATCTACGGGCCGGCCGGAAACGCGCATATCAGGGTCGCGCTCACCGCGACCGACGAGCACGTCGCCACCGCGGCCGAGCGCCTCGAGCGCCTGCGGGCGGCCTGACCCGTCGCTGGCGATCCCTGCGCGTCCCTAGGAAACGTACTGCTGCCCGCCGTCGATGTCGTAGGTCGCGCCGGTGAGCGCGGTGTTGGTCATGATGTGGACCGCGAGCGCGGCGACGTCGGCCGGGCCGACGACGCGGCCGATCGGCAGCGTGGACCGCAGCTCCTCGCGCCGTTTCTCCAGTCCGTCGCCGAGCAGCTTGGCCGACAGCGGGGTGTCGACGAACCCGGCCGCGATGAGGTTGACGCGAATGGGCGCGATCTCGAGCGCGAGGGTGGCGGTGAGCGGCGGCAGCGCGGCGGCGGCAGCGGCGAAGATCCCGATGCCGGGGGCGACGCGGTCGCCGGCGGCGCCCATGAACACCAGCGTCCCGCCCGGCCTGACCTTGCCGAGGGCGTTGCGGGCGACGCTGACCATCAGCGTCGCGTGATCGGTGAGGGCCTGCCGGACCTGCGCCGAGTTCAGCCCCAGGACCGTGCTGTACGACGGGCCGCCGCCGGTGACCATCACATGGTCGACCGGGGCAAGCAGGTTTCGGAAGAACCCGGCCAGCGCGTCCTCGTCGGTGGCGTCGAACGCCGCCGTGCGGTGCGCGCCGAGCTCCTCCGCCGCCCGGTCGAGCCGGTCCTGATGGCGGCCGATGAGGATGGCGTCGGCGCCCTCGGCCATGGCGCGCCGGGCCGTCTCCAGCCCGATACCGGAGCTGCCGCCGATCACGGCGACGGTCTGCCCGGCCAGCTCCGGTTCGCGCCCGGCGGTCACTTCGTCGTCACCGGCACGTTCGCCATCTGCGCGTCCATCGGCCGCCTGGGCTGCGGCATGTCCTTGATGTTCATGACCAGGCACTGCACGGCCGCGCTGTAGATGCCCGAGAAGCTGGGGAACGGCTGGATCGTGTCGTTCAGCACCGCAACCGGGACCCGCGCGCGGATAGCGAGCGTCGCCTGCTGCATCCACTCGCCTGCCTCCGGGCCGAGCCCGTAGGCGCCGGTGAGCCGCTCGCCGTCGCTGAGCAGGGTCAGGAACCCGTTGTTGTCGGCGTAGGCGTGCGTGTAGGTCGCCGTCTTCGGCACCTCTGACAGCTGCGCGGTCCCGCTGTACTGCGCGTCCAGCGCGCCGACCGCCGCGGCCTGCGGATCGGTGTAGGTGACGCGCGGCACGGCCTCGTAGTTGGCCGGGTGGTCCTCGCCCGCGATGTTGGCCGCGACCACGTCCCCCTCGTACTCGCCGACGTGGGTGAGCGGCCAGATGCCGTTCACGTCGCCGATCGCCCACAGCCGCTCGCCCGCGCGCAGGTGGTCGTCGACCGCGATGCCCTTCTTCTGGTCCACCGTGACGCCGACCGTCTCCAGGCCGATCCCCTCGACCCGCGGGCGCCGGCCGGTCGATACAAGCAGCCGGTCGCCGCGCAGCTCCTTGCCGTTGTCGAGCTGCAGGACGTACTCGTCGCCGTCGCGCCGGGCGGCGGTGGCGTGCACCCCCAGGTTGAGCTCGATGCCCTCCTTGCGCAGTGCCTCGCCGAGCGCGTCGCCCAGCGGCGCGGCCTCGCGGGGAATGAGCCGGGGGGCGCCCTCGACCAGCGCCACCTCGCCGCCGAGGCGCCGGACGATCTGCGCGATCTCGACGCCGGCGGACCCGCCGCCGAGCACCAGCAGGCGACGCGGCACCGCCTTCATGCTCGTCGCCTCGCGGGTGCCCCAGACCCCGTCCAGGTCGCGCAGGCCCGGGATCGGCGGCGTGATCGGCTCGGAGCCGGTTGCCACGATGACGTGCTCGGCGGTGTGGCGGACGCCGTCGACTTCGACCACGCCGGTACCCGCGAGCTTGCCGTTGCCCCGCAGCACGTCGATGCCCCGGCTGGTCAGCCACTGCGCCGCGCTGGCGTCGGACCAGTTCGACACCATGAAGTCCCGCCACGCCAGCGCGGCCATGACGTCGACCTCGGCGGTGGCGGCGGCGTTGCGCGCGCCGTTCACCGCCTCGCCCGGGCGCAGCAGCGACTTGGACGGAATGCAGGCCCAGTAGGAGCACTCGCCGCCCACCAGTTCCCGCTCGACCACCGCGACGTGCAGGCCGCGCGCCTGCAGCGCCGCGGCGCAGTGCTCGCCGGGCGCGCCGCCGCCGAAAACGATCACGTCGTAGTCGTAGTCGCTCACTTCGGCAGCTCCGTCCCGGCCTGCTCGGCCACCATGTAGGTGGCGTACCAGTCGGGCCAGTCCTCGTCGGCGTGGCCGATGCGCTTCTCGTGCTCGCCGTGCGCGGCGGACGCCCGCCGCATCGCGCCCGCCAGGTCCGCGGCCGAGGCGAAGGCCGTCTCGGCGGCGTCGACCCGGCCGGGCAGCCGGGTGGTGATCTCCTGCAGCAGCCAGGTGTTGCCATCGGGGTCGCTGAACGTCGCGAAGGAGCCGTAGCTGGCGTCTTTGTCGGCCCGGCCGCTGACGCGGCCGCTTCCGTCGGCCTGGAACTGGGCGCCTGGCGCCCCGGGGTGGAAGACCTCGCTCGGCTTGGCGCCGCGGGCGGCGAGCTCGTCGACGGCGGCCTGGATATCGGAGACGACCAGGTACGTGCCGCGGGCCGAGCCGGGCGCGGCGGTGGTGATGTTCGAGCCGAACTGGACCGAGCACGGCGCGCCGGGGGGCGTGAGCTGGACGACCCGGAAACCGTTATCGAACGGGAAGTCGGCGTCGAGCCGCCAGCCGAGCCCCGCGTAGAAGTTCTTGGCGCGGTCGACGTCCGCGACCGGGATGACGACCACCTCGAGCTTCATGTCCACCAACATGTCCGCTGCTCCCTTTTGATGCCAGGTCATTGACTTGAGCGACCGCGTCCGGACGGCTCCGCCGGCGGTTCGACGTCGTCGTAGGCGCGGGCCGCCGCGAGCAGCCCGTCCGGGCCGCGCTCGTAGACGCCGAGCCCGGCCTGTGGCGGCAGGTCGTGTATGCCCCAGCGCACGCAGTTATATTCCAGCGCGCAGCGCACCCCGTCGTCGGTCACCGCGCACGGCTGCAGTTCGATGCCGCCGCCCGCGCCGAAGCAGCGGACGAAGAACGAGCGGAGCTCATCGGGTCCGCCGCGGGCGTAGCGCCGGCCCGAAGGGGTGCGGAAGTACCCGTCAGGCGCGAAGGTGCCGGTCACCGCCTCGGCGTCGCCGGCCGCGAGCGCGGTCAGGTAGCGGTCGACGACATCGCCCGGCCGGACCCGCCCGGGCCCGGGAACGGGCCCGAGGACGGGCCCGAGGACGGGCCGCCTGAGGTGCCGCCGCTCGTCGACCGGCCACTGACTGCAGTAGGTGCGGAAGACCACCGACCGGTCGTCGGCGGACTCGGCCACGACCGCCAGCGGCCACGTCAGCGGCCGGCCGTCGTGATCCATGCGGGCCAGCAGTTCGACCACCGCCCGCCCGGCGGATCGGGTAGCGGCGACCGTCTCGGCCCGGGCGTGCAGGCCGGCCAGCCAGGACAGATTGCGGCTGATGAACGCGCGCACCTGCTTGTGGCCGCGGATCTCCCCCGCCCGCGGATCGTAGATCACGATCTCGCCCGGCCACACGGCCTCCAGGATCCGGGGGTCGCCCTCCCGCAGCGCCGCCAGGAACTCTCCGACCGGATCGGACAGGCCGTCGGCGCGAACCTCCTCCCGCGCGAGCTGCGCCGCGCTGGCGAATTCCGGAAACCACGGCATCTCGACCCCTTGCTCCCCTGGCGCGGACGGGCTCACCGCGCGATGCCGACGCTGGTCCCGACGGAGCATTCCCTGCCACCGCCCGACGAAAGCGCCGCCCGCGGCAGCGACCGACGGCAAGACGGCAGCGACCGACGGCGAGGCGACAGCGGCGGGCAGCAAGCAGTGACATGGCCGACATTGCCGACACCGGCGCAACGAATCGATGGTAGGCAGCGGAAATACGCAACGGATCGCCGCTCGGACGCATGACCACGCTCTGTTACCAACATGGCCGCGCTCCCTACGCTTGGCGCATGAGCAACGACGTGACCAGCCGGGTCGCCACGCCCAGGTCCTACCTGATGTGCCCACCCGAGTACTTCGCCGTGACGTACGCGATCAACCCGTGGATGCGGCCGGACTCCCCCGTCGATCCGGCGCTGGCGCTGCGGCAGTGGGAGACCCTGCGGCGGACCTATGAGTCGCTCGGGCACTCCGTCTCGATCATCGAGCCGGTCCCCGGGCTGCCGGACATGGTGTTCGCGGCGAACGGCGCCACCGTGATCGACTCGACCGTGCTCGGCGTGCGATTCCGCTTCGCCGAGCGCGCCGCCGAGGCCGCCGCGTACATGAACTGGTTTCGGTGGAACGGCTGGACCGCCGTGCACGAGCCCGAGCACGTGAACGAGGGCGAGGGGGACATCCTCGTCGCCGGGGACGGCACGGTGCTGGCCGGCTACGGGTTCAGGTCCGATTTGGCGGCGGCCGAGGAGCTGGCGGCCGTGTTCGGACGGAAGGTGGTGTCGCTGCGACTGGTCGACGACCGGTTCTACCACCTGGACACCGCGCTGTGCGTGCTCGACGGGTCGACCGCCATGTACTACCCGGCGGCGTTCGACGACGCCGGGCGGGCGGTCCTGGCGTCGATGTTCCCCGAGCTGATCGAGGCCAAGGACGAGGACGCCG